>Ga0154020_10005266_pt1 | contig 15297 bp, 15 predicted proteins | sample Klosneuvirus_201_FD_109709 | JGI IMG/M metagenome (GOLD analysis project Ga0154020, IMG submission 109709) | Active sludge microbial communities from wastewater, Klosterneuburg, Austria - Klosneuvirus_20160825_MG | ecosystem: Engineered > WWTP > Aerobic digester > Activated sludge | place...
ATTACGGGACCTTCCGCGACGAGATGGTCTACTCGACCTTCGACTGGGCCGTGCGCGACAAGGACGGCTATTACTTCGTGCTGGGCCGCACCGACGACGTGATCAACGTGGCCGGCCACCGCCTGGGCACCCGCGAGATCGAGGAGAGCATCTCCAGCCACCCGAACGTCGCCGAAGTGGCGGTGGTGGGCGTGGCCGACCAGCTCAAGGGCCAGGTCGCGGTGGCCTTCGCGGTGCTGAAGGATGTCAGCAAGGCCGCCTCGCCGGAAGACGCCAAGGCGCTGGAAGCCGAGATCATGAAGGTCGTGGACGGCCAGCTTGGCGCCGTGGCGCGCCCGGCGATGGTCAAGTTCGTCAACGTGCTGCCCAAGACCCGCTCGGGCAAGGTGCTGCGCCGCGCCATCCAGGCGGTCTGCGAAGGCCGCGACGCCGGCGACCTGACGACGATGGAAGACCCGGCTGCGCTGGCGCAGATCAAGGATCTGGTCGCGCCGAGCTGAGGCGGGGCCGCTGCCCTGGCCCGACGCCGGGGTACCTCTGCTGCGCAAGGCCGCCTTCGGGCGGCCTTGTTGCGTCTGGTGGTGATTCAGTGCGGAATGGCCTTTGGCTCGTACCCGCATTGCGCCGCAATCGCACATTGTGCGCACAAGGGCTTGCGTGCCTGGCAGATGTAGCGGCCGTGCAGGATCAGCCAGTGGTGAGCATCGGCCAGGAACTCCTGCGGGATCCGGGCCATCAGCAGCTCCTCCACTGTCAGCGGCGTCTTGCCCGGGGCCAGTCCGGTGCGGTTGCCGACGCGGAAGATGTGGGTGTCCACCGCGTAGGTCGGTTCACCGAAGGCGACGTTGAGCACCACGTTGGCGGTCTTCCGGCCCACGCCCGGCAAGGCCTCCAACGCCTCGCGGCTGCGCGGCACCTGGCCGCCATGCTGTTCCAGCAGGATGCGGCAGGTGGCGATCAGGTTCTTCGACTTGGTGCGGTACAGGCCGATGGTGCGCAGGTGCCGGGCCAGGGCCTCTTCGCCCAGGGCCAGGATCTTCGCCGGTGTATTGGCCAGTGGAAACAGTCTCCGGGTGGCCTTGTTGACGCTGACATCGGTGGCCTGGGCGGACAGCAGCACGGCGGCCAGCAACTCGAACACCGAGCTGTATTCAAGCTCCGACGACGGCTGCGGGTTGGCCGCTCGCAGGGTTTCGAACATCTGGCGGATCTGGGGTGGTTGCATCGGGTCGTTCCGAGTGGCAGGGGGGGTTGTTCGGCATCCGCTGTGGCCGGATTGCCGGGTGGGGCGCCGCCGGTACCCGCAAAGAAGGGGGGCGCGCAGGTGCCGGACACCGGGCTGCGGGATGGGGGACGGCCCGCTGTCTGAGCAGAATTTCACAACATTGTCACAGGGGTGGCCTGGCCCGCACAGCTCCTTCCGGAGCCTGCGGGCCGCCGCCCCGAAGAAGAGTCTGCAGCAGTATGTCCTCCCTTCCCGATCGCATTCTGGTGGGCCGCAGCCAGCCACCCCAACGCCCTGCGAGTTCCCCCGGCCGCCTGGCCTGCGCCAGCGAGGAGCCGCCTGCTGCCTTGCCGTTGCCTCGGTCCGCGCGTGAAAGGCCGAGGTCGCCCGACATCGCCGCACTGGGGGTGGCCAGCCTGGTGGTGGGACTGCTGGCACTGGCGGGAGCCGGGGTTGCACCGGCCTTGCAGGACAACTCCGGGCTGAGGTGGCGCATCCTGGGTCTGGGGGTGATGTTCGCGGCCGTGGGCGGGGGATTGCTGCTGCGGCGCGACTGGGCCCGCAGTGCGGCGCTGGGCATGCTGGCCTACGGCATCGTGGCGCTGTTCACCCAGGGTTGGCTGCAGGAAGATGTGGCCGCTGCGTTCTTCGAGGTGCTGTTCGGCCACCCGCTGGGGCTGTCGGCGCCGCCGCCGGGCCTGGCTTCCCAGGCCGGCGCAGGCAGTGCCTGGAGCCTGGGGTTGTGTGTCGCGATGGCCTGGTACCTGATCCGCCTGGCCGGACCCCGAGTGCGCGCGGAGTTTCGGTCAGCGGCGCGCTGACCTGGGGTCCACATCGGCGGTTTCAGTGTTGTCCGTCCAGGTAGTACCACTGTCCTGACTCGCGCAGGAAGCGACTGACCTCGTGCAGCCGCTGGGCCCGACCGCCCAGCTTGCTGCGGGCGACGAACTCCACGGTGGCATGGTTCGGGTTGGCGCCGGGCCGGCAGCATCGAACTTCCAGCCCCAACCAGCGCAGACCGGGTTCCGGCGGCTCCAGCTGGATCGGCCGGGTGCTGGGATGCCAGGTGGCCAGCAGGTAGTCGCGCCGGTCGAGCACGAACGCGCTGTAGCGCGAGCGCATCAGCGCCTCGGCAGTGGGCGCCTGCAGGTGCTGCGGGCCCAGGTGCCAGCGGCTGCAGCAGGCGCCCAGCGTCTGGCTGGAGCCGCAGGGGCAGGGCGCAGTTTCGTTCGGGTTCGGGGTCGGGTTCGGGGTCGGATTTGACGGGGTCATCGCGAGGGTGGGGCGGGCGCTGGTAGGCTTCAGGCCGATTCTCTGCGACCTGACCGGCGCCAGTTCAAGCGCCCCGCGCCATGCTCTTCCTGCTGTCTCCTGCCAAGTCCCTCGACTACGACACGCCCTGCGACCTGCCCGCCACGCGGCCTCATTTCCTGGCCGAAGCGGCCGAGTTGATCGAGCAACTGCGTCCGCTCGGCCCGGTGCAGGTGGCCGCACTGATGGACCTGTCCGACAAGCTGGCGCAGTTGAACGTGGCCCGCTATGCCGCCTGGCGACGCCGTGCCACCCGGGCCAACAGCAAGGCGGCCCTGCTGGCCTTTGATGGCGACGTCTACGACGGCCTGAAGGCCCGCAGCCTGGAGCCCGACGATCTGGCCTGGGCACAGGAGCACCTGGTGATTCTCTCCGGTCTGTACGGGGCGCTGCGACCGATGGATGCCCTGCAGCCCTACCGGCTGGAGATGGGCACCCGCCTGGCCAACCCGCGCGGCAAGGACCTCTATGCCTGGTGGGGCGATCGCATCGCCGCCTACTTGAACCACCGCCAGCGCCGCAGCAGGCCGGCGGTGGTGGTGAATCTGGCGTCGCAGGAGTACTTCAAGGCGGTGGATCGCCGTGCGCTCCAGGCCCGGGTGGTGGACTGCGTGTTCGAGGACTGGCAGCGCGACGACTGGCGCATCGTCAGCTTCCACGCCAAGAAGGCGCGGGGGATGATGGCGCGCTTTGCCATCCAGTCCCGTTGCAGCGCGCCGGAGCAATTGCAGGGTTTCACTGCCGCAGGCTACGCCTGGGACGAGGCCGCTTCCGCTGCGGACCGGCTGGTGTTTCGTCGTCGGCAGGATGCGGGGGATGAGGTGGGTCAGTGACCGTCCCCGCCCCAGCCCCCTGCGCCGCATCGGTTCAAGATACGGCCGGATGCGAATCTTGCCCGGCGGATGGAGCTGCGGTACGGAAAACGGTCGTGCCGCGCTGCCAGAATTGCGTCGGAGTTTCCCGTTCCAACCCAGCATAACGCCGGCCCGACCGGCGGCCGTCCCATGAGCACCGACACCCTCACCCAGACCGCCAGCCCGGAGCTGAAGCAGTGGATCATCGAACAGGCCAAGGCCGGCCATGCGCCCGAGTCGGTGCTCAAGGCGATGAAGGACGCCGGCTGGCAGGAAGAGGTGGCCATGCTGGCGCTGGAGGAGACCTTGTCGAGCTACCTGGCCGAGCAACGTCGCGAACAGAGCCTGCCGCCACCGTCACCTGCGCCGGAGCCGGGGCTGGCGGGTTCTCCCTCCAGCGTGTGGGCCGGCGACCGTGAGGTGCAGGTGCTGCTGAGCCTGCACAACCCGCGGGTGGTGGTGTTCGGTGGTTTTCTCAGCGATCAGGAATGCGATGACCTGGTGGCCCAGGCCCGGCCTCGGCTGGCGCGCTCCGAAACAGTGGACAACCAGACCGGTGGCAGCGAGGTCAACTCAGCACGCACCAGCGATGGCATGTTCTTCAACCGCGGTGAGTCGGAGCTGTTGCGGCGCATCGAGGCGCGCATCGCTGCGCTCGTGAATTGGCCGGTGGAGAACGGCGAAGGCGTGCAGGTGCTGAACTACCAGGCCGGCGCCGAGTACAGGCCGCACTACGACTACTTCGATCCGGCCCAGCCGGGCACCTCCACCATCCTCAAGCGCGGTGGGCAGCGGGTCGGCACGCTGGTCATGTACCTCAACACCGTCGCCAAGGGCGGGGGCACGTCCTTTCCGGACGTGCAGCTGGAAGTCTCTCCCATCAAGGGCAACGCGGTGTTCTTCAGTTACGACCGCGCCCATCCCGTCAGCCGCACCCTGCACGGCGGGGCGCCGGTGGTCGAGGGTGAAAAATGGGTGGCCACCAAGTGGATGCGCCAGGGGCGCTTCGATTGAGTGACTTGCCGGGGTGCCCAGCGCGGATAATTCCGCCGCCATGTTCAGCACCGCGCTGAGTGGCAAGTGCACGCCGGTCGCAACGGGCGCCGGTGGGCGATTCAAGACTCCAGGAGACCCTCTGATGCAGCAACTGATCACCGCCGTGGCGGCCCTTGTCCTTGCCGCGGCGGCACAGGCCCAATCCACTTCGCCGGCCGCGCAGCCTGCCCCGGTGATCCGGCCGGTGGTGCCGGCTGCTCCGGCCACCCCGGTCACCCCCCCAGCGGCCGCTGCGCCGATGGCTGTGCAGCCGGCACCTGTCGCGCCGGCGCCCGCGCTGGGTCAGATGCCTGCGGCGCAGCCCGCGGCGGCCGCCGCACCGGCACAGCCGCGCGTCCGTGGCGAGCGTCAGGCTGCCCGCAAGGACAGCGAAAAGACCGCCAAGACCAGCCGGGCCGACAGAAGGCAGAAGGCAGCCAAGGCCGCCAAAGCCGCCAAAGCCGGACAGGCTGCGTCGGCCGACAAGCCCGTGAAGTCCCGCAAGGCTGCGGCGGCCAGGAAGGGGGCCGCCAAGAAGGCGGCGGCGGGCAAGGCCGCCACGGCCAAGGTGGCGCACAAGGCTGCGGCGCAGAAGGCCGAGCCCAAGTCGGTGGGCAAATCGGTGGGCAAATCGGCGGGCAAAGCGGCCGGCAAGGCGGCCGGCAAGGCGGCGCCCGGCGGCAATCGCAACGACGGCTCACTGCCCTGATCGAGGAGGGGTGCGGGGCCGGTACCTTGCGGTCTGCGCGAACCTGTCCACCGGCGCGTCGGTGGGAAACCCCCTCAGGTCTGCAGCAGGAGGTCTGAGCCCTGCTGCGGCACATGGGCCGGCCAGCCCAGCTCCTCCTCAATGCGCAGGCGCAGTGCGTCCGCAGCAGCCGGTTCGGCATGCACCACCGCCACTTGGCGGGGTGGCTGCGGCAGGGCGCGCATCCAGTCCATCAACCCATTGGCGTCCGCATGGGAGGAGTAGGACTGCAGGTGATGCACCTCGGCCTTGACCACGACATACTGGCCTTGGACCTTCACTTCCCGCGCACCGGTGACCAGCCGGCCACCGCGGCTGCCGGGCACCTGGTAGCCGGGGAAGACGATGCTGTGCTGCGGATGCGGCGCCATCGCGGCCAGGTGGCCGAGGACCCGGCCGCCGGTGGCCATGCCGCTGGACGACAGGATGATCACCGGCCGACGCGGACGGTCCAGGCGCTTCGAATCCTGCGGCGTGGTGATCAGCCGGACCCCGTCACAGAGGCTGCGCTCCTCGGCGGCCGACAGCCGCAGCAGCCGGCGGTGCTGGTGGTAGATGGCGGTGGCTTCCTGCGCCATCGGGCTGTCCAGGCAGATCGGCAGGTCCGGTGGAAGTTCGCCGGCACGCTTGAGGCGCTGCAGCACCAGCAGCAGGGCCTGTGCCCGCCCGACGGCAAAGGTGGGAATGAGCACACTGCCTTCGCGTTGCACGGTGCGGCGGATGATGTCCGCCAGGCGTGCGGTGTCGTCCTGCTGTGGATGCAGCCGATCGCCGTAAGTGGCTTCGATCAGCAGCAGGTCCGCCGCCGTGGGTGCCACCTGCGGGGGCGGCATCAGCAGGTCGTCGCTCCTGCCCAGGTCGCCTGAGAACAGCAGCCGCTTCTCCCCATCGTCCACACTCACCGCGCAGGCGCCCAGCAGGTGGCCCACCGGTGTCAGTCTCGCGGTCATCGGTCCGACCACCTTGAACGGGCGGTTGGGCGTGACCGGCCGGAATTGCGCCAGGGCCCGCTGGGCATCCCGCGTGGTGTAGAGCGGCCGGGCCGGGTGGTGGCGCGACCAGCCCCCGCGGTTGGCCCGGCGGGCGTCTTCCTCCTGCAGTCGCGCGGCATCGAGCAGGATCACCTGGGCCAGGTCCCGGGTGGCTGGACTGCACCAGATCGGCCCCCGAAAGCCCTGCCGCACCAGTGCCGGCAACCACCCGCTGTGGTCCAGGTGGGCATGGCTGAGGATGACGCCGTCGATCTCGTGGGGCGGCACCGGCAGGTCGCTCCAGTTGCGTTCGCGCAGGGTCTTCCAGCCCTGGAACAGGCCGCAGTCCAGCAGCAGCTGCTGCCCGCCCGAGCAGACCAGATGGCGTGAACCGGTCACGCAATCGGCTGCACCCAGAAACCGAACTCGCATGGTGTCCACCCTTCGAAGTCATGCCGTCCACGGGAAATCCCTCGCGCCGGCCGCGTATGCGGCTTTGCGCGCCACGGCGAGCTTGGCATGCATCGCCTGAGGTGTCGCGCGGTGGCTGCGAAACATCAAGATACCTCTCCAGGGGGCTGGTGTAACAACCAGTGACGTGTCATGCTTTTGGTCTGAATTTTGTGATTTATTTCGCACCATAGAGTCCGGTGCGGAGGATTTGTGTGATGACACCGATGACCGAGGTCAGTGACACCCTGCCGCCTGTCCTTGGGGCGCCGCCGAAGATCCGACCGGCCCGCCTCCTGGACTGGCCGCGACTGTTGCCGCTGGTCGAGAAGGTGTATCCGCAAGTGCCGAAAGCGCAACTGGCCCATTGGCTGCGCGAGGAGCGGCACAGCTTGGCGGTGGCAATCGATGCCCACGGCCTGGCCGGCTTTGTGCGGCTGCGGGTGATGCCGGGGGAGCGTCGTACCGCGGTGGACTGCCTGGGGGTGGATCCGCGAGCCCGCGACAGTGGTGTGGGGTCGGCTTTGCTGGACTACGCAGCCCAGGTGGCCTGTGCGTGTGCGGCGCCCGTGCTGGTGGGTGAAGTGCAGGCCGATGAGGGGGCTGCTTTGGCCTTTTGCCGCCGTCGCGGTTTCCTGCCCGGGGTCACTCTCACGGGTGAAGATGGCCGGCGTCGCGTGGTGCTGACGCGCCGCGTGAGCCCGCCACTCTGGCCGCTGTGGGACTTGAGGCGGGCCCATGCACCCCGGGTGCCGCCGGACCTGCTGGACCGCTGCGCCACCTGGGCGCTGTTCGGGGCCTGGTTGGGCCCCGATGCGCAAACCGGCTTCAGTTCGAGCGGGAGCCCGAACCGGGTCGTGTGAGCGCCGCTGTCGAACTGCGCTGACCCTGGCCGCGTCCCTGAGACGTACCTTGCCCACGCCCGGAGTTTTGTCCCTGCGCAGGGCGCTGACCGGCGTTGGCCGAACGGCCTTGAGCACCGTTGCTCTGACCCCCGCTACCCGACGGCGGGCCGCCGGGGCGTTGAGGTTTGGGCGCCGCACCCGCCTTGGGCGCCTGAGTCTGCGGTCCCTTGGGGCCTGCCGAGCCTGAGGCGGCCGGCCGACCGCCCGCATGGGAACCGGAGGGGCCAGCGGACTGCGGACGGGCCGGGCGGCCACCCTGCGGTGACGTGCCCGGGCGCGGCCCGCCGTCCTTGCGGCCAGAGCCACCCGGGCGGGCACCGCCGCGGTTGGCCGAGCCGTTGAGCGTGCGCCGGCCCAGCAGGATGGGCTCCGGCCGCTCGCTGGGGTCCGGCTCGAAGCCCTTGACCACCTCACGCGGAATGCTGCGTTTGATGAGCTTCTCGATGTCGGCCAGGAAGCCTTCCTCGTCCACGCAGACCAGCGACAGCGCCTCGCCCTGCGCGCCGGCCCGGCCGGTGCGACCGATGCGGTGCACGTAGTCCTCCGGCACGTTGGGCAGCTCGAAGTTGATCACGTGCGGCAGCTGGTCGATGTCGATGCCGCGCGCCGCGATGTCGGTGGCCACCAGCACCGCCAGCTCGCCGCTCTTGAACTCGGCCAGCGCCTTGGTGCGTGCACCCTGGCTCTTGTTGCCGTGGATGGCCATCGCAGTGATGCCCACCTTGTTCAGGTACTCGGTGAGCCGGTTGGCGCCGTGCTTCATGCGGGTGAACACCAGCACCTGGTGCCAGTCCTGGCTCTGGATCAGGTGCGCCAGGAGGTCCTTTTTTCGCTCGCGCCCGACCGGGATCACCTTCTGTGCGATGGTCTCGGCGGTGGTGTTGCGGCGCGCCACCTCGATGACCTGCGGCTTGTTCAGCAGCCGGTCGGCCAGGGTCTTGATCTCGTCGCTGAAGGTGGCGGAGAACAGCAGGCTCTGCTTCTTGGCCGGTACGATGGCCAGCACCTTCTTGATGTCGTGGATGAAGCCCATGTCCAACATGCGGTCGGCCTCGTCCAGGACAAAGAACTCCACCCGGCTGAGGTCCAGCGTGCCCTGCTGATGGTGGTCCAGCAGGCGCCCGGGTGTGGCCACCAGGATGTCCACGCCGCGGCGCAGCTTGTCGATCTGCGGGCCCATGCCGACGCCGCCGAACATCACCATGCTGCTGATCTGCGGCAGGTGCTTGCCGTAGGTACGCACGCTTTCCTCCACCTGCGCGGCGAGTTCGCGGGTGGGGGTGAGGATGAGGGCGCGGATGGCGGTGCGCCCCCGTGCGTCCTTCGCGGCGGGGCTGCTGCTCAGCCGCTGAAGCAGCGGCAGGGTGAAGCCGGCGGTCTTGCCGGTGCCGGTCTGTGCGCCGGCGAGCAGGTCGCCACCCGCGAGCACGGCGGGAATCGCCTGCTGCTGGATCGGCGTGGGAACTTCGTAGCCTTCCTCGCGCACGGCGCGAAGAATCGGCTGGGCCAGGCCCAGGTCGTCAAAGGTCATGGATGGGTGTTGACCGCACTCGGGCGGCCCGTCTTCGGTCACAGCCCCTCGGGGTGAGGGAGCCAGTCGGTGGGCCGAAGCGTGGAGGGGAGTGTCAGAACTGACTGCCGGGGCGGACTGGAACGGCCCCGACCAGACGCATTCTAGCCGGTCGCCGCCGGTGGAAGGAGTCGGCAGCCGCGTTTTCCTGGCGCTGATTGGGGCATGGCCGAGGAGGCGCCATTGCGGTGCGTCCGCACAAAAATCGGGCTGGGATCGTTGCCACAAGCACCAACAAGGTGCATTCAAATTGGTGCGCAAGCGATTCAGCAGGGGAACTGAGTGCACCATGGCGGGTACACAAGTTGCTTGCTGGTGCGCGCAGCCTGAAACCGGTGCGCCGCACCGCTGCGGCCGTCCCCCCAACCAACCCACCCGCATGGACAACAACACCCTCCTGCAGGGCGCCAACGCCCTGTTCATCCTGCTGGGCGCCATCATGGTGCTTGCGATGCACGCCGGTTTCGCCTTCCTGGAGCTGGGCACCGTGCGCAAGAAGAACCAGGTCAATGCCCTGGTGAAGATCCTGGTGGACTTCGCCGTGTCCACCATCGCCTACTTCTTTGTCGGTTATGCGGTGGCCTATGGCACCAGCTTCTTCACCGGTGCGGAGGTGCTGGCCGCCAAGAACGGCTACGAGCTGGTGAAGTTCTTCTTCCTGCTGACCTTTGCAGCCGCCATTCCCGCCATCATCTCCGGCGGCATCGCCGAGCGGGCCCGCTTCGGCCCGCAGCTCATTGCCACGGCGGTGCTGGTGGGTTTTGTGTATCCCTTCTTTGAAGGCATCGCCTGGAACCAGCATTTCGGTGTGCAGGCCTGGTTGAAGGCCAGTTTCGGTGCCGAGTTCCACGACTTCGCCGGCAGCGTGGTGGTGCATGCGGTCGGAGGTTGGTTGGGGCTGACCGCGGTGCTGCTGCTGGGCGCACGTGCCGGTCGCTACCGCAAGGACAGCTCCGGAAAACACGTGATGAGCGCACACCCGCCCTCCAGCATCCCCTTCCTGGCGCTGGGGGCCTGGGTGTTGGCGGTGGGCTGGTTCGGCTTCAACGTCATGAGCGCGCAGACCCTGGACAAGATCTCCGGTCTGGTGGCGGTCAACTCGCTGATGGCGATGGTGGGCGGCACGCTGGTGGCCACGTTGATGGGCCGCAATGACCCGGGCTTCGCCTACAACGGCCCGCTGGCCGGCCTGGTGGCGGTGTGTGCCGGCTCGGACCTGATGCACCCCGCCGGTGCGCTGGTGGTGGGGGCGGTGGCCGGTGCCATCTTCGTGCAGCTGTTCACCCTGACCCAGAACCGCTGGAAGATCGACGACGTGCTGGGTGTGTGGCCGCTGCACGGTCTGTGCGGCGCCTGGGGCGGCATCGCCTGCGGCATCTTCGGCCAGACCGCCCTCGGAGGGCTGGGTGGGGTGAGCCTGGTGAGCCAGCTGATCGGCACGCTGATGGCCATCGGCTGGGCACTCGTGGGTGGCTTTGGGGTGTACGGCGCCCTGAAGGCCTTTGTCGGCCTGAGGCTGAGCCAGGAGGAAGAATACGAAGGCGCCGACCTTTCCATCCACAAGATCGGCGCGACGCCGGAGCGCGAATCCAGCTGGTGAACCGGCGGCGGTCGGGCTGCGGCGCCCGGCCGACGGCAGGTCAACCGAGGTCTTCCAGCGCCCAGCGCGACCCGCCCAGCAGGAACAGCCGGCGGGAATGGAAGCTGTGCAGGGTGCTGCGGTGACCCACGCTGACCACGATGGCCTGCGGCAGCTCGCGCCGCAGCAGGCTGTACATCGCATGCTCCAGACCTTCGTCCATGGCGGAGCTGGCTTCGTCCAGGTAGATCAGGCGAGGGCGCTTGAGCAGGGCGCGCGCGAAGGCCAGGCGCTGCTGCTCACCCACCGAGAGGGTGTGTGACCAGTCGGCCTCCTCGTCCAGTCGGTCGAGCAGGTGGGCCAGCTGCACCTGCTGCAGCACCAGTCGCATCCGGGTCTCGTCCGCATCGGCGTCGGGGTAGGCCAGCGCGGCGCGCAGGCTGCCCAGCGGCAGGTAGGTGCGCTGGGGCAGGAACAGGGCCTCGTCACCCGTTGGGGCCGCAAGCCGGCCGCTCGCATACGGCCACAGGCCCGCCAGCGCACGCAGCAGCGTGGTCTTGCCGGCACCGGAGGCGCCTTGCACCAGCAGGGCATCGCCGGGCTGCAGGTGGAGCGACAGGTCCTGGATCAGCACCTGCCCGTTCGGGCGCCGCACCTCCAGGGCCTCAATCTCCAGGCGGTCCGCACAGGGCTGCACCGCCACGCCGGGCAGCGCGCGGGCCTCATCGGCCGCTTCGTTGAAGCCGCTCAGGCGCTCCAGCACCGCCCGATAGCGCGCAAAGCTGTCGTAGGAGCTGCGGAAGAAGGACAGCGCATCCTGCACCTGCCCGAAGGCCTGAGAGGTCTGCATCACATCCCCCAGCTTGATGGCGCCGGAGAAGAAGCGTTGCGCCTGCAGCAAGAAGGGAAACACCACCGCCGCCTGGCTGATGGCCAGGTTGAAGCCGTCGAACTTCATCGAGCGGAACACCAGCGACCAGGTGTTGTCGATGAGCGCGCCGAAGCGCCGGCCCAGGGCCGACTTCTCCACCCCCTCGCCGCGGTAGAAGGCAATGTTCTCCGCGTACTCACGCACCCGCACCAGCGCGTAGCGGAAGTCGGCGGTGAGCTTCTCGTTCAGGAAGTTCAGGCGGATCAACGGGCGCCCCAGCTTGAAGGCGATCACGCTGGCCACGATGACGTACAGGTACACCAGGAACACCATGGCGCGCGGGATCTCCACCCCGCTCAGGCTGAGCGGCCCGGAGAGGTTCCACAGGATCAGCGTGAAACTCACCAGCGACACCAGCGCCTCCACCGCTCCGATGGCCAGCGAACGCGATGAGCTGACGAAGCTGGTGATGTCGATCTGGATGCGCTGGTCCGGGTTGTCGATCGGCCGGGGCAGGAAGCGCTCCCGGTAGTAGGCGCTGTCGGCCAGCCACACGTCGGTGAGCCGCTCGTTCATCCAGGTGCGCCAGTGGATCTCGAAGGTCTGGCTGAGCAGGAAGTTCAGCAGCACCCGGGCGACGTGGACCGTGGCCAGCAGGGCAAACAGGCCCATGTAGAACCAGAACTGGTCCGCGTTGAGCGCCTGCACAGCATCGTAGAAACCGTTGCTCCAGTAGGACAGCAGCACATTCAGCCGCACCCCTGCGATGGCCAGCAGCAGCACGCCAGCGGCCATCAGCACCGGGCGAGCGTCGCGTCGCAGGCGGAAGTACTCCCCCGCCAGACGCCAGAACTGCCGGCCCCACACCGTGATGCGCACCAGCACCGCCCCGACCAGCAGGGTGCCCAGCAATGACAGCAGGTAGGTCTGGCCGATCCAGACCAGGCTTTCGATCCCTTGTTGTGACCAGTTCATCCCGACATCCTTTCAGGTCGCGCATGATGCCGCTGTTGCGCTGCCCGTCCACCGGGCCCGTTCCTTGACCGTCCCGTGCTGCACCCTTCAGACATGCCCTCTGCCGATTCGTCCTGTTGTGCCGCCCCTGCCCGCTCCCTGCCGCCCACCATCGAACTGCGCGATGTCACGCTGTGTCTGCCCAACGGGCGCATCCAGGCCGGACTGTCCTTTGCGCTGCGGCCTGGCCTGAACCTGTTGCAGGGCGGCGAGGGCAGCGGCAAGACCACCCTGTTGCGTGTGCTGGCTGGAGAGCTGCCGGCCTCCCGCGGCCAGATGCTGCGGCAGAGCTCGACGCTCTGGTACGAGGTGGCCGCCGATGCCGACCACGACCCGGTGATCGCGCAGGACTGGCTGGAGCAGCGCAGCCGTCGGTATCCCCTCTGGCAGTCGCAGGTCGCACAGGCCCTGGTGGAGGCCTTCGGGCTGCAGGAGCATCTGGGCAAACCCATGTACATGCTCTCGGCCGGCAGCCGTCGCAAGGTGGGCCTGGTGGGGGCTGCCGCCAGCGGGGCGGAGCTGACGCTGCTGGACACGCCCTGGGCGGCGCTGGACGGGCGCTCCGGCCGCATCCTGAACGAACTGCTGGAGGAGGCGGCGCAGCAGACAGCACGCTGCTGGGTGATCGCCGACTACGCCTGCCCGGCCGGGCTGGTGGACCTGCCCTGGGCTGGAGGGGCGGATCTCGGCGACTGACGGCCAGGGGCTGGGGCGGCCCACAGCCAGCCCAGCCCGGCGCGCGTGCCACCCGGTACCGGGCCGCGCGCCGGGCGGTATTCGCAGCCGACCCAGCCCTGCCAGCCGCAGGCGGCTGCCACTTCGTCGATGACATCGAACAGGTAGGGGTAGTGCACCTCCCCCAGGTCGGGTTCATGTCGCTGCGGCACGCCGGCGATCTGGAAGTGGGCCACACGGCCGGTGGGCAGGTCCTGGCGGATCCGGCAGGCCAGGTCACCTTCCACGATCTGTGCGTGGTACAGATCGAACTGCACCTTGAGGTTGGGCGCGCCCAGCGTCTGCACGATGCGGTGCGCCTCGTCCTGGCGGTTGAGCAGGTAGCCGGGGAAGTCGCGCGGGTTGATCGGCTCGATCAGCACCTGCCGGCCCAGCGGAGCGGCCTGCTGCGCTGCCCAGGCCAGATTGGCCTCGTAGGTGGCCTGCACCTCGGCGCGGGGCCGGTCGGCCGGGGCGATGCCGGCCAGCACATGCAGCCGGGGACAGTCCAGCAGCTGCGCGTACTCCAGCGCATGCAGGAAGCCGCCGCGGAACTCTGCCTCCCGCCCCGGCAGGCAGGCGATGCCGCGTTCCCCCGCGGCCCAATCGCCCGGCGGAGCGTTGAACAGCACCTGCTGCAGGCCTTCGCCCCGGAGCCGGGTAGCGAGTTCGGCGGCCGGGTGTTCGTAGGGGAACAGGCATTCCACACCCTGAAAGCCGTCTTCGGCGGCAGCCGCGAAACGGTCCAGGAAAGGCAGCTCGTTGTAGAGCAGGGTCAGGTTGGCGGCGAAGCGGGGCATGGGGAGATTGTCCGGAAACTAGCGGCTCCCGGCACAGCGCCACTAGCATCGATCCCGTCTGTACTGCCCGCTGAAGCGTTGTCGCAGCCACTGCCATGTGCAACCTCTACCAGATGACCCCGAAGGACGACCTGGAGCGCCACTTCCGCGCGCGGCTGCGGGGTGAGGACCACCGTGCCGTTGCGGTGGGCCCCTTCGGCTGGGGCGCTTTCCTGCGACCGGGGCCGATGGGGCTGGCGGCCGACGGGCTGGAGTGCCTGGGTGGGCAGTGGGGCATGATTGCCCCGGGCAGCCGCACGCGGCGACCGCAGTCTCGTGCCATCCTCACCAACAACGCCCGGGCCGAGACGCTGGCCGAGAAGTGGAGCTACCGCGAGGCCTGGGCGCGCGGCCGGCGCTGCCTCATCCCGGCGGCCTGGTACCAGGAGCCCAACTGGGAGACCGGCCGGAACATCTGGTGGCAGCTGCGCCGCGCCGACGGGGCTCCCTGGGCGCTGGCCGGTTTGTGGTCGGAATGGACCGACCCGCACACCGGTGAGTGCGTGCCAAGCTACACCCTGATCACCTGCAACTGCGACGGCCATCCGCTGCTGGGGCGGCTGCACAAACCGGACCCCAAGCTGCCGCCGGATGCGCAGGACAAACGCTCGGTGGTGGCGCTGGAGCCGGCCGACTGGGCCCACTGGCTGGAAGGCAGCGAGGCCCAGGCCCGCACGCTGATCCGGCCGCCGGCACTGGAGGTGATCGACGCCTCGGTGACCCGGCAGACCGACCAGTTGCTGGCGCAGCGTCTGCAAGCCTGGTGAGGCTGCGTGGAGCCGGAGGGCCCGCCGGGACCGGGCAGGTAAGATTTTCACTTTTTCCATGAACCGCTTCGCCCCGCCCCCTTCCGCAGCCCCGCGCCGGCTGCCCTGCGCTTGAGCCGCCCGTCTGCGCCGCGGCCCTGGCGCCGGCGCGACTGGCTGGGCGCTCTGGCGCTCGGGGCAGCCCCCTGGCCGGCTGTGGCCGTCCCGGCGGTGGCGCCGACTCAGCGCCTGCGCTGCTGGGGCTACCACCCCTGGTGGATGCGCCAGCACTGGCGGCGCCTGCGGCTGGACCTGCTCGACCGGGTCAGCCTGTTTGCCCTGGACATCGCCGCCGATGGCCGCCTGCCCGAGCGGCGAGGCTGGCCGCGGGACTGGGCCGAACTGCGCCGGCGCGTGCGCCAACAAGGGGGGCGCTTTGACCTGACGCTGTTCCTGTCGTCCCCG
>Ga0154020_10005268_pt1 | contig 15293 bp, 11 predicted proteins | sample Klosneuvirus_201_FD_109709 | JGI IMG/M metagenome (GOLD analysis project Ga0154020, IMG submission 109709) | Active sludge microbial communities from wastewater, Klosterneuburg, Austria - Klosneuvirus_20160825_MG | ecosystem: Engineered > WWTP > Aerobic digester > Activated sludge | place...
AACGTTGGTGCGCCCTGGACAGGACGTGGTCCTCACCGCGTTGGCCAATGAGCCGGTGGATTGGACCGGTGGCGCGGTACCCCAACTGCAACACGGTGTTGCACCGCCGTTGCTGTTGGTGGCGGAAGACGGTGCACCCGTGGGTGTGCAGCGTCGTTGGCGGGCACGTTTTGTGGAGAGTGCGGGCAGCCTGTTCACCCTGGACGGCGCCTGGGCGCTCAGCGTGACGCAAGCGGCGTGGCAGGACCGCGCGCGCAACGCCCCGGTGGTGAACCTCCCGCCGGACGTGGTGGTGGACAGCGTGCCCCCGGTGGTGTCCCAGGTGCGCGTGACGCCGGACCGGCTGGGTGTGGGTGATGCGCTGGATGTTGTGGTCACGGCGGAGGTGGGGGCCACACTGGACGGCGGTGTTGCGTTGGAGGGCGCCGCTGAAGTGCGTGTGGAAGTGGCCGGCGTGGGCGGGCTGTGTGCACCAGAGGCGGGGACCACGTGGCGCTGTGTGGTGACCGTCCCGGACAACCTGCCGGATGACAACTACGCCGTCACCGTGCAGGCGCTGGACCAGGCGGGGAACGTGGGGACGGACGGAACCTCGCTCCCGGTGGACCGCACCCATCCAGGGGTTTCCTACGCGGACCTGTTCTACGTGCCGGGGGCGGGAAACCCGTTGGTGCAGGTGACCGCCGCCAAGAGCGGAACGCGCGTCACGGTGGTGCTGGCCACGTCCGAACTGGTGACGCAGATGCGCCTGTATGCCACGCGCCTGGGCACGCCGGATGTCTTGTTTGACGGGCCACCGGTGATGCCGTCCAACGCCAACCCCACCGCCGTGGGATTTTTCACGCTGGATGTGTCCCCCACGTTGGCCAGCGGGACCTATGCGTTGCGCGTGGAGCTGGTGGACCGGTCCGGGAACGCCAACCTGGGTGGAGAGGTGTTGCCCACGCTGGAGGTGCGCAACCACACGCCGGTGCTGCTGTTTGCCCAGGACACGGTGGCGTTGGTGCGGCAGCCCGTGGGCGGGCCGGTGACGCTCTACGGGGTACAAGCCGCCGTGGGAGGGTCCTCCAGTTCCAGTGGCGGGCTGACGTCATCCAGCCAGCCCATCATCATGCCAGGCAGCTCCGGGCTGCCCACCGGCACCGAGGGTGGCAACGTGCAAGCAGACGCGCAGGGCCCCGCCGCAACCGCGCCGGCGCGGTATGCGTTGTTGCACAGCACGGGGCTGGCGGGCACCCGCGCGGCGCCGGCCGTTGCGGCACTCCAGCTCACCGCACCGCTGGGGGGATTTGTGGCGTCACCGCCCAGGGTGTTGCGCGTGCTGGCCTGGCCGGACAATGGCGGCGGCGCCGGCGCGGTGCTTCGCGAACTGCCGTGGGCGTTGGCGTCAGGCGCGCCCACCCAGGCGGATGTGACGTGGGACCAGGCGCCAGGACGTGGGGTGTTGTTGGTGGGCGTGGATGAGGCCGGCAACCTCTCGCTGCCCGTGCCGGTGATGCACACCGAAGTGGACATCAAGCCCATTGAACCAGCCAACGCCGTCAACCGCTCCACGCTGGTGGTCACCAACATGCCCGCTGCACATCCCCTGGACCTCCAGGCCCGTGACCTGGGGCTCAAGGACGTGTTTGGCGCCTATGAAGCCGCGGTGGTGGATGGGGAACGGTTGCAGCGCAGGCTCACGCGCCACTTCACGCACATCCCGCCGGCGTTGCCGGTGCCTGGCGGTGAAGATTGGAGCGGCGCGTATGACCCCGCCCGGGACCGGTGGGTGGTGCTCACCACCAAGGGAAACGGGACCACGGGGTTGTTTGAGTGGGATGGCCTGGCCTGGGAAGAACGGCTGTTGCCCATTGGGGCCCCCAACGTGTGGTTGGGTGCGGCGGCGGCGTACCACCCACTTCTGGGCGGGGTTGTGTTTGTGGGCGGGTGTGGGTCCCGCAACCAGGATGCAACGTTGTCCGGCGCTTGGGTGTGGGACGGCGTGACACTGAGGCGCGAGGGAGAGCTGGTCCCGGCCGCCAGGGCCTACGCCGCAGCGGTTTATGATCCCCAGCGCGGCGCGCTGCTGGTGCTGGGCGGCAGCTCCACCTGTGGGGCGGCCAGCCCTCGCCCCATCAACGACGTGTGGAACCATGACGGCGCGGGGTGGGTGGACCTGGGATCAGGCACCGGTCTGAGCCCGCGCATCAAAGCCGCCGCGGTCTACGTACCGGGGCGTGGGGTGGTGGTGGTGGGCGGTCCAGCACCTGGGGTGCAATGGCTCAATGGCAGCAACACGTTTGAGACGCTGAGCCCTGGTGGAACCAGCCCGCTGCCGCGGGCGGGCCACGCCTTGGTGGCGCTTCCGGGCGGAGACGTGTGCCTGGCGGGCGGCGGCACCGACGAGACCCCGCAGGGTACACTGTGGTGTTTCAACGCCGTGACCGTGGGCAACTGGAGGCAACATGTGGTCCTGCCGCCACTGGTGGGGCAGCCGCCACTGCTGGCGGTGGATGTCCACCGCGACAGCCGGCTGTTGGTGCTCATTGCCCGCCAGACGGCTGACGGTGGTCAGACCTTTGCGCTGCCCACCCCCACGGGGCCCGCGCGGCAGGTGACGTCTGTGGGGATGGTGGCTGCGCCGGGAGCGTCCTGGATGACCCGGGGGTTGCCACCCGCCCACACCATCCACCTGCTGGTGCCGTCCCTCACCACCGTCTCCCGCGCTGAAGTGCGCACGTGGACCGGAACCACCTGGAGCAGCGCCGAGGACCCAGGCACCATTCCACTGGCCGGCGCGGCGTTCTTCACACTGCCTGGAGGAGCCGTGGGCTTTCACGGCGGTGTGGTTGACGTGGGGGCAGGTGGCATCAGCGCGGATTTTGTGGGCCGGGGCGTCAACGGCCAGTTGGGCTGGAAGTCCACAGCGCTGCAGGGTTCACCTGCGTTGGCCTACCACGCAGCGGCCTACCATGAGGGTGACGAGGTGACCGTGCTGTTTGGTGGCATGGACACGGCCATCACGGTCAGCCAGGACACCTTCCACGTGGTGACGACGCTGGGAACAAGCAGCTTCCAAACGCCCAGCCTCCTCAGCGCGCCGCCGGGTCGTTTTGCGGCGGCCATGGCGTACGGTAATGCACCGGGTTTGGACCACGTGGTGCTCTACGGCGGCGCCACCTTCGTGGACACAGCCCCGTTGTCGGATGTGTGGATGTACTCCCCCAGCGGGGGGTGGGCGCCGGTGGCCGTGCAAGGTGTTCCACAGCGCCAGAACCACGCCATGGCGTTTGAGGAGGGCACCGGGTGTTTTGTCATTGTGGGCGGGGAGACCACGGCCAACGCCAGCGGAGGCGACCAGTTTGGGTTGACCGCCGCGCCTTTGGCGCGCCTGTGTTGGACGGCCGGAGGGATGACCTACTCGGAGCCGGCGGTGCGCGGCGAGGAGCCCAGCACCGGCAACCACATGGCGGCGGCGTTTGACGCCGTCAACCAGGCCACCGTGGTGGTGGGCGGAGACGGTACGCCCGCGGTGGAGGGGACCTGGCTGCTGCGCACGCCTCCCGGTCCTCCGGCCTACACGTTTGTGGGGGACGTCTCTGACGCGCGGCTGGCCCCCACCCACGCCTTGGAAGTCCGGGTGATGGCCCAAAGCAGCGTGGACGGCGGGACGCCCACCGGGTGGCTCCACGTCTGGAACACCGGAGCAGACGCGGGCGTGGGGCGCTGGGTGGCGGCAGAGTCATCCGGCGGTGATGGGGATGTCACGTTGCCCGCGCGGGACACGGTGTGGCGCGGCAACGCTGGCGCGGTGGTGGGGGCGCAGGTGCGGGGCATCATTCCGTCCGAGAAGGTTGTGCTGGACGCCGTGGAAATCCGGGTGCGTTATTGCCAGCGCGCGGATGGTGGCGTGTGTTCCCCCGGCGCGGGGCCGTGACGCTCAGGCAAGGCCCACCGGGTCCGCGGGGGATTCCACGCCGGACGGCGGCCGCACCGGCGCCTTGATGGGCAGGGTGAACGAAAACGCGGTGCCCTTGCCCACGGTGGAGCGCACATCCACCGTGCCGCCCATGGCCTCCACCAGGTGTTTCACAATGGACAGCCCCAGTCCGGTGCCGCCGGAATCCCGGGAGCGTCCCTTGTCTACGCGGTAGAAGCGCTCAAACAGGCGCGGAAGATGTTTGGCTTCAATGCCCGGGCCGTTGTCCTCCACGTCCACGCGAAGAAGGTCCTGGTGCAAACGGCCGCGCACGCGCACCTCGGTGCCGTCCGGGCAATACTGCGTGGCGTTGTCCACCAGGTTGACCAGCACCTGCTCCAGGGCGCGTTTGTCGGCGTAGGCCTGGGGGATGGCATCCATGTGGACGCTCAGCCGCATGCGTTTCTGATCCGCGCGCTGTTTGAACAACCCCATGACCTGGGTGGCCTGGGCGGCCACGTCGGTGGGTTCCGGTTTGAGGGCAAACTGCCGGGCCTCCAGCCGCGAAAGATCCAACAGGTCCTGCACCAGGGCCTGCAGCCGCTGGCTGTTGCGTTCAATCATGGCCACAAAACGTGCCGCGGCCACGGGGTCCTTCTCCATGGCGCCGCCCAACATTTCTGCCGCCGCACGGATGGACGCCACCGGCGTGCGCAGCTCATGGGACGCGTTGGCCACAAAATCCCGGCGCACACTCTCCAGGCGCCGCAGGTCCGTCACGTCAAAGAACACCGCCAGGATGCTGTCCCCGTGGCTGTGCAGTGCGCTGGCACGCACCAGCATGACGCGCGGCTTGAGGCCTTCCAGGTTGAGTTCCAGGGTGACTGGTGCGTTGCTCTGGTTCACGCGGTCCCACAACTGCGCCAGGCTGGGATGGTGGAAGACCGTGTGCGCGGGCTTTCCCACCACGTCTGCCGGAAGCAGCAACATGTCCCGGATGGCGGGATTGAGCATCTCCACCCGACGCTGCGGGTCCAACAGGACCACACCTTCCTGCATGCCGCCCAGGATGGTGGCCAACACGTCGCGTTCGGCGGTGAGGTCCACCATGGACGTAGACAGTCCCTGCGCCAGGCGGTTGAGGGCGGCGGCCAGTTCTCCAAACTCATCTTCGCTGCGGGCATTGGCCCGGGCGGTGAGGTCCCCGTCCGCCATGCGGCGCGCGGTGGCGGTGAGTTCACGCGCGGTGCGCGCGGCCCACTGCGCCACAATGGTGCTCATGGCCAGCGCCACCAGGATGGAAAGCAACCCCGCCACCAGCAGCAGGCCACGCATGCGCTGCAGCGCCTCATCCACGTCACGCAGGGGGACCGCCAGGCGCACCACCGCGGGCCCGCGCGCGGCTCCCAGAAGTGGTGTGGCCAGGTACAACATGGGGATGTTGAGCGTGGGTGAGGTCCGGACAGCGGTGCCCACGTTGCCGCGCAGCGCGGCTTCAACCTCGGTGCGGTGGGCGTGGTTGTCCATGGTGTCGCGTTCGGCGGTGGTGCGTTCACTGTCCCCCAGCACCACGCCATCCCGGGCCAGCAGCGTCACCCGCGCGGACGCGCGCGCGCCATACGCATGCGCCGCCGCCTGCCAGTCCACCGCAGGATCCTGGGCATCTTGGGCCACGTCTGACGCCAACAACGCGGTGCGCACCGACAGGTGCATGCGCGTCTCTGCGCTCAGGAAATCCGTCAGGGTGTGGGTGAGCCAGGCGTGGGCGGCCAACAGCGACGGCACCAACAACGCCATGCTGATGCCCACCAGCTTGATGCGGATGCCGGCTTTCACCGGTGTGCCTCTTCCGGCGTGGAGGCAAAGCGGTAGCCCACGCCACGCACTGTCTCCACGTATTCTCCGGCGTCACGCAGCTTCTCCCGCAGGCGCTTGATGTGCGTGTCCACGGTGCGCGTGGTGATGTCCGCTTCAATGCCCCACACCGTGTCCAGCAACATGGAGCGCGTCTGGACGCGGTTGCGCGTGTCATACAGCTTGAGGAGCAGCGCAAACTCCATGGCGGTGAGCTTGATTTCTTCGGCGCCCACCCACACGCGGTGCGCGGCGCGGTCCACCTTGAGGCTGCCAAACTGCAACCCCTCTTGCGGCGCGGCCTTGGGCGCCTGGCTGCGGCGCAGCACCACTGCCGCACGCAGCAACAACTCCCGCACGCTGAACGGTTTCACCACGTAATCATCCGCGCCCAGCTCAAAGCCCACCACGCGGTCAATCTCCTCGCCCTTGGCGGTCACCATGATGACGGGCGTGGCGGCGGTGGCGGGGTCCCGCTTGAACGCCTTGCACACCTCGGTGCCGGCCATGTCCGGCAACATGAGGTCCAAGAGGATGAGGTCCGGCTTGTGTTCCTTGGCCAGGCGCAGCCCGTCGGCGCCACGGCCCGCCGCGGCCACCTCATGCCCCTCCTGGCGGAAGCTGTATTCAAGCACCTGCTGAAGGTCCGGCTCGTCTTCAATGATCAGCACGCGGGACATGGACACAACCTCCTTATGGGCCTCCCGTGTGTTGCGGAAGGACACGCCGCCCACATAGGTACCCGCGGGCCAACACGCAAGATGCCGCGTCTCCACGCGGAGTTTTATGTCCCGTCACACAAATGACACGGTGTTCCTTCAGGGCGCGCGCTGCACTTCAGCGTTGTGGCTGCAGCAGGCCAAACAGGCAGGTGCCAATCACCAGCACCGCGGTGGCCGCCCACAACCCGCCGCCGGCGGCTGCCCAGGGGTTGAGGGGTGGTTTGACGGCGGCGGCAAGCACCAGGGACGCCACCAGGCTGAGCAGCGCGCCAAACACCACGCCGGCCACCAGGTCCGCCGGGCGCACCGTCTTGATGCCGGTGTGCAGCGCCTTGGGGACCCGCAGGCTCTCATCCAGCAGGTGGGCCGCGCCCAGGCACGCCACCACGGGGATGAACATGAAGACCACCACCAGGCGCCCCCACTTCATTTCATCTGCGCTGGGGAGGTCCAGGACCACCAGCACCTGGTGCACCAGCAACGCCGCGCCAAACAGCAGGTGGCCCACACCCAGCACCACAAAAGACCGCGCGGCCCAGGCCCTCAACGGCGTGGTCACGCCTTGCGTCCGGCCCCTGGGCGCCCCTGGAACACGCTGACCACCTGGTTTGTCCCGTCCTGGTCCACGCGGTCCGCAGCGGCCTGGGCGGCGCGCACGCGGTCCCACACCTTTGGTCCGCACACGCGGCAGAACTGGATGTTGTCCACCACCACGCTGTCATTGCCGGATTCGCAGCAGCTGCGGGCCATGGGGATCTCCTGAGGTGGACTTGAAGCCCCAGGTTTGATCCCAGCAGGGCAAACGGCAAGAAAGATCCGCCGCCACGCCCCCAGGGGCGCGGGCCGGCACCAAACCGCGCTGGTTTGCTTGTGCCGGACCAAAGCAGCGGCGGCGGGACCGGTTGCCCGGTTCCACCGCTTGCAAGTCCATGGATGTATTGTTGTTTCCCAGAGTAGCGGAGCCCGGAATCGAACCGGGGACCTAGGGATTATGAGACCCTCGCTCTAACCAACTGAGCTACCCCGCCACAAGGGGCGCCCCTCCTAACGAACCGCACCTTGCACTGTCAAGACCGCGGCGTCGGAAGGCGGGTCAGTGGTAGCCCATGCTGCGCAGGCCGTTCTTGTTGCGGCTCCAGTGGTCACTCACCTTCACAAACAACCGCAGCATCACCTTGCAGCCCAGGAAACGCTCCAGCTCCTCGCGGGCCAGGATGCCAATCTCCTTGATCTTCTTGCCGCCGGCACCCACCACAATGGCCTTCTGGCCGTCCCGCTCCACGTGGATGGTGGCCTCCAGGTCCACAATGCCGGGCTTCTTTCCGGTGGGTTCACGGCGGCTCTCATCAAACTGCACAATCTCCACGGCGGCTGCGTAGGGGATTTCTTCGCCGGTGCGCATCATGACCTTTTCGCGAATGAGCTCTTCACAGATGGCCCGCTCTGAAGCGTCAGACAGTTCCCCTTCCGGGAACAGCGGCGGGGAGGGCGGCATCAACTGCGCCATGGCCAACGCCAGGCGGTCCAACCCGTCCTGGTGCGTGGCGCTCACCGGGATGATGGCCTTGAAGTCAAACAGTGCGTTCCAGCGCGTGAGGATGGGCAACAACGCGGCCTTGGGGATGCGGTCAATCTTGTTGAGCGCCAGCACCGTGGGCTTGCGGGCATCCTTGAGCAGCGTGAGCAGGGCCTGCTGAACGGGGGTGGGGCCAATGTCCGGCAACGCAGCGGCCTCTTCCACCAGCACCGCAACGTCCACGTCATTGAGCGCGCTGCGGGTCTCATGCGTCATGAAGTTGCCCAGCTCGCCGTAGCCGCCCTTGCCCTTGTCCGGAAGCAACGCGCCCTCAAACAGACCCGGCGTGTCCACCAGGATGACCTGCGCGCCAGGGAATCCCAGGATGCCGCGGAACCGGCGCCGCGTGGTTTGCGGCCGCGGCGTGGTGGCCACCAGCTTGTGGCCCAGCAGGCTGTTGAGCAGCGTGGACTTGCCCACGTTGGGGCGGCCCACCAGGGCGGCAAACCCCGCGCGGAATTCTCCCTCGAGATTCAGCGTCTCACGCCAGGAACGTTCTGGCAGCGGGATGGTGACGTCCTCAGCTTCATCACCGGCCGGCGGGTCTTGCACCGGCGGGGCCGGGCGGGGCGGCTTTGCGGGCGCGGCCTTTTTTGGCGCGGGCTTTTTTGGCGCGGCCTTGGGGTCCGGCTTGCGGGCTTTGGGCTTGGACGTGGGGCCTGGTTTCTTGTTGCGGTTCATGCACGCTCCGGTTGCAGCGCCCCACATGGGCAAGAACCCAACGCGCCGTCAACTGCACAAGACCGCCCGTGCACAAGGGCCCCATGCGCGCCAGGGGTGGTTCCACACCTTCCGGCGTCACCGGCCTCGGCGTGGACATGGTGGGGGGATGCATGGGAAACCGCCCTGCGGAGGGCGCAACAGCCATGGGAAAAACCGTTCTGGTGGTCAACCCCCACAGTGCCAACGGCAGCACCGGACGTGAGGTGGAGGCCATCTCCGCGCGCGCCCGTGCGGTGTTGGGGGACGGCGCCCAGGTGGTGCTCACCAACGCCATGGGACACGCCACCGCACTCACCGTCACCGCGCTGGAGGAAGGCGCGGATTGTGTTGTGGCCGTGGGTGGTGACGGAACCAACAACGAAGTGGTCAACGGATTTGTGCGCACCGACGGAACCCTGCGCGCGCCAAAGGCCCGTTTCTCGTTCCTGCCGCGCGGCACGGGTGGGGATTTCCGCCGCACGTTTGGATTGGGCAAGGAGCTGGAGGCCGCACTGTTGCGCGCCAAGGGACCGGGCACCCCCACCGACGTGGGGATGGTCACCTTCACCGCGCACGACGGTACCAAGGCAACCCGCGCGTTCATCAACATTGCCAGCGCGGGCCTGAGCGGCATTGTGGACGCCAAGGTCAACGCCACCAGCAAGGCCCTGGGGCCGGCCAGCTTTTTTGTGGGCAGCCTCAAGGGACTGCTGGCGTTCCACCCCTATGACATGACGGTGAAGGTGGACGGTGAGGTGTTCCACACCGGCAAGGCCGCGCTGTGTACGGCTGCCAATGGCCGCTATTTTGGTGGCGGCATGCAGGTTGCGCCGGGGGCGCTGCCGGATGATGGCCTGCTCAGCGTGGTGTGTCTTCCGGCGTGGGGCAGCCTGCGGTTCACCTGGGAGTCCCTCAAGTTGTACGCGGGGGACATCACCAAGGCATCCGGGGTGAAGGTTGCCTCCGGCAAGGTGGTGGAGATGGACAGCTCTGAAGAGGTGCTGATGGACATTGACGGAGAACAGCCCGGACGGCTTCCGGCCAGCTACCGCCTGCTGGAAAAAGCCCTGTTGTTGTGCCGCGGTTGAGGCTGCGGCCGGATCCCTCCAACCCAAGCAGCGCACCACCATCAACACCCCCACATGGGTCCCGCCGTGCTTTCAGTTCCCGGCACTGGGCGCCTTGTGGAGGTTTGGATGCTGCACAGCCCGCAGGCACAGGACGTTGACGTCTCCCCCGGCAGGTTCATGCGCCATGCGGCCTCGGCGCGGTGGGTGACGTCCGAAGGCGTGGAAGGCCTGTTGGTGTGGAACCGGCGTTCCGGGCGCAGCGTGCGGCTGGAGTGGAACGCCGAGGCTGGCGTGTACGTGCGCGCCGCCCAGCGCTTCCAGTTGCCCCGGGTGGACGGCTTTGACGTGCGCATGGCGCCGTTTGTGGCGCCGGACCGGTCTGACGTGGTGCTCACGTGGGATGCCACCACCGGGCGCAGCTGCTGCTACTTTTTGGACCCGGACGCTGGCGAGTTTGTGCCGTGCGGCGCCTCCTACCAGGTGCCCGCATGCCTGGACCTGGTTCCGCCGGTCCTCATGGCACCGGGTGTGACGCCGGACCGCGCCGAGTTGATACGCGTGTGGAGCGAAACCACCGGCGTCACGCGCCACTTTGTGCACAGCCAGGATGACGAGTGCTTCCGGGAACGGGCCGCCCCGCCGTCCAAGGGTGGGCGCCCACCAAGGGAACGGCGTTCACGCACCCGCCGGCCGCGTCCGCCGGTCCCGGTGGTGTTTGCAGTGTGAGTGGCTTGTTGTGTCTGGATTGCGCCGTCACGGCACCGGCGGGAACAGGCTGCTGGTCACCGTCCCGGCGCGCACCGGGAGTGTGATGGTCCCCAGCGCGCGCATGTCCATGGCGCGCGTGGCGGTGAAGCTGGCCTCGCCCACGGGCAGGTTGATGAAGCCACCGCCGCCGGCAGCGTCGGTCTGGGTTTCCATGGTGGCCGGGATGTTGTTGCGGGTGTACGTGCGCGTGGTGCCCGCGTCCGCCGTGGAGGCTGCAAAAGAAACGCCCGCCACCGTGTTCATGCCGCAGTCATTGGCCACCAGCGCCACGTGACCACGCGCGGCGTTGACCTGGATGCCGGCCAGCGCGGTGAAGAGGTCAAACGCGCTCTGGTTGAACACAAACAGGTTGCGGTCCACGCCGCCGGGAACCAACGGGGGGTGCGCCTTGTAGAGCGTTGGCACCGCGCCCGCGCCGGTGACCTCAATGAGCCCGTCAAAGCCCACCCCCGGGGTGATGGGCAGGTCCAGCACCACCAGACCATTGGCGGGCGTGGTGAGCGTCTGGGAGGGGCTGGCGCACGCCACATCCGCCTGGGCGCACACCTTCACCGTGGCGCCGGGAAGCACCGCCTGGGTGGAGATGTTCTTGATGGTCAGGTTTTGCGTGAACGTGGTGGCGGCGCCGGGGGAGGCCCAGCATGGCCGGTCCAGGCAGGCCCAATTGGCCACGCCGCTGCTGCCGCCGGAAGAAGCGCCCTCGGTGATGAGGTAGCAGCTGCCGCCGGAGGATGCGGGCGTGGAGGACGCGCCGCCGGTGCTGGATGAGCCACCGCCACCGCCTGTGGATGACGACGAGGAGGACGATGACGACGAAGCGGAACCGCTGGAGGAGGATCCCCCCGAACACGCCACCACCAACGCCGTCATTGCCACGCCTGCCACAAGCACCACGCGCATGGGTTCACCCAGTCTCTGGTTGTTCAACGTTCACCGCAGGTAGCCCACCACCGGGCGCATCCCAAGCTTGTATTCCGCCACGTCCAGGACCACCGTCTCCAGCGTCCCAAAAGGGTCCAACAACGCCAACAGCAGCGTGCGCGGTATCCCCGGCGCCATCTGGTTGCGTATGAGTTCTTTGGCCCGCCACATTCCTTCGCCCAGAAGCGCGCCGCCGGTGTTGGCCAGGATGTCATTGAGGGCGGGCCGCTCGTAGCTGGCCTCGGCGATGTACTCCCAGAACACCGCCCACAAAATGACCGCCAGCGCGGCCTGCCACCAGGTGGCGCCGTGGTTGCGGTAGAGCATGTGCACGGTGAGTCCCACCCAGGGGTGGATGATGAAGTTGAACACGTGGCTGTCCCGGTCCGGGAACACCGGGAGCGCCAGGATGTTGGTCTGCCATTGCTGAAAGGACGGGACGTGCCACGCCAGGATGTCAAACGCGGCGTCCTTGGCCCGGCGCAGCGGGAAGTCCTTGGGGATGCGCTGGTCAAACAAAGAAAACGTCAGACCAAACACAATGGATGGGACGTTGCACAGTCCCACCTCCAGCGTGGGAAGCAACAGCTTGCGCGTGGTGTTCTTGAACGCACGGTGCGCGCGTGACGTGGGCGGGTCTTCCACCCAGCCCTGGCCCGGCGCCGGGATGCCCAGCTGGCGGAACGGCTCCGGAGCCACGCCGCCCTGAAGCGTGCCTGCAAGCAAGATGGAGAGCAGTGGACCCATGGAAGAGCGGCACACTAGGCCAGCAACGCCAGCCCCGGCAACGCCCGTAGGGGTCTGCGTCCCGACGTCAACGCAGGATGCCTGCGGCGCAATGGTCCGGCGGGTGAACCAACGCCGTCAGGGAAGCTGGCGCACCATGTCGTCATAGGTCTCTGGCCGGCGGTCCCGGAAGAACTGCCAGGTCCGGCGGACCTCCTCAATCATGTCCAGGTCACAATCCGCGGTGATGAGTTCCTCTTTGTCCTCGCTGGCCACGGTCAACATGTTGCCGCGCGGGTCCACCACGTAGGAACTGCCGTAGAAGCGGCCAATGTTCCACGGCGCCTCGGTGCCCACGCGGTTGGAGCACGCCCAGAAGTTGCTGTTGGCCACCGCATGCGCCGGCTGTTCCAGTTTCCACAGGTACTGGGAGAGGCCGGCCACCGTGGCGGATGGATTGAACACCACCTCGGCGCCGTGGAGGGACAACAGGCGCGCACCCTCGGGGAAGTGGCGGTCATAACAGATGTAGACGCCCACCATGCCGTAGCGCGTCTTGAACACCGGATAACCCAGGTTGCCGGGCTTGAAATAGTACTTCTCCCAGAAGCCGCCGGTTTGCGGGATGTGCTGCTTGCGGTATTTGCCCAGGTAGGTGCCGTCGGCGTCCAGGACCGCGGCGGTGTTGTAGTAGACCCCGGCCATCTCACGTTCGTAGATGGGTACCACCATGACCATGTTGTACTTGCGGGCGTAGGTGGCCATCTGTTCGGTGGTGGGGCCGGGCACACTTTCTGCTGTGGCGTACCAGTCCGGGGTTTGCGCCGGGCAGAAGTACGGCGTTGAGAAAATCTCCTGCAGCCCCAACATCTGGACGCCCTTCTTCCCGGCCTCCTCAACGAACGGGATGTGCCGGTCAATCATGGCCTTCTTGATGTCATCCGGGTTGCCTTGCGTCAGCGGGGTTGACGTCTGGATGAGTCCAACCTTCACCAGCCTGGTCATGGTGTTCCTCCGTGCGTGGGGGTGGTCTGCCGTGGTTCACGCCGCGCGGTGCATGCGGTGGACGCGGGTCTTGCCGCCCACGCCCTTGAGGGAGACGTGTTGTTCCTCCCCCAGCCAGCCCGCTTCCTTCAGCGCCTTCTGGACGCCGGGCGAATCCATGACGCTGGGCGTGAGCCAGATTTCTCCAGCTTGCGCCAGGCCCTGGACCCGCGCGGCCACGTTCACCGTCTGGCCAAAATAATCCAGGCGTTCGTCTGACGTCACCGCCAGGGCCGGGCCTTCATGCAGCCCCACCTTGAGGCCGGTGTCATGGCCTTCCAGCTTGAGACCTGCGTTGAGCGCGTCCATGCCGTGCATCATCTCCAGCGCGGCCTGCGCAGCGTCGGTGGGCTCATTGAAGGACGCCATGATGGCGTCCCCCATGGTCTTGATGATGGCCCCGCGGTGGCGCTTGACCGCGTCGGTGAGGACCTTGAAGTGTTCCTGCACAAAACTGTACGCCCGGATGTCCCCGGTGCGGTCATACAGCTCGGTGGAGCCCTTGAGGTCCGTGAAGAGGAGCGTGAGGGACCGCAGCCGCAGGCGCATGTTGGCGTCCAGCGTTTGCACCCGGAACAGGTCACGGAACGTCTGGCTGTTGAGCAACATCTTGGCGGTGAGGAACGGCCGCATGCGGCTGGGGTGGCTGGCCAGGATTTTGTTGAGGCTCTCCCAGTCCACCTCCAGCGCCATAAATCCCATGGGCGTGTTGCCGCGGTTGACCACGCGCACCGTCACCAGGCCGGGTGCCAGGGGGACCTCCTTGGGGTTCATCCCTTCTGGCATGGCATTGACCTCCACGCTGGAGACACCTTTGCCGTCCCGTGCTGGCGGGAAATAGACCTGACTGTGCGTATCCAGGGACAACAGGCGGTAGGTCTTGCCTGCTTCGGCCTGGATGGTGAAGGTCACGTCCTTCCCCGGCGGCACCATCCACATGCCCTTGGAGATGGTCACCACAAAGTTCTGCAGCTCCGGGGCCCGCATAAAATTGCGGCTGAAGTAGAACCGCATGTAGTTGTCCACGGTATCAAACGCGTGGAAGTCCAACGCACGCACCCCAACTTCCACCGTGAAGCTCACCTCCACGCGGTCATCCAGGTCTGCTTCCACGTCACGCGCGCACACCACGCAGTACCATTGTTTGGTGGGCACGCGGTCCATGCTCTTCATCTGGTATTCCACCCCACCACAACCCGGGCAGATGAGGTTGAACCGGAACTCCAACAGCCCCGCGCGCGTGGCGTGAAGAAACAGGTCCAGCGCAGCCTCGGGGGACATGTTGTTGTCCTCGGCAAAAGACCGCGGATTCAGCCGGAAACATCCCCAGTCATCCGGGTCCTGAATCACATCCGCCAGGCGGTCCACGTCCTTGGGCTTCACCCCCGCGGCAGACCGCAGCGACGCAAGACGCTGTTGGAAGAGCAGTTGATTGAGGGGCATGCCAGCTCCGCGGGTCTCAGCCGCCTTTGTCCTGCTTGGGCTTGCGAAAAAAATCCACCTGCCACTTCTGCACGTTCTTGTTGTGGCAGGCCAACGTTTCACAAAACACGTGGGTCCCGTCATTCTGGGCCACAAAAAACATGTACTTCACATCCGCCGGGGAGACGGCGGCTTCAATGGCGGCAGACCCGGGAGACGCAATGGGCCCGGGGGGAAGGCCCTTGATGATGTACGTGTTGTACGGGTGCGCTGTCTCAAGGTGCTTCTTGGTGATGTTCCCGTCAAAATCCGGCACGCCGTAGATGACCGTAGGGTCGGTCTGGAGCTTCCATCCCTGCGTGATGCGGTTGTGGAAGACCGCGCTGATGATGGGGCGTTCTTTTCCCGCGCCGGTCTCCTTCTCCACAATGGAAGCCAGGGTGAGGATCTGGTGCGGGGTCAGGCCACGGGCCCTGCCACGTTCCACCACGTCCGGCGTCATCACCTTGGCCAGCTTCTGCCGCATGACCCGCAACAGGTCCTTGGGGTCCACGCCAGACGGGAAACGGTACGTGTCCGGGAACAGG
>Ga0154020_10005269_pt1 | contig 15293 bp, 12 predicted proteins | sample Klosneuvirus_201_FD_109709 | JGI IMG/M metagenome (GOLD analysis project Ga0154020, IMG submission 109709) | Active sludge microbial communities from wastewater, Klosterneuburg, Austria - Klosneuvirus_20160825_MG | ecosystem: Engineered > WWTP > Aerobic digester > Activated sludge | place...
CCCCAGACTCGCCCCCAGACTCACCCGCAGGCCCATCCCCGCGCCAGCCGCGCTCTCCCTTCCCCTCAGCGCCGCCCCCTGCGAGCCCGTCCGGCTCCTCCCTCTTCACTCCCACGGCCGGAGCGCCACCTTCCCAGCCCACTCTCGCTGATACTCCGCCTCGTCCATCTCAACCACGGTCCAGTCAGACATCAGCACACACCGGACGGCCGGTCGTGCAATCTGCGTGGTCTCTCCCGGTCCGCCCCACGCCTCTCCCTTCTTCACGGCGCGGCTGGGCTTCACCTGCACCATCAGCGGCACGACAGCCGGGGCCACTCCCGGCGACGCGGCCGTCGCGCCGGCCGCAACTTCCACCGGTGCGAACGGCTCGGCGACGCTCGGCTGGAGCAGGCCGGAGGTCCACAGGTCCGTCATCCTCGGGGCGGCCTTGTAGTCGTATTCGTAGATCTTGGCGGTCGTCACGACGTGGGCTGCTTGACCGCGCACGATGGCCCTCACCGCCGACTGCCGCGGCGCGCCGAGCATCTGCACGACGATCACAAGGGCAGTCAGCACCGCAACGCCCGCGGCAAGCGCCGCCAGCCTTCGCCACTTCGACGCAGCCTGCTTCATCGTCGCCCCCTGCGCATGAAAAACCCCCTGTCCGTACGCTAGGTGCCCGGCAGGGGGTTCGGTTGATTGTGGATGCCGGGGCCTTACTCCGGCTTGCCCGAGCCCATGTCATAGATCCACTGGTCGCCCGCGCGGCGCCAGTTGACGAGCTCGCCCTTCGCGAAGAACAGGCCGAGTTCCTTCTCCGCGGCTTCGGGGCTGTCCGAGCCGTGGATCAGGTTGAAGGAGTTGGAGACGCCAAAGTCCCCGCGGATGGTCCCGGGGTTTGCCTTGGAGCCGAAGGTCGCGCCCATCAGGTTTCGGGCGATGGTGATGGCGTTGTTCCCGCGGAGCGCGAGCACAATCACGGGAGAGGACGTCATGAAGGTGACGAGCCCGGCGTAGAAAGGCCGCTCCTTGTGCGGGGCATAGTGCGTCTCGGCGGTGGCCCTTGGGATCTGCATGAACTTCATGCCGACGACCTGCAGGCCCTTGTCCTCGAACCTGGCGAGGATGCGGCCGCAAAGGCCACGCTGCACGGCGTCGGGCTTGAAGATGATGAGAGTGGTTTCCATCGGTCGATGCTCCTGGTCAAAGGTGGGAAGGATGATAGGGACGCGGCCGCGGCAGGGCCAAACCTCCGCCGCCCCCCAATCTCGCGGGAATGCGGCCGGTCCGCCGATGTTCCCGCAGGGCCTATCCTGCCTCTAGGACGCCCAGGGACGGGCGTCCGCAGGCGGGCAGTGTGCCCCCGCCGCCAGGAGGGCGTTCATGTCCGCACTCGCCACCGAACCGACCACCGTGACCAAGAAACCCACCTCCGCCCGCGCCACCGCCGAGAGCATGGCGGCGAAGCAGCGGGACATCTCCGTCTCCGAGTTCTTCGCCAAGAACCGCCACCTTCTCGGGTTCGACAACCCGCGAAAGGCGCTCCTTACGACCGTGAAAGAGGCGGTGGACAACTCGCTGGACGCCTGCGAAGAGGCCGGAATCCTCCCGGACATCACCGTCGTCATCGAGGACCTGCAGCCGGACCGGCCCGCGAGCGCCAAGAGCAGCCGCTACCGGATCACGGTCGTCGACAACGGGCCCGGCATCGTCCGCAAGCAGGTCGAGAACGTGTTCGGTCGTCTGCTCTTTGGGAGCAAGTTCCACCGCCTGAAGATGTCACGCGGGCAGCAGGGCATCGGGATCTCGGCGGCCGGCATGTACGGCCTGATCACCACGGGCAAGCCGATGCTCATCCAGACCCGGCCCAAGGCCGAGCAGCGGGCTCACCACATCGAGCTCGCCATGAACACCAAGACCAACCGCGCGGAGGTGACCGCCGACCAGGAGACCGACGACTTCCCGCTCGCGAGGCTCCGAGACCTTTCACCCGCGGTCCGAGACCTGGCGGCACAGGGCGAGTACCTCTCGCGCCGCGAGTATCCGACCGGAACGTGCGTGTCGATCGAGCTCGAGGGGAAGTACCAGCGTGGGCGGGGCAGCGTCGACGAGTTTCTGGAACTGACGGCGATCGCCAACCCGCACGCGAAACTCACGTTTGTGCGGCCCTCGCGAGAGACCGGTGCGGACGAGGAACTGACGCTGACACGGGCCCGGGGCAGGCCGCCAGCGTCCGCTCCGGAAGCGCCCGTGGCACCCGCACCGGAGGTGACGACGGACCTTGGCGACCTTGTGATCTTTCCGCGTGCGGTCAGCGAACTGCCCCCGGAGACGCAGGAGATCCAGCCTCACCCAAAGGGTGTGGAACTGGGCACGCTGCTGCAGATGCTGAGGGACTATCAGGAGGCGACGAAGGACTCGGGAACGCTGTACAAGTTTTTGCAGGAGCGGTTCTGCCGCGTGTCGGCGTCGACGGCGAGCGAGTTCTGCGAGAAGATCGGCGTGACATCGCGGGCGAAAGTGTCGGATATTGAGCCGCAGCAGGCGCAGGTGTTGTACAAGGCGTTTCAGGAGGCGAAGCTGGCCCCGCCGCCGACGGACTGTCTGGCGCCGATCGGCGTGCAGCAGCTCCTGAAGGGCATGTTCAAGGGGGTGCGAGCGGAGTTCTACGCCGCGTCCAGCCGCGAGGCGGACGTGTACCGGGGCAGGCCGTTCCTGATCGAGACGGCGATCGCGTTCGGTGGCGAGCTTGCGGGCGACGACTCGGCGCGGGTGATCCGGTTCGCGAACCGCGTGCCGCTGCTGTTCCAGCAGTCGGCGTGCTCGTCGTTCAAGGCGGTGGTGGAGACGAACTGGCGGAACTACGACCTGCAGCACCCGCGGGCGGGGCTGCCGGTGGGCCCGCTCGTGATCATGATCCACATGGCGAGCGTGTGGGTTCCCTTCACAAGCGAGAGCAAGGAAGCCATCGCGGACTACGACGAGATCCGCAAGGAGATGAAGCTTGCGCTCATGGAGTGCGGGAGAAAGCTGGGCATCTATCTCCGCAAGCGTGCCAAGATGAGGCGCGAGAGCGAGCGACGGGACGTGTTCGAGCGCTACATCGGCGAGATCGCGAAGGCGGTGAGCGAGGTGAACGGCACGGACGCGAAGCGGCTCTTTGAGGCGCTGAGGACGCAGGCGAAGAAGCACACGATGATCGCGGATCAGCAGCTCGACGACGAGGGTCGCCGCATCAAGGAGGAAGACCCCGCCGATCAGGACGGGGTGATGATCGTGGATGTGGGACCGGACGCGGGCGGCGAGGTGCCACGCGGTGCCGGACAGAGCCGGGCCGAAGCGGCGGCGTTGAAGGTGGCGGCGATGGCGCACGACGACGCGCCGGTGCTGATCGACACGAGAGAGGTGAGGCGGAGTCCCGCCGGGGGCAAGACCGGGAAACAGCCCGCGAAGGCGGCCGCCCCGACGAAGGCCGCGAAGCCCCCGGAGCCCACAAAGCCGGCGGGTGCGAAGCTGGGTGGAGTGAAGCCGGGGGTTGTGAAGCCGAAGCTGCGCCTGATCAACGGGAAGTATGTGCCGGTGGACGATGGTCCGGGGCTCTTCTGAGGGCGCATGAAAAAGCCCGAGCCTCGGGGCCCGGGCCGGTGGAGATCAGAAGGTGCTCAGCGGTCGCCGCGTGCGAGGGTCCCGTCGCCGGTGACCTTTCCCCGCAGGAGCAGGAGCGCTGCCTCGAGCTGGAGGTCGGTGCCCTTGGAGATGAGTTCCTCTGGCTGAACCTTTGGCTTGGTGTCGGCGGCGATGCCGTTCTCGTTGAGGGCGACGATGTCGGCGTCGCGGCGTGCGAGGATGGCGTCGCTGGTCTGCTTGGGCAGCATCTCGATCTTGAGGTTGGGCTCGACGCCCCAGACCTTGTCACCGGGGCGGCGGTGGATGATGGACTTGTCCGGGAGCATGTAGTAGGCGGTGGTGACCTTGATCATGGAGGTCGCGGTCACGGGCCAGACGTTCTGGACGCTGCCCTTGCCGAAGGAGCGGGCGCCGAGGACGACGGCGTCGGCGGAGCCCTGGGCGGCGAAGCGGGAGATGGCTCCGGAGACGATCTCGCTGGCGCTGGCGGAGCCCTCGTTGACGAGGACGACGACGGGGACCTTGGCGAGGGTCGCGGCCTCGGGGTCGGTGAAGTGGGGGTCTTCGAGGCGGCCGGAGGCACCCTTGCTGACGACGATGAATCCTTCCGGGGCGTCGATGAAGCGTTGGGAGATGTGGACGGCCTGCTCGAGGAGGCCGCCGGGGTTGAAGCGGAGATCGAGGATGAGGCCGCGGAGCTCGGAGGCCTTCATGGCGGCGATGGCGCGGTCGAGTTCTGCGCCGGTGGAGTCGGCGAACTGGGTGAGGCGGACATAGCCGATGCCGGAGGGCTGGTCGATGAACCAGTTCCAGTCGGTTTCCTTGGCGCCCTCGCGTTTCCAGCCCTTGACGGTGGCGATCTTGATGACGCTGCGTTTGAGGGTGAAGTCGATGGACTCCCTGGGCGCGTCGGGGCCCGCGTCGGCGGCGGGGGCGCGCTCGATGGTGAGGGTGACGCTGGTGTTCTGCGGGCCGGTGATGACATCGACGGCCTGGTCGAGGGTGAGGCCGAAGATGGTTCGGCCGTCGACCTTGGCGATGATGTCGCCGGCGTGGATGCCTGCGCGCTGCGCGGGGGTTCCCTCGATGGGGGTGACCACGCGGATGTTCTGGAGTTCGTCGTGCTCGATCTGGATGCCGACGCCGACGAAGCGGCCCTGGGTGTTCTTGTTGAAGCGGCGGACCTCATCGGGCCAGATCATCTCGGAGAACTCGTCGAGCGTGGACATGGCGCCGTTGCCGAACTCGTGGAGGAGCGCGGTGGAGGCGACGCGGGTGGTCTGGTCGTTTTTGCGGCGGAGGCGATCGACGAGGGCGCCGATCTGGACGGCGTCGAGGTCGCCGTCGCGCTCGACGAGGCGTGCCTCCTCGGCGTCGATGAAGGCGATGAAGGCGGCGCGGGCCTGATCATCGGCGAGGCCCGGGAAGGCACCGGCGAGGTCGGCGGTGGTGACCATCGTGCGGACGTTGTCGAGGCCGCCCTTGAGAAGGTCGCGCGAGCTGCGCTGGGAGATGTGCTTGCGGGCGAACTGGAGGGAGCGCTCGACCATGGTCTGGTCGATGGCACCGAGCTTGACCTGCCAGGAGTCGCCGAAGGGGTTGTAGGGCGGGAGGGGCTTGGCGTCGTCCTCTTTCATGGCGCGCTGGTTGCGCAGCTCGTACATTCGTTCGGGGACGTAGAGGCGGAGCATCTCCTGTCGGGCGGCGATGCGGCGGACGTCGGACTTGTAGGTGCCCTGCACGTCGAGGAGGGCATCGAGGAGGACGAAGAGCTCGCCGGCGGTGAGGGAGTCGCCACGGGACTCGGCCTCTCGGGCGCCTGAGGCGCAGCGGGTGATGAGGTCCTGGACGCGGGGGTCTGCGAGCACCGCCTCCTTGTCGGTGGAGAGCATGTGCCACTCGATGGAGGATCGGAGCGCCTTGGCAAGGGAGATGTCGCCCTTGTCGGCGGCGAGGTGCTTGTCGAGCTCGGCGAGGACCTCGGTGATGCGGGCCTGGCGTGCGGTCTCGCGTTCGGCGACGTGGGCGACGAACTGGGCGGAGGCGGCGCCGAGGGCCTGGTCGGGAGTTTGGGCGAGGGTCCGGACGAGGCGGTCGAAGGCGTCGGCATCGCCGGAGCGGGCGCTGTGCCAGAGATCGGTGCCGAGGCGGGCGGCGGGCGCCCCCGCGGCCGCGGCGACCGGCTGGACAACCTGGGCCCACGAGACGGGCGCGGCGATTCCAACGACGAGGGCCAGGGCGAGCGCCTGCAAGCCCGAGCCACGACGCAGCAGTTCACGCATGATCAACTCCCATCAGAAGGCGCCCGGCGCGCGGTGCCTGGGTCCATCGGCCGCGGGGAAGCAGGGGATGACCGGCGATCGGCCAACCACTGGGTCCGCCATGATATAGGACCGGACGGTGCGGGCGGTTCGCCCAAAGCGCCGGGTCCTCTCATCACTGGGATGCGCCCGGGGGGCGTTTCAAGCGGGAATCCGCGAATGCTTGTGGACGGTCCGGACGACCTGGGCGGCGGTCAGGAGGGCGAGGAGGCCGACTGTGCCGAGCATGAGGGGCTCGAAGGCGGCGGGGGGGACCCAGCCGCGTTCGACGGCGAGGGTGCTGGCGAGGCCGATGCCGGGGCCCAGGGTGTATCCAACGCCGATCAGGGCTTCGTGGCGGCCACCCGCGTTGACATCGGCCTTGCCGACCTCCATGGCGTAGTAGATGGCGGCGGTGTAGATGGCGGCGGCGGCGGCGCCGAAGGACGCGAGGCCGATGAGGGCGAGCGCGATGCCGGGCGTGCGGGGGAGGAGCGGAGAAAAGACCAGGCCGGCGTATCCGGCGAGCATGAGCCCTCCAGAGAAGATGGCGAAGGACCACCTGCCGTGCCAGGCCTGCCAGCGAGCGAGGGCGGCGAAGGTGGTGACGCGGGCAGCGACCCACGCGATGGGGAGGAGGCCGCCGAGGGTGAGGGTGATGCCGGAGACGGACCAGCCCTTGAGGAGGCCGAGGCGCTCGGCGAGGGAGGGGAGGTATGGACCGATGGCGCTCATGACGACGTAGGCGAGCGGGAGGAGGAGGCGGAAGGTGACGAGGAGGTCGGCGTAGACGGGCGGATGGGGCTGGTGATCGGCGTCGATGTGCTCGCCGGGCTCGGGCTCGAAGCCCCGGAGCGGGAAGAGTGCGGCGAGGTGGGTGATGCCGATCGCGGCGATGGCGAGGGTTGCGGCGCGCTCGGCGATGGGTGTGACGACGAGGGTGATGAAGAGGCCGGCGGCTGACCAGACGACATTCCAGACACCCATGGTGGAGCGGAGGTGCGAGCCGGAGCGCCCGCCGCTGACGTAGGCCTCGACGATGGGCCAGAGCATTCCGGTGGCGGGGCTGTAGAGGAGGACGACGGCCCAGATGGCCCAGGCGGCGGGCTTGCCGGTGGGAGAGATCAAAGCGGAGGCCTGGGGCACGAAGCAGAGAGCGGCGAGGACGAACATGAGGGCGGAGAGGACGCCTCTTGTTGAGACGGAGGGGCAGTGGATTCGGAGGCGATCGAGAAGTGGCTTGGCGGCGAGCGCGCCGGCGATGTAGACGATGCCGAGGAGGCAGCCGAGCAGGAAGTTCATGGCCTGGCTGAACTCAAAGCCCTGCTTGGTGAGGAAATAGAGCGCGTTGGAGGTGACGACGCTTCCCCCCATGCTGTTGATGAAGGAGAAGGAGAAGGAGGCCCTGGTGGAGGTGGGCGCGGAGCAGGCGGCGGATGCAGGAATCGTGGTCAAGGTGGGATTGCCGGGGGGCGGGAGCGATCGTAGCATCCGGCGTCGAGTGCTCGTAGCTCAACTGGATAGAGCGTCGGCCTCCGAAGCCGAAGGTTGCAGGTTCGACTCCTGCCGAGCACGTTTATCGCCTTTGGAGGGCCGGGTGGGGCGGCGTTCGCAGGCGATGCCGAAGGTCTGGCAGATGGGATGAGAGGGGCAGGGGCCGCCTCGGGCTTTGCACGCGCGCCTGCCGTGGAAGATGAGTTGGTGCGAGAGTTCGCACCAGCGTTCTGGCGGGAAGAGAGCCATGAGGGAGCGCTCGATGGCGAGGACGGTGCTGCCTGGCTGGGCGAGGCCGAGGCGGACGGCGAGTCGCTGGACGTGGGTATCGACGACGAATCCGGAGGCGACGCCGAAGGCGTTGCCGAGGACGACGTTGGCGGTCTTGCGGGCGACTCCCCGGAGGGTGAGGAGCTGGTCCATGGTGCGAGGGACGCGGCCCTGGTGGTCGCGGACGATGGATCGCATGGACTCGTGGATGGCGCGGGCCTTGGCGCGGAAGAAGCCGAGGGAGCGGATGAAGGGCTCGATGTCGGCGGGTGAGGCGTCGGCGAAGGACTGGGGATTTGGGAAGCGGGCGAAGAGTGCGGGGGTGGCCTTGTTGACGGCGACGTCGGTGCACTGAGCAGAGAGGATGGTGGCGATGAGGAGTTCGTGTGGCGCGGAGTGGGTGAGTTCGCAGTGGGCGTCGGGGTAGGCGGCGCGGAGGGCGTCGGCGAGGGCGAGGGCGCGGCGGCGCCGGGCGGCGGAGACGCGTGGGCCGGGCGCGGGTGGCTTTGCGATTGGCCTTGTGCCCGGCTTTGGGCCTGGCTTTGGGGATGGCTTAGACGGGCGCGGCATGAGCCTGCTCCGTGCGTGCGGGGTCGGGCAGGACCCAGAGGAGAAGTGCGAGGAAGAGGACGGCGGCGAGGGCGGAGATGAGGTTTGAGGCGAGCGGGTGGTCGCCATCAAAGGTCCTGCGGATGGCGTCTGCGAGCGGGTCTGCGGCGCGGGCGGCGTCCATGAAGGCGGCGAGGGTGCGGTTCATGCGGGGCACGAGGAGGAAGGAGAGGTAGCCCTGGAGGAGCGCGGCGGCGAGGGTTACGAGGAGGCGGGTGGTATTCAGCCAGTGGCGGGCTGCGCGGGAAAGGTGGGCGGCGAGAGAGAACATGGTGAGGGCGGCGAGGGCGCACTGGGCCCAGCCCGCGACGGTGAAGACGCGGTTGGCGATCGCGCCGGCGGCGATCTTCCAGTGGTCGGAGACGGCGGCGTAGTCGGGGAGCTGCGGTGCGAGGGGCTTCATCGTGGGGAAGGCGATGGCGGCGGTGAGGCCGGAGACCAGGAGCACGCCGAGCCAGAGGGCGATGGCGGCGAGAACGAGGCGGGATGCGAATGGGCGAGAGGTCATGCCTGAAGGGTACACCGCGCGGGGTGCGCATTCGGACGTGCGCGTGGCGGGGAGCCGTACGATGCGGCGTGAACCTAGCGCTCGGAGTTGGTGGACTGGGAGAGGCGAAGGCGGCGCTGCGGCGTGCGGCGGAGCTGGGGTATGGCGCGGTGCAACTGGACGGGGCGGCGGCGGGGATGCGCGCGAGGGAAATGGACCGATCGGCGCGGCGGGACCTTGCGGCGATGCTTCGGCGGCTGGGGCTGCGTGTGGCGGGCGTGGACCTGTGGGTGCCGAAGGAGCACTTCGCGAAAGGGGCGCACACGGAACGCGCGGTGGGAGCGGTGACGGGGGCGCTGGAACTGGCGGCGGAGGTGGTGCAGCTCGCGGGCGGGAGCGCGGTGGTGGCGGTCTCGATGGGCGCGGGGGCGGCGGCGGATGTGCGGGCGGCGCTGCGGGAGGCGGAGGAGCGCGCGGGGGCGAGGCTGGCGGACCATCACTGGCCGCCGTCGGCGGGGGAGGGCGTGGGGATTGATCCGGCGGCGATGATCCTGGCTGGGGCGGAGCCTCACGCGGAGGTGCTGAGGTTGAGCGATGTGCCGGTGGCGGCGCGGCTGAGCGACCTCTCCCCGGTGGGGCGGGTGCCTGCGGGGCGGGGAAAGCTGGACGTGATGGCGTATGAGGTGGCGCTGGTGACGCGGGGCTTTGCGGCCCCTGTGGTGCTGGACCTGCGCGGGCTGTTGGACGCGGACGGAGAAGCGGCGGCGCGGGCGCCGGGCGCGCGCTAGAGACTGGTTGACGGGTCGAGCGACGCGGGCCGGCGGAGGAGCATGGGCCGGGGAGGCAAGCGCGAGGCAACCGCTCTGGAGAGTGGTGCTACCGGGAGGACTCGTCGGCGGGAACCTAGCTTTCGAGTTCGTCGTCGGGGATATCGGCGTTGGTGTAGACCTTTTGGACGTCGTCGAGGTCTTCGAGTTGTTCGGCGAGTTCCATGACGGCCTTGGCGTGCTCGCCGCGCACGGTGACGAGAGTGTCTGGGATCATGGTGAGGTTGGCCTCGGTGACCTTGAGGCCGGCGCGTTCGAGCGCGTCCTTGACGGCGGCGAAGTCGGGGACGGCGGTGAGAACGGTCCAGGTGGGGTTTTCGGGGTCGTCTGGTGGCTGGGCGTCGAGAGCGCCGGCGTCGATGGCGAGCTCGATGACACGGTCTTCGGAGAGTGGGCGGGCGTCGAGGAGGATCTCGCCGCGAGGCTGGAACATGTAGGCGACGCAGCCGGAGGAGCCGACGTTTCCACCGGCGTCGTGGAATGCGTTTCGAACGTCGGTGATGGTACGGGTACGGTTGTCGGTGAGGGCGTCGACGATGACGGCGACGCCGCCGGGCGAGTAGCCCTCGTAGCGGATGGTCTCGTAGTTTTCGGTGGAGGCACCGCCGGCACCTTTTTGGATGGCGCGTTCGACGGTGTCACGGGGCATGTTGGCGTAGCGGGCCTCGTCGATGGCGTATCGGAGGGAGAGGTTGGAGTCTGGGTCGGGCCCGCCGTGCTTTGCGGCGACCATGAGCGCTTTGGCGATCTTGGTCCAGACCTTGCCGCGGCGTTTGTCGACGACGGCCTTTCGGTGCTTGATTTTGCTCCACTTGTTGTGCTTGGCCACCGTGGTTCTCTGCTGTGGGTTCAGGGGCTCACGAGGGGTGCGATGTCGGGCTCGCGGCCCGCGGCGGCGGCGTCGAGGCGGCGGCGGAGGCCCTGGAGGTCGGCGCGGAGCTTTTTGACGAAGTCGGGCGACTGATCGGGGTCGGAGAAGCGGGAGTCGAAGATCTCGAGGAGGCGGGAAACGGAGTCGAGGGCGGTGCGCCACGCGGCCTGGGCGTCGTCCTTGGCGCCGGTGCGCCAGAGGGCGTCGCCGAGGTGTTCGGCGATGGTGGGGTCGATGACCTCTCCATCTTCGAGTGCCTGCTCCTTGGAGAGGGCCAGGGCGCGGGTGAGGAGGGTGACGGCGCCTTCTTGGGCGGGGGTGGTGGGGGTGGCGGGGATGTCGGTGAGCTTGCCGCGCTTGTAGCGGACCCAGGCGAGGGAATCGATGACATGGAAGTCATCCCCCAGTTGCTCGAAGGCGATGTGGATCATGGCCTCGGCCTCGGCGAGGTCGTGGCCCTCTTCGAGGAGGAGGTAGCCCAGGTTGTTGTTGGCCCAGGCGTGGCGTGGAGAGAGGCGGATGGCCTCGCGGTAGGCGGTGACGGCCTGGTCGCGGCGCTCGAGGGAGTTGAGCTCGCTGCCGAGCTGGTAGGCGACCTCGGCGCGCTGTGCGTCTGTTGTGGAGGCGAGATCGATGGGGTTTGTGCGGCGGTCCTGGAGGAGGCCGAGGATGGTGGGAGGATCGCACTGGGCGATGAACCAGGTGACGTCGTCGAGATCTCCGCGAATGACGGTGAGGCGGAAGCACTCGGTGAGGAGGAGGCCGGAGAGTTCGGGCGCGCGGTCGGCGGCGGCGCGGAGGTAGCGGAGGCCGGGGGTAGCGTCGTCGCGGGCGAGAAGGGACTCGGCGGTCTGGACGAGGGTGCGCTCGCGGGCGTCGGGGTATTGGCGTGCGAAGTCCTCGACCGCGTCGAGGATGCGTGAGGCCTGGTCCGGGTAGGCGGCGGCGACGAGGAGGATGCGGGCGACGAGGAGCGTGGGCGGGAGCGAGGTATTGCCCCGAGCGACGAGGTCGAAAAGGCGGACGGCGCCCTGCGCGGCCTCTGGCGGGCCCTTGGCGAGCTCGCCGGGCTTGAGGCCCGAGAGGATGCGGGCGAGGCGCTCGGTCTGCTCCGGGGTGAGCGTCACGTCCGATGGGAGGCGCTCGGCGAGGACGTTGGCGGCGAGGTCGAACTTTTCGCGGGAGGCGAGGAGTTCGGCCTGCTCGATGGCGGCGGCGGGCGTGCGCGGGCCACGCTCGAAGCGGGCGAGGGCGAGGGCGAGGGCCTCATCGGGCTTGTCCAGCCCGTCGCGAAGGACCCATTCGCGGAGGCGGAGGAGCTCGGGCGCGGGGGCGCGGGAGGTGAAGCTCTCCAGGAGTGTGTCCGCCTCGGCGGGGTGGTCGCGGGCGACGAGGACCCGGGCGAGGGCGGCGACGAGCGCGGGAGACTGCGGGCGGGAGGCGAGGCGCTCGCGGAGCCAGCTCTCGCCGCCGGCGGTGAGCTCGGGAGAGGCGGCGGCGGCACGCTCCCAGACGGTGGTGAGGAGGTGGAGGGCGCGGGGGTCCTCGGAGGCCTCACCCATGAGGCTGCGCAGCGTGGACTCGGCCTGGGGCCAGAGCGAGCGGGAGACGAGGTCTTGGGCGGCGACGCGGCGGATGAGGCGGCTGGCGGGGATGGACTGGCGGAGCGTGCGCGCGGTGGAGGCGAGGCGAGCCGAGTCGGCGCGGCGGCCGTCGGAGGAGTAGAGGGTGAGGAGGCCTTCGTAGGGTCGCTCGTCGAAGCGGTCGGCGGCGAGGGCGCGGATGAGGAGCGACTCGGCGGTTTCCGCGTCGCCGGAGGAGAGCGAGAGGTCGGCGGCGAGGAGGAGGACCTCCGGGCCGGGCTCGCCGGCGAGCAGGGGCTCCAGAAGGGCGAGTGCGCGCGGGAGGTCGGTGGAGATGGCGGCGATGATGGCGGCGGCGAGGCGGTCCGGGGTGGAGCCGTCGAGCGCGGCGCGGTCGGCGAGGTCGCGGGTGGCGGAGAGCGTGGCGGTGTCGCCGCAGTCGAAGGCGGCGGCGGCGCGGGCGATGAGCCACGCGGGGCGTAGGGCGCCGGCTGGGGGGGTGTCGCCCAGGAGGCGGAGGGCGCGGGAGGCGTCGCCGGTGCGGGTGGTGATGAGGGCGGCGAGGAGCCTGGCGGCGGGGGTGCGGGACTCGGCGAGTTCGTCGGCGAGTTCGAAGGTCTGGTCGCCGAGCGAGACGATCGAGGAGGCGAGGGTGGGCGCACAGTCCGGGGCGTCGGTGACGCAGCGGGCAAGAGACGCGGCGCGGGCGCGGACGGGCAAGGTTCGGAGGGACGCGGCGAGGTCGTCGGCGGCGGCGGCGTCGGAGGGCCACGTGGCGAGATGGGCGGAGAGGCGGGCGGCGGCCTGGTCTGTGGGGAGGACGGCGGCGGCGGCGCGGGCCAGCCCGCTCTGGACGGAGGGGAGCGTGGCGCCCTGGAGTTCGGAGGCGAGTTCGGCGAGGGCCGGCGCGACGACGCGGGCGAGGTCCGTGCCCTCGCAGATGGCGCGGAGCACGGGGACGTGACGATCCTCGACGCGGCCCCCCTGATCGCGGATGTCCTCGAGCACGAGGAGCGCGGCGGAGGCGGGGCGGCCCAAGGAGCGGAGGGCGTAGACCTCTCGGGCGACCAGGAGGCCCGGCTCGGCGCCCGCGGAGTCCCTGGCGAGCTGGTAGCACTGGAGGGCGCGGTCGAACTCGCCGAGGCGGCAGGAGACATCGCCCGCGCGGCGCCAGAGGTCGGCGCGGCGGCGGACGACCTCTGCGAGCTCGGCGCGGTGGCGGCCCGAGGCGCCCGCCAGCGTGAGACGTGTGAGGGAGCCTTCGAGTGCTTCGCGCGAGGCGGCGAGGTGCCCGTCCTCGTAGAGCGCGTCGGAAAGATCGACGCCGACGACGGTGCGCTGGATGGGCGAGAGATCGGGGGACTGGTAGGCGGCGCCGAGCTCGGCCAGGGCCTCGTCGGTGCGGCGAGAGCGGAGGGACTCTCGTCCGAGGATGGCGCTCGCGCGGGGCTCGCGGAGGCCCAGGGACTGGGCGCGGCGGAGGGTGGCGATGGCGGAGGCGCGTCGGCCCAGCGCGAGCTGCGCCTCGGCGATCTCGCGGAGGATGGTGGGGGAGCCGGGGTCGAGGCGGGCGGCGGCCTCGAGGTCCGCGAGCGCGGCGTCGGCCTGGCCCTCGATGAGCTTGGCGCGGCCACGGGCGTAGAGGCGCAGGGCTTCCTCGGGGGCTGGCTGGGTGGAGAGCTCGGTGGTGTCCGGGGCAGGGAGGAGCGAGGCCAGTGGTGCTCTGGCGGCGGTGTCGGCGGGGTCAACCGGCGCCACGTCGGCGGGGTTGAGGCCGGGCGTGAGCGAGGCGGGGAGGCGCTCTGTGCGGTCGGATTCGGCGGCGGCGAGGTCGGCGAGGCGTGACACGCGGGCGCCGGGGGTGTGCGAGGAGGAGTCGGGGCTGGGTGTGGGGCGTGCGGGGCCGGCGCAGGATTGGAGGGCGAGGGCCACGCCGCAGAGCGCGAGGAGGGCGCCGCAGGAGCGCGTGTGGCGCGCGGTGACGGTGCGTGAGGGGGGCATCAGGTCTTGGCCTTGGCGCTCTTGGCGCGCGGTGGGTCGGTTCGGGACGACTCGGCGCGGGGTGTCTCGGCGCGGGGGGCTGGCGGCCTTGGGGGCTCGACGGCGTCCGCGATGGCGGGGCGATCGCGGCGGGGCGGGTGGCCCTCTTCATCGGACCACGCGGCGAGGGTGGCGTGGGTGGCGAGAGATTCTTCGGCGCGGACGAGGCGCTCCAGGGCGTGGCCCGCGGCGACGGGGGGCACGTCGGGGCCGATGACCTTTTCGCGGGCGAGGAGGTCGCGGAGGCGTTCGTCGACGGGGACGGCGTGGCCACCGAGCGAGACCAGGACTACGCGGGCGGCGACGAACTGTGGGATGCCCTCGAGAGATTCAAGGGAGGCGCGGGCGTCTCGCTTGGGCGCGGCGGCGAGGTGAGAGAGGGAGAGCTGGTGGCGGGCGACGAAGACCGCGTGCAGAACGGAGCGGATGCGGAGGGAGCGCTCGGCGGAGAGGGGATAGCGGTCGCCGATGATGGAGGCGATCTCTTCGGGGACGCAGACGCGGAGCTCGTTGAAGTCCACGAGGGCTTCGCGGACGCGGCGGAAGGCGGCGCGGGCCTGGCCGGAGGAGGCTTCCCAGAGGAGCATGGAGTAGACGAGCTGGGAGATGATGGGGTCTTCGCCCTCTGGGGCTGGGACTTCCTGGGGCGCGGCGTCCGACCTCCGCAGCCGTTTGAGCAGCGAGGCGAACTTCTTGCTCGATGCCTCGGCGGCGGTCACGGGGCGGGTTCCTCCGGCTCGGGCTCCTTGAGTTTGCCCTCGTCGCGACGCTTTTGGAGGTCACCGGCGGCCTCGTCGATCGCCCTCAGCACCTGTGCCTGCTTCTTCAGGGAGGAGTCGAGGAAGAACCTTAGGGCCGGGATCTGGCGGGTGTCGACGAGTTTGGAGAGTTCGTGGCGGATGTGCCTGGCGGAGCTCTCCACGCCGTGGAAGGTGAGAGCGGCTGCGGACTCGGGGAGGATGGAGATGCCGATGTGGGCTTCGGTGAGGTCGGAGGTGACGCGGACGCTGGTGACGGTGATGAGGCCGCGGACGCGGGGGTCGTTGAGGCCGCGAGCGAGGACCTGCTGAACGCCCCGGGTGATGGCGGATTCGAGTCGCTGGATTCGGATGCTCACGCGGCGTTCTCCGTGTCTGCGCGCGCGAGCATCTCGCGGTCGAGGGAGTGGTCGGTTCTGGGAGTGGGGTCGGGGGAGTCGGGGGA
>Ga0154020_10005271_pt1 | contig 15292 bp, 15 predicted proteins | sample Klosneuvirus_201_FD_109709 | JGI IMG/M metagenome (GOLD analysis project Ga0154020, IMG submission 109709) | Active sludge microbial communities from wastewater, Klosterneuburg, Austria - Klosneuvirus_20160825_MG | ecosystem: Engineered > WWTP > Aerobic digester > Activated sludge | place...
CCTGCTCACCATCGGCCTGTGCCAATTCATCCAACAGTTGCGCTGCTTCTCCCAAATGATGGCAGACACGGGTGAGTGTTTTGCGGTAGGCAGGATAGCGTGCTTCAATTACTGGAAAAACCTGGTGGCGCAGATAATTTCGGTCGAAATCAGTATTGGTATTGCTTTCATCATCTACCCATGACAAATTACCAGCTTGTGCATAATATAGCAGGGCAGTACGTGGCACGTTGAGCAAAGGGCGCAGTAGCTTGGTTGATGTGCCCGTTAACAATCTGACAGGAGGCATTGCACTTAATCCTTTGACACCTGCACCGCGCAGCATTTGCAGCAACAAAGTTTCGGCTTGGTCATCCTGATGTTGTGCCAGCACAATATAATCAGTATCAACACGGGTGAATACCTGATAACGAGCATCTCGAGCAGCGGCCTCCAGACTCTGTTGGTTTTTTTTATGAATCTGTACCCGGAAGATGGATAGGGGAATGGCGAATGCTTTACATAATCCTTGACAGAAATGACTCCATTGGTCGGCATTTCTACTGATACCGTGGTTCACGTGTATCGCAGACAAATGAAATCCGATGACGCTGGATAGCCTGGCCAGCATATCCAGGAGCACGATGGAGTCGACACCACCGCTCAATGCTACTGTGAGGCTATCACCGGGCGTTACGGACGAGTGGAGATGACGTTGCAGCAGCTCAATCAGATTTTTCGGGTTGATTGAGTTTGAACTTTCCATAACCCATTAATCGTTCGTAACGTCTTTGTAGCAAAGTATCCGAGGGCATATCCTGCAGTTTGCGCAAGGATTCCTGCAGGGCCTGCTTGACTGATTGCATGGTGGCAGGGTAATCACGATGCGCGCCACCAATGGGTTCAGGTAGAATGCCATCAATCAAACCCATTTCCTTGAGTCGGTCTGCCGTAATACCAAGAATCTCAGCAGCTTCTGGCGCTTTATCTGCACTTTTCCATAAAATGGAAGCGCAGCCTTCCGGAGAGATAACCGAATAGGTGGAATACTGCAGCATCAATACCGTGTCTCCCACCGCAATAGCCAATGCCCCTCCTGAACCGCCTTCCCCGATGACGATACAAATGATCGGGATTTTCAGTTCCGCCATGACATAGAGATTTTTGCCAATTGCTTCTGATTGCCCACGTTCTTCAGCATCGATGCCTGGATAAGCACCAGGGGTATCGATAAAGGTAATCAGGGGAATCGAGAATTTCTCCGCCAGACGCATCAATCGTAAAGCCTTACGATATCCTTCGGGTTTGGGCATACCAAAATTACGGTATATTTTTTCCTTGGTATCCCGCCCTTTTTGATGTCCGATTACCATAACGGCCTGACCGTTACAGTATGCTAATCCGCCAACGATCGCCGGATCATCGGCAAAACTGCGATCACCATGCAATTCTTCAAAATTGGTAAATAAATGGTGTATGTAATCCAGAGTATAAGGGCGCTGTGGATGTCGGGCAACCTGCGAAATTTGCCATGGCGTCAGCTTGGCATAGACACTTTTGGTCAACCCCTGGCTTTTTGCCTGCAGTCGGGTGATTTCGGCTGATATATCCAACGCGGAATTATCCTGCGTGTAGCGCAGCTGCTCGATTTTGGCTTCGAACTCTTCGATACCTTTCTCAAAATCCAGAAAGAAGGTTTTCATGAATACAGTTTTGATTAAAACGGCGATGATACAGGATTTGTGCTGGCCTGTAGATTCTCAGGGAACATCAAATCCCGCTTCTTCTATGACACGCTTGAAATCTTCAGCGCTGGAAGAAGTCGCTTGATGTTTAATGGTTGCCTGTGCATCTTCGAGTGTGACAGTAACCCCCATGATTCCGGGCAGTTTTTCGAGAACTGTTTTGACGCTACTGGCGCAACCGGTGCAAGTCATGCCTTTGATCGGGATCACGGTTGTCGTGATGGTATCACTCATATTTTTATGTTCCATGATTTTGGTGAAATGTTGCGCGTTGCTTGTTAGTGTTCTGCCTTCCAGCGCTTGAGCAGCAGTGAATTCGTGACCACTGAAACCGAGCTCATGGCCATGGCCGCACCCGCAACGACTGGGTTGAGCATGCCCAATGCTGCCAGAGGAATTCCCAGTGTATTGTAGAAAAAAGCAAAGAATAGGTTCTGGCGGATTTTACGCAACGTACTACGCGAGAGTGAGATTGCATCGGCCACACTCATCAGGTCATTGCGCATCAGTGTGATATCAGCCGTGTCTATTGCAACATCGGAGCCGGCTGCAATTGCAAAGCTGACATTTGCGCTTGCAAGCGCCGGGGCGTCATTAATCCCGTCTCCGACCATGCCAGTAAAATGGCCGCTCGCCTTGATAGCCTCAACTACCGCAGCTTTGTCCTGTGGTAGTACCTCTGCCCTAAAATGCCGGATTCCAGCTTGAGCAGCAATGGTTGCGGCGGTGATCGAGTTATCTCCGGTTAGCATAATGACCTCAATACCCATATTCTGCAGTCGTTCAACCGACTTGGCAGAAGTATGGCGCAACGGATCAGCAATCGCCAGATAGCCCATGACTCTTGGTATAGAGTTCGTTTGTGCGGCAATGATAACTACAGATTTTCCTTTCGCCTGCAATGCTGAGAGCTGGGTCTGGTCAATGTTAATACCGTTACTTTCCAGAAACTTGTGTGAGCCGAGCAGGTAACTGATACCTTCGCAAGTAGCAGTAATTCCTTGACCGGTCAGGGATACAAAATCCTTTATTGGCAAGTATGGAATATTACGCTCGCTTGCCTGCTCCAGTATCGCTCTTGCAAGAGGGTGATCTGACCCCTGTTCCAGTGAGGCCGCAATCTGGAGCAACTCATTCTTTTCGATCAAACGAGTAGGAATAATATCAGTCACTACTGGGCGACCTTCAGTCAGAGTGCCGGTTTTGTCGACTACCAGTACTTGAATTTTCTCTGCAAGTTCGAGTGCTGTTGCATTTTTGACGAGAATTCCTTCCTGTGCACCCCGTCCGGTACCGACCATGATTGCGGTTGGTGTGGCCAGTCCTAGTGCACATGGACAGGCAATGACCAATACAGCAACGGCATGGATCAGTGCCATCACAAATTGGCCAGACCACCACCAGGTCAGCCCCAGCGTGACGAGGGCAATTACAACAACGATCGGAACAAAGATACCGGCAATGGTATCAGCCAGGCGCTGTATTGGTGCCTTGGAGCCTTGAGCAGTTTCCACCAATCGGATAATGGCGGCCAGTTGAGTATCAGCGCCAATACGGGTTGCGCGACATTTCAGCAGGCCTTGCAAGTTGCTGGTAGCTGCAAATACCTGCGCCCCCGTTTCTTTGGTGATGGGAAGACTCTCACCAGTCAGCATAGATTCGTTTACGCTGGAGCTGCCTTCCATGACGACACCGTCAACGGGTAAAGTTTCGCCTGCCCGAACAACAAAAATATCACCTGGTTGAATTGAATTGACGTCTACATCAGTGACGATGCCATTACGTTCTACATGAGCGACTTTGGGCTGCAACCTGATGAGTGATTCGATTGCAGATGAGGTTTTCTGTTTGGCGCGCGCTTCCATCAGTTTCCCCAGTAACACCAGAACAATGATCATTGCGCTGGCTTCGAAATAGACGTGCAAATCGAGTTGCCAGAAAGTAACAACAGTGCTGAAAAAATAAGCCATGCTGGTTCCCAATGCAACCAGTACATCCATATTCGCGCTACCACTGCGTAACGCATGCCACGCACCGGTATAAAACCTCTTTCCGGCCCAGAACTGGATTGTAGTGGCGAATGCCCATTGCAACCACTGCGGTAGTAGATGGCCATGATCACTAACTGTCATCATGGCCATTTCCAGCAGAAACGGTATGGCCAGTGCGGCGGATACCATAAAAATATAACGCTCTCGTCTATAGGCCGCAAGTCGCTGATTTTTTTCTGTTTCTCTGCTGCTATCGGTAATTTCCCGCGCGTCATAACCGGCATGTCTTATCGTGGCAATCAGTTCGTTGATTGTGGTAAGCGCGGGATTGAAAGTGATGCTGACGATTTCACTTACGGGATTAAGCGCTGCCATTACACCAGGCAGGCTATGCAACTCTTTTTCAATATGATCGCCACAGGCGGTACAGGTCATGCCTTCAATTCGGAATAGAACCGTGCGGCTAGTGACAGTAAAACCTGCTTTCTCAATAGAATGCAAAAACTCTTCAGGGCGTGTTAAGTTGCCGTCAAACTCGATCAGCGCTTTTTCACTGGCGAAATTAACCGCTGCGTGTACACCTGGAAGTTGATTAAGATTTTTTTCGATGCGTGCTGCGCATGCCACACAGCTCATCCCTGTTATAGGGAGCTCAAGTTTTTGGAGCTGTGCGGCGGACAAAACGTGTATAACAGGAAAGTTAGTCCCGCTCACCAGAGAAGGCAAGTAGTAGCTGCAACAGGCTGATGAACAGGTTGTATATGCTCAAATAGATCCCGAGTGTTGCCATGACGTAGTTGGTTTCACCGCCATTTACAATCCGGCTGACATCAAACAGTATAAATCCTGAGAAAATCAGGACTGCTGCTGCTGAAACAGCAAGTGAAACAGCCGGGATTGCAAAAAATAAGTTTGCCAGCGATGCCAGGATAATGAGTACCAGTCCAACAAGCAGAAAGTTTCTTAAAAAACCAAAATCTTTTTTTGTGATAGTTGCGATACTGGCGAGTGTCAAAAAGATAACCCCAGTTCCAGCAGCGGCTACACCAATAAGCTGCGATCCATTGTTGAAATTAAGTGCAAATTGCAGAATTGGGCCTAACCACCAGCCAGCAACAAAGGTAAAGGTGAATAGTAGAATAACGCCCCAGATACTGTTACGGGTAGCGCTAACCGCAAACATCAGTCCGATCATGGCAGCAAGCATGACAAGCGAGCCAATAATGGGCGACTCGGCTAGAAACGAAAAATTTGTGCTCAAACCCATAAACGCACCAATGACGGTGGGGATCATCGTTAAACTGAGCATCAGATAGGTATTTCTCAACACGCTATTGCGTATGCTGGGATCTAAAATAGTGTGACTGGCCGCGTAACGTGGCATAGATTGCATGGTTATTTCTCCTATGTGACGATGGTTGCAAGCAAAAACTTTGGGTGCTAAAAAAGTTTACATGTACTGGGATTAGTTTCTCTCGATAAAAGTTGCAATGACTATCGGTGGAGTCTATTTTACCCAGCTGTTATTCTATCATCAAGACGAATAACCACGATTAACTAATGGCTATTTCTGATCTGAAATAAAGGACATATTAGTGCTGTAAATTAGAATTTAGAGAGATAGTCCAAAGGTTGCATATAATACGAAAGCAGTCAAAAGTAGTAGGAATTAGAAAATGTTGGCTGCTGGGATAGCGAATCACCATAGTGATAATAGGGTAATTTTCCTATAAAAATCATGATTATTCCTTGCGGTTGTATTTTTGGAGTGCTAGACTTTCGCCTGAGATGATCGTTAGTTCCGAGGTTGTCTGTTTACATAGATAAAATGAATTTGGGTTTGGCAAGATTTTAAAAACGATGTACGTAACGTAATAATTTGTAATTAGTTGATTAACGTGGGGGGTGTTAAATTATGAGCAGTAAACTGTTATCGTTCTGGGTAGCATTAATGGGTCTTGGTGTCTATTCGAGTTCAGCGGTGTCAAGTAAGTATAATCTTCCGGAGCCACAGACCACCATCGCTCAGCAGATATACGATCAGCATATCTGGGCATTATGGATCTGTCTGGTTATTTTTGTAGCTGTATTTGGGGTAATGGGCTATTCCATCGTCAAACATCGAAAGTCAGTTGGATATAAAGCAGCAAATTTTCATCACAGTACTGCAGTTGAGATCCTTTGGACAGCCATTCCTTGCATTATTCTTGTTTTAATGGCTTGGCCAGCTACCAAAACAGTTATGGCCATGAAGGATACTACCGAGGCGGATATTACAGTTAAGGTAACGGGTTATCAGTGGATGTGGAGTTACGATTATCTTCAGGGTGAGGGTGAGGGTATCAAGTTCTACAGTCAATTGGCAACTTCACAGTCAGAGATACGTAATGAGACACCAAAAGGTGAAAATTATCTGCTGGAAGTGAATAATCGTTTAGTGGTTCCAGTTGGAAAAAAAATCAGGATAATCTTAACAGCAAATGACGTCATTCATGCTTGGTGGGTTCCCGCACTGGGAGTTAAGCAGGATGCCATTCCAGGATTTATTCGAGACACCTGGTTTACAGCAGATAATGTTGGCATTTATCGTGGGCAATGTGCTGAATTGTGTGGAAAAGAGCACGGGTTTATGCCAATCGTGGTTGAGGTAGTCGAGGAGCAACAGTATGCACAATGGGTCGCTAATCAGCTAAAAACGGCGGCTATTGATACCAGTGCCGCAATTGTTAGCGCTGCTGCAGAGTAATAACTATTCTCGTCAGAAATTTGTAGGTCGTGTTGATAGGTTGATTTATTAAGGAGGAAATAAAATGGCGGTAGTTCAAGATGTGCATGGTCATATACATGACCACCCAACCGGTATCATGCGTTGGTTAGGTGCGACGAATCATAAAGATATCGGCACAATGTATCTATGTTTTAGTCTGACCATGCTATTTGTTGGTGGATTTTTGATAATGGGTGTGCGAGCCGAGCTGTTTATGCCGGGTTTGCAAATATTTGAACCCGAGGTATTTAATTCATTTACTACGCTGCATGGCTTAATTATGGTGTTTGGTGCGATCATGCCTGCTTTTGTCGGATTTGCTAACTGGCAGGTGCCTATGATGATCGGTGCGCCAGATATGGCATTTGCACGGATGAATAACTGGAGTTTCTGGCTTCTACCCGTAGCAGGATCACTGTTAATTGCTTCATTTTTTGTGCCGGGTGGTGCGGCTGCAGGTGGATGGACATTTTATCCCCCTCTTTCTACTCAGGGTGGATTGGGTGTCGATATGATGATTTTTGCAGTCCATATCCTGGGTGCTTCATCCATCATGGGCGCAATCAATATCATTACGACTATTCTGAACATGCGCGCACCTGGCATGACGCTTATGAAAATGCCGATGTTTGTGTGGACGTGGCTCATTACGGCCTATTTATTGGTGTTGGTGATGCCTGTACTGGCAGGTACGGTGACTATGCTGCTGACAGATCGTCACTTTGGTACCAGTTTCTTTAATGCCGCTGGTGGTGGTGACCCTGTGCTGTTTCAGCATGTTTTCTGGTTTTTTGGTCATCCAGAGGTATACATCATGATATTGCCTTCATTTGGCATTGTTTCTGAGGTTATCCCAACCTTTTCGCGGAAGCCATTATTCGGTTATTCATCAATGGTATACGCTACGGCTTCAATTGCGATTTTGTCTTGTATCGTCTGGGCGCATCATATGTTCACCGTTGGAATGCCGACAGTGGGTCAGCTATTTTTTATGTATGCAACAATGTTGATCGCAGTGCCTACTGGGGTGAAAGTGTTTAATTGGACGGCTACCATGTGGCAGGGATCAATGACATTTGAAACCCCGATGCTGTTCTCAATCGGGTTTATTTTCTTGTTTGTTATTGGTGGATTCAGTGGTGTGGTTTGTGCGCTTGTTCCTATCGATATTCAGGTGCAGGATACCTACTACGTAATCGCGCATTTCCATTACGTGTTGGTTTCAGGCTCGCTCTTTGCTTTGTTTGCTGGTGCGTACTACTGGTTACCAAAATGGTCGGGTCACATGTATGACGAAACCCTTGGAAAATGGCATTTCTGGCTGTCCATGGTATTTTTCAATGTTACTTTCTTTGTTCAGCACTTCTTGGGTTTGGCAGGAATGCCACGCAGAATCCCTGATTATGCTCTGCAATTTGCGGATTTCAACATGATTTCCAGTATTGGAGCGTTTGGATTTGGCTTAACTCAGTTGTTGTTTGTCTATATCGTTATTAAGTGTGTTCGTAGCGGTGAGAAAGCGCCTGATTTACCGTGGGAAGGTGCTAAAACATTGGAGTGGACGCATTTGCCTACGCCAGCACCGTATCATAGTTTCGCAACACCACCAGTCGTTAAATTTTAAAGAGCGATCTTGGTGTGGATGATAACAACGATACTAAGCTGAAACGAAGAAAAATATTGACGGCGTTGGTTTTGCTGGTCACATTCATCGTTATTTATATAATTACCGTTACCTCCAAGCAATGAAACTAAGCGAGTCCAGAGTTAATGCAGAAATGCTGAGAAAGCTATTAATTTTCAGCGTGGTGATGTTTGGGTTTGGATATGCAATGGTTCCTCTTTATGAGAAGTTTTGTGAGGTAACGGGAATATATGAATTGCAACGACCGGATGTGCTGGATAAATCTACAAAGGTTGATGAAACCAGAGTAATCAATATTCAGCTAGATGCAAATGTACGCGGGCTGCCTTGGAGCTTCAGACCTTTGCAGTCCGCTATACAAGTGCATCCAGGTAAATCAGCAGAAGTTAAATACGAAATCAGTAATCAGTCAGACAAAACTCTGGCTGGTCAAGCTATTCCAAGCTATAGCCCCAGAAATCTTGAACGTTATCTAAAAAAGTTTGAGTGTTTTTGTTTTACTCGTCAGGATCTTGAAGGTGGCGAAAGTAGACAGCTGTCTGTCAGGTTTGTAATAGACCCTGATCTTCCTAAAGATGTACATACAGCTACGCTGTCATATACATTTTTTTCCTTGATGAGGGATTGATCTAATTGGATTTAAAACGCCAGGAGCCAGTATTGACTGAACGTGACACGGGTAAGGCAACCGTAATACAAGTAGCAAAGGCGGTTTTCTTCTCTTTTATTGGTATCAGAAAACAAGGGGATCTGGAGAGTGATGCAGCCAAAATAACGCTATTACAGGCAGTTGTCGGCGGTATCGTTGGTTGTTTGATATTTGTTGCGAGCCTGATTTTGCTCGTGCGTATTGTAACAAGTTGAAATAGAAATCAAATACAGGAGGATATAATGAGTCAAGCAACAGGGCATTATTATGTGCCAGCACCATCAAAATGGCCTATAGTCGGGTCGTCTGCATTGGTATTCATGGGTTTTGGTGCAGCGCTCACCATGAATAAATTACCACTCGGTTATGGCTTGTTGGCAATAGGATTTGCAATACTTGTCTATATGCTATTTGGTTGGTTCGGAGATGTTATTCGCGAAAGCGAAGCTGGTATATATCATGCTCAGGAAGATAAATCGTTCAGGTGGGGAATGACTTGGTTTATTTTATCGGAAGTCATGTTTTTTGCTGCTTTTTTTGGCGCGCTGTATTATATGCGTACTTTTTCCCTGCCTTGGTTATCCGGTGAGGGTGTCGGTGGAGTGGATCAAGCCCTGTTGTGGCCAAATTTTGCTGGTGATTGGCCAACGGCAGGCCCTGGCTTTGCGAATAATTTTACCCCTATGGGTGCGTGGGGAATCCCCGCCATCAATACCTTTTTGCTGCTGTCCTCTGGAGTGACTATTACTCTTGCGCATTGGGCATTGCAAAAAAATGACCGTGGTGGACTTAAATTATGGATGTTGGCAACCGTTGCGCTAGGGATAACCTTTCTTGGGTTTCAGATTTATGAATACGGCCACGCTTACGCTGATCTAAACCTGAGACTTACCAGCGGGGCTTACGGTTCGACATTCTATATGCTGACAGGTTTCCATGGCTTTCATGTGACACTTGGTACGATCATGTTGATTGTAATTTACTTCAGAAGTGCGGCTGGACATTTTAAACCCGAACATCATTTTGGTTTTGAAGGTGTGGCATGGTATTGGCACTTTGTGGATGTGGTGTGGTTGGGTTTATTTATATTTGTGTATCTAGTTTGATTTAATTAATAAATCAAAGTAAGCATTACAGAATAACCCGGTATGGCTTGAAAAAGTATATAAGTCGTATCGGGTTAGAAGTCTAACGTTAGGTTTGGCAGGTAACAAGTGAGAATTCGGAATTATCAATTTAAACCTAACTTATGGTTGCTGTTCATCGCGATACTTGCATTTGCTCTGTTTATGCGACTGGGTTATTGGCAGCTATCACGAGCAGAGGAAAAAGAAACCCGATTCTCAAAGCTAGAAGCATTTGCAAAACAGCCTGCGATAACAATCCCGTCAGTATTGATTGATTTTGAGAGCATACAATATCGTCGAGCTGAGGTGCGCGGTTATTTCGTGCCGGAGCTAACGGCATTGCTGGATAATAAAGTCTACAACGGCGTGGCTGGCTATCATGTTTTGACTCCATTACGAATTGAGAACAGTGATATGCATGTGTTAGTTAATCGTGGTTGGATTGCAGCAAATGCAAATCGGGTAGATTTTCCTGAAATAAACACTTCAGTCGAGAACATTGATATTGTTGGTACAGTGGTTTCTCCAAATATTAAGGCCATTGCGCTCTCACAGGATCAGGTGAGTGGCAAGGTTTGGCAGAATTTTGAATTAGCACGCTATCAAGAAATTACCGGCATAGTTCTTCAGCCAGCTTTACTGCTTCAAGAGGAAAATCATGATTGGGTAATGGATCACCTGATTAGAAAATGGGAACGACCTGATTCTGGTGCAGCCAAGAATCTTGGCTATGCTCTTCAGTGGTTTTCTTTGGCGGCAGCAACACTTCTTATCTATATAGTACTCAATGTCAAACGAAAAGACCCGCAGGGGTAGATTACAGTTAATTCTGCTGATGCTGCTGATATTATCACCAGTGATCGCTTCTTACATATTTCATACTTACAATCTTCGTCCGGAAGGTACGGTTAATTATGGTGAATTATTAGAACTGAAACGGATAGAAGGTGATGCGACAAATCTTGAAGACAATACGATTTTTAGAGTAAAGCAGTTAAAAGGAATGTGGACGTTATTAGTAATTGATTCCGGGAATTGTGATCAACCTTGTCAGGATAAACTCTATTTAATGCGTCAGCTTCGTTTAGCAACCCATGTCGATAAGGATCGTGTGGAACGAGTTTGGTTGATTAATGATGATGTTATTCCAGATTCCCTTCTCGTTGATCAATACGAAGGAACTCAACTTGTATTGGCTAAGCAAAAAGATTTGTTATCAGAATTTCCTTATGTGGAAAGTCAGCAGGATCATATTTATGTGATAGATCCGATGGGACATTTGATGATGCGATATTCCAAAAATCCAGATCCAAAGAAGATGATTGATGATTTAAAACGGTTGTTAAAACTGTCTCATATGGAACACTAGGCTAGTAATGTTGCTTTGAGATTTATAAAAAATACAGTAACTCAGTTAAGTTAAACAGCAATTGCTAAAGGAGGGAGATATGACTACAAATTCATTAACATGGGAAGATGCCTCTGCGAGGGTGGTGCAGTTCTATCGGCTAACCAAGCCGAGGGTCGTGTCACTGATTGTCTTTACAGCAGTTATTGGTATGCTTTTGTCCGTTCCCGGAGCTGTCCCACTTGATATCCTGATTTTTGGTACGGTTGGTATTTCTCTCGTGGCTGGTGCGGCAGCAGCTTTGAATTGCTTGGTGGAGCATAAATTTGATGCGATTATGGCACGCACCAAAGGTAGACCATTACCACAAGGTAAAGTCAGTGTACCTGAAACATTATTTTTTCTGACACTGGTTGGTGGTTCTGGATTGCTAATACTTTACCAATGGGTTAATCCATTGACTATGTGGTTAACGTTAGGTACTTTTGTTGGTTATGCGATTATCTACACATTAATACTTAAACCATTAACTCCACAAAATATCGTGATTGGTGGAGCATCAGGTGCAATGCCACCCGTATTGGGATGGACAGCGGTAACGGGTGAAATTTCCGCTGACGCATTATTACTGTTTTTGATTATCTTTGCTTGGACCCCCCCTCATTTCTGGGCACTGGCACTTTATCGTAAGTCTGACTATGCCAAAATTGGTATGCCCATGTTGCCGGTAACGCATGGCGATGCTTTTACGCGCTTACATGTGCTGCTGTATACAATCATATTATGCATCGTAACGCTTCTGCCTTATCTGACTCAAATGAGTGGTTTAATCTATTTGATGAGTGTATTGGTACTGGATGCTGTCTTCCTGTATTACGCAGTTAAGATTTATCTGAATTATACGGATCAGATTGCCAGAGAGGCTTTTCGATTTTCGATACTTTATCTAACAATTTTGTTTGCAGCTTTATTGGTAGATCATTATTTTTACTTCTAGATAAAGTTGGTAGCTTGATGCAATCGTTTCCAATTTTAGCGCTGAGAATAAAGTATTTTCAGCGCTAATTTTTTGTCTGATTGCAATCATAATTGTGGGAATATTTTTCCAGGATTCAGGATGTTATCTGGATCAAAAGCCTGCTTTACCCGCTGCATCAATGTGATTGTTGCGTTACTTAATTCTTTGTTAATGTACGCTCGTTTCTCTGATCCTACGCCATGCTCACCTGATAGTGTGCCTTGTAACTGAATAACGAGATCAAAAATCTTATCTAAACAAGTATGTGCTCTCTCAAGTTCACGAGAATCATCCGGATCTATCAATAGGTTGACATGAATGTTACCGTTTCCAATATGCCCAAAATTGATATTCTTGAGTTCGTAATGACTGCAGAGTTGTGATAGACCTGTCAACAAATCAGGTATTTTGCTGATGGGTACAACAATATCTTCATTAATCTTTTTGGGCGCGATGTCACGCAACAGTGGCGACAATATTTTCCTTGCTTTCCATAACTGATCCGTGCTGGTGCAAGCAGAGGCTATTAATAAACCATCATTTTGACATGCTTGAAGCAGTTGTTCAGTAACGCTCTTAATCTCCCTTGTGGTTCCGTCAATCTCAATCATCAGCATAGCATTTGAAGCAGACGGCGCTATCTCGGGATCTCTTGACCGAATCAGTGAGAGTGAGCCTGCATCGAGAAACTCGAGTGCGCTCGGTCCTTGTGCCTGCCGCATGATGTTTACGACGGCCTGTGCGCAGCTCATATTGTCACGGTAGTGAGCGGTAAGCCCACCTTTTGCGACAGGTAGGGGAGTCAATTTGAGAGTTGCTTCGGTGATAATGGCAAGTGTACCTTCAGAGCCGATCAACAAACGAGTAAGGTCGTAACCCACCACTCCTTTTGTTGTATAACAACCCGTTTGGATAATTTCTCCTGTTCCTGTGACTGCGGTCAGGCCGAGAACATGATCGCGCGTAGTTCCATATTTTACGGCATGAGGTCCGCCGGCACTTGTCGCAAGATTGCCTCCGATAGTGGAATAAGCTGCACTTGAAGGATCTGGTGGCCAGAAAAGTTCGTGTGGTCTGGCAGCTAGCTGTATGCTTTCATTAAGCGCACCAGGTTCAGTAACTAACATACGGTTAGTTGCATCGACCCTAATAATCCGTGTCATCCGCTCCATAGACAAGGTAACACCGCCCCGTTCCGGCAGGCTACCTCCAGCGGTGCCTGTTCCGCGACCACGCGCCGTCACAGGGATTTGATAAAGACGACATAAATTAATTAATTGAGAAACTTCTGCGGTTGTCTGCGGAAAAATAACGCACTCAGGTGGAAAAATCTTTCTGCTGTTATCGTATGCATAGGCATAGCAATCTACCGGATCAAGATAATATCGATCAGAAGGGATGGATTCCTCCAGTGCGATAATAAAGTCAGGCGCTAGCATTGGGGGTCAAATCTAATCGAGATACTCAAAAACTTTTATAACTTTAATCACATCAGGCGTTCCGCTAGCCAATTCGACTGCTTTTTCTCCTTCAGCACGTTTGACAATCCCTGTTAGATAAACCATATTGCGCTCAGTAACCACTTTAACGTGATTGGTTTGAAAGGAATCGTTATTCAAAAATACTGACTTGATTTTTGACGTTATCAGGGCATCGTTACTTCTGGTAGTCAAAGAGCTCTGAGGTGCGATTACGACTTCATTAAAGATATTACGAACATTTTTCACATTTGCTGCTAGTTTGAATATCTCATTTCTGGTTGTTTCGGTTAACGCTTCTCCTGTCAGCAATACATTGCGGTTAAAGCTGGTTACGTTTATGTGCACATCATCACCGAATTTCTCTTGAATCCTGCGGGCTGTTACAAGCCTGATTTGTTCGTCTTCAATGAAAACTCCGCTGCTACGGCGATCTTCCAACATTAGAGTGCCAGTGCTTGCACTGATGCCTATACCGGTAACGGTCATAGGAACGCAACCTGAGACAGGAATCAGGAGTAAGAATGGAAAGTGAAGCATCAATCTATTTTTTTGCATCATATTGAAATTCCACGTAGTAACTAACTTTGACTGATACAAATTTGATCTGTAATGGAGTAATGTGGCGCGGATTCAGTTTTCAAGTGTAACACCTGATGGTATTTTGGCATACGCGCCGTCTTCCTCGTAGCCTGCCAGCGCTTAGTGAAGGCGAAGGACAAACTTTAACAAGGTGGCTTTCTCAAATACACCATAAGCCTGTTCAATAAACGTTTCTGAATGGACGGACCAGACTGGCTAATCAAATTAGACGTGCTTTATCCCTTTTATTAAGCAGTACTTGAGATCCAATTTTTTTAATAATGGCAAGGCGCGATACGGCCTGCATTGATTGAATAACAAATAGGGATTGGCATGATTACCACAGAACAGGAACACTTGGTTCGGCAAGAAAAAAACTGTCCGACAAAATTGCATGCCAAAAAAATAGTACAAGCGAACAAAAAAAATAACAACCCTACTGCTGTAGAGATCAGCCGACTTATTAATGACTTCAATCAGGGGTTATTGGTAGAGGCAAAAATGCGGGCAATCAAGCTCACGCAAATTTTTCCCAATCATGGTATGGCCTGGAAAGTGCTGGGTGTTATTCACCATCACGAGCAGAGCATGGAAAAAGCAGGTGAGGCGCTTAAAACAGCGGCAGCACTCATGCCCAAAGATGCTGAAGTGCACTACAACCTGGCTAATTTTTATTGTGATTCCAATCAGCTGGAAGCAGCGAAAGCTGGCTACCAAAAAGCAATTAAATTAGCCCCGGGTTTAGCCAAGGCGCATTTCAATCTGGCACATGTGTTGAAAGATCTTAAGCAGTTTACGTCAGCAGAAACGAGCTACAGAAAAGGGCTAAAACTGGAACCACAGCAAGCAAAGATGCATTTTTATTTAGGACTCTGTCTTTATGCGCAAGAACGATTTAAAGATGCGCTGAAGTCGTTCCAAAAATCTCTGAAATTGAGCGAAAACGATGTAGATGTGTACTTA
>Ga0154020_10005272_pt1 | contig 15291 bp, 5 predicted proteins | sample Klosneuvirus_201_FD_109709 | JGI IMG/M metagenome (GOLD analysis project Ga0154020, IMG submission 109709) | Active sludge microbial communities from wastewater, Klosterneuburg, Austria - Klosneuvirus_20160825_MG | ecosystem: Engineered > WWTP > Aerobic digester > Activated sludge | place...
AAATGCGCCGTACGCCTTGACCAGCCCGAGGCGGAAAAACAGGTGTTCGATTTCCTGCGAAACCAGGCTCCTTCGACGGAGTCCAGCCAGGCCGCACTCGAGATCGGCAACTACTATTTTGAAAGCAAAAAGTACGAGCAGGCACTCGACTATTATGACCTGGCGCCATCCAGCGCATCCTCCGGAGCCGTGCGCGACGAAATCAGGTTCAAAAAAGGCTACAGTTACTTCCTCACCGACCGTTGCCCCCAGGCTCAAACGGCATTCAGCGGCCTGAAAGAAAATACCAAAAGCGAATGGTACTACCCGGCAAACTACTACCACGCCTTTTGTTCCTTTAAAGCAGGCCGGTACGACGATGCGGCCAAATCATTTCAACGCTGCGAGCAGGCGCCCGAATACAGCAAAAACGTGCCGTATTACCTCACACAAATCTATTTTGCCAAAAAACAGTACGATCTGGTTATCTCCTACGGCGGTTCCAAAGCCAAGGATGAACAGTTGAAAAACCGCGCCGAACTGAATCAATTGGTCGGACAGGCCTATTTTGAAAAAGGCGACTACAAACGCGCCCTGCCTTATCTGGAATACGCCGCCACCAATTTGCGGACACAGTTGCGTTCCGTGGATTTCTACCAGCTCGGATATGCCCAGCACCAAAACGGTTTTTACAAACAAGCCATCACCAACTTCGAGGCCCAAACCAAAATGGACAAGGACAATGCTATGGGCCAAAACGGCTTGTATCATTTGGCCGACTGCCACCTGCGCAATAACAACAAACACGCCGCCCGAACCTACTTCGGCCAGGCAGCAGCGCTTAACTACGACCTGTCGGTAAAGGACGACGCTCAAATCAACTACGCCAAACTGAGCTACGAACTCAAACTCGACCGCGAAGCCCTCGTAGCCTTGCAGAGCATTCCGTCCACTTCCCGAAATTATGAAGACGCCCAGGCCCTCATGGGCGAGTTGTTCCTCAACACACGGGATTACGACCGCGCCGTTGCCACCCTGGAGGGCGTGAAAAACCGGACGCCGCGCCTGGACGAAATTTATCAGCAGGTGTGCTACTTACGAGGCCTCCAACTGTACAACGACAAACAGCACGACGAGGCCCGTCGCTTCTTCAACAAGTCCTTGGAGAACCCCATCAACAAGCGTACCGCCGCTCTGTGCTCCTATTGGCTCGGTTCTATTTCCAATGAAAAAGGCGAGTACAACTTCAGCAAGAATCACATTGCCGCCTTTCTAAACCAGGCCAAGAGCTACAACGACTTGCCCGAAGAGAGCAACCTGACGATGGGGAATTACATTCAGGGCTACAACCTGCTCAAACAGAACGACTACACAAACGCGCTCACCAGTTTCAAACAAACCGTGGACGGCATCAAACGCAATTTGAAGACCATCCAATCCGAACAGATCAAGTCCGGCGTATTAGGCGATGCGATCCTGCGTGCGGGCGACTGCCATTTTAAACGAAACCAATACCGCGATGCCCTCACTTACTACGACGAGGCAATCAGCAAAAAATACGACGGGTTCGAATACGCCATTTTTCAAAAGGCTGTCATCAAAGGCCTGACCGGCAACCCGCTCGACAAAGTCATTGCGCTGGAAGATTTGGTGAAAACCTACCCAAACGGCCGGTTTACCGACGACGCGCTTTTCCAAATCGGCGACACCTACACGGAAATGGGCCGTTTGGATCAAGCCGTCCCACCCTTCCGCAGGATTGTAACCGATTTCCGCGGACGTTCCAGCCTCATTAACAAGGCTCTACTGAAACTCGGCCTGATCTCGTACAACCAGGGCAACTCCACCAAAGCATTGGAGTACTACAAACAGGTATTCGACAACAATCCGGATAACACCGAGGCCAAAGATGCATTGGCTGCCATTGAGGAAATCTATGTGCGCGACCTGAACCGCCCCGACGAATATTTTGCATTTCTCGAAACCCGTCCCGGCTACAATGTCAATACCGCGTCCAAAGACAGCGTCACATTCCAGTCTGCTGAATTCCAGTATCAGGATGGCCGATATGCGCTCGCCATAGAGGGCTTCACCAACTATTTAGCCAAGTATCCCAACGGCAGGTATGTCTTGCCAGCATATTTCATGCGCGCCGAGAGCTATTCGCAATCCAGTGTTTCCAAGTTCGACATGGCGCTTAAGGACTATGCATACGTGGTGGGCAAAGGGCCGAGCAAAAACTATATGAAATCATGTGAAAAAGCCTCCCTGTTAGCCTACAACTACACCAAGGATTATGCTTCCGCCCTGGAATTTGCCCGCAAGTGGGAAGAATCCGCCGTTTCCGAATCTGCTCGCTTCGAGGCCCAGGTGCTCGTGATGCGCTCGGCGTATGCCACCAACAATTCGGCAGTACTCACCGAATACGCTCAAAAGGTTTCTACGGCAACATTGGCATCGCCCGAACAGGCAGCCACTGCTAACTATTACCTCGGCAAAATGTCGTACGATCGCGGCGACTTTGACCGCGCACAGCCCTATCTCCAGCGCGTCACCCAAAGTTCTACCACGATCATCATGGCGGAATCGTACCACTTGCTCGCCCAAATTCTGTACCGGCAGCGCAACTACGACAAAGCCGAGGAACTGATCGGCAACGCCAACCAGTCCAGTGCCGGCTACGACGACTGGATCGCCCGGAACCTGATCCTGTTGTCCGATGTCTACGCCGCCAAAGGGGACAAGAGCAGCGCCACTGCCGCTCTGGAAGCCGTACTGGAAAATTACAAAGGCGACCCGAAAATCATCGCCGAAGCCCGCGAAAAGTACAACAAACTGAACGGTGCCGCACCGACCAACCAACCTAAAGGTGCCAAAGGCATTGACGTGATAGACCCTGATGGGGGAAATTAATTCTTGAGGTTTGAAGGTTTCGGGTTAGAAGGTTTCTGGTTTTCCAACCCTCAAACCAGAAACCAGAAACCTTCTAACCCGAAACCTTCTAACCAGAAACCTTCTAACCCGAAACCTTCCAACCTACATTCGCATTCATGAAAAAAATAGAGTTCCTCGCCTGCTTCTTTTGGGCTGCTGCCCAAGTGCTTTACGCACAAAAAGACCTGCCCACGGAAAACGTGAGCATCATCAAGGAATTTGACGCACGGCTGCTCGAGTCCAACAAGTTGGACGTGCCCCCCACCCTGCCACCACAGGATACTTCCAAAAAAAGGCAGGACTACCTTGTGCCCCCCAAACCGTTGGCAGCCAATTACGAAGCACCCATGCTTCGTCCAATCGGTATGCGCACTGTAAAGCCGGAAAAGCCGTACAACGGCTACCTGAAAGCCGGCGGTGGTCTTCCGGCTACGCTGTACGGAGAACTCGGCTACGCTTTTTCTTCAGGAAAAAAATTCGACGGCAAAGCATGGGTACGCCACCATCAGGCGAACCGAAAGTCGTATGAGAATCAGCAGTTTGCCAATACCGATGCCCTGCTGAACGGGAATGTGTACCTCGACAATAACCTCGCAGTGGAAGGTCGCGTCGGGTATTCGTACGATCAGGTGTATTTCTATGGATACGAACACGACTCCATTTCGCTTGATGCTGAACAGGTGCGCCAGAATTTTGCGATTTTCGACATCGGCGGGCGCGTGTACAACAGCAAACGCACGGACATGGACCTCAACTTCGCCATTGCCCCGAGCCTGTACATCATGAAAGACCACTTCGCCAACGACGAAACCGGGTTCAATCTTGACCTGAGCGCGACGAAGTGGTTTGCCGAAAAACACCCCCTGCGCGTCGCTATCCGCACGGATTTCACTTCGTACAGCGATACCGCCGACCAAAAACTGAACAACATCTACCTCCAGCCTTCTTTTACATTCCATGCCGACTTCCTCAAGATAAAAGTCGGGGGCAACTTCGTCAACAACCGGGATGTATTTTCGATCTTCCCGGACGTCGAACTGCTACTCCGCCTCTGGGGCGACGGCCTTCAGGTATTTGCCGGCGCCGGCGGCGACCTGCGCAAAAACACGTACCGGAGCATGGCTGAATACAATCCATTTTTGGAAATGCGTGCCTCTGAATTGCGTAATACCGTGTGGCGCGAATATTATGGCGGCGTCAAGGGCAACCTCGGCTGGCTGGAATACCAGGGCCGTGCGGGGTATGGAAAAGCCGGCGATCTGGCCCTGTATCAGGCGTTGTACGACTCCATTGGCGGCAAGGAAATTACCCGTTTCGGCACGGTGTTCGATACCGTGGAGGTGTTCGGCTTGACAGGTACCATCAAACTCAGGCCGATCAAAGAACTGGCCGTGATGGGGACACTCAGTTACAACACGTTTGACCTGGTCACCGAAAACGAAGCATGGGGCCTGCCCAGCCTCGAGTTCAATGGCAGCGCCGTGTACACCTTGCTCGACGGCAAGGCAAGTCTCAAAGGCGAATTGCACGTAGCCGACGACATTGCCTTCCGCGACCGCGAAAACATGTCGGTGTTCACCGGCGGTTTGTTCGACCTCAGTTTCGGTGGCTCGTACCGCATCACGGACAACATCGGGATTTTCCTTGACGTGAACAACGTGCTCGACAACAAACGCGAGCGCTGGTTGGACTATCCGATTTTCGGATTCAATCTCCTTGGAGGGATCACAGCCCGGTTCTGATTCGTTACACACGACCGATCCGACCGAATATGGGGAAGCGCACCGTTTTGACCGGTTCGCTTCCCCATGCTTTTTTCAGGGAGGCCACAAATGCCTCGTCCAACGGATTGCTCCCGGTCTGTTTTTCATAATGCCGAAGCGCCGACCAGGTGGACAGATAGCCAACTAAGTGTTCGGGCGTCCAGCGGTACTCCGAGGCCATTTCCGGTAGCGGCATTTCCTGAAACGGAAACGGAATAGTCTTCAGGGCTGCATCCACCAGGCGGCGTTCGGGGTCCCAAAACTCGCCCAGCACGTTCTCGTACAAATGGTGGATTACCCCGTCAGTCGCTTCGTCAATGGTCAACATGCCATATCCGACGAGGGCAAGCAGGCCTTCCGGCTTCAACACGCGCCGCACCTCGGCATAAAACTTTTCCAGGTCAAACCAATGCGCAGCCTGCCCAACCGTAACCAGATCGAACATGTTTTGTAAAAACAACCGCTGCTCAGCGGCGCCGACGCGGTAGCGGATGTTGGGCCGTTTCACCGCATTTTGCAGTTGATTTTCGCTGATGTCCGTGGCTTCCACCTGTCGGAACCGTTCGGACAGCACGGCTGCGATCTGGCCGTTGCCTGTGGCGCAGTCCCAGGCGTAATCGAACTGCCCACAATGCGCGAACAGGAAATCAAAAAGCGCCGCCGGGTAGCCCGGTCGGAAGCGGGCGTACTCGGCGGCGCGGTGGGAGAAGTTGTCTTTCATGGCTGTTGGCTGTTGGCCTCTAAGCGCGACTACGCCGCAGGTATGTGTCCGTCCGTGTACCAGCACGGCGTTTTGCAGTTGGGTCTCGCGAAAATAGTGCCTGATCTGTCAATTTCGCCGGGCATTCACGCTACTTTTGCAAAAAAAATCAACCCATGCCTATCACATCGCTCAGCCAGTTGGACCCCCAGGCCACCTACACCTACGCGGACTACCTCACTTGGCAAATTCAGGAGCGCGTGGAACTGTTACGCGGAAAAATCCGCCAGATGGCCGCGCCCAACCGGGGGCACCAGGGCATCAGCCTGAATCTGTCCCGACTGTTTTCCACGGCACTATTGAAAAGCCCATGCAAAGTGTACGCTGCCCCTTTCGATGTGCGCCTCACCCGCTTCAGCAAACTGAAAAACAAGGAGGTGACTACTGTGGTCCAGCCAGACCTGTGCGTCATCTGCGACCCGGAAAAACTGGATGTGCGCGGCTGTATCGGTGCGCCCGATCTGGTGGTGGAAATCCTCTCGCCCGGCAACAGCAAGACCGAAATGAAGGACAAGTTCGACCTGTACGAAGAGGCCGGCGTGCGCGAGTACTGGCTCGTGTACCCCGGCGAACGCAGCGTGCAAATTTTTCAACTGAACGAAACCGGCCTCTTCATCGGCCTGCGCCCATTCGTGGACAGCGACACCGTGACCACGCCCATCGTGCCCGGCATGGAGGTGGTTTTGGCCGACGTGTTTGATATCTAATACACTTGAGGACGAAACGGTCCCCCCGCTTTTTGTCCTTTTGTAGAAATCCGTCCGATCTACGAGAGCCAACGTAGAGCGGACGGATTTCTACAAAAGGACAAAAGGCCCTACCGCCTCCGATCTTCATCCAGCGCCACCTCAATCCGTTCCAGGCAATCCAGATAGTGTGCGCGACTCATGGTATCGTTCGCGGCGTTGTAAGCAGCCGTCAGGTCGGTGCGAAGTTGGCGCAGGTTGGCGAGTGCCAGCGAGGGCACATCTGTATTGCGCAGGCTTGGTGCTACGCTGATGCCAAAAGGCGTCGTTACCACTACCGGTGATTGTTTGTAAAGCCCTACTAATTTATCCACGAACGTTTTTTGCAAGTTTCTGCGGTACATACTTACAGGAGTACGGGCAGGCACTTCCGACCAAATCCCCATGCGCAGGTCGTCCAGCAGATTGGCCACGGTGTACGTTTTGGCGTCGAGCGCTTCGTTTTCGATCATGCGTTGCAGGCGGCTGGAACCCAGCAGGCTGTTCAGCGTATTTTCCTGCAAACGCCCCACGGCAGCCACGCCGTTGTCGGGTCGGAGCAGGTTCAGCACCTTGGGCTCGATGAGCCATTCCGGGGTCTGGAACAGGTGTTTGTGCAAGAATGCCACGGCATCGCGTTGTTTGTCCGCCGGAGCAGCCTCGTACACAACGCCGGCCTGGTCGTAGGTTTTGGGCGTTTCAAACACGCCGCCCACCCACTTGGTGACATGGCCGATGTAGCGGGTGTATTGCCCCACCACATTGTTATAGGTTTCGTCGGCGCGGCCGTAGGTTTTGGCTTCTTCTTTGGTCCAAATGGCGGAATTGGGCAAAATCTTCTGCAGGTTTTTGATCCCGTATTCCGAAGCCAGCATAGAGTTATCGCCGAGGTCTTCGCTTTGGGCACGCGGATCGTATGAACTGGACTCCGTCAGGAAATGCAGGCGCGGGTTGTTCGCTGCTTTTTCCAGATACCAGCGATTGAGCACTTTCTGGTCTTCTTCGGCGTCTTTGGTGCCGGGAATAGGCTTATAGCCCCATTCGATAGCCCAGCGGTCATAGTCGCCCACGCGCGGCATGAGGTCGGAAATGCCGTCCTCGGGTTGGGCCACGTAGTTGAACCGGGCGTAATCCATGATAGAGGACGTGTGTCCATTAGCCTGCATGAATGCCTTGTCGCGCAGTTTTTCCACCGGTGTGGCGTGACTGGCGCCAAAGTTGTGGCGCAACCCGAGGGTATGCCCCACTTCGTGCGCGGCCACAAAGCGGACGAGCGAACCCATGAGTTCGTCATCGAGTTCATTTTTGCGGGCACGCTGGTCTACAGCGGCTGTTTGGGTGGTGTACCAGCTTTTGAGCAGGCGCATCACGTTGTGGTACCAGCCGATATGGCTTTCGATAATTTCGCCGGTGCGTGGGTCGTTTACATTGGGACCGTAGGCGTTCTGTATGTTGTAAGCGAAGTAGCGTATCACCGAGAAACGCGCGTCTTCGAGGCTCATCGTGGTGTCGTTTTCGGGCCAATCCCGGGCAAGGATGGCGTTTTTCCAGCCCGCCTGTTCAAAGGCAACCTGCCAGTCCTCCACGCCTTTTTTGAGAAATGGGCGCCACTTCGCAGGCGTTGCTGGATCAATGTAATACACGATCGGCTTGGCCGGTTCTATTTTTTCACCGCGCTGCTGGCGACGCATGTCGGCTTCGTTTTTCGGTTCCAGGCGCCACCGTACCGCGATGGTTTCATCTTCGGCGCGTTGCTGATCGTCGTCGTACACGGTGCGGCCGGTAGCAAAATAGCCCACACGGGGGTCAAAGAGCCGTTTGCGGAACGGCGCCTTCGGCAACATGATCATAGAATTGTTGATCTCGAACGTGACCACCCCGGCATCCAGACCTGCCGGGAGGTTAACCGTGCCGGGCGATTCTTCCCGAAGCGCCGGCGGTGACACCTTGTAGGTTTTCACCGTACGCACCTCCAGGTTGATCGGGTAGCTGCGTATGCTTTCAATGTAGGTGCGGTCTTTTTGCAGTTCGCCGATTTTGAACCGCTGTTTTGTGCCGGACTCCAGCGCGAATACCGGGTTGTCTTCTTTGAAAAAATCGGTCACTTCGATGACAACCGAGGTGTCTTTTCGGATAGATTTAATGTCAAAAGCGGCGGCAATCGGATCCACGTTCGAGTTTCGAACGGCTTTGTAAATCGGTTGCAGGGTGTCGGTACTCACATTGCGATACGCCACAGCCCGCACGAACACCTTGTCGGTGGGGCCGCGTTCAAAACGGATGACCTGCCGGTTGGCTTCTTCGCCTCCATACCCGGCACTTGTGGGCGTGCGAATCATGCGTGTGATCGAAATAATCTCGTTTCCGAAAACAGAGTCTGGAATTTCGAGAAAATACTTGTCCTCTATGCGGTGCACTGCTACCAAACCCTGCTGGCTAACAGCCTTATCGGTGATGACTTCCCGGTAAGGTTTTGGGCCTTTTTTTTCTTCTTTTTTTCCGGTAGAGTCTTTAGCCATCGCCGCAGGTTTTTCCACAGCAGGTGGCAGTGAATCGGGTTTAGGCGGCACAGGTGTTTCCTGCGCTACGAGAACATTAGCACTGAATAAAATCAGAGAAAAAAGCCAAATTCGGGAGGCATGGTTTTGTTTCATGTCGTAAATTATTCAAAGTAGATAAGTGTTAAATTGTAATCATCTTATTTCTTCGTCGCTATCCGAACCAGCGACCATGCCAGTACCGCAAAGCACACGACACCAAGTAGTTGGAACATGCCGGCTCCCCCCAAGAGATGCGAGAAACGTTCCTCCTGATTGAGTGCGGCCAGCCAGCCTTGTCCGGTAGAATAGGAAGCCTCCTTGGCTTGCCAAAGAGCGATGACCAGGCCCATGAGCGCCCCGCCGGCTACCAACCCGGTGGCGAACAGGCTGCCTTTGCCCAGTTCGGCATCTTCGGTTTCCTGACCGCGGCGCTTGGAAATCCAGTCGCTCAGCCCTTTCATCGCGCCGCCGATCCAGATAGGAAGCGTAGTGCTCAGCGGCAGGTACAAGCCCACGGCAAAGGAAAGCGACTTGACGCTACACAATTCCATTGTAATAGCGACGAACACCCCGACGAGTACAAACTGCCAGTCGAGGTTGAACGACAGCATGCCCTTGATAAGCGTGGCCATGAGCGTGGCCTGTGGCGCGTCGAACTTGTTGCCGATGGCATGCTCAATGCCCATGGCACGCAGTTCGGCGGTGGGTGTGTCGAGGTATTGTACTGTAAACCCGATGACGAGCGACGACGCCACCACGCCGATAAACAAGGCTAATTGCTGGTAACGCGGCGTGGCGCCCACGATGTAGCCGGTTTTCAAATCCTGCGACGTAGCGCCGGCATTAGCGGCGGCGATGCAAATCATACTGCCGACCACTAGTGCCATAGGTTCATACACCTTGCCCGACCAGCCTACGCCGATGAACACCAGCGCCGTACCCATGATGGTAGCGATGGTCATGCCCGAGATGGGGTTGTTGCTGGAACCAATGATGCCCACGATACGGCTGGACACCGTGACAAAGAAAAAGCCGAATACGATGACCAGAATCCCAATCAGGAGTTTGCTGAGGATCCCTTCGCCGGGAATATTGGGCAACACCGCCATAAGGACGATCAATGCGAGGCAACCAAATGCGACAACTTTGATGGACAGGTCGTTTTCGGTACGGGAAACGGCGGCTGCGGTACGTTCACGCATGGCGCCAAAACTTTCCTTGAACGAGGCGATAATCGTCGGCATAGTTTTTATCAGCGTGATAAATCCCGCACCGGCGACGGCGCCTGCGCCGATCTGCCGCACATACGCGCGGTACACGGCGCCGGTCATGTCGGCAAACGTGTGTGCGTACGGGTCCCACCCGAAAGGATACCGAACCGTGCCGTTGGCTTGACGGATGCCGTTGAGCAGGTCGAGTTTGGTCAACTGCGCCGCGATGGTTTCCGGCGGGACAAGTGTGGCCAGCAGCGGGATCAACCCCATCCAGGCCAAAACACCGCCGGCTACCAGCACCCCGGCTATACGCGGGCCGATGATGTAGCCGACACCGAGATACTCCGGGGTGATTTCTCCGCTCAGGCGGGCAGCAGGCAGATACTTGTTCGCTGCTGCCACGGTATAGGCCGGCACTTCGGCTATGAGGTGAAATATTTTTTGAAAGGTGGCATACACAAATGCAAAGCCAAGCCCGAGGTAGGCTGTTTTGGCAAAATCGCCACCTTTTTCGCCGGCTATCAACACCTGTGCGCAAGCAGTGCCCTCGGGGTACGGGAGGTTGTCGTGTTCTTTCACGATGAGCGAGCGCCGAAGTGGGATCATCATTAGCACGCCGAGAATGCCGCCGAATATAGCGAGCATCAGGATCGTCCAGTAGTTGAAATATCCCTTGCCAATGCCGTCGCTAAGGAACAGAAACGCCGGCAACGTGAACACCACCCCTGCGGCTACCGACTCGCCCGCCGAGCCGGCTGTCTGGATGATGTTGTTTTCCAAAATACTGGTCTTCAAAAATTTGCGTCCCAGGGAAATGGCGATGACTGCAATCGGAATGGACGCCGAAACGGTAAGACCCGCCTTGAGGGCCAGATAAACTGTGGCTGCGCCAAACAACACGCCGAACAAAGCGCCCAGCACAATGGCCCGAAGGGTGAATTCCCGCACGGACACATCGCCCGGTGCTACATAGGGTTGGAAGTCGGTTGATTTCATTGTGTCAACTGTTTTAAGAATAGCATTCGGAGTTTGCGAAAAACGACGTGCGAAGGTTTCAAAAAAAAGAGGCCGCACCAAAAGGTTGGGTACTTATTTTTCCAAATGACGTAAAGAGTGGCTTTACACGGCGTAGCACTTAAAAGTGTCACAGAGGCTCACAGAGAAAAAAGAGGCTCACAGAGTTTTTATTAAATTTTTCTCTGTGAGCCTCTTTTTTCTCTGTGAGCCTCTGTGACACTTCTTTTTCGCTAAGCCGGGCGGGCACGCCTACAGTTTTATCATTCTGCGCACCGCGCTGCCCGTGGGTGTTTCCACTTTGTAAAACAACAGGCCACCGGCAACATTCAGCACAGAATTGTCTATCACAACGGCATTGTATCCGCGGGCAAACGTTTCGGCGCGGGAATACAGCACCTTGCCGGATTCATCGAACACGGTGAGCACCGCCTCGGAGCTTTCCGGCAAATGGAAACCAAGGCGTGTCCGGTTGGTCCAGGGATTGGGCTGGTTCTGGTACAGTTCGAGTCCCACACCAGAGACCGACGTCGTAGTTTCGTCCGAGTTGAAGCGCAAGCCCAGGTCGAATAAATCGTGTGCAGTGCCGGCAGCATTTGTCGCGTCCGAACGATAGGCCTCCGCTTTCGTGATGCGACTGGACATACTCAGCATTTGGCTAAGCGAGCCGGATGCCGCAGCCCGGAAGGTAACGGCAAACCCGCCGGCCGATTGATTAGAGAAGTACGATACGGTCAGCGACTGTTCGTTCGGGAAAAATCCGAAGTTGTCGGCGCTCATGCCGCCACCGGGGCGCACGTCTACTATTTGCAGACCGGGGTGGTATAGCGTGAATTGGTATCCTGTGGCCGGCTCGGCAGGTCGCAGTTCTACAGTGAATGTCTCGCCGAATTGCACCAACCGGTTTTCCACATCAAACAACAAGGTGCCGACGGAACGGTCTTCGGTGAGCATAAGGCTGTTGGTCACAGCGTTGCCGTTCACGTCGCCGGTTTTTATCCCTACAAAATCCTCGTACATCTGGTGGGTTTGCGGATCTATGATCTCCTTCGTTTCCGGGAAAATATCCTGGAAAGGGTTGCTCGGGTTGGGGAACACGTAATTCTTGTCCACAAACCGCCAAGAGGTGTTGTTGGGCAATTCGGTGTAAATGCCGAGGATCAATTTGCGCAACTCGACCATGTCCGCCGTAGTGATCGATCGGTTCCCGTTGGCGTCGGCAGCGATCATCTTGTACGGCGAGCCCAGGGGCTGAAGTCCGAGGATGTGTTTGTTGATGAGTACAAGGTCGAACGTGCTCACGCCGTTCAACGGGTCGTTGTCCTTGACCGGTTCGATGATTGTATTGGATGTCACCGGCAAGGCATTGGGCTGAATGAAGTAACCATCCTGATCACTCGAAGTAGTCGCATTGTACGTCGGCTGGCCGGTAGCCGTGGACACTTTGATTTGCACATTCACATCTTCCACTCCCTGGCCGCTTTCAGTTTGCAACATGCCCGCTACGGCAGCATTGGTAGAACTGCACACACCGGCGTTATCCTGAACGTGGATAAAGGTCGTGCAAAAATCTGCGTTTCCGGCAAGGTCCATGACCCATATTTCCACCAGATTGAAGTTCAGGTTGGAGCAGTCGAATACCACGCTCGTTTGCGGTGTGCCGTCCGGATTGAACGGAAACCCGGTGCCGGTATTTGCCTTACGGATACCGAAAACGAGCAGGTTGTACGGCGAACAGTTGTCGTATGCATCCTGCACAAATATTTGTGGGCCTACACTAATCATCTTTGTCGGCATGAGGTTCACACTCAACCCGTTGAGGCAGGTAATTGTAGGCGCCTTGCAGTCTTTCACCACAAATGTATACTCGCAGACTTTTTCGTTGCCGCAGCCGTCTTCCACAATCCACTTGATCTTGTGCGTGCCGTAGGGCAGCTCGGGGATCACAAAGTCGTTCGGTTGCAGTTGAGTATTCCAGCGCAAGCATGCGATCTTGTCGTTGCCCGAAACGGAGGTCTGAATGGCGAACTGGTACTTTTGGTTCAACGCCACCAGCCGTTCATCGAATGCACGCGGCGTACCGCCGGAGAAGTTCGGATTGTTGGCATTGCCGAAAAAGACTGTGTTGGGCGCGGGCGGGTTGAGGCTGTTGATGACCGTTTCCATATCGCCGTTGTTGTCGAGATCGAGGAACAGCAAGTAACGAATCTTAATATCCGACAGCGAACAGTCGTCTGTAGCGGTAATGCACAGGTCCACTGGCGCCTCGCACAGGTTATGACTGCTCGTCATGTTGTCGAACCAATCTGTTTCGTTCCACAGTTGCGGGTTGTTTGTCGTTTCATCACAAACCTCCACGGGGGTAGCCGGGCACTGAATATTGGGCGCTTTTTTATCGGTGATCTTGATGATCTGTTTGTATTTGTAGCAGTTGGCATTGGCCGCCCAGAACATGCTGAAGTTTGTGGGTTGCAAATCCAACGGGCTGATACGCACGTTCGATGGCGCCCAGGGAGCCGGTGTACCGGCCGGCGACACCGTCGGCCCTACGAGGTTGGACGGGTGATCGTTGAGTGCGTTCGGATTAGGGTTGGGCACTTCGGTACAGGGTTGGTTCGGATCGAAGGTGCACCAGTTGATAATCGTCCAGGTGCGCTCAATCTTAAAGCACGCATCAGGCACCACAGTGAACAGCACATCCTGGTGTGTTATCCCCAGCAGTTCGCAGTCTTCGCCGAAAAATTCAGGCTGGCCAAAGTTGTTAAAACCGCTGTTGCACTGCGTGATGTTCCAGTCGTTGGGGAAACGAATGAAATAGTTTTGGTTGTATTCGGCCACGATGCGTTGTGTGCAGGTAGTCGAATTACCGCCACAATCCACCACCCGGAAGGTGCGGGTGATCGTGCCTTTGTTGCACACCGTATCGAACAGGTTGAGGTTTACCATAGTCAGCACGGTGTCAATGCAGCAGTTATCGGTACCGGAAGCCATGCCATACGCCCAGAGGCTGGGGTCAAAGTTTTCGCAACTGACCGTCACGTGTGCCGGAGCCGAACAGGTGGGTTTCAGTTTCTCCTCTACGTACACCTGTACCTGGCACTCGTTGTAATTTCCGCTGTCAAAATCCAGCGAAACCGGCCCTGCAGGTGGTGGAGCATCGTACACACGCAGAACGACCAGAATCGTGTCGCCGATGTCTTCGCAGCAGAATTTGACCTGATCGTAAAGCAAGTCGTTGGGCTGGCAAGCGTTCAGCTCCAGGCGGCGTGCTTTGAAATACACGTTCGAGCAGGCATCGTAGGAGCCGTCGTCAAACGTGGAGGCGTTTACGAAATTCATGCCGTCAATGCCGAGCGCAACTTGTGTGATTTCGTCGCAAGCAGGAACAGGTGGTGTCAGGTCGTCCACGGTCAGGTCGAACGAACAATTGCTGGTGTTGCCACAGTTGTCTTCCACGTGGTAGGTCACGGTGTGTGTGCCTTCGGGCAGGCAAGGCGTGAAACCGAACACAGCCAGGGTGTCAGGGGTGTTGGGGTTGTTTCCGGGGAATGTCGTGAGTGTAGCAGGCACGTCGTACGTGATGAGCACATCGCCGGTAATGGGGTGACGGACTTCCACACGGGCTACTGCCGAGCGAATCTTCGAACACGCATCGTAGATAAACATATCGGGCAAATCCACCGTGGCACAGCAGCTCAGTGCATCGGTACTGACGGTACGATCGGCGGGACAATCCAGCACCGGACCGGTTTTGTCTGCCACGCGGATGAGTTGCACATGATACGTTGGATTAGTCGTGGGCGGCGTGGGCGTAGTGGGCTTGCATCCATCGTAAATGGTCCACGTACGGATGATGTCGTACGAACCGTCGCAAGAGGGCAACTTGTTGTCGGAAAATGTGACAGATAATTTGCAATAACCGGCGTCCAGGTAGATAGGGAAATTAATTCCGAATTCAGTCAGATATGGCGCACCAGTGACCTGTGGCGAGGTGTTTACCGGACCGTTGTTGCATTCCAGCGTCACATCACCGGGCAGGGTCAGGTCTTCAATGCCCTTTTGTTCAAAATAAATGAATTGTGTGCAGGTGCCTTTGTTGCCACTTGCATCGGTGGCTGTCCAAACCCGGCGTGCATACCCAATATACTGGTCGGCGCAGGTCAAATCATGCCAGGTATCGCTGCGAGACAAGGTGTATTGGGCGCAATTTTCTTGAACCAAGGGGTACACGTTCGGGATTCCAAGTACGGTAGCCAGATATACCGGAGAGAAGTCGGTAATGGCGCAATTCAACACGATGTCCGTACAGGTCAACTTGGGGGCAAGGTTATCAACCACCGTTATTGTCGTCATGCAAAACAC
>Ga0154020_10005274_pt1 | contig 15291 bp, 33 predicted proteins | sample Klosneuvirus_201_FD_109709 | JGI IMG/M metagenome (GOLD analysis project Ga0154020, IMG submission 109709) | Active sludge microbial communities from wastewater, Klosterneuburg, Austria - Klosneuvirus_20160825_MG | ecosystem: Engineered > WWTP > Aerobic digester > Activated sludge | place...
CCGTCGATGAAGCGCAATGCAATGATTCCAGATGATACCGGAGATATCGATCTGGTGGTGCAAATGCACATTCTTTTTCGACTGGTACAGCTTAAACTTAAGTGTCTTCATAGGTGTATTATAGCGCAAATAGAAGCATTTTGTCAATAATGTTGCTACGGTGTATAATTAGTGAGATCGGTCAAGCTTGCATTCATCCCACAGCTAAAGCAGATGGGCTTTCTGCAAGCAAGATCGTAACAGCGTAACAACCCAACCAACCTATAGTTATAATCAGGAGATCAACATAATGAACGCCACCCAATTAGCCTACATCAGCACAGAAACCGCCGTTTTGTATGCAATGCGAGAGATTGATCAATATATGGCGCAGCACTCCAGCCTATTAGCCGATGAGCAAGACGATCAAGCCGTCGATCAATTCATTGCGCTAGAAGTAGCGAAGACCCTAGAGATTGGCTTACCCGAATTGCGCACAAAGCACAAGGAAGCAGAAGAAAACCTGCTACAATGGCTTAAAGACCATGTGCGCGCCGACGCTAAAAAGATGAATGTTGATCTAGCTTGGCTATTCGGAGAAGACCAGCCCGCGATCATTAAGGATTGCAAATATACGGTAATCCCGCTAATGCTGCAAGTTGCTTACCGTGAAAAGCTTTGCAAGCTTGCATTGGCGATGTAACAGCCAACCCACAATTTAATCACTTAATCAGTCAAGACCAGATCACCGCCCGATCTGGTCTTTTGTTTTGCTGCGCTACTCTCACGGATTGGCGCGTAGGGCAACAGGACAGCCCTAGATTGATTGCAGGTTAGATTGGCTTATGTTTCCCCGTAGTGATTGATAGAGCGGGTTTTGTGCGAGTTTTGTAATATACGTCATTTGACCGTATACAGCATACGCAGACAGTGTTAACAAGAATCGGCGTAATTCCCCTGGTTTTAACTATGGGGATATAAGCCGACAGACGTACTCGTCTGGATATGGTTTTTAGTATACACTACAGGAGACAATATTGACAAAATGATTCTATTTGCGTTATAATTGCACCTATGCGGACATATAAGTATCGGATTTACCCAACCAAAGCGCAGGAAACAATTCTCAAGAGTATGCTTGAAGAATGTCGCTGGCTTTACAACAAGATCCTTGAAACAAGAAAGAATTCCTACGAACAGGATGGTAAATCGCTACGCCTATATGATACGCAGAATATGATACCTACATGGAAGGATGAACGTCCTTCGCTAAAGTCTGTTCATTCGCTTGTGTTACAACAAGTAAACATCCGTGTCGATCTTGCCTTCAAAGCTTTTTTCCGCCGTGTCAAAGCTGGTGAAACTCCTGGCTACCCACGATTTAAGGGCTATGGTCGCTACGATAGTATGACCTTTACCCAATACGGTAACGGGGTAAAGATTGTTGACGGGAAACTATCTATCTCAAAGCTAGGTAGCATCAAACTAGTTTTACACAGAGATTTGATCGGAATACCTAAGACCGTTTGTATTAGTCGATCTGCTACTGGCAAATGGTTCGCTTGTGTATCATGTGTAACTGAGGAAGATATGCTTCCCGATAATTATGAGTCTATCGGAATCGATCTTGGTTTATCTACCTTCGCTACGTTTAGCGATGGCGACAAGATTGAGAATCCACGATTCTTTAAGAAAGAACAAGACGCACTAGCTAAAGCGCAACGGCTACTGAACAAGGAAGCTATTGGTACACCGGAACGGACAAAGCGACGTAAAGTCGTATCTCGTATCTACGAGCGAATCACCAATAAGCGCACTAACTTTGCTCATCAGGAGTCACGGAAGTTAGTCAATCGCTACGGTGTGATTATTGCCGAAAAGCTTTCTGTTGTCGATATGATGTCTAATCACACTCAAGTCTTTGGCAACAAGCTAAACAAGAGTATTGCTGATGTTGCATGGAGTCAGTTTGTACAGTTCACAACCTATAAAGCGGAGGATGCTGGTCGGTTGTTCTTGCAAGTTGATCCGCGTAACACTAGTAAGATGTGCTCTTGTTGTGGTTCGATTGTTACCAAAGACCTGAGTATTCGTACCCATAGTTGTTATACTTGCGGCTTAGTGACAGACCGTGATCATAATGCCGCTTTGAATATTCTTGCGTTGGGATTACAACGCATCAGCGCTGGCTTACCAGATGTAGCTGTAGAAGCCCCTAGCTTTAGCTATGGGGAGTAGTCACTATGATGTTATCAGGAACAAAAACAAGTTAGCAAATCAGGAGATCGAATAATGTTACACTGGAAAGAAACCACCCAAGACCGCTATGATTACATGCTTGGCGCGTTACCTCCGATCTACGGTAAGCTTGGCGGTTATGCTTGCAGCGAACCAATGACGCATAACATTAATGGACAGGCTGTATACAGTATCTACCGTATGCTTGACGGCAAGTATTACGAAGCCGTTGGCACCCGTCAACAAATGGACAGCGCTAAGCTTGACCAAGAAGTTATTGACCGTTGCACGTTTGTTCACTGGACAGTGTTAGACTACACCGAAACCATTGTTAATTGGTTTAAGGATTTACAGCCTACGCAGATCTACCCAACCCTAAAAGCTACTGAGGATAAGATCAGCCACGATGAAGCATTGGACTGCTTATATCTGTATTGCGGTTATGATATTAAACGCGCGATTGATGGAGTACGCGCCAACCGTGCCAAGTAAGACCAGCCAAACCAAACAAAGTTTAGTTATAGGAGATTGAGACAATGAAAGAGCAAACAGTAACCGGCAAGATTGACAACGTTTTGAATTCTGTCGGTAACGTTGTTACCATGACAAAGATCGGCGGAATGGGTTTTCTTACCGTGATAACTGGTAAACTGCTAAGCGCAAAGATCGCCCCTTATGCGCAACACAAAGAAGCCTTATTTATTCAACTGTTGCCAAAGCGCAAGCGCAAGCCGATCAGTTATGTGATTGTATACCCAGGGTATTGGGAAACCTTCGCATTTTTCACCGGTGAGATTGCCGATCAGGGAATGTGGCAACCCGAACAAACATCCACTGTTTCTGGTTTGATCACAAAAAGCGCGAAGTACTCAGGATGTGATCCGCGTTGGGTGCAGGATTATACCGACAGCTACACAGACAAGGTTTTGTTTAGCAAAGTATAACCACCAATCACCCCACCCATAGACAGAAAGACCAGATCACCCGCTGATCTGGTCTTTTTTTTCCCCCCTTCCTGTTAATCTCTCAACTGTTTAAAAACTCATCATAAATATACGTCATTTGTCCGTATACAACGTGCGCACAATCGATTATACTGATGACATCAGAAACAAAACGCAAGAGACACAGGAGAGTATCACAATGGTACGAATCGATAAATACAAAATTTTGGGCACAAACGTTACCAAGTTTGCAGCGTGGGAGCAGACAAGTTTTAATCACAATTTCTATGGTCATTCGACAATCACCCATATTGACGGCATTTGTCACGGCAAGATTGGAACGCGAGATCTGGACAAAGAGACCAATAAATTACCCGTAGGTCCGATTCGCACCGCCGCAGTACATAAGCACCACAATGATCAGTATGAGGAAGCATACGCCCTGATTATTGCGCAATATCCAGAAGCAGCCAACGGCAAGCGCGACATGGGCGAGATTGAGATCTACACGGCATAACAGCCAATCCCTTACTCCTGCTGTCGGTGTGCAGCAGGAGTAAGGCGACAACTTGACCAATTGAGAGATTGAGACCAGGAGAGTACAGTCATGAAAAGATATTATATCCAGTACGGCATTGGGCGCGCTAAATATATGGTAAGTTTTCACAATGGAGTAGACAAGCACAAAGACGGAAGCGATTTTTACGATCTGAAGATCCTCAGAAACAAAAAGACGCTAAACGCTTTTATTAAATCGTTAGTAAGTAATGGCTATACAGTTGAGTAATGGAGATCACCCAGTGAACATTGACAACCTGCAAATTATCAAGCGCAATAGCCGATCTGTTATTTTTCAAATTGACGATCAACTTTATGGAGCCAATCAACATGGCGTTATTACCCCGGTAAAACCAGACGATCACAATAAGATCGACTGCCCTAGATGGTTCAATCTAGCCTATGGCGATCAGCCTGAAATACTAAATAAGATCGGTTATTGCACTAAGTACAAATCAGGGGAAGCAGCCTACTATTACAGTTTTGAAGCAATCACAGATCATTACAAATCACTACTTGAGTACTACCCTGATCGGCAATATTACCAAGAGCGATATCATTGGGCAATGTCTCAATTAACAGCAGCGTAACAGCCAACCAACGGTAAACAAACAAGACCAGGAGATCGACAAATGAAGATCACACAAGAGCAGATCGACGCATTATCAGAAAAGATCCATGCACTACTAGAGACGGCAACTAGCGACGAAAACGCAACGGCAAACATTAAAGCAGCCCGCGCCGCTTGCCAGATTGCCAGCGATGCCCAATCAATCCTAATGGAGATTGAGAACCAAACCCACCAACAACCTGTATAAACTTAATCAACCCAATCACCTACTCAAGACCAGATCAGCCAATCACCCGCTGATCTGGTCTTTTTATTTCCCCGCCCAATCTCCAAACCGACAACCGCGCCAGATTGCCACCAGAGCCAACAGAACAGCCCTAAATCAATCCAATGCTTAATTGGTGCATGTTTCCCTTGCCACTAGCACAGTGCCGCGTATGCAGTCTAGTTTTAGAATTACGTCAATTGACTGGTTACACCGTGCGCACAATCTGATAAGATAATGTCATCAGAAACAAATCAGATAATCATATAGGAGATTGACCAATGGCAAGCTATACCAAATTTCAGTACAGCCAAGAATTAGCACAGTTAGAAGGATATTTGTTAACCGTGCAATTTGAGATTGAGACGCTTTGCAATGTGTCCGACAGCGAATTGTACACAGAGGAGAACGGCAACGCGTTGAATGCTCTATATGATGAGGAATACACAACCGAACAAGAGATCAAATTTTGCGAACAACGCTATGATCGCCGCAACTGGACAGCCGCTGATCATAGCACCCACGATCTGATTATGATGAATATGGATTGATACCGCCAGAGATTGAGACAACCGCCCGATCTTAATCTCTTAACAAGTTGATTGATGGAATAGACAAAGATAGTTTGATTAGGGAGATTGAGACGATGATAGCCGATGCCATCCAAAAAGCAAAACAACTGCGCAAAGCCGGTAAGCTTGAAATTATGGACGTATACAAGATCCATAAGTGCGATAAGGTTGAAAAAGGGTTTGATCGTTCTGGGGAAATTATATACGGTTATCCTTATCAACCAGATTTATTTATAAAATCAGATGTAAGCCTGATGCCTTGCCGGTTATTTGTTAGGATTGACGGTTATATGTTTCACCCCGATGAGATCGACCGCGTATCAATCGCTAAAGATGGCGTCGTACAGATCAAGAAAATCGAAAGCCTAACAGTCACCTTTCACACCTCAGAAGAGACAACAGACAAGGCGCGTAGTTTTGACAGCGCCCTATGGATAGCTACGGCAACGTTCAGCGGTAAAGACGCACCAGAAGATCGAAGGATTACAAACAACACTCTTATTACAATTAGCAGTAAATCAGGCGAGATTACAAAGACCCGCGCAGAATGGCTAGAAGCACTAAGATCGTTAGAAGACTGGAAGACGCGCACCGTTTACACAACATTTCAGCAGTATTGTGATCAACAGTAAGCATATAGGAGATTGAGACTATGAAAAGCGAATTACTACAATCACTTATGGACGCACCCGAAAGCGTACATGTGCTAGTTGCTTATAACGGCAAACTAGCCAATCAAGCGTATGTTACGCCAGAAGTAACAGCCGACGCGAAGAAATTAACCAAAGCTCAGGAGAAAAAACAATTCCAATTTGGATGTATGCGAATCAGTGATAACCTACCAGCAGACGGTATTGGATACGTCCGCACCCCTAACGGCAAGTATTACGAGATCAGCCGATCCAGCCGAATGGCGAAGCTAATCACAGTATAACTACAGCCGCCAGAGATTGAGACAAGACAGCAAGCAAATAGGAGATTGAGATAATGATCGACTGGACAAACAACCAACGCAACGACAAAGACGAATACCGTTTTGCTAACACAAGCAGCCGAATGGATCTTTTGTGGAAGGATATCAACAACGCACGCAAGACCAGTGAAGCAGCAAAGGAAGAATACGCGTTCGAGTTATTCAGACGTTTTGAATTGCCTAAAATGCTGTATCCTAAAGATCTGCATATGCAGATCACCTACAGAGGATTTAACCGCCGTTTTAGCTAACCTGCATTATAGAGATTGAGACAACCGCCCGATCTCAATCTCCACCCACAACCCCACCCACGCACCCCAACAAAGCAGCCACCCAGCCCGAAGGAAACAACCCAATAAGCCGATCTTATACAGAGGAGATCGACAGATGCCACCAACAGACAACGGCGAATGCTGCGCGCCAATTACCGCCTATCTATTGACACCCTACCAGACAGCAGACGCCTACACCCTTACACCCTGCGCACACGGATTCTATTTTAAGCACAACTTAACCAATCAACCGCTGCCATTGTCCGCACTTGGCTATAGTGCAAGAACACAAGCCGACGCGATCAACCAAGCGCGCCGGATGTATGGTCGATTAATCAGGCTTTAACTCAATCACGCAAATAGAAACATATAATCTATAATGTTCCTAAAACGTAGGGCAATCGTATAGTTAGACCCATTGACATGCCACAAAAGGTATTATATAATTAGGTCACAAGAGCGGTTACAAAAACGGAGATTGAGTAACTGCTAATGATGCAAATGGAAACAAATCAGTAAATAGGAGATTGAGAAACATGCTAAGCACAACCGAAACCAACAAGTTGATCGCCCAATTGACCGCCACTGAGAAAAAGATTTTAGGCTTTATTGCGCAAGGGTTTGAAAATCAGGAGATCGCAGACGTCACCTATAACAGCGAACGCACGATTCGCACCCATGTGAGCAACATGTTAGCGAAACTATGCCTAGCCAATCGTACCAAGTTGGCAATCTTTGCCCTACAAAACGGATTCGCTAACTTGTCAGAGATTAAGTTGCAACACGTCAACCCAATCGCTTAACTCAATCAACCAAGTATAAATCAGGAGATCGCCCAATGTCACGATATCAATACCAAACCATTGTAAACGGTAGTAAGTCACCAATCACGGATAAACCACCGGTTAACTGGATAGAGATTGCAGAAGTAATCGAGAACCGCGGCGGAATCGCTCAAATGCTACGCAGACTGATCACCGAACACGATCAGGATTTTATCGATTGCCTTACCAGTACCGCGGGCTTTATCTTCCTCCCTGCTAAAAATATGATTATCTGTGATTGGGAATTGTTCGCAGAGATCGAAGTAAGATAGGCGACAGATAGAGAGTAGGGCAATCAATCCCTACTCTACACTTCAGAGATTGAGACAAGACCAGAGGAGATCGACAGATGTTATCAGAGATTAGCGCCAACGGCTTACGTAGATTGCAAAGCTATATGCAGCAGATCGCAAAGGATGAACCTATAACCGTTGAAGATATCAAAGGTTGTCTATATGTGTTTGGCAGCGAACTAGCCTGCTTACGTATCTTTGCCCAATACCAGAAGACACCCAACCCACGCGCTCGCGTTGACTACAACATAAATCTTGGTACTTGGTTCTTTAGTTTGGAACGGTAATTCTAGAGATTGAGACATAAACCAGGAGATCACCCAATGAAAGCTACAACCCGCAAAACAAAGTATGGATTTACAGGTGTAATTATCGTAATAGATGGTAACGCAAGGTACACGATCAGCACGCAAATTATACGACTTACCAGATTGGACGCGCTAACAGATGCCCAATGGCTAATGATGGAAATGCAGAAAACCAGCGCTTAACGTTTGCTATTTAGAGATTGAGACTCAAGACAGGAGATCAAACCGTGAAATTATCAGACGCGATCAAACGAATCACCCCGATCACAGTCAGAGCAATCATTGAGACCAACCCGCAACCATCAGCTTATTGTGAACAGCAGATCAGCCACCTGGCGCGACCTATTAACCAGCACAACCGCCCACAGGAAGAGATTGACCAGTTGATCACCGCTTACACTGTGCTGCGCACTGCTATTCTCAGTAGGGAGATTGGTGAGCATAACCTATTGCAGTTGATTGCCTATATAGATGGTTTTAATCACATGGCGAAGGATTGCCGTCATAAGGAAGGAACCTATACCGGTCTATACTATTTTGATGAGTACGGCACCCAATGGTATATGGTAGAATCGACCAATGGCGAGTTTGAGACAACCGACAAACCAAAGAGCGAACCGTTTGACCTAACCAATGTTGCATACTTTGCCTACGATCCGAATCTCCCCGTATGTGACCAAATCGAAATGATGCTAGCGTAAGAGTAGCGTTACAGTCTAGAGATTGAGAGACCAGATCAGCCAATCACGCGGCGATCTGGTCTTTTTGTACGCAAAACTTGTAAAATATCGTACGGCAAACGTCAAGAATCGACACAAAAGATATGATACTATAGAGACATAGACAGAAACAAATCAGACGCAAAACAGGAGATTGAGACAATGACGAAGCCTAAATTTATCACAGAAGAAATCAGACAGAGCGAAGGTAAAGCCGAACCGGTAAGCAATGCGTATATGATCAACGCTGGCAAAGAGAGACAGGGGCATTGCCAAGCTTGCGGTAAAGAGATCAATAATCAGTATGGCGTTAAACTCCCCAATGGCGCGCTGTTATGGGTAGGCAGTGAATGCAAAAAGATCCTATGCAAATCAGATGCCATAACGCTAGACGTTGCACCGGGCACACAATGGACGGATAACGGCAAAAGTTACGTAAAGCCTACAGAGGATTGGATCACACGTTTACAGATCGGCACTATGGGTGAAACACTGCAAAGCATTATTGATCGTAAAGGTTTGATGATGTGCGGTGGTTTACCTGCTAAAAATCAATTCTTGTTTTCCATATGGGATACATACCGCCAGTATGGACAGCTAACGGAAAAGCAGTATACAGCCGCTAGCAAATCGATTTAATACAGAATTCTAGAGATTAAGACCAGATCAGCCAATCACCCCGGCGATCTGGTCTTTTTTATTTCATCAAAACAACTCAATCAATTAATGATTGGCGCGCATTGGGGAATGCAGCAGATTGGCGCATAAGGCTATAGGAATGCTCAGGAATAGAGATTGGCGCGATCTGGTATGTTTGTAGGTTGTAGGGATTGGGATGGGCTTTTGTGTGGATTAGTGCCAAACCTAGACACACTAGAAAGAGAGAGAATAAGTACTCTTTAGTATGTCTAGGTTTGGCACCTATTTTTGATTTTACAATATACGTCATTTGACCGTATACAGCATACGCACGCCATGATAGACTAGTGCTATCGGAAACAAAAATAGCTACACAATAGGAGATTGAAATGAGCAAAATTATTCGTGAATTTGAATCAGCCAGCCGCTATCATTATGACTTTGGTTTATGTTCATATGAAAACGGGTTTTCGCAAGTGGACACCAGTCAAGACGCCGGTTATTTTGGAACGTGGGCAAACCCGTACAAGTTTATCATCTTCTGCTACTGTGAGGGAGATTGCATTACAACCGTGTGCGACAATGCAGAAGACTTTGTAAAGGAAATGCGCGAATTAAAACAATGGAATAACGATATGCAACACACTTGCGCCGTTGATCCAGGTTTAGACCCGCTAAACATTGCCAAGTGGAATGAGATCGGATTGGGCGATCTGCTTCACTAGACTATTAGGAGATTGAGAGACCAGATCACCGCCCGATCTGGTCTTTTTATTTCCCCAGCCACCAATCCCCACCCGCCAAAACTCATCACAAACATACGTCATTTGTCCGATTACACCCTGCGCACAACCTGATAGACTTATGTCATCAGGAACAAATTGACAACTCAACAAACAGTGATTCTAGGAGATTGAGACAATGATCACGAATAAGAATATCAAAACCGTTTTTATGATGATTGTAGCGGCTAGTTTTGCGCTCGTGTTAGTTCCGGTGATTGTGGGCGCTTTTGTAGCTTTTGTGGTAACTAACGCCGCGGTGATTGGGTTTACGCTTGGCACAGTAACAGCGACAACCGCCATTTGCGCGGCTTTATTGCCAGTACAGCCGGTTATCAGTTACGAGATCGTTGGTTAAGTTAAGTAGGCAAATTAGGAGATTGAGACAATGAAAACCAATTGCAAAACTTGCGGTAAAGAAGTTACTTACGATGGATATTTATCCACTGGTAATTGTGATGATTGTAACAATAACGCCACGTATGCGCAGCAGCAAAAATTATTATCGGCAACGGATAGCACAGAAACACTAATTCCCTACGGTTATAACAATTGGGTAAATTCGTGGATTGATACCTATAACGGCTTAACAGTTGAGATCGCGCAGGCATACGGCAGCGAACGCCGCGAACAACTCAAGAACGATAGACACCGTTTTATGGTCTTATGCCAATCTCTAGCGCGTTAAAACAACTCAATCAATCAACAAAAGGAAAGATATACCATGAACCGCCGACAATTTTTACAATCACTAGTCACTGTTGCCGCCGTCGCCCTTACTCCTATCGTCGCCAAAGCCGATAGTATCAAACACGGTAAGAAATACCCATTCATCCAGAACAAGCGCACAAAACGCGCCATTCGCAACGGACAGAAGCAAAGAGCGATTTATCTACAGATTGACCAGATCAGCCGGTATCAAGCGTACTTAGCTAAGTAGGAGATTGGGAGAGTAGGCGATCAACCTACTCTCTACCAAAAGCACAAATACAGCATAGGAGATTGGGACAGATGAGCAACTACACTTACACCCTAAACGGTAAAGCATACACGAACGAACAGATCCACGATATCACAGACAATTACTTATACTTTCATTTTGGTCTATTGCGGATTGGTTCAGTAGTCTATACTAGCCAATGGATCAATACCTATGAATGCTGTTACACGGCAGACAGTACACACGAAACCGAAACAGCCGCAGATCTGCGGATTGCCGAATTAATCACAAAGCGTATGCAGACAATGTCAAAGCCTGAGTTAGAACAAGTTGAGATTATGCGCAAACTAGACAAAGACCAGAAAGCAGATCGCCAATTAGCGCAACAGCCCGATCCAGAGATTGAGACGCAAGACCCAACACTCTACCAGATTAAGCCGAATCTATCCTTAGGCGATTGGCACGCTTACAACTATCGGATTAAGAAGCAGGAACGGCAGCCCTACGGCTTAGCGGTCTTTATCGTGCCTGTATCAACCGTCAAGACTAGCAAGCCGGTTACAGGTAAGCAGATCGCCAAGTATTGCACATGGATTCTAAAAGCTAATCTTTGCACGTTAGGAGATTGAGACGCTATGCTTACCAATGAACAGATGACACCTAATCGTTTCGGCAAATGGAGCCAAGCGCGCAAGCGTATCAACTTTATCAAAAACCAGTTACGAGCCGGTAAGACTGTCTACATTTGCACTTACACCCGCGCCACTCCCTACACTGCCAAGCATTATGATTGGTTCAGAGCAACAAAGACCGGCGCTTACGTCCAACGCGGGAAGGGATGGGATTGTATTGACTATTGCGCGATCCGCGTACAATAAAACAAATTAATCGCTCAACTAGTTGCGTAGAATAGGTCATTTGACGGTATACAGTGTACGCACGGTGTGATAGACTTAGGGCATCGGAGCAAAAGGAAGTTTGATAGAGGAGATTGAGAGAATGGATACTATTAAGATGAAACCTATTAAAATGACTAACGATAATGCATTAGTTCAAAATGGTGAATTGTATTTTTGGATGCCTGATGAATCAGCATGGATACACCGCGATGACATCAGCTTACCAGGCGATTTTATGGGATTGGTTGCGCCATCCCGCCCACGTTATAAGTTGTATGGTAACGGCGGCATTAAAAAGGTCTAACGGTAAACACAACTCACCGATCTAGTGATTGACTGATCGGGGAGATCACAAGAATAATTTAACAACTTGACAATGGGTAAAGAGATAGTTCGCAAGATAGGAGATTAAGACAAGATGAGTACCGAACAAGCGAAAGAATACGCAACACTTATAACTGGACGAACGCCGCTTCGGTGTGATGTAAAGAATATTGGAACGGGTGAATTTCAACAAACACAACCAAACGAGAATACAAGCGATTGTGTAGCAATCACAGCAAGAGGTGAGGAGACGTATATAGGGTACTATGTGAACAGTCGCCCTATTGCGTCAACAGCCGCAGCCATTTGTTACTTTTAAACAATAACTTCCCGATCTGGTGATTGAGACAGATGAATAAGCAAAAATCAAATGCAGTCAAAACCATGATTACGCACCCGACGACAGGTAAGCGATTAAGCGAAGTTTATGTTACTGGTAAGGGATTGTTTCGCTGGAATACCGCATATCATGTGTACAACAATGTAGAGAACTACGATCGACTACAGTCTAGCAACTTGGTAAATGTTGACTACTCGCATAACTTACAAACCAATTAACAACTCAATCTATTTATGAACGACCGTTCATATAACTAAGTTGAACCGTAGTTCATCTTATCGGTAATCTTTAATCAATTAGACACACAAAATTTAGTTTGATGTCAAGATACTTTATATCAAACTAATCAATCACACAGGAGTAATACACATGTTGACCTTTTAACAAATGTGCGAATTAAAAGCCGGTGACAATATCACAGTTGATGTAACGCCAAAGAATCGAAAGCGCAAGCAGTACAGTAACCATGTAGTAATAGCAGTCAATCAACCCGGCGACCCTGGACGCGTGAAGATGGCGCGTACTCAATCTAGTATGGTGGTATTCATCCACGATCTAGCCGATCCTTGTCTCTCAATCACCCAATCGTCAACCTAGACCAATTGACCAGTCAACCAATGGGAGTTAATCACTATGATCGAGTACTACACGTTACCGCTAAACGACCTAAAGCAGATCGCCCAAAGTAAAGGGATTGAGTTAATCTATCATCCACTACAATCAACCATCAGCAAGGAAGGAAAGACGGTTACAGCAACCAATCGTAAAGACATACTGCGAGTTATGCTAGAATGGGAACAGCTACCAAGCTAACGCAACCAATTAACAACTCAATCAGTCAAACAACCGGCGACCCAATCAGGTTAAGCCGGTTTTGTCTATGTTAGGGGAGATTATGACAACACGGCTTAATATATACTTTGGAACTGGTAAGCGCGGGGAAGAGTTGAAGGCAGCGTTCTTAGATGTGATTAGCGCGCTAGGTTATAAGGACGCGTCGGAGTTCTGCCAATCAATCGCTAGGCAGGAAGCCGGTATAAGCGCACTGCTGCAAGGTGAGCATAACGGCGTTGACCTTGACTCAATCACTGAGTTTATAAAGGCTATTAGATCGTATGATACAGTTGAATTGTATAAGCTTATAGGCAATAAACCGGTGCTGGATAAGGCTTTATATGGTGATGCAGGCGAATAGACCAGTTAGCTAACTCTCTCTATTCCTTGCCTTTTGTATGCCTTTCAGGTGTAAACTGTAGCGAATCGCGTCTCAATCTCTGGTAACTACAGCAGATTGGCGCGATTCTTTGTTTTGCCTTTTAGTGATTGAGATGGAAACATTACACGCTTTAGTGTTTCTATATCGTAGGGAAAGCGTATGGTTTACCTACTTGAAACGCCGCAAGAGGTATGATACAATAGGGACATAGGACGGCAACACAAACGGAGATTGAGACGCCGGACTAATCAACAAATGGAAACAAATCAACAGTTCAACAAATCAGGAGATACTAAACATGTTAAGCAACTTAATCGCCCAATCCTTAATCTTCCTTCCTTTGGTCTTCAATAATGGCGCAGCAGCCAATCAACCGGTTGTGATTGGTGACGGACCGGACGAACCAAAGCAGATTGTACGCTATGAAGCAGAGCAGATCAACGTTAGCTCAGATGGCAGCTTCACCCTGGTAGCAGATGGGAACATGTACGGCGGTTGTCTGGTTACTGTTAGCTGGTCGGGTGGCTATCCAGAAGGAGCGGTACCAAGTGATTGCAGCCAATCAACCGGCGCAACGCCAGATGTACAACTGTTTGAAGATGGCTCGGCAATCTGGACAGTGAACGACGAAACAGAGATCACCGGTTGTTTCTTGCCTGATTGGGGCTGTAGCGAATAGTCAATCAATCACCTGTAGAGATACGTCAATTGTCCGATGTATCTCTACACCCAATCTGCTATACTGTAGCTACTGGAAACAATTGACAACTTGAGAGGTGTATCATGGTAGTATCTGTTAGAACCAAGTCTTACCAGATTGTAGCGCTTAACACTAACGCAGTGGATGCAGCAGATCGACTAGTCGATCACATGAAGGTTAACGGCTTACAGTTTTGTGATTACGTTGTTATCGTTGGTGGCAAGAGATTGGGGAATGTAGCCGGTTGGCTTAAGGGATTAGAGTAAGGATAACAGAGATCGACAAGCCGGTGATTGGGACAGAGGGATTGAGATAGACACCCCATCCTAAATTCACGAGTTTGACCCGCTGAATGTGTCGCAGCTTATATTCGTAGGATAGGTATAAGGCTACCGACGACTCCACATCATATAGTGTTACTCAATCACCTCATTAACCCAATCAAACACTCGATCTCCATACACAGCCTTGACCGCTTCCTCAAAGATATACTCTACCCAATCATTATCCGAATGATACTCCCCACTCTCAATCCATTTAACATAGTCCATCACTTCAACAATCAAGCGATTGAAGTCAGGCACATCCAACGGTTTCGGTGCCAGTTGTAACTTACTTTTCATCAATCACCTCCATAATCGCATCATAGGCAACTTTGACAGACTTCTCTATGGAACTATCCACTATCCCAATCTCATTGATTATATACCGTAGAAGCATTATTGACAAAATGCTTCTATTTGAATTATAATACACCTATGAAGACACTCAAGTTTAAGTTGTACCAGTCGAAAAAGAATGCGCATTTGCATCACCAGATCGATATCTCCGGTATCATCTGGAATCATTGCATTGCGCTTCATCGACGGTACTACAAGCTGACTGGCAAGTACATTAATGTATACGCCATGCAGAAACACATAGCTAAACTTAAG
>Ga0154020_10005275_pt1 | contig 15289 bp, 18 predicted proteins | sample Klosneuvirus_201_FD_109709 | JGI IMG/M metagenome (GOLD analysis project Ga0154020, IMG submission 109709) | Active sludge microbial communities from wastewater, Klosterneuburg, Austria - Klosneuvirus_20160825_MG | ecosystem: Engineered > WWTP > Aerobic digester > Activated sludge | place...
AAACACCCACTATAAAGTCAGAGCGGCACTTGCTGGTAATATAACCATACCTGAGTATATACAAATAACACTTGCATCAGACAAAAACCCAACTGTAAGAAAAGCGTTGTCAAAAAATAGAAGCTTGACAGAGAGAGCAAAGAATGTTTTAGATAAGGAAAAGATTGATAATCTTGCGAAAGAAATAGAGAAGTGGCACTAATCTGTAATTAGTAATTGTTTTTGATTTATTTCAATATGGTCATTGATTCACTTAGTTGGAAAAAGAAGACTTGCTACTTTAATCCTAAGTTCGGTATCTAGATAAAATTTGTTCTTACAAACACTACATATAAATGCATCGCCGTCATTAATAATAGTATCATAAAGATCAAGCATTTGTTTAGGTGAGTAATTGACGGCGAGTTCATAGTGATTGTCTAGATCAATAGGTGAAGAATAACCAGTTCTTATCTTCATTTCAGCAGTACCACCACACTCACACTTTTTGAATACAGACTGAGAAACGCTCATCTTGCAGCACCTTTCAAGAGAACGGTTAATTAGTTATAGCACATATCTTTATCTGTATAATCAACACTAAAACAGATCATCTAATCATTCAAGATTTATTTCTTCCTTCTTCCAATCACCAGCAGCAACCATAGCTTTTCTTACCCACAAAGGTGATGAAGTCTTTACCTTCTTTACTGCCCATTCATAAGGGCCTCGCTTCAATAGTACATACTTCATTCGTTCAACATAAAATCTCGCTTGTTCTATCATTGCTTTATTCGGAGTCATGATTTCAAGGTCAGTATATTTAATACGCATTTTACGAACAACCGAAACTGAATCTTTCTTGGCACCGCAACGTGTACATGGTCCTTTTCCTTCAAACACAGCTAAGCATTCTTCACATCTTGAAATTACTGTTGGTTTGTTAACGTGTGGGAATGACTTTCCACTCAAACTCCAAATTCTTTCTTGATCTGGTAATCCATGTTGATACGAGGCGGCGCTTAGGTCAATTACCAGGCAGTCTTTCTTTGCTTTGTGTTTCAAATGACAGGCTCGTAAGCCCCTCCCAATAGCCTGAAGGTATGCCGTTAGGGAAGAGAAGCCTCTTGCCAATAGAATGCAATCAAGGGCTGTTGCATCGAATCCCTCTAATATTGCATTGACTGTTACCAAACATCTTATTGATCCATCTTGAATTCCTTGTTTGATTCTTGCTCTTTCATCATCAGGTGTATCGCCATCAAAAATTACAGAACCGGGAATTCTTGAAGATACTGTTACCGCATCTGCTCTTGTGAGTAGAAACATTGCTGTTTGTCTATCTTTACAGAATTTGAAATAAGCATCAACAGGGTCCATTGCAATTCCACCCTTTGGCTTAGAAACGGGCGAATAAACAATTGGCTTTACAAGAATCTTATTCTTAATTAGTTCAGTAATTGTTGGGCCTTGGATTAGAATGTTGAATATATTGTCCATTCCAATTCCATCCATTCTTTGTGGAGTTGCTGTAAGTCCAATAATAATAGTTTCTGGATACTGTTCAATAAATCTTACATATCTTCCTGATGTTCCATGATGACACTCATCAATAAATATAATGTCTACTTTTGGATATATTTTTCTTTCATCAAGAGTCGCAATAGAACCAACATAGACATTTCCATTTTCATTAAACTTATGACCCGACTGTATTCTTGAAACACAAAGCCCGTCAAATTCTGAAAGTCTATCCACTGTGTCAGAAAGAATTGAGTCTAAGTGGGCTGTAAATAGTGCTTTTTTACCTTTAGCAACTCCTCTTTGCATAAGTACAGCAACCATTGCTGTTTTGCCAAAGCCAGTGGGAGCTTGAACAAGTATTCTTTTTTCGCCCTTCTTTAAGTTCTCTATTATTTCATCAACAACTTTAGCCTGGTCACTTCTAAGAGTTATGTTCATATCACTTATTTAGACACAGGATTGGGATAAGTCAAGAATAAATTCAGGCAAAGCAGTTTTTATTTACACATTCATATGTTATAGTTTATTTATGAGACTGGTTAGAAATCCATCTTACAAACATTCACCTGAATTGATTAGAGAATTTAACAAACACAAAGACTCAATTTCATACAAAGATCACACACAATATACAGAAGAGTTAATCAGTCTTATCATTAAGACAGTAATTGAGTGCAAAAGATTAGGATTTTCTAGTAAACATATATTGTGGTTAACAAAACAAATACATGAGAATCAATTAACAAAAGATATGGTTAAAGATGATTATTTACCATTGATTAAGTTTCATTTTAACAATCAAGAATTGTTAAAATCCATCAGTGAATATAAAAGCATATCTGAACTAAATACAGACATTGAGTTACTTGGAGAAGAAAGTGAAACTGTTTCAGAAAAAGAATTAGATATATTCTTCGAGAAAGATGGCTGGATTTTGTGTATGCCTCACACAACAAAAGCAAGCTGTTTATTAGGGAAAGAAACTGATTGGTGTACAGCTAGAACAAAATCTCAAAATCTATTTCTAAGTTATGTTGGAAGATATTCAGATGATATTGTATTATTCTATGTAATCAAGATTGATGGAAATCCAAAGAAAAATCCAAATGATAAACTAAGTGTAGGGTTTGAAAATGGAAAGCCTATATTTGATGGGAAAAAAGGAGGATTGACTGTAAATGCTTCAAATAAGGGTATTTCAATAGAAGATTTTGGTCAAATACTAGGAAAAGAATTAGCCAAGGAAATGTTAATCAAAATGGATGAAAAATCGCAATCAATAAAAGGAAAACATCCAGCCAAGAAAGAGATGGAAAGAATTGCGAAATCAGTTGATAAGTATCTAAAGAAAATAAGTGAATTTAAAAATGAAGATGAACTGAATAGCTTCAAACAAGAAATTGCAAAATATAATCTAAGTGAAGATATGCAAATTGTTTTAAGTGAGGATGAAAATAGATTTGTTAGAATATATTTGGCTGAAAATCTCAATCTGTTTGAATCAACTCAATTTAAACTTGCTGATGATAAAAAAGAAATGGTTAGAGCATATTTGGCTAAAAATCCCAATCTATTTGAATCTGTTCAAATCAAACTTGCTGATGATGAAGATGAAGGGGTTAGAAGAGATTTGGTTCTAAATCCCAATCTTATTGAATCACTTCAGCTTAAACTTGCTGATGATGAAGATAAATGGGTTAGAATTCATTTGACTGCAAATCTCAATCTATTTGAGTCTGTTCAACTTAAACTTGCTGATGATGAAGATGAAGAGGTTAGAGGATATTTGGCTCAAAATCCCAATCTAATTGAATCTGCTAGAACAAAGCTAAATAAAATTAAAAAGTCCGTGTTACTTAGCTAACCTAGTGAAAAAATCTTCTGTGTCAAAAGCAAGCTTCTCACCATCTGTGAAATAAACTGAGGGTGGATTGATTTCTGTATCGGAATATACAGAAGTATCAATTCTATCTATCTCCTTTAGAGACTGCATAAGTTTATTGGTTTCACCAGACAGGTAATGGCCTGTATCTTTTCTTCTATCTTCCTGAATATTCTTGAACATTGTAACAATAAAGAACTTCTTGGTGTAATTTTCGTGTGTATTGATAAGAGCAATAAGTCTTTGTTTAACGTCGTCTCTATTTGTTAGGTAAAAATCGTATCTAGAAGTATACATTCTTCGTTTGGTGTATGATTTGAAATAAACTTCAACATATTCTTGTCTTGCACCCTCTTCAGTCCATCTAACTGAGATTTCAACATTTACTGGCTCAGTTCCTTCCAAAACAGTAGCTTGTTTGATGAATACAAGCGAATTCCCAATTCCCGGTGCAGTTTTGTATTTCTTGGAAAAAAGAGAAACCTCAAAATTCTCACGAATAAATTCTACAGTTTCTTTGTTCAGTTTCAGTGGCATAAGTGATATGATAGCATGTAATTTGCATAGCAGCAAATAAAACATATACGCTTCAGTAGTACATAAAAGAAACAAAGTAATTACCAGAAACAAATCCAACCGTGCCTGGAACATTCAATGTTCTATATGAGAACTTATTGCTCACATCGAAATAACAGAATGGAACAATACTATTTGCCAAAGCACACTGAGAACCAATATTGTGTCTACATTGCATACAGTAATTATTTGAGCAAATACATGGAGATAGGTTATTATTGTCTGATAATTGATAAGAAGAGTGTGATATGAAATATGTTGAATTTGTTATATATCTTCTTGATACTTCTGAGAGTTCATCAAATTGAACAACCACATCTCTATTAGAGAATGTTGAGAAAGGCGCCGTTGAGTATATAGTAACTCTTGCTGTTATCAATACTCTATGATTGAATGTTGTATTGATTGTGTCATTTATGTAGTCCCTATTTCTTGTATCATAAATATGCAAGAACACTCTACCCTGGTAGATTGATTCATAGTTAAGTTGAGGAGGGAAAGCCTCTGTTGTGTTATTATGAAAAGCAACAAAGAGGAAGGTCAGTATAGAAAGAATCCAAATTAGTGATGTCTTTTTAAGACTATGTTTGTTGTCCACTGGATAGTCTAGCAATAGGATTGAAGAATATCAAGACATAGTAGTTGTTGTGTTGAAAGAAGAAGCTATTTGAAAGAGAGTTAAAAGACCCATTAATTGTATAGACAAGTCTTGACTCTGTATTGAGAGTACAATAGTTGTTTCTATCTCTATCATTTGTTGTCGTCTGAAGGCTTACGGAGATAGAACAAATGTTTCTATTGCTACAATCAATACAAGTTCTGGCTCCATTCATACAGTCACATATAAATCTAAGGCTATTCTGCTGAGTTTGAATGAATCTGAATCTTGTTCTAGCAATCTCAGGTGAGATGTTACCTATAAATCTACGATCATCTATGGTTCTGTAACCGTAAATATTAACTTGTATTGAATAGATATTATTGCCATTATTAGATATATCTTCTCCTCTTCTCTTTGTTATTCTTGCTTGGACCATAGCTCTAATTTCATTGCCAATCAATCTACCATTAGAGTCCCAAATGTACATTGTTTCGTATTCGTTTGTATTTGAATAGTGGTTAACATAATCAACTTGTCCAAAACCTTCTATGCAGTTATTATCCGTTCCACATTGAGATATATTTGTATCTACACGAGATGAGTCTCTCACAATACCAGCGTCTTCTCTGCAAGGTAGATTATCTACACATTGGGATAGATTGTCTGTTCCATCAGAACAAGATATACAAAGAAAACCGAGTATTAGCGAATAGATTTTGTTACGCATAAGAACATATAGCAGATGATTATTGGTTGCTTAGAGCCTCTCTGATAGAGAGAATTTTTGTACCAACAATCATCTTACTTGGAAAGAAATCTGTTTGCGGTAGTGAGTATATTTGGTTATTGTTAAATAGGTTTTTCCAAGCTGGATATGCTTGAATTATATGATTGAATTTTAATTCATCACTCAGATTGTCTGGATTTCCGAAATAAGAAACTTTTGTAATAAGAAAATTTATCTTCTTGTCAAAGAGTAGAATGAAACTTATTGAAGCATTTATGTTTGAAAGCGATGCCTCTGTACAAACAAGTTCGTTTTTCGTATATAGAAATGAACTTTTTGGACTTATGAAGAAATTTTTGTTTATACCAGATTCTTTAACAAGACTTGCAATCTCAACACACTGTCTATAAAGCTCCAGAAAATCATTGAATGAGTCACAATTGAAAACAATCTGAAAATTATCAATAATTATCTGACCGTTCAAGCAATCAATAAAGTAGTCTATCTTAACTTTTAGATCAAGATTGAAGTTTAAATAAACGATATGATAGGGTAATTTAGATGAATCAATCAACAAAGGCTCATGTCCATTAAGTATTAGGTATTCTATAACTTTTGCATTTTCTTTTGCAAAGAAAGCCACTTTTTCACTGTCTAATCTTCCCATATATGTTTATAGCATGTCATCGTAGATTGACTCTGCACCTAGAAAGAAAACTCTCTATTTCTTCATCTTCTGAAGAAAGAAAACCATCACAATATTTGGGTTCATATTCTTTTGGAGGAAAGTAAAGTTCATCTTTGTTTAAAACATTCACTTCATTTGCATAAAGATATTTGATTTGATTATCTGAAACAATTGTCATATATTTGCCTTTTGTATTTCCTCTAACAATTGAAACAAATCTTGAATTTTTGTATATGAAGTTATGGTGTATTCTATTTGTCAATTTATAAGTAACTTTCGCTTCTAAAAACATTAAACCTCTCTGATAAAAATCCTTGAAATCACTAAAGCTGCTACAGAAGAATCTAATTCCTATCTCATTATATTTTGAACAAAAGTGGCCATTGATGGAAAAATCATCTTTCTCAAAAGAGATATCAATGAACTCATGTCTAAATACTGATTGACCATCAACACTAAATCCAATATCATTTAAGTATGAATATATACTAAGAAGCTCTTTTGTTGTATAAATTAACTTGTCAAGTCTAGATAGACCATTGCTGCTCATTTGAGTCTCTCAATAACATCAAAAACTGATTCTTTTCTGAATGTGTCTTTGTCTCTGTCTCCTGCAACAAATTTTGGAAAGATATCCTCTGGCTTAATTTCATCAAAAAATATGATTTCTACCTTGTCTTTTAATACATTTTTTATCTCTTCTTTTGAAGAAGAAATATTGTGAACTTTTAAGAGCATCTTATGTCTTGAGTCTCTCTTATCATATATATTTATGCCTTTGTAATAGAAGCCACTAATAAAAGAAACTCGTGTGCAGAAATCATCTTCTATGAAAGAAAAGCAACCATTTGACAAAAAATAATCATTATAGATTTTTGCTGAAAGAAGTTCGATTGCACCATTAAACATCAGATCAAAGTAATTTGAGCGAATTTGAGAAAAACGAAAATACTCTTTTCCTCTATACAAAAACCCAGAAAATCCATTTCTTTCTTCTGGATTAATCTTATTATAAATCATAATCGAATCTATTTTTGATTCTTTTCCGTATAAACGCCTATAAGTTGTTATTGACTCATCCTGCTCTTTCAGCTCAAAATCGTTTTCAAGCAAAAACTGCAATATTTTCTTCTTTTCATCTAGCCAATAGATTTCTCGCTGAATAGACATTAAACTAAATAGCATTGGTAAATTTAAGTAATGGCTTTTACCAGACCAAAGTTTAACTAGTGTGTATCATCTTCAGAAAAGTAAAATAACTAATACCTAAATAAGACTTGTTACTCTATCTCTCATCATTCTCATGTTAACAAACTGAGTAACGAATGTGTTTACAGAAATTTCCTCTGTGTATAGTTTAGTTAAGTACATCTTCATTGGTATGATGTTATTTGTTTTTAGAAAATCTGACATTTCAGTGAATATCATTCCAGCTTTTTTGGAAGAAATAGAATGGGATTTGGATATTTCTTGTATTATGCTGTACTTCATAAGTATCTTCTTGTCTGTTATAGAATCGTAAACAATATCAATGAATGAGTGTGTGTCTAATACGGACTCACTTATTGAATGAAATACAAAGAGAGAATAGGCATCCAATGCAGTCGTGTTCATCTTCTTCACATAACCGCCACCAATGAGCCCTGTATTTAGATTGATGGCAATGTTGTAGTATTCATTAGAATCATCTGGCAGTAGTGACTTGTTTTTGATGATTCTCTTGTATTTTTTTGATGCTTCTACTTTATCGTTAGATTCTAGGTATAGCTCTGAGCATAGTTTGAAGTATGGGTGATTGATGAGTGAAGTGATGGCTACTACAATTTTACTTATGTTATTTACGCTTGCAAAACTTAGGAGTCTGTATATTGAAACAGTTGATGGTTCTAGTTCATTCATGAGAATTGATTAGCACAATTGTTTAGATATTAGGTTATTTTTTTGAAGTTTATCGTATTCTTCTAGCGAATAATATTTATATTCATAATAGACTCCTGCTGGAAAGCATGTCTCTGGAAGATTAAAAATAATATCATTATCTTTTGGATATTGAAGATATTCTCTGTCTAATTCGTGCATTTCACTTACCATTTTTTTGTACAACTCTTTTTTTGAGCTTATTTTGTCGAAATAACTTTTTGTAAAATTTGATCCAGGGGAAAATGCAATATATAGTTTTGGTGTTTTGTCAAAAACAACAATACAATATGCAATGCATACTTTCGTATAAATATTAATTGATACCGCTGTTGAATAAACATTGTTATTCTTAAACTCAAATAAACAACGGCTTCTAGTTTCTGCTAATTCAAGAGTAATATTTTTAATATATGGCACAATGTTTGCTACTTCCTTTGTAAGAAGTTCGTCTTTTAGATGAAACAAAGAAACAAATTCAGCAAATGAACTTATCTGATAATTCATATATATTCCAATACTTGAGAATACCTGTCCACACAAAATTGTTTTGGAATTAAAATTGTGTCGAATGTCAATTCTGTACGAGTTGCTTTTGTCTATAAAGAAGTATTTTTCTTCTCTCTTGTTTAGAATGTAATCATTTTCGTATAGAAATGTATATATTCTGTTTATTTCTGCACTATTTTTTATCAGGTCTTCTATTTTTAGATCCTCGCTTATCATTTTACAACATAGCATTTACTTTGCTACAGAAGAATTGGTAGAAGTTTCAGCACTTGCAGTTACGAAAGCTGCAAGAAGCTGCTTCTTCTTATATTCAATTATTGCATTTCGTGATTTATTTTCCCATTCTTCGACTCTTGTTTTTATTTCTTTTACTTGATTATTGGTTATTATTTTTGAAGGAAATGCGTTGTCTGGAAAATCAAATATAACGTCTTTATTAGAAAAGAACCTTGAGGCTACATATGAGTAATCACAAAGTTCTTTGTATGAATCTTCTTGAAAAGAAGACTTTTTACCTCTTTGGGTTATATTAACAATCATTTTTGGTTTATTGTCAAATACTACTATATAACGAAAATAAAACTCGCTAGAGAAAAACAGATCATATTCTATAGAAAACAATTCGCCTTTTTCAAGGCGAAATAACCTATAGGTTTCAACAGAACCTGAAAATGCTTTTACAAGTTCATTTGTTAGGATTTCGTTCCTGATAGAGAACGCATCTTTAAACTCTATGAAAGAATTTGTCAAAAGATAAAACGATACGCTTTCTCTTACAAATGTGAAGCAGAAATTTTCATTATTTGAATATCCTCTAAAACAGATACAATTAACATAACACCTATTGTTACTTTTTTCTTTTGCAATTACATCGAAGTCTGAATTTTGATAGAATACAAACCCCTCTTCTGCAAGAAATTCAAGAACTTTTAAATATTCTCTGTTTTTTGAGAGCAGGATGTTTGTGTCTATCTCTTTCATGTTTCATGAGAAACATAGCATGTATGGCTTAAATGAGAAAAGACGCTTATTTGAGTAAGCGTCTTTCTCGTTATTGGAATTTTAGTTAAGCTTGTGGCTTAGTAAATTTCAGAATGGAATGTCGTCGTCGCTAGTCTCAGCAAAACCAGAGGCGCGAGGAGTCACAGGAGCACTGCTAGCGGTTGCTGCACTAGCAGTTGCGAATGCTGCCCGAAGCTGCTTCTTCTTATCTTCGCTCACTGCAACGTGTGAGGAGCGAGGATTGTATGAAGGCTGAAGACTATTGATGAACTTGATCTTGATCTGATCTTTACCCTCGTAAGGTTCATTTACAAACACAAGATTCACATTCTTGGGATCAGGAATATTTGGATCAACAGGGTCATTGTTAGTCATACCGATTGCCTTAAGATTCTTGCTGAGAATCTCAGCAGTCTTCTCAGTCATTGCGCCTTCCTTATTGAAGAGAGGCTGATAATAAAAAGCCTTCTTGCCCTTATTGGTTTCATCAAGAAGCTCGAATTCAATTGCATATACAGTGTATGTACCACCATCCTTACGCTGACGATCAGTTACCTCCCAAGAAAGGGGCTTGGCGAGATAAGTTCCGGGCTCGATGTAGTGAGTCTTGGTTGCCATTTTCTTTTCTTTCTCTGGTCTTTCTCTTGGACTTGTTTCCGTGAAGCGAGCCGTTGCTTCATCCCTATAAGAGCACACCTGCGTGTGTCGTCAAGGGATAAAAAGTTACGCAGTTTCCTGTACGCGAGCGTTTACCTTCGTAAACACCTGATAGAAGTAAGGAATGAGTGAAGACTTGCTCTTTCCAGCAGCCTCAACCTCAGCAACCTTCTTTGAAATTGAATCCATCACCTGCTGAACAAAATTCTTGTCTTCAACCTTAGAAAGAAGTCGATTAATTTCAGACTGAAGATTATCTGTATTAGTATAAATAATAGTTCCATAAAATCCAGCAACATTTGCATCAATCTTGTCAGGCTTTGGAATAGGAATTGAAATCTGCTCTGGAAGAGTGTAACGAGACTTGGCAAAATGTGAAGCAGTGGTCACTGTATTCAAAACAGTTCCACCCGTATCCTTACCAATTACCTTATTGAGAGAACCAGCTACCTTTGTAGGGGTTACGTCACGAGTAATGAAAAATACCGCGGAGAACATCTCTTTAACCAATCCAGAAACCTTCTCATTAAGCTTGAGGTCTTCAATGTCCCAATCTGTACCATCTACATTCTTCTTTTTCTTCAATGAAGAATGACAAGGTGCAATAATAGTAAAGTATCTACGACCTTCAACAAGAAGATCAAAATACTTACGCATAGTTTCAGCAAGAACATCATAACCCTTACCAAATCCAAGCTTTCCATCGGTAAGAGTTTCAACCTCATTGGTCTGCAAAATATGAATCTTGCAAAGCTCCTCAATTCTATTGAGTGTATCAAGAATAATTGAATCATAACAATTAAAATCAAGCTCTTCTGAAATATCCCCAACTTCAATCTTAACGGCTTTTTTAGTCTTCTTGGACTTAATAGCCGCTTCAGTAAGCGCAATTAGATGATCCCAGCTTGAAAAAAAAGTCTTTGGAATTGATGCAGCTTTAAAGTCAGAGGCCAATTCTGAAACACCATCATCAAGATCAAATACAATTGGGTTTGGCGCTTGAAGGGCAAGAGAAGTCTTTCCCATTCCAGCAGGACCATAAATTGCAATCAATGGAAAAGTCTTATCTGTACCGGGCTTCCTTAGAATGGACACTTGTTTTGCTCCTCTTGTTCTCTTTGTTTTAGACAGGAAACCCACCATCGGGTTAAACCCTACATACCGCAAGAGAGATAAAGGTCAAGAGATAAAATCAACAAAGACAAACTGCTATAATAAAATGCTATATTCACTCATGCTAAAATACTTTTGTGAAGATGAAGACTCATACATAAGAAATTACATAGATGGATATAAAAAAATAACTTGGTATAAGTTTCAAACAAGTGACCTTGAAAGAGTTCTGGGAATCAAATTTACAAAAACAGAAACAATTACCGTAAATGAAAAAGAGATAAATGTATTGTCAACTAATTTCTTCAAGAAAACTAAAGCGTTCATCAAGCCAAAAGAATATCCATGTATACTTGTTTTTGAATCAGAAGCAAGAAACAATTTTGGATACTATTACATAGACTATATGATAATATATACATCTGACTTTGAAGAAGGAATGATGAAAATGACTATTGTAGCTTAGACTACAGCTTAGATGACAGCAATCCCTCTTCATTTAGTTTTGTAACTTCTAATGCTTGTATTCTCATATCTTCTATATTGAAAACATCTATCCCAAGATCGTAAAAGAGATTCATAAAGAATACAACCTCATCAAAGAATTTAATTGTTTTTGAGCTTGAGTTCTCGTAACCAGCTAAACGATTTGCTTTACCTTTTACTTGATAGACCAATTTACCTTTTTCCTCTGGAGAACTTGCATCTCTAAATTTAGCATCAATTTCAATTGTAAACCTACGTTTACCGTTCTTGCTTCTTATAGACCATATTTCGATTTCACTGTCCATTACTTGTGAATAGTATGGCATTTCTGGATCAGATAAACAAAGCCTCATATCCACGCCTTCACCAAACAACTCAGTTGCTTTGAGATTGTAAATGGTCCAAGGTGCGTTCTCGTAGAGTGTACCTTTTCTTATATCCCAATTTTTTATTACTTCTTTTGGTATTGAAAGTATTCCCTCTGGTTCTATGTTCTTTGTATTTACAAACTCTGAAACCCTATGAATCAATGTGTCCATTTCAATTTTATTGTCTTGATCGAAGAAAAGTCTAATTATGTCTATTTGTTCTTCAGTTGTTAAACTATTTTCTGTAATCAATCTTCTTAGCGTCCTTGAGTAATCTGAATAATCTTCTTCTATGACATTTAAAAAATTATTCACAAAATCTGGATCATTAGATGCTTCTTGAAAATAAGCAATCCTCATATCCAGTGCCATTTCTTCTAACATCTCTTTACTGAAATAAATCTCCAAAGAGGCTCTTTCACCATCAATGGTTTTTGGATTAAAATTATAAGGAGAACCGATGTGAACATCTGGAATATTTGTCCAGAATTCCATTGCAAACCTCTTTACATATGATTTTGGAATTAAATGTATAAAGTCTATGTAAGTAGAAGGATCAACATAATTTTCATCGCCATATTTTATTGTTGCGAAACTTTCAAAGCCTTTTTCCCTAGACCTTTGATCAAGTGAAAACAAAGAATTGCCACTGCGACTAATTGATGTATAAGGACTAATAATGTTTGTTATTATTTCATCTGGAACGTAACTTATATCTCTTTCACAATTGCTTCTAAGATCATCAAAGAAATCATCTGATTCAAAGTAATACTCTAATGCATCTTTGTATTCGCCATCTTCTATGTTTGTATCTACATTTTGTGCTGCTTCCCTAATCTCTTCTTCAATATTCTCAATAAGTTCATCTCTAATGTCCGATTTAAGAGCCTCTTCTACTTCTTCTGGACTATTGTAATCATTTATATCAGTAGAAAACTCTTTATTTTCTTCAGAATCATCTTCCATATAATTATGGTAACATGAATTATGCATTGTGCAAAACTTGATTAAGTATATCCTTCTTTTTGAAGGACTTTGTATCTATATCTGAGACTATTGTATTTGAGTGAAAATCGCTTACAAATTTCTTGTCGCATTCTTTTGTTGTACAATTCCATAAACTCTTTTTTCTTTTCGTCTGTCCATTGATTGTTTACAGGAGTTATTCCAAGTTTCTTTCTAAACATATGTGCTGTTGTAGCTGGAAAATTTGTCTTCAATCCATACTTGTCAATTGCTTCTTTAGGAGACTTGTTTTCGTAAATGAACAGAAAGTCTCGCATTGTTTCTTCTGTCCATTTGAAATCTCTTTTTGGCAATTTGATGTTTCTGCTAGCTGCGAATGCAGAAAGTCTAGCTTGTGTCGTTTCCAATTCTTCTAGAATTTTTTTTCTAGATTTACCATCTTTGATTAGAGTTACTAGAAGCTTTTCCTTTTCTTTAGACTTGATATTTCTGGTTTTTGGTTTGTATCCCAATTCCTGAAAAACCTGATCAATTCTCTGTCTGCTGACTTCACATTTAACAGCAACTTCTCCCATGTCCAAATTCTCATAAATGGAAAGCTCAATCATCTCAGTCTTTTTCTCATAAATGGAAACTGTGTTTTTGTTTCTATGAGTGATTTCACTAATTGCATTGATGGTTTCGTTTATAGAAATATCGTTCTCTTTATTGGTTCTGCCCATGAGTGAGCATAGCACATGAGGTTATTACAAATAAATTACAGACTAAAAAGATGATTTCCATATATTTCATTTACTTCTTTGTAATATTCTTCAAACTTAAGAATTGGATCAAGTGTAAGCTTAACGATTCTTTCAATGTTTTCGCAAAAGAACATGAGAAGTTCAGTATCACTTACTTTATTATTCATTGTTTTGTTTTTCATGTCTATATTAAACTCCTCAACAATTCTGTAGTGTCTTGCATAAAGAGAACACCAGTATCTATTACTTTTTTGGTAGTTCTGAATTTGTTCTTCTATAAATCCTCTTGGACAATCAATTGCTTTGTTTCTCAAATCTTTAAACCTTTCTATGTCATATATCAAAATATTGTCTACAAGTATTCTATGAGTAAATGTTTCTTTTCTAAAGTTGTTTTTAACAATCCATCCTCTGTGGTCTTTTTTGCTAAAATAAACAGACATTTCAGATGCAATTGAAGCATCGAATTCATCCCTAATCATTTTATCACTCCATTCAACATAGTTTTTGCTTGGCAATCTAGTGAAGAGATGATTATGAGTAAATTCATGAACAAGAAGAAGGTCTTTTATATGTGGATTTTCATAATATCTATTATGAATGAATCCGTAATATGTGAAGAAGAATCCACTAGGTAAGTTTTTTCCATCATAGAAAACAAATCTATGCGGAAGAATATTTGCCAGATTAATTCGATTATCTGGAATAACCTCTTTCTGAAAAGCCTCTGTAAAAATTGAGTAATCAATCTTTTTCACATAAAACTTTTCCATTTCAAGGTCCATGCATACTCATAGCAGACGAATTTACTCTATGATTGATTCAATTGATGTAATTGTCTCTTCTTTTAGTTCTTGGTGAGCTTCTGTCTTCTTGAAGTATCTATCATCATCAATTTCTACATATCCTAAACAGGTTGGTAGATATTCACATTTTCTGCCAAACTTATTACATGAATCTGGATTTCTTGGAAAATAATCATTGCGTTTATGAAGTTCAATTGCGCTTACAGCAGACCATGTATCTCTCTTTGTTTCTTCAAGTTCTTCATGTGTTCTATGAATATCAAAATGATGATAATAAAACTCTGATCTTTCTACAATATTTTCACATAGTCTTTCATAGTATTCATGTGGTTCCTCATCTTTTTCAACTGCATTCTTTCTAAGGCCACCATCTTTCTTATACATCTTTGTATTATCACTTTTCTTCTTGGGCGAAATGTCGGGCTTACGAAGAACATCATATAGGCAGTATTGAACATCGTAACCAAGTTCTCTGGCTGCTTCCATATAGATTGAAATTTGTGGGTCCATCTTGAGTCTTTCTCTATAGATTGAATTTGGACCAAGATATTCAGAACTTGTTTTGTGTTCCATCACACAAAGAACACCATCAGGGTCTTGAATAATTGCATCTATTTTTCCTGATCTTACCCATGTGTTAGCTGCAATGTTTGTCACAGGATGGCGCAGTGGAAGCTCGAATGGAAGCTCAACAGCTATTGTTTTGCAGAGCTTTGCAAAGTTTTTCCAATAAACACAGTATCC
>Ga0154020_10005277_pt1 | contig 15286 bp, 10 predicted proteins | sample Klosneuvirus_201_FD_109709 | JGI IMG/M metagenome (GOLD analysis project Ga0154020, IMG submission 109709) | Active sludge microbial communities from wastewater, Klosterneuburg, Austria - Klosneuvirus_20160825_MG | ecosystem: Engineered > WWTP > Aerobic digester > Activated sludge | place...
GAAGAACTTGTTGGCCAGTCCCGAGCTGTAGTGTACGTCGAGGGACGTGGTGTACTGCGAGTAGTGATCAATCGAGTGGCCGTCGGCGCGCGGGTCGCTCATGTTGCGCAGGTAGCGGCTGCCGTACAGCGTGATCTTCTCGCCAATCAAGTAGTCACCAGCGTCGGCGGGGTTGTTGGCGTAGTACTCGACCATGGTTCCGAAGATGTCGCTGGTCGCCTCGTTGAGGCCGCCCGACTCGCCGGAGTAGACGAGGGCGGCGGTGCGCGCGGTGACGCCGTGGCTCATTTCGTGGCCGGCCACGTCGAGCGAGACCAGGGTGCTGAAGCTCCTGCCGTCGCCATCGCCGTAGGTCATGCAGAAGCACGAGTCCGACCAGAAGGCGTTGTTGTACGCGCGGCCGTAGTGGACGCGGTTGTACGAGCCCTTGCCGTCGTTGGCGATGCCGTTTCGGCCATGGATGTTCTTGTAGTAATCCCAGGTGAGCGCGACGCCGACGTGTGCATCGACGGCAGCGCTGGCCAGGTCGGCGCTGGTGCCACTGCCCCACACGTTGTCGAGGTCGGCGAAGACGGTGCCGTTCCCCGAGGTCTTCTTGTTCATGTTGGTGGTGTAGCCGTTGCCGCGGGTCGGATCGCGCAGCTCGAAGCCACCGGTGATGCTGTTTGAGGTGAGGGCCAGCGTGCCCATGTAGAGGCTCTTGCCGCTGCCGGTCGCTGCCGTCGGCATGACCGAGTTGTGACGGCTCAGATAGCCGCCGGTGAGCGCATCCACGTAGGTGTGCTGCTCGCTGGCAAAGTCGTCCTTGTCCTGGTCGTTGTAGATCACGACGTCGTAGGCGAGCACGGGCTTGTCGCCAAAGGCGTGGACCACCAGGCTGACCTTCGCGAGCACCGCCGTTCCGACGTAGTGACGCAGCGCTTCCGCCGTCGCCGAGAGTGCCGAGAGCTGCGGCTGAGTGGCCACGTTCACGCCCGACTTCACCGTCGCAGAGTAGCCCAGGAACGAGCTACCTTTCTGGTGCAGCACGAAGTCGCCGCCGTGGACCGGCAGGTTGTTGTACGTGCGATTGTAGTGGGTATGCGTCTGGCCGAGCGCGTCGGTGGTCACCGAGGTCTCTTGCAGCGTCTCGTTTGTGCCCAGGCCGATCATCGCACCATTGGCGCGAGCCATCGCCAAGCTGTTGGGATCGCCGCCCACGTCGGTGGTGGGGGCTGTCGGCTGCACGTCGACCTGCGGGGCATTTGGATCGAGCATCTGATCCATCGGGGTCTCGGTGCCACAAGCGGCAGCCAGCATCACGGAAACAAGTAGGAGGTTTCTAGTCTTCATGTCACGTCCTTGTCTTGGTCGTCGGGAGCATCGCCCTGTGGGGCGCTGTGACGCCACCTCGCAAGGAACGGACCAGAAAATGTAGATTTGGGAAATCCAGCCATATGGGCAGCTTGGCCGGATCGTGTGGCTGGGGCAGCCGCTGCGGGCGTCCCATGCGGTACGCCGGGCTGTCCCAAACGGTACAGGCTGTCGCTGCGATGCCAGGAGTCTGCCCTGCGAGTGTACCGATTGGTACACAGGGGCGCTTACTTTTGCTTGGCGCTCTGGTCGCGGGCCGCTTTCATGTCTTTGCGCAGCGCGTCAAGAGAGTCCGAGACCTTCTGATCACGATGCCCGAGCGCAATCGCCGACAGGATCTCTTGCCACTTCTCCTCGAGGCGGGCGCCGAAGTTGCGCTTGAACTCGAGGTACTCGGCCTTGACCTGCTGGAACTTGCGATCGACCTGCTCGGGGGCCAGCACTTCCTTGGGCGGCTTAACCGTCGGTGGTGCCTTGACCACTGGCTTGTGCGGCGTCGGCTTGACCACCTCGGGGGGGGGTGTCGGCTTGGGCGGAGTCGCCAAGTCGGGTAGGCTCGCGAGATCCGGCTGCGGCATCGGCTCGACGGTGAGCTTGGGTTGCGGCGGCGTCTCCTCACCCGGCTTTTCGATCTTGCTGCGCGGCCACAGCAATAGTCCGCCACCGATGACGACCCCAAAAGCGAGCAGCCCCAGCAGGAGCGGCAGTCCCCACAGCTTGCGTCGCGGCGAGGTCTTCTGAAAGCTCGGGGTCTCCCCACCCGTCTCGGGCAGCACCGCCTCTTTGGCCTGCCCAAGCTCCGGTCGACCCGACTGCGGCACCACCGTAGTCTTGGCTTCCTCGTCGAGCTGCGGTGTCACTGTGGTCGGGTCCGCTTCGAGATTGCCTCCCTCGAGCGCCCGCGCAAACGTGACCGTGTGTCCCGCCGCGCCGACCATCTCCTCTTGGAACGCCGACGAGTCGAGCGCTTTCATCTGCGCCAGCTCATCGGCCTCGGTCTGCCTTTCGGTCGCGAACAGCTCGTCCATGACCTTGGCCAGTCGGTCCGCCGAGATGGTCGGATTCAGCGAGTACAGCTTGTGCTGGAGCGCGTCGCGGAACTCCTCGGCCATCTGGTAGCGGTCTTCCTGCCGCACCGCCAGCGCCTTGGCCAAGATTGCATCCATCGACGGGTCGAGCCGACTGTCGCGTGCCGACGGCGCCAAGTAGCTGCCCTGGCAGACCGTGCGCGCCATTTGCCTGTAGTCTGCACCGTCGGGAAACTGATAGAGCCGCTCGCCGGTGAGCAGCTCATAGAGGACCACGCCCGCCGCGTAGATGTCGGTGCGTCGGTCGATGACGCCGCCGCGAATCAGCTGCTCGGGCGCCATGTAGCCGAACTTGCCAAAGCCGATGTTGGGGTTCGAGTCGGCGGTGCGCAGCGCCGAGCGGGCGATCCCGAAGTCAATGATCTTGACCTCACCCTCGTACGACACCATCACGTTGGGCGGCGAGATGTCGCAGTGCACGAGCGCCAGCGCTTGACCTTTGGCGACGGTGCGACGGTGCGCATAAGCGAGTCCGGCGGCCAGATCGCGGGCAATGAACAGGCACAGGTCCACCGGCAGCCGCACCCCGGTCTCACGACAGCGACGGAGGATGCGCCGAAGATCACGACCGTCGAGAAACTCAATCGCCAGAAAGTATTCGCCGTCGACGCGACCGACCTCGAAGACCTGGGCGATGTTGACGTGGTTTAGCTTGATGGCGACCTGCGCCTCGTCGATAAAGCGCGTGATGAAGTCATCGTTGGCGGCCAGCTGTGGGAGGATTTTCTTGATGATGACGAACTTCTCGAAGCCTTGGATCTCACCGACCTTGGCCAAGAAGATCTCGCCCATGCCGCCGCGCGACAGACGCTTGAGGAGCAGATAGCGGCCAAACGCGACGGGGAACTCACCCCGATACGAGGCGCCGGCGCCGTGACCTGAACCTGCTTGCGACATGGGCGGCAATGTTACGGCAATCCGGGCCGCGAGGGGAACCCCGTTGCCGCGCCAACTTGCAGGCTACGAGGTGGTGCAGGCGCTCTTGTCTTTGGCCTTCTGCGAGATTTCTTTGAGTCGCTCGCTGGCCTCGCTGCGGAACCGGCTCCTCGGGTAGCGGCTGACGAACTGCTCAAAGTAGGCCCGCGCTTCCTTGCAGAACTTGAGCTGCAAGAACGACTGGCCGTTTTTGAAGATGGCGATCTCGACCTCGTCGGTGCGCGGGAAGTTGTCGAGGATCTTGGTATAGGCGTAGATCGCGTAACGGTACTTACCCTCGGCGTAGTGCGAGTCGCCGATCATCGACTGGGCACGGGCCGCGCGGCTGTCCGCCGGATGGCGCGTCACAAAGGCATCGAGCATGTAGCGCGCCTCGGCGTAGCGACCGGCCACATAGTGAGCGTGCGCCTCGGTAAACAGCGTGTCGGGACTCTCTGGCAGCGGCGGATTTTTGGCCAGCGTGCTGCTGATCTGCCCAAGCTTGCTGTCCGACTGACTGCGATAGTCGGTGAAGCTGCGCTGCAAGGTCTCCATCTGCTTCGAGATGTCCTCGAACCTGCCTTGCACCTGCATAATATCGAGCTGCACGCGCTCGGCCTTCTGTGAGGCATCGGCCAGGCTGACCGTCAGGCGCTTCGCCTCGTCGAGGAGGCGGCGCATGTCGTCGGCCTGCTTTTGCATCTCATTGCGAAGCTCGACCCCGCCCAGCTCATTTTTGAGCGAGCGCTGCTGAAGCTCGGAGATCTGCTCCTGCATGCGCCGACCCTCGTCGGAGGTCACACAAGAAGCCAAGATTCCCAGCGACAGCAGCACCACAGGCTTTGTCATCGGAAGTTTACCTCCACACGTCGGTCCTTTTCCCAGCCTGACTCGTCGCTACCACTGGAATCTAGCTCGCCGCGCGGCACGGTCGTCAGGTGGTTTTCGGGAACGCCCAAGTCACGCAGCCGCCGCCTGACGGCCTGGGCGCGCTTCTCGGACAGCGATAGGTTGTACTCGACGGTGCCGCGATTGTCGGTGTAGCCAAGGATGCTGACCGCCTTGCCGACTTTCTTGATGCACTCAGCGACGGAGTCGACGATCGGCGTGTTGACCGGAGTCAGCTCGTATTGGTCGCTGCCGAAGTGAATCGTCTGCGGCGTGCAGACCTCGCCACCGCGCTTGCCAGCGACGGGAGTGCAGCGGCCCGCGACACAGTCTTCGGTCTCGGCGCACTCGTCGTTGGTCTTACAGGCCTTGCGGGTGTCGGGCTCACAGCGGCCCGCGTTGCAGCGACCGCCCGCGGGGCAGCCACCATCGTTTTTGCAGGCGACGCAGCGGTTCTGCTCGCAAAGTCCCGACGGGCACTCACTGTGCTTGCCACACCAGCCGGGGACCGCCTCGCAGCGACCGCCGTTGCAGGCTTTGCCTGGCCCACAGTCACTTGCCGTCGGGCGACAGGCCTGACACTTGCCATTTACGCAGAACTCGTGGCCGTCCGCGTGGCCGGGACAGTCGCTATCGGCCTCGCAGTTTGGGTAGCTTGGTTTACAGCCGGTGTGCCACAGCAGGGCACAAAGCAGCGTCGAGAAGAGTAATGAACGCATGGGACAGATCGGTCCTTGGAAGGCTTGGCGAAGTGGCCCCATCATATACCAAGCACAAGCTCAATTGCAGTTCCCCGAGTCAGGCGGCGAATCGTGTATATTTCGTCCCAGATTACGGAGCGCCAAACGATGGGATTCCTTGACCTTTTTCGACCCCGCTGGAAGCACAGCGACCCGGCTGTTCGCATGGACGCCGTCAAGAGCCTGACCCCCGACGATGTCGTCGAGTTGGGACAGGTGGTGAAGCGAGACAAAGACGTGCGAGTGCGACGGTTGGCCCTCAAGAAGATCAGCGATCCGGGGCTGCTCGAGGCCATGGCCGAGCATGATCCCGATGACGCGCTGCGTCGTGATGCCGCCGACAAGCGCAGTGAGCTGCTGATGTCGACCGCGCTGTCGACGGAAGATGAGTCGGCGAGTCTGGATGCGGTGGCGAACTTGTCATCGCCGCGCGGGCTGGTCGAGGTGATCTGTCGCTCGACGTTCCCGGCGGTGCAGCAAGCGGCGCTCGAGCGGCTGCGCGAGGACAAGCTGCTGGTCGAGGTCGTCAAGAAAGCCAAAGATGCCAAGCTACGCAAGCAGGCGCTGGCGGCGATTCACGACGAGTCGGCGCTCGCGGATCTGGCGGCCAGCGACGGTCCAAAGGAGCTGCTTCTCGAAGCACTCGAGCGCATCAAGGACGAGTCGAACCTTCATCACGTCGCCAGCCGAGCCAAGCTGAAGGTGCTGCGGGCCGAAGCGGAGAAGCGACTGCCGCAGGGCGCACAGGTGGCCAAGGCCAAAGAAGCGGGTGGCAAGCCGAGTGGCAAAGCGGCGGCGGTACACAAGACGCCGGCGGCGACTCCAGTGGTGGCAGACCCGACGGTGGTCGAGCGTGAGGAGCTATGTAAACGGCTCGAAGCGGCGGCCAAGACCGAAGACTTCGAGGATGCCGATGCGTTTTTGGCCGGTCTGCGCAAGCGCTGGGCCGAGCTGCCGGCGATTGCCTCGACTCAGCCGATGGCCAAGCGCTTCGATCGAGCCGCGGCGCGCTACAACGAGCGTCGCGAGGTCTTCGCCAAGAAGCAGGCGGCGCGGAGTGCCGGCCAAGTCACCCAGACTGAGAGTGCGGCGGCGCAGGCCCTGCGCGAGCGGATGGAGCAGCTGGCCAAGGCCGAGGAAGAAGCCAAGCACCTCGCCGAGCAGAAGCGGCGTGAGCAAGAGGTGCGCGACGAAGAGCAGCGGCGGCTGCAAGCAGAGCGGCGGGTTGAGCAGGACAAGACCCGATCCGAGCAGCAAGCTCGACGGGATGCGGTCCAAAAAGCGCGTCAAGCGGAGCGCGATGCCGAGCTGGTCAAGGAAGGCGAGCAGCGGCAAGAGCGCGAGAAGCAGCGGGCCGAGAACCTGGAAAAGAACCTCGAGAAGCTGCTCGCGGTGGCCAAGAAGCTCATCGAGCTGGCCGAGAAGGAAGACCTCCAGCTCAAGCAGGCCGAGCAAGCGCTCAAGGAAGCGCAAGAGACGGTGATGGGGCTGACCTCGCTGCCGGCGGAACGCAGGCGGGAAGGTCGGCAGCGCTACGACGAGGCGCGCAGCAAGCTGGTGATTCGGGTGCAGGCGCTGCGCGAGCAAAAAGACTGGGAGCGCTTCGCCAACGTGCCGCGGCTGGAGTCGCTGTGTGCCCAGGTCGAGGAGCTGCTCGAGGTGGTGAAGAGCGATCTCGACATCGACCCGCAGGCGGCGGCGGATCACCTGAAGAAGCTCCAGGGCGAGTGGAAGTCCGTCGGACCGGCGCCCAAAGAGAAGTCGGAAGCGCTGTGGCAGCGGTTTAAGAGCACAGCGGATCTGGTCTACGAAGCGGTGCGGAGTGCCGGAGAAGCCGAGCGGGTCGAGAACGTCAAGCTGCGCGAGGAGCTGATCCAAAAGATCGAGGGGCTCAGCGAGGTGACGGACTGGAGGGTGGCGTCGGAAACGGTCAAGGGCTGGCAGGCCGAGTGGAAGCAGCTGGGGCCGGTGCCGCGCGCGCAGAAGGAGCAGGGCGAGGAGCTGTGGAAGCGATTCCGGGCGGCCTGCGATGTCTTCTTCGAGAAGCGCAAAGGGCATATGGCCGAGCTGCATGCCGACCGCGAAGACAACCAGCGCAAGAAGGAAGAGCTGTGCGTTCGCGTCGAGCGGCTGGTGATGTCGCAGGACTTCAAGGCCGCGGCGGAGCTCATCAAGAAGTTCCAGGCCGAGTGGAAGCTGATCGGGCCGGCGCCCAAGGAGCAAAATGATGCGCTGTGGCAGCGGTTCCGCAAGGGCTGCGATGCCTTCTTCGAGCGGCGCAAGGTGGTGCTCGACAAGCTCGATGTCGAGCGCGTCGGCAATCAGAAGAAGAAGGAAGAGGTCTGTGTCAAGGCGGAGGTGCTGGCCAACCGTGAGGATGTGGCGCAGGACTCTGCCGAGGCTGAGCTCAAGCAGCTGATGGCAGATTGGCGACGGATTGGGCCGGCGCCGCGGCAAGAACAGGAGGCGCTGTGGAAGCGATTCCGGGCCGCGTGTGACAAGGTCTTCCAGGCCGGTCGCGAGGTCGAGCTGCCGCCGCAACCGACCGATGGTCGCAAGTTTGAAAACAAGCTGCCGCTCGGGGCGCTGCTCGCCCAGCTCCAGTCGGAGCAAGAGGCCACCGAGGAAGAAGAGCTGCCCAAGGAAGCGGTCGCTGTCGGTGAGCCGGTCTCGACTTCGTCCGAGGCTTCGACCATCTCTCCGAGTCAGGTCTCCGATGGCTGGGCCAAAGCCGCGACCAGTGAGTGGAACCAGATCGACGAGATCATCTCCTCTGGTCAGACTCCGCAGCCCGACGACGAAAAGGCCGAAGACGCACCTGCCGCCAAGAAGTAGTACCCCGCTCGAAACGCTCGTCTTGCCGTCGCTGCCGCTTGATGACGGTCCCTATGATTCCGTTCTTGCTATGAAATCGCGAAGCTTCTAGGCTGAGTCGTACGATGCTTCGCTTGCTAGGTCCCGCCGCGGTGGCGATGGTCTGCGGGTGGCTTTTGGGCCTGCGCAGGCCGTCGCTGCGGCAGGCGGTGTCGCTGTCATGCGGGTCGGTGGCAATGGTGCTCGCGCTGGCCAAGCTCGCGGTCGATTCGCCGCTTCCGTACTGGAGCCGATGTCTCCTGCTGCTGACGGTGGTCGGGTTGACCTGGGCGATGCAGCATCTGCTCTTTTCGCTGCTGCGGAGCGCGCGTGGTGTTCCGTCGAGCAGCAGGTAGGAATCAGTGATGCCAGATCCTCAAGTGGTGACACAGTCGGTGACGCAGTCGGTGACGCAGCTTCAGTTGTGGGGGGCGGGCTGCTTCGGCGCGATCATTGGCTGGTACGTGTACTACATCAATCGCTACCGCAAAGGAGACGTTCAGCTCTCCGATGTCGTGACGCTGATTGGCATCCTTGGCGGCGGCGCGATCCAGGCTCTGTTCAAACCGGACGGCGCTCTGTTCGGGGCGTACGGAGTCGGTCTGGCGGTTGGTTTCTTCAGCTACTTTGTGATTCTGATCTTTTTGGTCGGAATCTCGAAGAACTTCGATGTTGACTACTTTCTCGACGGGCGACGCAAGAACGTAGCCGCTGATTCCTTTATTCCGGACACCGTTCGATCGACGGTTTCGGCGATGGATGCTAGTCCCGAGCGCAAGTCGAACATCGTTTGATTCCTCCTCGCAATGGAATCCGTTTCGGAGACACTCCCTTGAGTCATAGTCTGGAGTTTCTGTCCCTCCTTGGCGAGCTACTGGATCGTCTGGCCGACACCCAGAGCGGATTCCTCAATCACTCTGTTCTGATCGACCTAGCGTCGCAGTATTCGCAGGAGCAGCGGACGCGGCTGTGGAATGTGGCACCACAGCTCCCGGTATCGCTGCGCGAAAAGTCGAGTCTGCTGTCGGCGCTGGCGGCGGGCTTCGATGAGCAGGAGGAGCAAGGTCGCCTTGCGGAAGTGATGGCTACCGAGCCACTGCTCAGACCCTACTTTCAGTCCTGTCAGCTCGTCGATCTGGTGGGGGAGGGCGCTGCGGAGTCGAGCCAGCCGGAGCGTCTGCTTTCGGAATCCGAGGTACTGGAGCGTCGCTACGCCCTGTTGCGGAGTCGGGTGGGATTCCTGACCGCCCATGGAATTGCTATCCGCTCTCTGCCGGTGGAGCAGGGAAGGAATCCTCCGGTGCGGAGTCTGCGCTGGCGGGTGACGCAGCTGGCCGAGGTGAGGGAACAGAGTCTGCTCCTCGACGTACTGATCGAGGTCGCAGAGGAGTTAGTGCTTCGTAGCTCTGTTCAGTCGACGCGCTCAGCGGCGGGTCGTCCTCACGTACAGCATTCCACCACGCCCCTGCGCTACTCCCTGCCGATGCAGATGGGGCCGGTCTCGGGATCGATGGCGGTGCCCATTGCAGTGGACTCCTCAACTGCTGGGGATGGGCCCGACGAAGCGATCGTTCCCGAGGAAATTCCAAGCAGGCAGAAGGCTCTGCCGCTCTCTCTGTCGGTTGAGTGGGAAGATGTCGAGGACGTCCCCTATCCCAATCAAAGGGAAGCCGAGCCGGCGGTGGTGAGTACCGGTTTTGCGCCACGACTCACACCCGCAGACCCGCTCTCACCCCAGCAGAGCTTGGAGCCGGGGGCGCGGTACTGGTTCTGGTTGCAGATTGGTGCCCAGGTTGCGCAGTCGATCGAGCAGCAGACAGTCTCCCTTCCCAAGGAATATGCAAAGGAAGGAGTGTCTCTCAAGGTCGTGCTGTTTGCGTTTCCCGGTGAGCTGATTCTTCATGCGGAGTCTTGCGTAGGGGAGCTGCTGGTGCAGGGAAATGGTGCGGCGCTCGTCGTCAAACAGCCCTGTGAACAGCGCCTCCATGAGCTGTCCCGGCAGCGTTTGTTCTTTCCGGTGCAGATCCCCGAGCGCGCGACTGCGGGAGCGACCCTGAGTCTGCGCTGCAATATTTACTGCAACCAAGTCCTGCTCCAGTCGCGGCTGGTCTCCGTCGAGATTTCCGATCCGCAGCGTGCCGATGGGAGTCGCGCTGCGCTGCGTTCCTTTCTCGATTACAGCATTGCCGACCAGCTCGGGCAGCCGGCTTCTCTGCATCGCGTGCAGTCCCACTCGCTGAGTCTGCTGCTCAATGACAACAGCGATGGTACGCACAGCTTCCGTTTCTTTGGTAGTGATGGCAAGCGCGACCTTCGGCATGAGGCGACCCTCGATGACGACACGCTGCGGTCACACGTCAAGTATGCGCGCGGGGCGCTGCGCAAAGCGGCTTGGGGGGACGAGGAAGCGTGGCGCGGCACCGGCAGCGGACAGTCCTATCGTTATGCCGAGCAGCCGCGCGCCAAGCTGCTCAGCCAGCTGTTTGAGGATCTGATTCCGCTCGCGGTGAGTGGCTCCCGCTTCTATGTCGGAATCGCTCGCCACTTGGTCGGCAGCGTCGACGCCAGCTACGACTTGCAGAGCATGATGCGGAGTCCTGGGTTTGTGCAGATCGCGAGCAAAGTCACCGCGAGTCACATCCTGCCAGCGGCCCTGCTGTACGATCAGCCGCTTGATGACGGACAACCTGCGAGTGCCTACAAGATCTGTCCGGCGTTTCGGGCCGCGCTCGAGTCCGCAAAGTCCCTCGAACAGAGCGAGTGTTTTGCCGGGCGCTGTCCTTCCTATGACAGCGATACCATCATCTGTCCCAGCGGTTTTTGGGGATTCCGTCACTACTTGGGAATGCCGCTGAGTGGTCCAAATCGCACCGACCCCCAGCCCGAGATTCTGTACGAAGACGGGCCGCATCTGTCGTGTGGAATCTCGCTCGAACTGCGCGAGTTTTCGCTGCACGAAAAGGCTCTCAAAGCGCTGCGCAAAGATCTGGTCTGGCAGGTTGCTGACAGCGCGTCCGCGATTTTCCAGATGATGCGCGCGGGGCAGTCCCACGTCGTGTACTTCTACTGTCACGGTGGCGTGACGCATGACATGCCGTATCTGGAAGTCGGCAAGAGCGATGTCATCACACCGTCGAGTCTGTTTAGCAAACGGATTCGCTGGAAAGATCCACGACCCCTGGTCTTCTTAAACGGCTGCCACACCACCGCGCTCGGTCCAGAGCAGGTGATGGATCTGGTCACGGAGTTTATCGAGGTCGGTCAAGCGACCGGAGTCATCGGTACCGAGATCACCATCTTCGAGCCGCTGGCCCGTGCTTTTGCCGAGGAGTGCCTCGGGCGATTCCTGTCCGGTCAAGCGATTGGTCAAGCGATTCGCGGGGCGCGACTCGGACTCCTGAAGGCTGGAAATCCGCTCGGTCTGTGCTACGACCCCTTTGTGCTGGCCACTGTGACGCTCGCCAAAAAATCTCCGTAGGAACTCCATGGGAATCGAGCTGCAAGTCTTTCTGAGGTGGCGGGTGCTGCTGATGGGACTGCTCGGTTTCTCATCGGGACTGCCGCTGCTCCTCACTGGCAGCACGCTGTCGGCTTGGCTGAGTCAGTCCGGTCTGTCGCTTGCGCAGATTGGGATTGTGTCGCTGGTCGGTCTGCCCTATGCGCTCAAGATCCTGTGGGCGCCGCTGCTCGATCGTTTCACGCTGCCTCTGCTTGGTCGACGACGCGGCTGGATGCTGGCGTTTCAGTTTGGACTGGGCGTGGCCACGCTGGCGATGAGTCTGCTTTCGCCGCGGGTCTCTGCACGTTCGGGCACGGTGGCGGTCGCGGTGCTGGCGATCGTGATCGCGTTTTTTTCGGCAAGTCAGGACATCGTGACTGATGCCTATCGCACCGACCTCTTGGCTCCCAAGGAGCGTGCTGCGGGTACGGCGGTGTTCATCTTTGGCTACCGCATGGCGATGCTGCTGACCGGCGGACTGGCCTTGGTTGTGGCCGAGCACTTTTCGTGGCGCGTGGTGTACGGACTGTCGGCGCTGCTGATGTGGTTGGGAATGCTCGCGACCTGGCAAGCACCGGAGCCCGAGCGGGTCCGTCCGCCGCGCTCGCTGCAAGCCGCGGTGGTGGAGCCGCTCTACGACTACTTTCGCAGGCCGGGCGCGCTCACCATCTTGCTGTTCATCACGCTCTATCGAGTGGGGGACACCATTGCCAACGTGATGGTGATGCCATTCCTATTGTCTCTGCAATTTGGTCCGAGCGAGATCGGCGTGGTCTACAAAGTGGTGGGAATCGCGGCCACAATCTTGGGAACGCTGTGCGGAGGCGGTCTGGTCGCGCGCTTTGGACTGTTCCGTTCGCTGCTCGCGTTTGGACTCTGCCAGGGCCTCGCCAACCTCTCCTATGCAGCGCTGGCGCTCGTCGGAAAACACCATCTGCTGCTGCTGCTCGCGGTCGGGCTCGACAACCTCTGTACCGGACTTGCGATCGCGGCGCTCGATGCCTTCCTGATGGCGCTGTGCAATCGCCGCTATTCGGCAATGCAGTATGCGCTGTTGGTCAGTGCTTCAGGCGTCGTCGGCAGACTGCTCGGCGGAGTTTCAGGAGTCGTGGCCAAGCAGGTCGGCTGGTCGCTGTTCTTTTTTACGACCATGCTGCTGGTGCTGCCGGCCAGCGCGCTGCTCCTCCGGCTCCGCTCGACGATCCGAGAGGCCGACTCTGATCGGAATGGGAATTGAGCTAGATTCCGTCGCCACCCATGAAGTCGAAGACCGGCGGACGCCACTCCTCCACGCGGTGGTCGGTGATCGAGAATCGCTTCATCATGCGCAGCGGCGGTGAGTAGATGTGCATCGTCACCAGATCAGTTCCGCGCGGCTCGAGATTCGAGACTTGGTGGGTGTCATCATCCTGCGAGGCGCCGATGCTACTGGCCGGTAGCTCGACGGTACTGCGGGCGACTACGAGTCCGCAGCGGGAACGCGCAAACGTGGTCTCGCTGCAAATTCCTTGCAGGACTTTGAAGCCACAGGTGGAAGCTGCGTGATCGTGAATCGGACTGCGTTGACCGCTGCGCCAACACAGAAGCAAAATCTCAAACCAGGTTCCGCGCACCACCAAGTTCCGACGATATTCCTGATCGTCGAACTCCACCCAGTCGCGGACAGCTGCCAGCGTGAGCGGCGTTTCCGCTAGCAGCGCGCGGAGCTGATCGACCGATGCGCGCTCGGTCAGGCTGCTTAGGAACTCAACGGGACGACGGAGACACTGCGGAACGGTGGGAGTTTGCATCGTAAAATGGAGACTACGGGGACACGACGTAGCTTGGTCGAGGTTACGACTCCCACAGGAGCCGGTCAAGCATCGCGCCGGCTACTTGACGATGACCTCACCGACCTCCAGACCGGCAGGAGTGCTGCCCTCGCAGTAGGGGCTGCGTGCGAGACCGGCATAGACCTTCTAATGGCCTGGGTTCATCGGCGCACTCCCCATTGCGAAGGCCGTCCCCAATGGCTCATGGTGTCCTCCAAGTGAGATCCCTTCTTTCCCGTACCACGCTCAACACTTCGCGGTTCCCTTGCTGAGCGGAGTCTGCTTATAGTCGCGGCATGAACCACCCAGCCGTTGGTTTTTTTCGTCGCAGCTTGCTGGCTTGTGCAGGACTTTGCGGAGTGCTCGCGCTGGAAACACTGGACGGGACCACGGCCTGTGCAGAGCCGCCGGCGCGTCTGTCGACTCGCGTGTACGGTTATGTTCCGTACTGGACCGCGAGCAAGAAGACCTGGGACTATCAGGGACTCACCGATCTGGCGCTGTTTTCCGTTGGTGCAAGTGATAGCGGCGCGCTGACCAGTACGACTTTCTGGCGCAGCAGCCAAGCGCGGATGCTGATCGATGAAGCGCATCGCCACGGCATCAAGGTCGAGCTGGCGATCACCAACTTTGATCCGGCGAGTCTGCATACGCTGCTGTCCAGCTCCGCAGCGGTGAACACGCTGGTCGCGGCGCTTGTAAAAGAGGCGCTCGTGACCCAGCCCGGCGACGGACTCAGCATTGACTTTGAGGGTCTGCGCAGCGCGGATCGGAGCGCTCTGGTCGAGTTTATTCGCAAGCTGCGGGCGGCGATGAAGGCCATGCGGAGTGATTCCCAGCTCTCGCTGGCGACTCCGGCGGTCGATTGGAGTGGTGCCTATGACTATGCGGGGCTGGCCGAGCAGAGCGACACCTTGTTCATCATGGGCTACGGCTATCACTGGAGCGGCAGTAGCTCGCCGGGTCCAGGGGCTCCTCTTTCGTGCGGGCCGCCGTGGGGGAATATCTGTCTGTCCAAGACCGTCGCTGACTACGTCAAGGCGCTGGGTCCGGGGCTGCGTCACAAGATCGTGCTCGGACTGCCGCTGTATGGCTATGACTATCCGGCAGACAGCGACAAAATCGGTGCCAAGGCACTGGGCTCGGGCAATGCGATTCTGTATTCAGCGGCGCGCGCGCAGGTCATGTCTCGTCGCTATGAGCCGATCTCGCAGACTCCTTGGTACGTCTACACAGATGCCAAAGGAACGCTGCACCAAGCTTGGTACGAAGATGAAGAGAGCATCGGCAAGAAGCTCGACTTCATCGTGGAGCAGAAGATCGGCGGAGTCGGTTTCTGGGCCCTCGGTTATGAAGACGCGAGTCTGTGGACGCTTCTGCACAAGAAGCTGGCTCTGCCGCCGCCGTCGCCACCGACGACTGGTCCGCTTCCTCCTCTTCCTTCGGTACACGACAACCCGCCGCAGGAGATGGACAGCCTCACAGAGAGCCAAGGTTGTTCGCTCAGCCGCTCATCGAACGGTGCCACCCCCGGAGCCGTGGCCTTGCTTCCCATGGGCTTGCTGCTGTTCGGTGCGTGGCATCGGCGACGCTCTCTGTCCACATCCCTCCGTGGCTGAAACCTGCCGTAGGGATACCCATCGTAGCTGTCTCGCAAGTCGTGATACGCTTTCCGTTAAACTTCGCACCGCACCATGCTGGCCCGCGGGGGACTGAGGATGGAACAGCCAGGACGGGAGCCCTCTGTAGGCTGAGTCTGGCAAGTGAGGTCGAAGCACAGCTGCATCAGGTGTCTCTGTTTTCGCTGCAACCGCTGCCTGAGTATGTTCCGCAGAGTGAGCAGCGACTGTCCGGACTAGAGTCTGCGCAGAGTGCTCTGTTACCGTCGCTGTGGGAGGATTTGCGCCTGATCACCTTGAGCGCGAGTCTGCTCCGCGCGGCGCGATTGCCAGGACAGGAATTGGCCCGATGCAGACCTTTGTGCTGGTTCGGCCTAAGACCGAGCTAGAACGGAATGTCGTCTTCGGCAGCGAAGTCGCCGGGGTCGCCGGCCATCGCGGGGGCGGGCTCGGGGGCCGGACGGGAATATCGACCACCACCACCACCACCACCACCACCCCCCCCCCACCCCCCCAACCC
>Ga0154020_10005278_pt1 | contig 15285 bp, 11 predicted proteins | sample Klosneuvirus_201_FD_109709 | JGI IMG/M metagenome (GOLD analysis project Ga0154020, IMG submission 109709) | Active sludge microbial communities from wastewater, Klosterneuburg, Austria - Klosneuvirus_20160825_MG | ecosystem: Engineered > WWTP > Aerobic digester > Activated sludge | place...
ATCGGGGTGCCGCTCTCGTTCACGCCGAAGCGGAAGAGCGTCGGCGTCTGATCGCGGAAGGTGTCGACGGCGAAGATGCCGTCACGGCGAGGCTTTCCGCGCATCGTTCCGACGGCGGCATACCCCGTGAGGTCTGCGAGAGAGACGGTCGCTGCCGTGTAGAGCGTCGCGCTTGAGCCGTCGGGATGCGTGATGAGGAGCTTCCCGCTCGAGGTGCGGATGCCAGTCGAGTAGCAGCCCACCGTCTGACCGATCTCGTTGTGAAGGTTGACCACCGTCGAGCCGGTTCCGCTCGCCACGGTCTGCGTGATGCGCCCGCCCCACGTGTAGCCGTCGGAGGTCTGCTCCTTGTAGACCTCGGTCCCGAAGGTCCACTCCCCCGTCACAGGGTTCGGCTCCTGCGAGATCGTGACAGCAAGGCCAAAGCGGTAGTACGGCGGGGCCGCCGCGTTAGTGGTGATCCAGTAGTGCCAGAAGATGTAGACGTAATCGGAGCCGCTTTCGATCTGCTCGAAGCGCGGGCCGGAAAGCCAGAAGTCCATCGTTGCGGAGAGGTTGTCGTCCGTCCAGTCGATCGGCGCGGAGGAGCGGCCCTGGAGATAGTCGGGCGCCTGCGTCCAGTTCCCGAGCGGCGGGTCATATTGGATGTAAGTCCCGCTCGTCGTGCCGATGACGGGATACGTGCGCGGCGCAGCGAAGACGTTCGGGATGACGGACTGCGGATAACCGGAGAGACCCGCGAGCGTCGGCCGCGTCGCGAACGGCGAGAGCGCGAGGGAGATGGGGATTACGTTGTAGTTCCCGCCCTGCGGGGCCGCGAGCCCGGCGGCAGCGAAGAGAGCTTGAACGGCAAGCTGCAGGCGGATGTTCCGGAAGTACGGGGTGAGAAGAGAGACAGCCGCTCCGACCGGAGGCGGCGCTTCGAGCCCCTCGACGGACAGCGCGAAGGAAGCATACGGGGGCGTGTCGCCGGTCGGCGTCACGGTGATGACCTTGACCTCCGCCGTCGTGCCTCCGCCCATGTCGAGGCCGATCACGTCGTCGGAGAGGAACTCGCAAACGCTCTGCGGTGCGGCTCGCTGAATCGTGACGATCGCGCGCCACGAGTTACCGTGAGCGGAGACCACCGTCCAGTCGTCGAGGATCACCCGCTTGAACGTGTCCGTATCCGCGCTCGTCCTGGCGAGAAGGCCCGCCTTCCCGATCGCGGTAAAGCCGCACCACCGTTCGCGCGCGTCGATCTGAAGCGAGGTCGGGAGGACGAAGCCGGTGAAAATCGGGATGCCGTCGAGCTTGATCTCCACTACCCACGTCAGGTCGTCCGGCTGGATGGTGTCGAACCACGCGAGGAGGAACTCGTCGCTCGTCCCTTCGTAGAGCTTGAGCTGGATGTCCGGCGCCACGTAGCTGTTCGTCTCAGCCGGGGCTTCGATGGCCTCGCTGATCTCGATAGCCGTACTGGCATCCACGCACGCGGATACATCGCGCCACATGCCGAGGCTCGGGAAGTAGATGGTGCACTGGATGAAGGGAAGGGCCACGCGTTACCTCGACGTCCGCGCCGTGCGGCGCTGGCCTTCAACGGTCTTATTGACGACGGCGAGCCGTCGAGCGAACTGCGCCATCGAGTGCTGATCGCCCGGGTTAAGGAAGCCCTGCACGGAGATGTTGTAGTTGTTCGTTGAGCGGTTGTCGTAGGTGTTCCCGCGCCCCGCCCCGCGCATCCCGTCCGCCCAGCCCGCGCTCGCGCCGCTGCCGAACTTGCCGACCATGTCCATCGCCCAGCGTCGCCCGCCGGCCACGGCAGCCGCGTCATACTGCGCGTTGTCAAAGCCCTTCCCTGCGGTCACGTCGTTTCCGCTCGGCTGAATGCTCTGAATCTTCGCGATCTGCGCGGCGCCGGAGACGGCGGCGAATGCCATCAGCCAGACGTTAGGCGAGGCTTCCGTGACCGCAGCCGCCGTGTTAATCATCGCCTCCGCGAGTGCAAGCTCCTTGCTCTCTCCGAAGAGCGAACGCCCGAGCCCGACCGCTGCGCTTGCAAGCCGCAGCCCCATCTGCGCTTTCTCTTTCGCGACCTCTTTCTCGAGGAGGGCCTGGTCCTTGATGCGCTGCGTCTGCGCGTCCATCGCGTCCGCGCGCTGCTTGTCCAGCTCCTTCTCGATGCGCGTCTCTTCCTTGGCCCCAGCCTTCTTCATCGCGAGCTTGGCGGCCTCGTGCTTCTCCCACGCCTTGGCCCGCTCCTTAATCATCTCCTGCTCGAACTTGAAGACCTTTTCCTCGTATGCCTCGAGCAGTTTCGCCGCCTCCTGGACGCTCGGGCCGTAATACTTCCCGACCTCGCTGGTCCCCGCCTCGCTACCCGGAGTGACGATCGCCTTCGGCTTTCCGCCTTCGACCGGACTGCCTCCGACCCCCGACCAGATTTCGGAAAGCTTCTTCTTGAGCTCCTCCCCGATCATCGCGACCTTGCTGGCGTTCGTGTTGGAGACGGCGACGACATGGGCCCACTCCGCCTCCGCGCTCGCGGTGTTCCCCTTGATCCCCTCCCAGAGCCCGCGCATCGTCCCCGTGACGACAGCCCCGAGGTTCGGCGCGTTCGTCGTGATGAGGTCGTAGAGGGAACTCCAGTACGCGGAGGCCGACAGGAACACCTTGATTAGCCAGGAGAACGCGGGGGAGACCTTCTCGACGATGTTGTTCCGGAGATCCTCATACGCTTCGGAGAGTCGGTTGACTTCAACCTTCAGCCCCTTCGCGTCGTTCGCCGCTCCGCCGAAGTTCTTCCGGATCGCCTCCAGCGCCTTGTTGGCATTCTCGGTCTTGTCCCCGCCCTCTTCGATCGAGATGTTCAGCTCTTTCAGCCCGCGCGTCTGCCCCATCGCGGCCCGCGTGACGAGGTCCATCGCCCGCTCAAGGTCCATGCCCGCGCCGACTGCGACATCGGTGGAGAGGGCGACGAGAGCCATCGCGTTTGCAACGTCGCCGGTCGCGTTGTAAAGCTCGGCCATTTTTTTGATGGCCGCGTCGTCGTCGACTCCCGCCGCTTTCTTCAGAGCGTCGGCCATCCCGACGATCTTCCCGCGCACTTCGCTGAAGCTGTCGCCGTTGCGCTTCACCGCCCGCTCGAGCTGATTCATGGTCTGCTCGAGAGCCGTCACCTGCTCGAAGCCTTCCTTGAACTGCTGCCACACGGCGCCCGCCGCGAGCAGGCCCATCAGCTGCGTCTTGAGGGCCTCCGCCGTGTACCCGAGATCTTTCGCGGCGGAGTCCGTCTCCTTGACGTGCCCCTTCGTCTTGTCGAATGCCGCGTTGGCGGCGGTCGTTCCGTATCCGTCGAAGGTGGTCTTGATCGGTACGTGAAGGCCGTCGGTTGTCGTCTCAGCCATCGGTGCCCTCTCGTGCCTTCCGGATCAGCTCACGAAGCTCCTCCGGTATCTCGTCAACGTACTCGACGCCAGGGAGCGGCCCGCCCTGCGGGTGGCGGCCCTGAGCTACCGCGTCCTCCTGCGCCTCGGCCTTCGCGCGGAGCGCAGAGACGAGCCGGTAGAAGCCTTCGAGCCGCATCGTGGCGAGCTGCTCGACGCTGTGCCCCGTCTCTTTTGCAACGGCGATCAGCCCCTGCGCGATGTCGTCCGGGTCCGGAAGCTCTTCGCCCTCTTCGACCGGCTCGCCGAAGCGAATGGCGTTCGCGATGTACGCCCAATCGTGGCCGTCGGCGAAGAGGAGGAAGAGCTTCGAGAACTCCAGTTGACTCCCGTGCTCCTTCCAGACCGACGGCGTCACGCCGGGGACGACGAGCCCGACGCCCTCGGCTGCGGATGCCGCGCGGTAGAGGCGGTGCCCGATGTGGAACCGCTCGATGGCCCACCACATGAGGCGACGGCCCGGCAGCCCGCGAAGGATCGACAGCCGGAGGAGAGCGCGCATCACGCGGACGCTGCGCGGCGGAGTCGTCTTGTACTCCGCGAGGAGGCCCTTCGTGAGAGCCTCCGTGTCCAGACCGAGGAGCCGCTGGAACCGCCCGAGCGTGAGAGGCGGCACGGGGAACTCGCGATCCCCGAGCCGCAGCACGCCGAGCGGCTCCAGCGACCACGCGTCGATCAGCCCTCGTACCACTTGAGGACCTTGCCGAGCGTGGAGATGGTGAGGTCCGTGTAGCAGCGGATGGTGAGCTGCATGGCGGACTCCTGCGTCTTCGAGAACTTGATCGGAGCCGCGTTCACGACGACGCCCTTGAAAATCTGGATGACGCTCGCGCTCGCCGCCGACTGCGGGGGAGGCAGCCCGCGCCACACCCACTGGTTGTAGACGACGCCGACCTCTTCGCCGAGGAGGAGCGTGCCTGCGTTGTCCGTGCGGTCGCCTCCGGTGATGCGCGTCACGGGGAGACCGAGGAGCATCTGCAGGTTCTTCAGCGTGAGGTCGAGGACGGTGAACTTGAAGGTGTAATCCTCCTTCGTCCGCATCGTCCCGACGGCGCCGAGAGCCTGGTCCCCCTCGAAGTCGTGGAACGTCATCTTCGGATCGAACTCGAAATCCCCCTTCGTCATGCCGACGTGGCGGAGGTCCGCTGTGTCGGCGCCCGCGTTGGCGTACGTGCCCACGTAGAGGTCGCCCGCGCCACGGCGGAAGTTGCGATCGGAGAGTGCCTGTGCCGGGAAGTTCAGAGCCATCGAATCCCCCTTCTACGGGTTCGTGCGCGAAAACGAGTACGTGATCGCGTAGGTGAGAGTACAGAAGCCCGTCGGCCAATCCGCCGGAGCCTCGGTTGACTGCGCCTTGAGTGTCGTCGTGATCTCGCCGCACCTCCTCCGCGCCGGCTCGGGGAACTCCGCGCTCGTCCAGTAGGGGAACGCTTCGATGGCGACGATGAGATCCGCGCGGAGCTTGTTCAGCTGCTCGCGCACCGGGGGGTTCCCGCCGGTCCCGGCGTCCCCCGTCGAGACGTAGCCGACGAAGGAGACGGGGACCTCTGCGTGGTAGAGGTCGTCATCCGAAACGGTGACGACGTCCTCCTGCGCGGAGTCGACGAGCATCTCGACGGCGGGAAACGCGAGCTGCGACATGCGGGCCTCGGGGATCGCCCTCGAGAAGACCCTGCCCCCGAGGTCCGTCTCCATCGCGCGCTGCGCGGAGCCGTTCGGGAACGCGAAGACGACGCCCGGGACGATCGTCGCGACGCAGGCCTCGACGTACTGGAGGAGGAGCTCACGGCGGTCTGTCATACGGTCGCCTTCAGTTTCTCTTCGGCCTTCGTGATGCGGTCGCGGTGAATCGCCTTCACCTTGTCGCGGATCTCTTCGAGCGACGAGCGGGCGTAGCGCCGCTCCTTGAGCTTCGTGTGCTGCCGACGCGAGAAGCTGTGAACGACGACGACGCCCTGCGTGTCGAGGACGACGCCGGCATTAACCCCGCGCCGGTGATGCCACGCGCTTTTCCTGTACCTGTTCAGCCGGTTGTCCTTCCGCACGTACTCTTTCACCTGGACGGTCTTCGTTTTGTCGACGCCTAACTCGTGCGCGATGGCGTAGTTGAGGTTGGTGCCGCCGCCGCCGAGCCATCCGTCGGAGAGCGCGAGGGGCGGGACCTTCGCGGCCCACGAGCGGAGGAGCGTCCCGGAGATCCGGTTAAGCACCTGGCCTCGGAGCTTCTCTTCTTTGATCCGCTGAATCAGGGCCTTGCTCGACTCCACGTTCGCGAAGCGCATCTGCTCGATGAAGGTCTTCGGCGCGGCCTGCATCAGCCGGTCGACGCGGTCGAAGTCCGACGTGTCGATCGTCGTGTAGATCACGACCGGCCCGCCGTGCGCTGCCAGGAGTCGATCACGCTCCGCGAGAACTTCGGTGGCTCGTCGCTGAACGTGACGCTCTGCGCTCCCATCGACTGCGAGGAGATCCCCGCTCGGTCGCGGTTTTTGAAGATGAGCGCACCCCAAAGGATCGCCGCCTCGAAGAGATCGGGCGGGACGATCGCGAACCCTGCGGTGTAGGTGACGATGACGGAGCCGGGCCCACTCGGGAACGGCATCCCGTCCGTGCGGAGGATCATCGCGTCGCTCGCGAGGACGACCTGCGGCGGCGGGTAGACCGGCTCTGCCGCGCTCCCGACCGTGAGGGCCTCACCCTGGACAGTGACGCTGGTCAGTGTGATGACGGGGTCCCAGCGAAGGAAGAGGGCTTCGAGTCCCCGCCCGTTGTAGCCCTCGACGTGGTCGACGGGCTCGAGGTCCCGGCCGATGCGGCGCTCGATGGCGGCCTGCACGCCGCGCCCGATGGACGCGAGGAGCGCGCCGAAGGTCGTCGTCGCCGTCGCGTCGAGTGAGAGGTGTTCCGCGAGCGCCTTCGACCAGTCAAGAGCCATCCGTTCCCCCTTGTGAAAAGGGGGCGGAGGTTTTCTCCGCCCCCTTCGTCCGTGGCCGCGTTACGTGGGCGGTCAGTTGGCGATGCCGGTCAGCTTAAACGACGCGAAGGGTGCGTAGTTGATGAGGGCGCCCCGGGCGTAGATGCCGAACTCCGCCGCGCGCCTCGCCTTGGCGAAGTCCTCGCGCCGGTAGTCCCAGCACATCCGCATCTTGAAGTTGGCGGCGACCCCGCTCTGCGGGTAGTACTCGCCGAGGTTCTGGCAGACGCCGAGGACCGTGCCGGGGACGGCGTCGGGGTGAACGAGGAACGGGATGATCCGATCCCCGAAGTAGGGGTTGATCACGCCCGTGAAGGAGATCCCGCCGACGAGCTTGCCCTGCCCGAACTCGGCGTTGAGTCGAGCGGCCGGCGCGGAAGCGGCGGCGATGGCCGTGGCGGCGGCGTCGCGGTCGACGGCGTTCATGAGGAAGAAGTCCGGCGAGACCTTTTTCGAGGTCCACATGTACCGGAGGGCGTCGCTGAGCTGCGTGATGCCGCCGCGCCCGTCGGCGGTGAACGGCTGGTTCGTGTAGGGGACGACGTAGGCGCCATTGGCCGCCGAGATCAGGCTGTAGTAGCCGTCAAAGTCGAGGGCGTTGGCAGTCTGGTCGGCGGCGTTCGCGCGGTTCGTGCCGACGGGGAGAGCGGACACCACCGCGTAAGGCGTGGTGTAGGTCCCGACGTAGAGGCTGTTGGCGATGCCGGTGGTGTCGGTCACGTACACGTTGTACGCGACGGCGTTCGCCTTCGGCGTCCACGTCACAGCGACGGCTTTCGAGCCCGCGCCCGAAGCGGCAGTCTTGAGCGTGACCTGCGCGCCGGTCGTCTCGCCGAGAGCGTCGGCCCCGGCGGTGACGGTGCCCTGGCCCTTCGAGCCGATGGCGTAGCCGCGCAGGATGAGCGCGGTCACGTGGAAGAAGTGATCGGTGTTCACCGCGAGCGAGCCGATCGTGTCGGCGGGCTGAACGGTGGCCTTCGCGATCCCGGCGACGTTGCCGAGGGCCGTGATGTTGCCGCCGAGCATGAGCAGCTCTTCGGCCCTCATCATCCCCTGCATGTTGGCGAGGGTGGAGAACTCCCTGTTGTTGAAGTCCTGCCCCTCGTAGTTTCCGCCGAACTCGGCCTCCGGCGTGAGGAATCCCTCCATGCCATAGGTCTTGAAGTAGAACGTCTTGTCGACCTCGTCGAAGGCCATCGCCGAATTTCGGCCCGTGGCCCCGCCGGCGACCGCCTCCGACACGGACGGCCAGAGGTTCGCCGTGTTGATCGCGGTGATGCTGCGGAACGTGGTCGACGGCCCGCCCTTCGTCTCGCGCGGAGTCGAGTTACGGAGCGGGGTGAGGATCGGGTAGACGAGCTTGGCCGGAGCGTCGAGCGGGATCGGCATGAGGCCGAGCCCGGAGGTGACGCCGACGTTCCCGGAGACGTCCTTGCGAAGGACGTCCTGGTCGTCATAGAAGCCGAACTCGCCGGAGATTGACTTGCGGACGGAGCCGAGGACGGCGGCCCGCTCGTCCGGCGACATCCCGCGGATGTAGGTCTTTTCGTTCATGAAAGCGTTACCTCTGCTGCGCGCGCAGCATGTTCAGCTCGCGCTCGATGACGGGACGCGTGAGCGTGTCCGCCTTCGCGAGCATGTTCTCGAGGACCCGCTCCGTTTCACTCCGCTCGGGATGACCGGCGGCGAAGGAGGAAGCGGAAGCGAACTTCATCGGGGCGCGGCCAGGCACCGGGCGGGAGAGGACCAGCTCGATTCCCTTCGTCACGTTCTCGACCGCACTGCGGAACTCCCGAACCTCGCCGATGTCGGCCTTGAGGTCGGCGACCGCCTTCGTCAGCGAGTCAACCTTCAGCGTGGCGTCCGGGGAGAGAACGGCCTCCGCCACGGCGGCGGGCGCGGGGGGGAGAGACTTCAGAAGGTGGACGGGCCTGGCGCTCGCGACGATGAGATCGTCGGCGCCGAGGAGCTCACCCGCCTCCGAGACGATGAACTCCGAGAGAGCGTCCTTCGCCGCCTTCAGCTTGACGAACTGAATCTCCGGCTCCGCCGCCCCGCCCGCCTTCTCGCCCTCTTCGTAGGAGAGGAGCGCGCAGAGCATGTCGAGGCAGTCGAGCGCGAGGCGGAGATCCCAGACGACGATCTGTGAGGAATCGTTCTTCCGGAGCGCGGCAGTAACGGCCTTCGTCTGCGCGGTTGCCGCTGCCGTCGCCTCGGTCTTCACCGCCTCCGTCTGCTCCTTGATCGCAGCGAGGACGGCGTCCGTCACGGACGCGACGATCTTCCCGAGATCCTCGTCGGAGAGGGGGGGCTTCTCAGCGTCGGCCGGAGGCTTCGCGGGAGGCGCATCCTTTCCGGATTCCTGCCCTTCCTCGCCATCCCCCTCAGCCGGCGCGGGCTTCCCCTTGCCCTCTTCGCCCTCTGCCTCCTGCCCCTCCTGGGGCGGAACCTTGGGGGGAGGGGCCTTCCCGTTCCCTTCACCCTCCGGGGGTTTCTTTTCCTGCTCGTCTTCGTCCATTCCGTCCCCCTTCCTCGAGAGAATGCTACCCGTTTTCGCAAAGGCAATGATGCAGTCCGGATTCGCGGGACGGTCAACGAGCGAAAGCTCTTCCATCTCCCACGCCGGGATTTCCTTGTAGACGCGGCCCCCTTCCTTCACGAGATTCGACTCGAGCGGGCGCCCCCCGATCGAGAACGCGCGGAGGACTTTCTCCCGCAGCTTCGTCTGCGTGCCCTGCTCTGCCGCGGAGACGAAAACCTCGACGGCGATGGCGCCATCGTTCGGGAGCGGAGTGAAGGAGAGCCCCGAGCCGACGGGCTTCTTCTCGTCGTGCGCCTCGCGGACGGCAGGCCCCGTCTCGAACCACTTTTCAAATGCTGCGACGGAGCCGGCGTAAAGGAGCTTCTCCCCTTGCTTGTCGATCGCGTCGGAGGTCGCGATGCCCCGGACGATCATCCGACCGTCCGCCAGCTCCTCCGTCTTCATGATGGGGAACGTGATTCGGAAGTCCTTGGCCTTCGGCATTCGTTTCTCCTAGTCGATGCTCGTAAGGGAGAGCACGCCGTTCTGAATCGTGATGTCGTCGCCGTCGTCCGTCTCGCACCACAGCTCGACGTAGTCCGTAGACGCGAGAGAGACGAGCGCGTGAATTGCCATCGCCCCGATGTCGGCGACATACAGGCCGCGCGCGACGGTCGCGCCCGTGATGAGCGAGCCGTTCTTGTATAGGTGGAGCTTGCCGTTTGTGGTCGCCGCTGCGCTGAGAGAGACCGTCACGCTCACGGCGAAGTTCCTCGTCGGCGTGCCGGTGTACGTGAGCCGGTTCGTGGCCGCCTGCGTGACCTTGACCGGCGTGCCCTGCGCGGCCGTCGTGCCGGCGCATTTGATCGGCGTCGCCGCTGCGTTCGCCGTAGCCGCCGGAGTGGCGAAGTAGATGGCGCCTTCCGCGTGCGTGTCGTAGGCCCACCATGTCCCGTTCGTCCACTCGCCAGAGAACGACGTGGAAATCCACTCCGTCGCGTTGATGGCGAGGAGGGAGATCCGGTCGCCCGTGACGCTCGATCGGATAAACCCCGCCGCGCCCGTGACGTTCGCGCCAATCCGGATCGTGTCTCCGGCGGCTGCGGTGATTGTGAAAAGTTCTGGGTCCACAACGATGAACGTGAACTCAAGCCCTGCCGCTGCGGTGGGGAGCGAAAACGCTACCGCATCCCCAGCCCCGTCGTTCGTGTACGCCTCCCGCGACTCAGCGGCGGACAGGCTCTTCGTAGCTTCGAGCGCTTCGACGCTGCGCTCGGCGAAGAGCGCGCCATTCGTGTTCGTCGTCGTGCCGGTCGTCGTGATGGGCGCGATAGAGACGGACGGATACCAGAGCGCGTCCACGTCGTCATAGACGAGCGTGATCGGGACGCCCACCGTGGCGGTCATCGCCGCCCCGATGTTCCCCGCCGTCGTGAACGTGAACGCCCCGGCCGGAATAATGGTGATCGGGTCGGTTGAGATCGGCGTCGAGATCGTGTCAATCGGGGTCGTCCCGGTGACGTGCGTTATGCGCGACGGAAGCGAAATCGACGCGGCGGAGGCGACGTTCGCCCCGACGAGGACGCCACCCGCGAGGGCGGATGTCGTCCAGAGGCCCACGTCCTCGATATGGACGTTGGAGAGCACCGGCAGCGCCGCGCCGCCGTCGACCAGCACGCCGTATGCTCCCGCCTGGAACGGGTTCGGTTTCGCGAGCGTGCCGCCGCCCCACGTCAGGAACGACCCGGCCCCCGTGATGTGGAGGTTCGCGAACCCGACCCCGCCGCCCTTAACGAGCGTGTCGCGGAGCGTGACCGTGCCGGACGCCGCGTGGAGGAACGCGTCTTCTGACGCGGCGTTGTTCGTGTCCGCCGGGTTGCCGAAGGAGCACCCGTCGAAGGTCAGCCCGAGGATCGTGCCAGAGGTCACGGCCGTATTCGTGCCGTTGATGAACGTCACGTCCCGGAACGCCGCGCCGACCCCGCCGACGACGGAGAGCGCCGCGCCCGTCCCCGCCCCGTAGAACGTGGAGTTCTCGACGACGAGGCCCGTGACGGCCGCGGATGCGTTCGTCACGAGGAGTCCCGTCGAGTTGCCCGTGGTGACGAAGAAGAACGAGCGGATGATCCCGCCCCCGGACGAACTGCTTACGATGACCGCGTCGGTGACCGTCAGCGTGCCGGACTTCCCGTTGCCGACCCGCTCCGCGACGACGTAGCCGTTAAGGATCTCAAGAGCGCAGTAGGCTCCCGCCGCAGCCGAGGGGTACTCGACGCCTGCGATTTGCGCCCCGCTGCCCGTGACCGAGATCCCCTTGTACCAGTCGGTGAGAACGAGGTCGTTCATTGTGACGTTCTTCCCGCTGGCAAGAATGCTGATCTGCGGGGCGACGGCCGCGCCCAGCACGTCCACCGTGAACCCTTCGATCCCGGTGCCGTCTCCGGCGAGGGTGATCCCGGTCGCGCCGGTGCTCGTAATCCGGAAGGTCGTCGAGCCCGACCCGGCCCCGCGAAGGATCGTCCCCGGGTTCGAGATCGTCAGCGCCGAGACCCGGTACGTTCCCGGCGGGAAGTAGATGACCCCGCCGCTGGCGCCCATCGCCGTGATGACGGAGCCGATGGCGGCGGTGTCGTCGTCCGACCCGTTGCCCGAGGCGCCGTAGGCTTTCACGTCGAAGACCTGACCGCCCTTGTCTCGGATGACGCCGGTCGCGTTGCCCGTGAGGTTGCCGGTGACGTTCCCGGTTACGTTGCCCGTGACGTTGCCGGTGAGATTGCCCGTCACGTCGAGCGCTGCGGCTCCGCTCCCGTCGCGCCGAACGATGGCCGAGTTCGTCTTCGCCGAGACGGCCGCGTTCGCGAGGACGGCCCCCGCCGCGACGTTGGCCGCTGTCTGTCCGCCGACTGTGGCGACCGTGGGGACGGCGCCCGTTCCCGCGAGGTCGCCAGCGAGCTTGACCGCCCCGAGCGTCGTCGTCGTCGCGTCGGAGATCGCCAGCGTGCGGTTCGCCGTGAGGTCGCCGCCTCCGGTGAGGGGCGCCGTCGTCGTCAGGGTCCGCGCCTGCGGCACGACGGCCGTGGCGAGCATCGCGTCTGCGACCCCGCCCGCCGCGATCCCGAGCTCATTGTTCCCCGCGCCGAGGATCTTCGAGAGCCCGCCGCTCACGTTGAGCCGAAGGTCCACCGTGCCCGTCGTCGTGATAGGCCCGCCCTGGAGGCCGTTGCCGGTGGCGACGGAGGAGACCGACCCGCTGGCGGGAGTCGCCCACTTCACTCCGGCGGCCGAAGCCGCGTCAGCGACGAGCGCGAGCCCGTCCGCCCCGACCGGCACGCGCACGCTCGTCGCGCCGTCGTGCCCGAGGAGATCCCCCTTCGCGGAGGACGGCGCGAGCGCGTCGAATCCTGCCGTTGCCGTGGCCTGCCCGGTGCCGCCGTTCGCGACCGCCGCCACGCCCGTGATGTTCGCCGCCGTGCCGCTCGCGTTCCCCGTGAGGTTCGCCGTGATCGTCCCCGCCGCGAAGTTCCCGGAGGCGTCGCGCTTCACGATGGCAGACACGGTGTTCGCATCCGTCGCGGCGTTCGCCAGGACAGCTCCTGCAGCCACGTTGGCGGCGGTCTGCCCCCCGACGGATGCGACGGTCGGAGCCGCGCCGGTCCCGCCGAGGTCGCCGGTCATCTGAACGACGCCCTTCGACCCGGCAGCCGCGTCCGCTACGGTGAGAGTGAGGTCCCCAGAAAGCGCACCGCCCCCCGCCAGGGGGGCCGTCGTGCTGACCGTCCGGGTAGCTGGCACCTTCGCCGCGAGGTCCGTCGTCAGCCCCGTGACGTCGGCCTCCGCGTGCGTGTGGGCCGAAGGGGCTCGAGCGTTCGTCAGGCGGGTGTCGTCCCCCTTCACGACTTCCGCCGAAGCCGCATCCCCGGCAGCCGCCACGTCGCGCGTGGAGGCGGTCCCAAGGCCGAGCGTTGCCCGCATGGCGGGAGCGTCGGCATCGTCCGCCAAGGCCCGCGCTGCGGCAGTAAAGGGGATTTCCGCTGCACTCCCGGCGGTGATCGCCCCGAGGATGCGATCCGGAGCGGAGATGTCCTGGAGTTCCGAGTAGGTGACGGCCTTCGCGTCGATCGCGAAAGCGGTCCCGCTCGCGCTGACAGTGATGTCTCCCTTGTCGCCGTCCGCGAGGACCGTCGTCGGGAGCTGCGCGGCGGGGACCTTGCCGCCGGAGTCGAGTCCGGCATACCCGGAGATGGCCCCCTTGTTCGCCGTCGCTTCCTTGGCCGCGAGCGCCGCGACGAGCCCCGTCACGTCCGCCTGCGGGACGGCGTCGGCGGTGTTCCTCTTCGCCGCGAGATCCGAGACGAGGTCCGTCACCTTCGCCTGCGCGATGTCGACGAGCTGCGCGTTGGCGATCTTCGGTGACTCCGTGCTCGCGTTGATCGTCGCGAGGATGGCGGACGCTGCGAAAGCCCCGACGTCCGACGCCACAGCCCCCGTCTTGCTGATCTTCGACCATGCGATGTTCGCCCCCGCAACCACCTTCGCGTCGGAGACGGCGTCGTTCGCGAGCGTCGGTGACGGGAGCGTTCCGGAGAGAGCACCCCCGAGCCCGCCGACGTTCGACGCTGCGGCCCCCGTCCCGAGCATCGCCGCGACGATGCCGCCGTTGGCGACCGCGACGACGGGATTCGTTGCCGTCCCCGTGACTGCCAGCCCCTGCCCTGCAGTGACCGTCTGAACGGCTGCCGTTACGGGGAAGGACTCGAGGCGATAGTCACCCGACGCCGTCCTGTAGACCCACACTTTGCCGTCGCTCGCCGTGTCGGCGTGGAGCGGAACGCTGCGAAGGCCGACGACGCTCGGGTTCGGGGACGAGCCGGTGAGATCCCCGCCCATCGACGGCCCCGTGGTCGAGAGGATCGTGGCCGGCGTGAGCGAGCCTCGCGCGGAGAGGGTAAGCGCGGTGAACGCTGCCGGGCAGGACGCCCCCGACGGGATCACCGTGTCGGCGTAGATCCCTACAGCGGGGATGTCCACCTGCGCGTTGAGTCCCTGGACGAGCGTCAGTGCCCACGTCCCGTCAACCGCCGTCTTCGTCGTCAGGTCCTGCGTCGCGATGCCGCTCGTCCCGGAGAGCGTCGGCGCGATCGTGCGGAACCGGACGGGCGTGTTCGGGACGGCGACAGCTCCCCCGTCGAGGACGGTCCCGGAGACGACGCACGTTGCGGGAGGAGCGGCGGAGACGCACCCGGCGACGATGAGCGCAGCAGCGACGACGAGAGCCTTGAGCGTTTTCATTCTTCCCTCTGGGCGCCGCTGAATCGCGGCTTCTCTACGTGGCAGTAATCCGGCTTCCGCCAGTCGCCACCCCACACGAGACCGAGCTTCTTCGCGATCACGCCCATGGCTTCATACCGGGGGATGTCGTTCCATTCGATGACCGGCTTCAGCGGCCCCTCGGGTCCGTCCGGGTCTACCGAAACGGCGAGGTCTACTGCGAGCGCGAACGGGACGGCGCAGTGCTTCGTGGAGCGCGTCCACGTCACTTCGCTCCGGATCTCCTTCTCGCTCGTGAGCGGGGGCATCCCTGCGCGGAGTCGAGCGGCGTTGATCGTCTTCGCATCCGAGCGGCCCTGAAGCCAGAGCGCATCGTGGACGAGCTGCGATCTCCGGACGCACGTGATGAGAAGGGAGAACGGCGCGAAGCGCCGCGAGAACTCCTCTTGCAAGAGAAGGACGGTCTCCGCCAGCCACGGGTCAGCGTCGGAGAGCGAGCGGGACGAGGTCACTGACGTTTCCGGGGCTCCCGCATGAGAGCCTTGAGCTCGGCAATCGTGTCGCGAAGGTCACGGACATCCCGCTGTAGCGCGTCGATCTGCGTAGTGAGACGCTGAATCTCAACGTCCTTCGCCTTGTCGTTCGCGATGGAGGAATCGAGGATTCGCACCATCGAGAAGTGCGCCTCCGCGTCCTGCGTGTGGAGGGCGATCCGCTGGTCGATCCGAGCGTCGCCCGCCCACACCGCGAAGACGACGAGGAACCCCAGCACTGCCAGGAACGTCTTCCACATCGAGCCGAGCGTGACGACACGCGGCGCCATCTCCTGGCGTTCGTGCCTGAACTCGACTTCGCGGCCCTCTTCCGTCGTCACTCGGTCCCCTGGCATGGCGGCTCCTGTGTCGTCTGTTCGGAGATGAAGTAATCGAACGCGTCCCAGCCGAGACGGAACGCGATGGTGAGAAGGCCGAGCCCGAAGACGCCGAGGGCGAACCTCAGCGCCTGTGCGTCGATGGTCGCGCCGCCCGTGAGGATCGCCGAACACGGCGCGAGAACCGCCTTGACAAAGCTCTTGTTCTTCGCGAGCCAGACCG
>Ga0154020_10005279_pt1 | contig 15282 bp, 21 predicted proteins | sample Klosneuvirus_201_FD_109709 | JGI IMG/M metagenome (GOLD analysis project Ga0154020, IMG submission 109709) | Active sludge microbial communities from wastewater, Klosterneuburg, Austria - Klosneuvirus_20160825_MG | ecosystem: Engineered > WWTP > Aerobic digester > Activated sludge | place...
ACCAAGGGTAACATCCATTGGCGACGGCCTCCTCAATCTGACCTGAAAAGGAAAGAGAATGACCAAGGTCACGCCACCACGTCTTTGCGCACCGGAAGACAAATCAATGATAAGTCATGAAGTCGACTTGGCCAGGGTGAGAGGTGACTTGGGTTGACGACGCTCCGAGAGATCTGGCTGTAGCCATCAATTGTTTAGCAAGAAGGAGACGCCATAGACGATGGCGATCGCACAACTGGGGTTTATACTAAAGGTCACACGTGCTGAGATACCGTTGGCCATTATTGCGAAGGGCGGAGTAGTCGTTTGAGAACTCAAAAACAAGTCGGCTGATCACTCTTCCAATCCTAATTTCTGCTCCCTCTGCGTGCCCCTCTCAGCGAGATCAATTTCGATTGGTACAAGGATGATGCAAAGGGTCAATACCGCTCACAACAACGCCAGCCAGAGCGGCCCCAGCATCTCCACCATCAACCAACCCGATCGCTCCTATGATCGGTACTGCCCCCGCTTAGTTCTCAACCCCTCAATATCGAAATAACTCATCTTGGACGATGACAGACTGAGGAAACATAAAGGAGATGAGGTTTACTGGCCCCCCAAGCACGCCCAGAAGGGAATCGACCGCTTTTTCGTCGTGGCTGGTGATGGCATGGCGGACAAGTGGAGAAAGGATCGCTCCATTCCCATCATTGATGTAGTCGAGCATTGGGAGGTCTTCGTGCGCCGAGGAGATGTCAAGAATGGCCAGCCTGGGCGTCCCACGAATGCTGAACTCTTGTGCGTTTGCCATGTCTAGCCGTTTGAATTCTCTTTTAAAACTCAAACCCCCTTTGTACGTTCGCAGGGAGCACTTTGGAACTGCCAATGTGGACTCCGTCATTGAAATGATATTGGACCAAGGCCAAGTCATCCACGGAGAGAAATTTGTCCCGTAAGGCGGCTCCTCTTGGAGTGCTCATTGCTGTCGCATATTGTTGGGTCTTCAGTCTGAGTGTAGCCATTCAATCAATTTACTCGGAACATCTTGCTAATAAGGCCATGATGCCTCGCATTGAATCACTTTGCTAACAATACAATTCACAAATATTACGTTGTTCACCACCATCACGAAGATTTCTTGGCCTGCCAGTACCTGAGGTACTGATACTTGAGCACCGTTGCGTAGAGGTGTATTGGCGAGAATTCGGGCCACAAAACATCATAGAAGCAAAGCTAGTCGGGGGAGATGAGAAGAGCGTGAACGACGACTCGATGAAAAAAATTACCTCCGAGTCGGCGCACTGCCAAAGCTGAAAATCGCTGAGGCGGACCTCGCCAGAGGTGCGCACGAGAATGTCAGGGTCACACACGTCGTGCGAATACATGAACGACGTCAGCACTTCCGCATTTACGTCACTTGAAAGCGAAAATTAGGGAGAAACCAGTAAGAAAGTACAGTCAACGTACGAGAGTTCAATGGCGCCTTTCTGGACGGCCTCGACGGTGTGACGCATGGCACGCATTATCTCCTCAGTGCCCGTGTAGGCAAAACACACATTGAGCGTGTAGGGCTTAATATGCACAGAGCTAAATCAGATTAATAAGAACAGCATTCACGAGAATGGGGGCGAGAAGCCAGTGATTTAGACCTCTCCTGGGTGCGCAGCATGGCCTCGCGAAGCTCCGGCTTCAACAAGGAGAGGTCGCCCAAGAATTGCACGCGAGCCCTCTTCGCTAGCTCGGGCACTTGATCCATAAGATGCTCCTGACACCAGAGCTATTAGCAACCAGAGGAAATCGCGACAATTGAGATCGTACAAGGGCGAGTTTCATCAGGGCCTCCACCTCGCTCTGATTCCGCTTAAAGTTCTCGATACTAAACGCAAATACCGTGACTGTAGTAATGCCAAGCTCAAAGCACCATTGGAGGGTCTGCAGACAGAAGAGCACATGATCAATTGAAGGCGAAATGCGACAGAGGAAGCAATGAGGTGTGCCTCATGGAGCTTGGCGCCGCCTTCGCTGTGGCCCTTCTCTACTTCCTCGCCCTTCTTCTTGGCATAACGTCGATTTCCTAGGACCATTATCAGTGGGATTGGGGCTTCGAGAGGGTCCAGCGAGACGGAGGAAATTCAATGACTCTCCGTTCGGTGACGACCTCGGCCTTACGTCATCATAATCTTCGGCGATTGCAAGACGACGGAGACCCAGAATGAAGAAAAATTCAGATATTACAGAAAAGAATCCAAAACAAAAAGTCAAAATCGAAAGTCGACCACGAATAAGAAGCGACGACGAGCAGAGAGCACGAGCGAAGGTTTTCAAACACAAGGAATCTACCCGAGACCAGCCTTGGCCATGCTTATTCGAATGAATAATAATTGAAAAAAGAGAATAGTACCGTCCATGATAAAGGCAATATGCTGTGGGATGGGATAGACCGAGGCGAGCACCTGCGAGACGATTGAGCGCGCCCTCGGTCCCACGTGCTTCTCTGTCAAGAGCAAGTTCAGCGCCCACTGCGCCCATGTCGCGCCCTTTTCCGCTGCCGAGCGAGCAAGGTACATTGCCTGGCAAGGAAAGACAAAGAAATGGGACATTGGGACTTCATGGAGTGATTGCAGCGGAACTGTTGACCCTGGCGGCACACGTCAGCGATATGGAGTTGGCGGGATTGACGGACAAAAAGTGACAAAACTCATTGTTCTTCAGGAGCTCTTTCGAGAGGGTGTTAAAATTTAATAATCACACAGTGATATCGCTGTGTCAAGAGGATGCGGCGCGGCGTGAGGGTTGTGACTTGTAGCCGCGGCTGGGAGGCGAACTCGTCGAGCTCCTCGCTCCCCGCCCGCCCTTTCCTCTTTGCTAACCCTTCCTGCTCCGCTGGAATGCCTCGCCGCTGGACTTCAAAAGAAACTGATTCAAAAAATTTAAAAGAAAATAATTCGCCAGCCTCAAGCAGAGAGGTTCTCCTTTCTCCTTCTTCTCCGTTCCTCGAGCTCGGCGGTCTTCTTCGCTCACTGGCTTTTCCCCGACCTCTCTTTGTTTTAGAAACAAGATGACTTTGAGAGAAAGCTTCAATCCTTACGAATAAGTAAAGGCGAAAAGAAACCCGCCTCGAGGAAATCTTCCTCGTACGAGTTCCACCGCATCTGCTGATCTGTCGTAACTAACCACTGCTGCAGGGACCGAGCGGCTCTGGATGCCCTCGGAACCAAGCTAGGAATTCAACCTGGTGACCGCGAGGCTTGGTACAAGGTTTCAACAAAGCAGATAGTTGAGCAGGAGGGAGGAAACGCCCTCTTGGCGCGATATCGCCATTCCATCTCAACGATGCTCAGATCCATTTACGACGATGTCTCGTGGGATCCCTTGCGATTCACGCGCGTGCCTCAACATTATTGGTCCTCGATTGAGAACCAGCGCTCCTTCTTACATCGCCTCGGTGAGAAGCTGGGAGTGAGCGACAAGGACGGCTGGTACAAGGTGACCACGAAGATGGTTGTGGACAACGGTGGCAGCGGGTTGCTTCGGCGGTACAACGACTCCATCTCTGCCATGCTCGGCGCTGTTTACCCGCGGACGGAATGGGACTCGCTCAAGTTTACCAAGGCACCTCAAAAGTATTGGAGCTCCCTGACGAATCAGAGGGCCTTTATGGATTCACTGGCAAAGAAGCTGGAATTCAAGGACGACCATAACGCCTGGTATAAAGTGACGACGCAGATTCTCTATGATAACGGCGCGAAACCGTTACTGCGCCGATATGACGACTCTGTCTTGTCTCTGCTGGTGGCTGTATACCCCGAGTTCACCTGGGACCCGTTGAAATTCGTCAAAGCCCCGCAGAGCTATTGGATGTCCGTCGACAACCAGCGCTCATTCATGGACACTTTGGCCAAGAAGCTCGGCTTTAAGGAGGGCGATACGGCAGCGTGGTACAACGTTTCACACCAAACACTACATGAGAACGGTGGTGCCAGCTTGCTGGATCAGTACGGCGGGTCGCTGCCCGACTTGCTCGCCAAAGTCTATCCCCATTTTGAGTGGCAAATGTGGCGCTTCCCTCGGCGGACTGGGAGAGTTCGCAGCGATCCCGATGGTCTTCAAAGTCTGCTCGCTTCCGTCGAGCAATCACTCGCCATTAAGACACCTCGCGATTGGTACCGCGTCACCAAGGAGCAACTCGAGTCGCTCCGTGTGCATGCAATCTTCAATAAGCGAAGCGGTGACTTGCTTCGCGTACTCAAGGAGCGCTACCCTGATGAAGTGTGGGATGCAGCCTCGTTCATCACGAAAAAGCGGCAACAAAAAGTGGATCCCCTCAAAGAAAAGCCTTTGAGTTGAGACAGAGTGATATTCCGCTTGCACGGAGTTGAAAACGCGTCAAATCCGTCCGCCCTTCGCCACTACAAGCAGTTGCGATCTGGCGCTACCGGTCACAGCTCAACCTCGAGTCGCCAGTGCCTGTGGTGTTGTATGCAATTTGACCGCGATAATTAAGGAGCACTCAATGCTTCGAGAGACCGTCCAGCCGACTGTCGTCTGCGTGCCATATAAAGCTCAGGGAATCTGATGCGCATGCCGCTATATTCAAGCGGTTTCCTCCAGTGGGCATTCCCGCGAAATATCGTCGCGAGCAGCCACCTCGTGACGATGAGTCCATGAATCAATCAATAGTTCTTCCGAATATTGTTCTTCCCTCTTCGCCAAGGGAGATCTCACTACGAAGCGTGCCGCTGAATTCCCTCTGATGGCAGTTCGAGATTCGGATCTCCTCAGGCTCGACGAGGAAACAATCGGCACAGATCACTATCGACTAATTTACAAATACAAATCAGACCCGTGTGTTAAGAAATCGTGCGGCACGCCCAATCCTCTCCTCGTTTACTCGTTGTTTTTTTTGTCTTTTTTTCGTGTCGATGGTTCGCTATTTACCGCTCCCTCCCCTCGTGTGAAAATATTTCGCACAGCTTCTTATTAATAATAATCGAAAGCAAATGCATATCTTATTGCCCTCGAATCGCGTGAGCATCGAAGAAGCAGAGGAAGATTTATGATTCATAGACTTTTTCGACGCCGTTGGCTGTCGAAAAGTCTGTCGTGCTTTCTTCGTGCCGCCCTCTTTCTAAAGAGTGCTTTTTCTATCAGTTACGATTTTACGAACCACAAGGACGACCACCGCAGCAATCCGTCGTGTGTTCTGTCCCTCGAGGAGAAGGACAGCGGCTCGTCGGCGACCTCGTCATCGAGCACGGCATCTTCGTTCGCCAAGGTCGCCGACATTCCCAACAAGATCTCCAATTTATTCAAAAATGGGTCGTTGAAGCTTTCTGAGAAAGAACTCAATAGTTTTTCAATGGAGAACTTCAAAGGGCCCGACTGTCGCTTCGTTGGACTGAAGGTTCTTGCTCGTCCTTCCTTTTTCTCGTTTGCACCATTCCTCAGACCCTTGACCCTCTTTTAGAACCTTGGAGCGACTTGCTATATGAATTCGGCGCTACAGTGCCTCTTTTCTATCCCCACAATTCGCAAGGGCGTCCTCGCTTACCCCGTCGACGAAGTGCAGCTTGAGCAGCTTGCCAAGACCGGTGTCGTCGACCATACCGTGAAGACGGTCGATATTGAGGTTCTTATGAAATGTTTTGAGTCTTAGCTACCGCCTTCGTTGACCCATTGTTTCCCAGGGAGCTCAGGAGCAGTCCATGGCTGAGCTTACGAGGACTTTTGCGCACTTGGCGACAACCGACCTCAAATACTACGATCCGACAACATTGGCTCAAGCGCTTAACATTCGCACCGATATTCAGCAAGATGCTCACGAGTGTGTCTCCCGCGAATTATTACATTATCTCGGTCCTCACTCTTATTCCTTTAGATTTTTGCAGCTCTTGATCGACATGGTTGACACCAAATTGACCGATATCGACAACGAAAAGCTCAGCAAATCCCACGGGACAGCCGTCAAGTTCCCCTACTCGCCCGCGTCTAATTCGAGAAGTGATAAAAAACTTCCTTTGGTGGATCCAGCGTTTGATATTCACCGCGCGGTCCGCGACACGTTTGAGGGCGAAGCTATCTACTTGACGACCTGCAGCAAATGCAAGAATGTCTCCACAGTGACCAATGCCTTCTCGCACCTCGCGCTGAACATTGAGGGCAAGAAGAAGCTCATGGAATGCCTTAGTGCGAATTTCGAGGAGGAGAAAATTGAAGGCTATGAATGCGATGGCTGCAGATCGAAACAGACCGCCTCTCGAGAACACTCAATAACGAAGCTTCCTAATGTAACCTTCATTTGTCCTTTTTCCTGATTTTTTCTTCACAAGTATTGAATTCCACCACTAGGTTCTTTCAATTCAATTGATGCGCTTCGTGTTTTCCAAGGCAACTGCCGATCGACGAAAACTGTCCCATGAGGTCGCCTTTCCTCAATTCCTCGAGATGGCCCCTTTCACGCAAGGGTCGCCCCCTCCTGCTCAGCCTGCCTCCTATGATACTCCTTTCACCAGTGCGTCTTATTTTGACTTCTCACGACGCGCCACTCCTTCTGTGGCTCATTCTATTGATTAGATTACACAAATCTTGACTTCAGCGACTCCTACGTGTCGTCCCACAACAACGAACGGAAGCCCACTCCAACTGAATATCGTCTGACTGCTGTCGTGTCTCATATTGGTCACTCGGCTGATTGTACTTCAGGATCCTTCGGCCCACGTAGATTAATTCATTTTTCTAATATTTGTGCTATTCTCAGCGGGTCATTATACTGCCACGGTATATGACGTGATAACCAACAACTGGTTCAAGATTGATGATCGCAACGTTTCCAAGTGCACGTCGTATCCTTTCTCGAGCTCCTCGACTTGGTCCCTTTGTACAACATACCTACTTCTTGTTCTCGTTCTTTTCTCCTTCATTGTAACTTTCATAGTCCCGAGTACGAGCGAGGAGACCCCGTATCTTCTCTTCTATACCAAGTCCATCGAGCTTGACGCATATCCCGTCAAGATTGGACAATACGAAATTCCTAGGCGGCTTCTTGACGACATGAGTATATCTTTCTCCTTGCTGCTTTTGTTGGCTATTTTCATTGATTATTCATCCCATTTCGGTTAGGTGTCTCGTTCCAGCACGAGATGGAGACGGAACTTGAGCGATTTGCAAAACTGAGCGAGCGCCGCAGCGAAATCGAGGCCGAGAAAACCCAATTCCAAGAAATCTATAATGTAATACTTGATTCAGTTCTGTTTCTGTTCAGGGGATACTGACCTCTTTCAGCGACCCTCCTACATACCCCCCCACCACCATTTTGTTCTCTTTTAGTGCTTACCCGCGCCGAGATATGGAGAGGGGAACTACATATCGGCTCGCTGGCTTCGCGATTGGATAAACCGTCGACCCGGTAAATATTGCAATTGCTACCTTGTTGATTTCGATATCTTATTCTCTTGAGTTTGCTGTGTAGTTGGCCGCGTCGACAATACAGATATTTTGTGCGAGCATGGCAATCTCACCCTCGATCTTGCCAAGTTTAAGTGCATATCAGCGGTAATTCTCCCAAGAGCACACGTGGATTTCTTTTCATTTCATCACTCAGTTGTTCGCAGGAAGCATGGAGCTTTTTCTTGTCTCGGTTTGGAGGCGGCCCCGAGATTACCCCGGCGAATTTCTGTAAAGATTGCATTCGCCGATTGATCGCGATCGCCAAGGGGAAAGTTGACGAAATTTCTGCCAAGAAAAAAGCCGTAGAAGCAGTCGGCTACTCTTCCGGTTACAGCGACGAAGTCTACTCTTGCTATGGCGTCCCGAACACGTACCTTGAATCGACCAAGACCTACTACTATGTTTCCAAAAAGTGGATCGAAGGTATGGTTGATTGAGCGCATCTCCAGTGGATCGGGTTCTCTGCCACTCATTCAATCTTGTATAGATTGGTCGCGTCTGCCTCCCGCGGAGGAGGCTGGCAAGCTGGACCCCAATTTCATCAAGGATATTGTCTGTCCTCACGGCAACCTCGTTGCCAACATCGATCGGCGCTCAGGACCGCAATTTCTTCGTGAGAGGGCGCCCTATACAGCAATTCCTCAATATGTATCTTTTCCAATTCGATGCTCCGCTATCCCCTATCGCTTCTTATCTATCTCGTCACCGCTAGACCTTTGAATACCTGACAGCTCGATTTGGGCCTTTCATTACGACGCCCGTACCCGTTTTCATTCATGGCATTGCCGAAGCATGTAATGTGTGCCACGTCCAAATGAATGAGGTATTCCATGGATTTCTTTCAAATCGCATTGCCGTTTTTTTGGTGCTTTTGTTCCTATGCATAGGATCAGGATGCAAAGGAGCAGCTGCGATTGCAGCGGCGCCGAGAGGCCGCTCTTATGCCAGTGCTTTATGGTTGCACGCTCATGACTTCCGAGTACAGAGTTTTTTGGGTCTTTGGGATTTGTTTAATAATTTACTTAGCGACGGTTTAGGAACTCTTACATGCGCTCGGTCTATGGAGGCAGCACCTACTACGTCATCCCCCGCGAGTGGTTCCGCCGGTGGAAGACGGAGTATATTGATGAGTATGGGTTCCTCTTATCTAATCTACTTGCTTATTCGGTCCGAAATAAATTTTCATAGGTGTTTGCCGATGGAGATGCCCGCACCCAACAATCGTGAGTTTATTTGCGAGCACGAGAAGCTGAACATTGATGTCATAAAGCACGCCGCCTCGCCAAAGCATCTTGCTGCCGGTCCCTTGATGACGCTGTCCGAGGAGGCTTGGGAGGACGTTTGTAAGCAGTACTTGGAGCATCTCCTACTCTCCTACTATCTCCTGATATTGGCACAACCACTCAATTTCGAGTTAGGTACCCTACAGCTGGTCCTGAGATCAAGCTCATCGTGCATGAGGCTGCTCGCACCAATCATTCTGGAAAGTTGCGCTATGAAATTATCACGTGTGATCTTCATCCTGCTTTGTGCTCGGAGTGCATCGCGCGTCGCAAGGCGCTCAGTCAAACAACGCGCCTGGACTTCAGCAACCGCAGCATCGATATCTTCGAGCCAAAAGCGGTTTATCGTATTGGTTTCTTTGCTTGGGTTGGATTTTTTCTGAGCCAATATCTCACTGTATTTGGCTTGGTTTAGAGAAATCAGTGGAGGGTATCAACTCGACCATGACGGTCGGTGAGCTCAAGAAGATTGTAGCGAAGAGGATCTACAAGCCTCCATATGAATTCAACATGTGGAATGACACAGTCTTCCTTGGTATCCTCGTCATCTCGCTTCTTTACACCTTCCCTATTCATTTATTTCACACGGACGTGTCTTTCCAGATGACGAAGAACGAACGCTGAGGTCATACGATTTTGACCCCAAGAAGAAGATTTCGGTGGTTGAAGTGCCCGCGGATTCTCTTGGCGGCGATGATGCCCTCGAGCGCGCCATCCAAGAGTCGCTCAAGACCGCCCCGCCCTCCATCACCATAGAACATGATGCAACCGCCAGCAAGCCCCCCTCCGACGTAGGCTTTAAGGGCACCAGCCTCACTGGACTCCCGAAAAAGTCACCCCTCGTCTCGCCTGGCGCGAGCGCACAGACCACTCCGAGGCTTCCGCACAGGGCCGATGAAACCGTGGCTAACAAGAGCCCCGGCAGCGCTCCAGAGACGGTGCTCATGCATAACAATTCTTCAGCGACCGTCGCCGTGCCGAGCAACCCTCCGCCTGCGTCACCTCCGTTGCCCCCTGCTGTGGAGGTCCCTCGAGGTGGCTTCCAGTGCTCGCACTGCACCTTTGTCAACGAGAAGACCGCAAACGGCAAGAGGCTCTGTTCAGTATGCGAACTCGAGACTCTCTATTAGGCAGAACTTGTTTGCTTGCCTATGTTAATGAGAGTTAAAGTTTTCTTGGCATTTACAAATAACATTCACATGTGCTAACGAAGCTATAGATCAACGAACGTATGCGTAGCCCAACACCGTCCATTGGGAGCTGGCACTCACACGGCCATCATCCACATCATTACTTGGGCAGTGATTGAGGCGCACGTGTCGCATCAGGTCCTTCTTGTGGAAGTAGGCGCGCTGGCAGCCCTCCCAGGAGCAAGAGTGCACGCGCTGCTCGCGGAACTTGGACGGCTTGATACGCATGCCTCGCCGCCGCCGCTCTGAAATATCGCCCTCCATGAGCACCACTCGGGGCTTCCTGATCGAAACAACAAAAATATCAGATCCATCTTGACGATGATAAACATTCCAATGACAATGTAGCACTCAGCAAGCGAACCTTGATTTGCCCTTGGGCTTCAACTCTCCCTGATCGACGCTCTCTGCATCCACATCATCTTCGTCGTCGGAGCCGCCGCTTCCATCATCCTCGTCAGAAGAACTATCTTCCATGCTGTCCTCCGAGGAGGCGCGAGGGACCTTGGCGGCCGTTTGCTCACCACTGTGCAAAATTTCCTCCGAACTGGTCGGAATTATGGAGGGCTTGGTGGAGTCGACCGAGGAGGCGTCGAAGCTGCCGCGCCTCATTGGCGACACAATGGTCCGCTCATCATCAGCCGAGGAAGAGTGGAGCCCGAGGAGAACAGGCTCGAGCTGAGGAAAGCATCCATCCGACCCCATAAAGGAACTCCACGACACGTCCGAGCCGTCTTGGTACGCCGGAAGGTCGAGCCCTCCGAACGGAGAGTAGAGCCGCGACACCAAGCCGTCGTCCAAGACTAGCACGTAATTCAATGAGTTTATGAGAATCATTATCATTTCCGAATTTGTCTTGACAGCGGGCCGAGGAGCGAGGAGGAGGGGTCTCAAAAATGGAGAGCGTTTTTATGACAATCTTTTGGGTGGAGGACAAGCCGACGCTGAATCGCGCACGGAGCTCTCTGGAAAGGTCTCTTTGAAAAACAGAATAATACCCAAATAGGCGTCAAATAAAAAATCGTTAGTTCAAAAGGAGAAGAACCAACACAATCTCGTAATTGGTGATTTCATCATTCCCAAAAGGCGGAGACAGAGGCGCACAGGTCGGCATAGTCTGAGCAAATAACGCATGCTGCTCGTCGAAAAATCTATCCATGAAGACAGGTGCAGGCCGCTGGAGGAAGCGAGAGAGGAATGTCGAGTCCAGGCCCGCTGCTGACGCCGCTCAATCGATTCGGAACTCCCTTATCTGGACCTTGCTCCGAAATTGGAAAAGCCAATCCCAGCTCGAAATCGCACGAAGGAAAAGCGTGTATTTTTTGTCCAGCGCTCATCTCACGATATGGCCAATGCTGAGAAGCCGACGGCCCGCGAGATAGGTTTTGGGTTGTATTCTCGAGCACAACTCCATTTTGAATACCGGACCTTTTATTCGGTTCCTACAAGCCCCACAGTGCGTTCCCATTGGCAGCAGTGTCGTATCAGTCGTCCAGTTATGTAGTAAAAAAAATTTTTTTTTGGGCGTGTGAGTGCTAGGATTCGAGTCCACAAATTTTTCATGTATGCCACGATTATTCCTTTTTAACGGTCAAACTCTTCTCTTCTATTTCTTAATAATAATCCCTTGGCTGGTTAAGCCAGCATTTTCGCGGGTAAAATCCGTTTGAGCAGCAGTTTCTTTCCTCTCCGACCGTCAGCCAACGCCAACCGCTACCTAACGCTCGACTCATAACATTATCAGAAGCCTTCGAATATTATTAATAATAGGAAATGGAATATTTTATCATGAAAGAAGAATTAATGGATGCGCCTGAGTAATTTCTGCATCTGAGTTGATGTGACCAGTATCCGGCTGCGCGTTGCAGTCGCCGGGGGCAGCGTCATTTAGTTTGGATGCATCCTAGGGTTCTTACGTTTCCAGTGTTTGAGGAGCGGAGACTGCGCCAAGATATCAATATAAAGAATGCCATTTATAATCTCTATCAAATGTATTAGAAGTTCTAATACCCAATATTGAACGTTTATGTGCCAATGGTTCATCAAGTTGCCGTGTTGCCGCGTGCGCGTTTCTTACTTAAGGTGAGACGGCCGATCCACGGAGATGGCGCGGTTCCAGTAGTTTAGGCCATCGATCACCGCCACGTACTCGTCCAAAGTCTCGATGCCACCCTGGTCTCCTTCACCGTCGACTTGCATGGCATCAACTTCAGTAGGTTTGCGCTTCACGAGGTTGATTCCGGTGCTGTCAATAAAGTAGGGGAAACTGACCACCGGAGACGTCGGGGACTTGGCGATGACGAGACTCCTAGAGCACGATAGTGAGACGAGGGTTCTAGATGAACATCAAAGACACGGCAGACCGTAAATTCGAGAGGGCCTCTGTCGGTATCGTCGGATGAACATCCTCTGGTCGCAGGTTCGCTTTGCTCATTACGGTGAACTCGAGGACGATGCGAGTATTGATCGCGTGCATCCATAGCAAGCCCAGGGCCGCCGTCGCATGAGCAACTACCAAGACCATTCATTAAAAAGAATCAAAGTCAAGAAAGTTTGAAGACTTCTGAGGTACCAGAGCCTCCAGAGACCACTTGATTGGTAACGAGGACGGGCAGCTGGAAGGTCTCTGCGTAATATTTGAGCCGCGATGATATTTTTGATAAAGTGGCCTACAACATAATGTGAGATCCTCACGACAAATCTGCTACAATGCCATTCAGCGTATGCGTACTTGGCGATCAGCAATGGCGGATTTCTCGAAGTCTTTGCTCACGAGGGCGGCGACAGAGTCGACGACAATTAGCTTCACATTCTCTTCAATAATCTTCTCTTCAATTCGTTCAAGCCTATTTGAATATCAGAAGGAAGGTTCTAATAAACTCAATGTGAACAATAAACAAAATTGGCCTCAAAAACAGCACGTAGTACGGGTTTCGTAGATCGGAGGGAAAATGCGTACTCTGTGAGGAATTTTGAGGTCGAAGTTACGGGGAAGACTTTGACCCGTGAGGCCAAGGAGGTCTACCAGTCATGGTTGTGAATGAAGAAGTAAAAGTGATCATTTCTGACAAAGAGATTGCGCACTAAGACGGCGGGATCACTGGTATACATAGGGTGACGTGAAGTGACCATCTCAAGCATGCGTGAAGAATTGAATGCGTGCTCAGTATCAAAATAGTAAACCGACGCGTCCTCACCGAGTCCTAAACACACAATATATTAACTACGATGAGGCGATTCAAATCATGACTCATAGCACCGCCTAAACTTCTCGGCAGAATTGCGATGCCAGTAAGCATATGGCTCAACTGCGTCTTGCCGACGCCAGCAGGTCCAACCACCTGACCACAATGAATCATCTAGTCATTAGCGGAAAATACAGAAAGATTCAAAGGCATATTACCTCTGTAATTGAACCAGCAGGCAAACCTCCTCGCAAATAGGCGTCGACCAGCGGGAGGGTTGTGATGAGCACATTATCCCCTTGCTCACTTTTCTTCTCCAGCATTTGCATCACCTTACCAATGAATAAAACCATTTAAATGATAAGTTCCTTTCCCAATAATAAAGAAATGACCTACAGAGAGGGGCGTGGGGGCGACCTTGGCGGAGGTAAGACGGACGAGGTCGAGAATGACAGGCAGAGACATGTCGAGCTCAGAAAGCAGCTCATACAGAGACCTGCCGAGAAGATCCTGCAAATTCAAAAAATTCACTTTAGAGGTTAGATCAATCTGATAGCGCTTCTGCGACGGTGGCGGAAGCAGCTCGGCATCCATTCGACGAGCTTCGGCGAACAGGTGAAAAACGTCGAGCAAGTGCAGCAAGGCATCGAAAAAGCAAGCGAAAAACTATAATATCATAAAATACAGTAGATAGAAGATGGAGCGAATGGAGCCGAGGAAAGGGCCTTCACGGTGGCGAAGCCGCGCTGCTCGAGCAGGTCGACCGTCGTCGCGTCAAAGGCCAGCACTTGCCGCAAACGCCGCTCAGCCATGGAATATTAGGATAAATGATTGTTGATGACGAGGGGGCAGCGAAAAAAAATGGCAAGAAATTAGGCCCTACAAGAAATTCAGGACTTGAACAATTCGTCGAAGTCGCTTGGCGGGAGAACGAGCACCGTTAGAAGAGTGTTGTTCTTCGGAAGTGCCTTTTAAAAGGTTCTAACTATTTTATTTACATGAAACATAGTGGCCTTCATTACAGTGGGATCACAGCGGGGCCTCCTCGGTCACTTGCTTTTGGGCCTTGGCAGCTGCGGAGATCTCCGAGAAGAGGTCTTCCATGGAGTCGTCGTCCTTCTCTTTCTCTTTCTTCTCCTTTTCGTTCTTAGTCTCCGTTACTTTCTCTTTCTCAAGCAGGTCTTGGGTAAATGAACTTTGCGATGCCTTCTCTTGCTGCTTCTGTTGGCGGCGGAGAAGGGCTTGGCGTTTGTTCTCCTCGATCTTCTTCTTGATCGCCTCAGCGTCCTCAGGGCTTTTAGCATTTTGATTGCGCTTATCACCTGTATCGTTAGTAGCGACGGTCGCGGACGGCAGAGGTTGTGCAGCCGCAGCGACGGTGGGTGGTGCGGGCGCTGCAGCTTCAGGCTCGGGTGCTGGAGGCGGGTAGAAAATATTGCGACGAAAGTCCTGTACACGAATTACTCCATAAAACGAAACGTAAAGAAAAGCGATGTGGACCTGGAGCATCAAGTGATTGTCAACTTTGGCGAAGCGCTTAATGAAATCGTCGAAAGAGATCGACGGGACGAGGTTCTTGGCCCACTCCTCGCACAGCTTCATCAACAAGCCCAACTCATTGACCTAGAAATAGATATATATATATATTACTACTTATTTTATCGGAGGCATCCGAAGAAAGAATCCGGGCGCACGGCCTCGGCGTCCGTAAGAGGACCACTGCGCGGGAACTGCGCGAAGAGCTTCTCGGCGTTCCCGGCGAGCTTCGTAAAACCCTGTGGGCTCAGCAACACGTCCGCAGTGAGCTTAGTTTTTTCCTTACTAAATGACGCAATCAAATAACGATAATAAGTCTCAAAGCAGAAATAACTGGAGCAAGGAGAAAGGGGCGAAAAGAGCGGGAAAGCTGAAGATGGGGTCGAGAGCTGAACAAGCGAGCAAGGACCGCAGCTGAAGCAGTGCGCCCTTCTTGTTGGCAGTCTCGCGAGAGTATTTTCCACTGCGGCCTCCCTGAGGGGCGCCCGCGGTGGACGGCTCAGGGGCGTCAATCTCTTGGTCGCCCTTGGCCTCGCTGATCATCTCTTGAAAGGTTCGCTTCGACATCTGCCTCTTCAACCTCCTGCACACTGACGAGGCCACGAGCCCACGAGGGAGAGTCCAAGTTGAGCGACTTGTCCCTTGAGTCCGCGGCAGAGC
>Ga0154020_10005280_pt1 | contig 15282 bp, 12 predicted proteins | sample Klosneuvirus_201_FD_109709 | JGI IMG/M metagenome (GOLD analysis project Ga0154020, IMG submission 109709) | Active sludge microbial communities from wastewater, Klosterneuburg, Austria - Klosneuvirus_20160825_MG | ecosystem: Engineered > WWTP > Aerobic digester > Activated sludge | place...
AAATCATCGCGTGGAAGATTTCCCAGGGCGTTGCCCTGGGCTGACATAGAGTCGTCCCGTTGGGCCTGAAAACAGGACGCCAAGTCCGGCTGATCGGACACTTATTGATCGATCGATCCTTAGGAATGCGAAGAACTGGGATGAATGACGCCATGCCGCTCGCCTGTGGCGATTACATTTGCTCAATCCTGTCCTGCTCGCGGGGGAGGCAGCGGTTTTCGATCGCTCTGATAAAGATCGATCGCTTCTGAAACGATTTGACACAGCTCCACAAAAATCACCGAGGAAAAACGTTATGCCATCACTCAACAAAGTCGTCATCGTCACTGGTGGCGGAACCGGCGTTGGTCGCGCGACATCGCTGGCGCTGGCGCGCCTGGGTTACGACGTCATTGTGAATTACTCGCGATCGAAAGCAGATGCGGACGCAACGGTGAGTGAGGTCACGGCACTCGGAGTTCGCGCGTTTGCAGTGCGGGCTGACGTGGCGAAGGACTCTGAATGTTGCGCGATGGTCAAGTTTGCCGTCAGTGAACTGGGCCGCGTCGATGTGCTGGTGAACTGTGCGGGGACGACGGAGTTCATCCCGTTCAATGATCTCGACGCGGTCTCCGATGAGGCGTGGGAAAGGCTCTACAAGATCAACGTCGTGGGAGCCTTCCACTGCGCTCGAGCTGTTCGCGAACCGATGCTGGCGAGCGGTGGTGGCATGATCGTCAACGTTTCCAGCGTTGCCGCACAACTGGGACAGGGCAGTTCGATTCCGTATTGCTGCACGAAGGCGGCACTCGACAGCCTCACCGTATCACTGGCAAGAACGCTGGCTCCGCAGATCCGCGTGAACGGCGTCGCTCCCGGCTTTATCGAGGGACGGTGGACGCAGGGCGGACTCGGTTCCAAATATGACAGCATCAAGCAGGCCTATGAAAAGACGTTGCCGCTTGGTTGCGTCTGTCAGCCGGACGACATCGCGGACGGAATCGTGAGCCTGATTACCGGAAGCAAACTAGTCACCGGTCAGACACTCACGGTCGATGCCGGGATGATGATCAGCGGTTTTCAGGTGAAGTTTGATTGAGGGTCAACAGAGTCGTTCGACTGTCTCAATTTTGTGTCAAAGACCCCATCCGGCTCGCCCGGATCGGTGAATGTGATGGCGAGCTAGCAATTAACACCCGTCACCCCGCCTCATTCTTCCTGTCCTGCCGCCGAAGGCGGCAGGACAGGAAGAATGGGGCTTTGAGTGGGTTCGCTTTCTAGCTCACCATCATCTTCACCAATGGCACGAGGCGATTGGGGTCGAACTTGGGACAGTCGAATTAGGCTACTTATAGTCCTGATCCGCTTCTGCCCAGACACGGGCATCTCCATCTTCGCCAATCGCGACATGAATCACGTTGCCGCGACAACAGACGGGGCAGTCTTCGATGTATTCCTGACTTGAGCCTTCCGTGACGTCGAGCGGAATGACGATTTCTTCACCGCAGGCGTCGCAAACGTAGGTGACTTCCCCCCGCATCGTCGCCTTGCCATTCCGGGAGAAACCGGCGCGAGAAGGCGCGTCCTCTTCCAGCGACGGCAAGTGTTCGTGGGACGCGACCATTCGGCAAGCCCACAGCAGCACGGCCAGAGAGCCTTCGTCAGCAAGCCGATGATCGTTGCCAATTTCAATCAACGTCTCCGGCGGCAAACCACTTCTGGCGACAAGTTCCTCGGAGTCTGCGAACGGAATCACATCGTCGCTCCGACTATGCAGCACGATCGAATCCGGTTTGAGCGATCGGACGATTCCCCATTTTTTCCACGCCGGACAAAGCAAAACGATCGGCGTGGCGTCCGACTCGATATTCATCGCCACGGCCCCGCCGCGTGAGGAACCAACAATGACATCCGGCTTGCGCTCGTCGTACTCCGCCTGAGCCGTGCGGATGGCTTTCTCGAAGTCATCGTCATCAAGGGCCGGGTTGATGACTGTGTGACCAGCGTCCTTGAGGTAGGTCGCCTTGATGCTGCCGGGAATGGACTTCCAGCCGTGAAGGAAGAGGATCTTCATGTGAGTCTCCTTAGTTGATCTGAAAACTACCGCACGCAGGAAGTTTACCCAACGCTGAAACCATTTCGCAAATCACATTTGACCAGTCAGTTGCGTAAGTTGTTCGGCCACCGAACCGGCTGGCAGGTGAACTCGCTGGCAAATGAACTCGCTAACCGTGTCCCGGCAGAACGCATTCAAATTGATATTCGCATAGTTTAGTCATGGAGTGCCCTTGAATGTCCCACGAATACCAGCAGTAATTTCGAAAAGCTGAGAGTTGTTTCTGGTCGCGATTCCAGGACAAAGAAATCGCCGGGCACATTTTGAAGAACTCGTTTTGTCACATTTGCCACGGGAGCACTTCGTTTCTCTCCACAGTTCAGGTGGATACAATCAGGTCTGTACAAACGCTGTGACTGGCGCACTGTTCCAACAAACAAAACGATGAATACTCGAATAAGGAAAGCCCCCCGATGGAACCATTCTCCCCGCAGGAAGCCATGAACCGGATGTTCACGGGATACTGGACTACGCAGGCTTTGTATGTCGCGGCGAAGCTGGGCATCGCTGACCTGCTGACGCAGGGGCCGCGATCCGCCGTCGATCTGGCACAGACGACGAACGTGCATGCGCCTTCGTTGTATCGCCTCCTCCGCGCCCTGGCCAGCATGGGAGTCTTCGCAGACGACGGGAGCGGACATTTTACTTTGACGCCAATGGCAGAATGCCTCCGCAGCGATGTGCCTGGATCGCAGCGGGCCTTGGCGATCATGTCTGGAGAAGAACACTACAAAGCATGGGGCGAATTGCTCTACAGCGTACAGACCGGGAAGATCGCCTTCGACAAATTGTACGGAATGCCGGTGTTTGATTTCCTGTCGCAGAATTTCGAACAGGCGAAGGTGTTCGATGCGGCGATGGTTGGCATCCACGGACGAGAGTCGGCGGCGATGACTGAGGCCTATAACTTTTCGGACATTGGCGTCCTGGCCGACATCGGCGGAGGCAACGGCAGTCTGCTGACCATGGTACTGAAGGAATTTCCAACGCTGCGGGGAATGCTGTATGACCTGCCCGGCGTTACGGAGCGGGCCACCGTAAATCTTCACGCAGCTGGACTGGCCAACCGTTGCCAGGTCATCGGCGGCAGCTTCTTTCAATCCGTCCCGACCGGAGCTGATGCCTACCTGATGCGGCACATCATCCATGATTGGGACGACGAAAAAGCGACGACGATCCTGCGAAATGTCCATCAGGCGATGAGCAAAGACGCTCGATTGCTGGTCGTGGAAAGCGTCATCCCGCCGGGCAACGAACCATCCTTCGGCAAACTGCTCGACCTGACAATGCTCACGATCCCAGGCGGCAAGGAACGAACCGAGGACCAGTATCGCGCGCTCTACAAGACCGCTGGCTTCGAACTGACACGAATCGTCCCGACGACCGCCGAAGTCAGCGTCATCGAAGGAAAGAAACTGTAGAGGTCGCACGATGCTAACGAGTCCACGCCAGCCATTTTTTGAACATTGATTTTACGAACGGCGTGAGCCGCGTTCTGCTGTATTGGTCGCCGAGCCGACGAATGGCTTCCGCCTGAGTCGGATAGGGGTGAATCGTGCTGCCGATCTTCGACAGCCCAAGTCCGTGCGTCATGGCCAGCGTGATTTCCGAGATCATGTCGCCAGCGTTTCTGACGACAATCGTTGCACCCACGATTTTGTCCGTGCCTTTCTTCACGTGGACTTTCACAAATCCCTCCTCCCCCCTTCCAGGATCGCGCGATCCACGTCGCGGAAATGCTGCACATAGGTGTCGATTTCGACGCCCTTCGCGTTTGCGTCGTTGCTGCTGAGCCCAACATGGGCAAGTTCCGGAGACGTATACGTACACCACGGAATTGTGAGGGCACTCGATTTCTTCAGGCCCCGGAAGAGAGCGTTCTGAATCACGATGCGGGCCATGAAGTCGGCGGCGTGAGTGAACTGATACGGCGAACAGATGTCGCCAGCCGCGTAGATCAACGGGTTGGCCGTTTGCATCCGGTCATTGACTTTGACACCGGTCTGATCGAACTCGACGCCGACACGTTTGAGAGGCGAGTCATCACTTTACGAACCACCAGCGGGAACAATCCCAGCATCACGAAAGCACCAGGAATCTGACAGAGCAAGGGCTCTCGTCACTCAGAGAGTGACGGCTACTATAGCATTCACAGGCTCAACACAAACGACCGGCAAGTTAAGCAATCGACTTCACGCGGCCAGCCACCCTTGGATGTTAAGTTGGAATATATACGATGCGGCCCGGTTCAGTGACCGGGAATTGCTGGCCGGAAACCACGCCGTGGCGTTCGAGTGGGTTGATGAAGACACGGTCTATCCAGTGACTGCATTGCGAAGGGATCGGGAACGATGAAACAAGCAACCAGGACGCGACAGCCCACAGCAGAAGAACGCGAACGCTGGCAAGCCGCTGCCGAAGCCACGAACGTGGAACGGGAACGGGAGTTCTGAAATCCGATTGTTGCCCAGTTGCAGGGGCAGGCCGATATGGATTCTGCCGTAGATCTGCTGAAAGGCGTTCGAGAATCTCAAGGCATCACACTGCGAACGCTGGAAGAAACCGCCGGAATTCCGCGTGGCAATCTGTCTCGACTGGAGAACCACAAGAACACGCCCGACTTTTCGACACTGCAAAAATACGCCGCCGCCCTGGGCAAAGTCGTTCGTGTTGTCGTTGTGGATGAATAAGCGTCAACGCTGACTGCGTTCTGCCCAGACCTTCATCAGAGACGGGAAGTCAGCCAGTTCTGTCAGCGCCGGCGCTTCCTCCCGTTCGGCCTTGCGGAGTTTCCCGGTTCTGTCCTGTTCAGTCAGCAAAGAACTCAGCCGCGACTTTAGGGCTGCGGGCATTTGAAACCGTTTCCAGTCCTGCGGAAGTTCCAGTTCAACCGTAACGCTGCTCATGTGTGTTCCCCGAATTGACTGGCGCTGTACCACTGCCCGCAAGCCAACGGAATCAGCAATTCCGGCAAGCCATCCCCTGACAACCGAACTCTGCCGACAAATTCGCGGTGTGACGGGCCCCGCGTGAAATCGGAAGAATGGCAACGCTGGATTCTGTTCGCGAGTAGTAGGGCGAACGCTCGTCAGTTGTTGGCGGAAGCGTGAAGCGGTTGGCGTTTGATCAGGGAAACAGAGCACATTCTGAAACCAGTGGCCCCACCAGTGGCCCCATTGCCGAAGATTCGGTATCGGTAGCCCTGATTCGGCAGCGGATCCAGGACGCGCTGAACGCGGCGTGGTGGGATCTGCAGAGACTTGCGGCGGTTGAGACTCCGGAGAATCGCAAGGCCGTGGAACAGACGCGGAACAAGCTGGCGGTTCTCGTGGAAGCGTGGGAGCAATTCTGCGGACAGGGGCAACCATCAGCGATCGAACGCCCGATAAGCTGACCGCAGCATTCTGGAAAGGCGGGGCAGAACGCTTAGGGGCTCGAACCAATTGGCCAGAATGCTGGGGAAATTGCAGATTCTAAAAATGGTGGCCAGCCAGGTGGCCAGTTTGAGGCTGATTCCGAACTTCAGACCGTCATTGATGCGTGGCCAAGTCGGAGCGATGCAACGCGGTATACAATCCTGCGGGCCGTTCAACGCGAATCTGCCAGCAAGTAGAATTGAGCGTGTGTTTCGGCAGAATGCAAAACACCACTCGGTTCGCTACCATTTCCGGATGTCGAGTTTTGAATCGTGCAACGGGCCAGAGAGTCAATCCGAATTCAGCATTGCGGTGTCGCGATAGTCGCCACTCTTGGAAGTACGCGGAAGCAGATGAACGAATACCCGAACAAAGAATTGGATTCGGAACTTATCATCGGTTTGGCAGGAGCAGTCGGCACTGAATTGAAACACGTAATTGACTTTCTCGAAGAACGATTCTTGCGGGCTGGTTTTGAATTCAGTGTCATCAAGATATCGAAAGAGGTCATACCGCTACTGTCAAAACCTGTGGACCACGGCAACGACAATTTTCAGCGTATTTGGGCATCCATGGATGCCGGAAATGCAGCCAGAACAAAGGCAGTAGAGAGACTGCGTCGTGAAGAAATCATTTCTGATGATCAGAAAGATATTCAGTGGAAGATTGGAAATGCAGTATTGGCATATGGCGCTGCAGCACAGATCTTCGACAAACGCACTCAAGATGGAGAAATTGATCCACTAATCCGTCCGAAGAACGTTTACATAATAGATTCACTCAAACGACCGGAGGAAGTCGAACAGTTGCGTCTTATCTATCCGTCGGGTTTTGTCTTGATTGGGGTACATGCCGAGCAAGATCGTCGTCGAAAACACTTGATTGACGAACTTGGACTTACTGACGAGCAGGTAACAAAGTTGTTTGAACGTGATGGGGAGGAAAAGAGGGATCCCCATGGCCAGCAGTTAAACAAGACATTTCACCATGCTGATTTTTTTGTCAGCGCCACATCCAGCTTTGACAGACTGCGAGCAGACGTCAAACGAATTGTCGAAGTCCTTTTCGGGAATCCTTTTCTCACGCCGACGTTTGACGAGTATGCCATGTTCATGGCGTTTGCTGCGGCGTTGCGGTCAGCTGATCTTTCTCGGCAAGTTGGAGCGGTCATTACAAAAGACCGAGAGATCCTCTCGACCGGTGCCAATGACTGCCCTCGATTCGGAGGTGGCCAGTATTGGCCCGAACGGTGTGACGACGGGACAATTCAAGACGAAGAAAATGGCAGGGACTACACAAGAGACGAGGATTCAAATCGGATTGAGCAGATTGAGATTGTGAAACAAATCATGCAACAGGTCTCATCGGATGAGAAATTAAGAGAATACGCAGGAACACTGGAAGACATTTTAAACAAGAGTCGTATTCGGGATCTGACTGAGTTCGGTAGGGTCGTGCATGCAGAAATGGCAGCTTTGCTCGCCTGTGCCAGGAACGGGATTTCAACAGTTCAGGCAACTCTTTATTGTACAACCTTTCCTTGTCACAACTGTGCAAAGCACATCGTCTGCGCCGGGCTGCATCGAGTCGTCTACGTAGAACCATATCAGAAGAGCAAAGCAACCGAATTCCACAATGATTCGATCGTTACAACCGCTGCCTCGGAGTGTACAGAGTCAAAAAAGGTTCGTTTTGAGCCCTTTGTCGGAATCGGCCCTCGAAGATTCTTCGACCTGTTTTCAATGCATCTGAGTTCCGGGTACGATTTGGTGCGCAAAGATTCCGATACTGGAAAGAAAAGGAACTGGTCGATTGATAACGCTCGGCTACGATTACAGATGAATCCTCAATCATTCCTCACGCTCGAAGCTCAAGCACGAACAATTTTTGGAAGAATCATACAGGAGGGAACAAATGGCAAATGATCGTCAAACAGGAGGCTTCAACAAGGCACTGCAGATTGTGAATTCACTGCCTCAAGCACAGCAGACGTTGCTGATTCAGTGTTCGATGTCTACCAATTCAACTCCCCGGCAACCGATTGTTCGAGATTCCGGGGCAACTGTCTCTCTGAGTCTTCCAAGTTCAGGCACGAAATAGTTCATATCTGTTCGAGTATATTGCCAAACGTAGAAAGCCCCGAGTGTTCCTCGGGGCTTTCATTCGTTGTGGCACCAGGATCCGGGAAACACTTCAATTGCCGCAAGACTCATTAGCAAACTGGTGATTCGGGAAGAAGCAACGCCGCGCGGTTAGTTGATTGCACACGGGAGGCAAGAACCATACCCTCAGGATTCAAAGAATCCGGCAAACAACCACTACACAGCGGCAAAGCCACGAAAACGACATGAACCACGAAGAATTCATCACCCGTTGGCAGCGAAGCGGCGGGGCGGAAATGGCGAACAGCCAATCGTTCCTGAAAGAACTCTGCCAGTCGCTCGAACTGCCGGAACCTGAACCCACACAAACCGACGAATCGCAGAACAACTACGTCTTTGAAAAGGCCCTGAACTTCAATAACGGCGACGGCTCGTTCAGCGCGGGGCGAGTCGATTTGTACCGGCAAAAGGCGTTTGTCCTGAAATCCAAACAGGGAGCCGAACGCCGAGCCAACGAACTGGCAGAATCCCTTGCCACCGTCACGAAGCAACAGAAGCACCGCAAGGGCACAGCACAGCGAGGAACCGCCCAATGGGCTCAAGCGATGCGTTCAGCGTATCAGCAAGCCAAACGCTACGCCGAAGCCCTTCCCGAATGGCCGCCGTTCCTGATCGTCTGCGACGTTGGCTATTGCTTTGACGTGTACGCCGATTTCAGCGGTTCAGGCAAGAACTACTCGCCATTCCCTGACCCGCAATCGTCCCGCATTCCCCTGCTCAATCTGACGAAGCCAGAGACCCAGACATTCCTCAAAGCCATCTGGGAAGATCCGCACTCACTCGACCCGTCGAAGAAATCTGCCAAGGTCACACGGGAACTTGCCGACCGACTCGCGAAACTTGCCAAGAGTCTGGAAACGGCATCCACCGGAACAAAGGACGAACGAGCCTACGTCGAACGGCTGGTGATTCCAACGATCATGGAACCGCTCAGCAACGAATGGGACACTGTCTCCAGTGCAGCGCGTTCCAGGGCTGGAGCCCTGGAACGAGAATTGACAGCCTCATTCCAGGCCGCATGGAGTATAGACAAAAAGTTCTCGCCATTTTGTCTGTCATTTTCTGCGAGGAGAGTCCACTTTGCGACTCCCTAAGTCCGGAGTCCGTGGATATACTGACCAACCGCAAAGCCACCAGCGATTGGACTACGGTCTTAAGGCGAGCGGCAGAAGCAAGTCTACCAAATGTGTCACCCCGCCGAAGGAATCCGACCTGAGACACGTCGGACTACGTAGGCAGATCTGTCCTCAGATCTGCATCCTTCAGCATGGTCTATGGCAATTGGCGGCATGGCGTGCAGAATCGCCCAAAGTAATTCCATTCCTGCCGATCGCCTTAAGACAAGGTGGGGTTCCGATCCCGCCGGGTTCAGGGCGAATCAAATTTTTAGCCGGAGCGACAGACGATGAGTACACACGGATTGCAGCTACCCGAATCCACGCGACTTCGTCTGGTGGAATTTCAAAAACGAGTACGCGTCGTCAAAATCGCCGAAGGGGTTCTCGCGGGACTCTTTGGCCTTGTGGTTTCGTATCTGACAGTTTTTCTGCTCGATCGCGTCATCGACACGTCAGGTGCGTTGCGATTTGCGTTGCTGCTGGTTGGGTCTGTTGGCCTGGCGGTCTTTTTTCCGCTGAAGTGTCATCGCTGGATCTGGGGCACGCGGCGAATGGAGCAGGTTGCAATTCTGCTCAAGCACAAGTTTCCGGCACTGGGTGATCAGTTGCTGGGAATCGTGGAACTCGCTCACAGCGAACGTGATCTGGGGCAAAGTCAGCGTCTGGCCGAGGCTGCCATTCAGCAAGTCGATGCGGCGGTTCGGGAACGAGATTTTTCGAATGCCGTTCCGCGCCCGCGTCATCTCTTCTGGGGAAAGGTCGTTGCGGTGCCTGTATTGCTCGCACTGCTGGCTCTGGCACTCGTGCCCGCTGCGGGCTTCAATGCGATGGCCCGCTGGCTCATGCCGTGGCGCAGCGACATCGATCGATACACATTCGCACAGGTTGACCCCTTGCCAAAAGAAATGGTGGTGCCGCACGGTGAAGAATTTGAACTGGGAGCATCTCTGTCCGACGCTACTCGCTGGTCGCCAGCGTCTGCTTCAGCCGGGTTTAGCGGCCAGCCAGTGACAACGGCTGCAAAGCAGGATCAGGCCTATCAATTTCAACTGCCTGCTCAGACGGAAAATGGAACACTGAATATTCGCGTGGGTGACCTGACAAAAGATGTCGCCGTCAACGTGGCCAATCGTCCGGAGTTGAGTTCTCTTTCGGCATCGATCAAACTTCCCGACTATCTTCAGTACAGTCGATCGATGGAAGCGGATGTCCGTGGCGGCGTGATTTCCGTATTGAAGGGCGCGACAGCGGCATTCGAGGCGGAGATTGGCCGGAATCTTGCGGAAGCCGTTGTGAACGACGTGCCCGCGTCGATCGCAGGCGCTCGAATTCGCCCGGCCCCCGTGACCATTGCGGAATCAACGGTGCTGGAATTCCGCTGGCGCGACGAACTGGGGCTGACACCACGCGATGCGTTTCGACTGAAGATCAACGCCGTCGATGACGCCGCCCCGGATGTCACGTTCCAGCAGCAGGAACCGCAACAGGTTGTCCTTTCAACCGATACGATCACGTTTGATCTGCAGTCACGGGACGACTTCGGTGTCCGGAACATGGGTATCGAATGGAAAGGCGTGGCGCATCCAGTCCACAACCCCGCGCCGGATACCGGCGAGAAACTTGTGGAAGTTGGAGCCCCCGAGCAAACTCGCCTGACGGCTCGCGCGACGTTCTGTGCCGAAACAGACAACATCCGGGCTCAGACGCTGGAACTGCGATCCTATGTTGAGGACTACAATCCGGAACGAGGCCGGATCTATTCGCCAGCGTATGTGCTGCATGTGATGACTCCCGATCAGCACGCCGTGTGGATGATGAGCCAACTGCGTCGCTGGGCGAGTCTGGCGGATGATGTTTACGAAGAAGAAATGCGACTGCACGACGCCAATCGTCAAATCCGCCAGTTGGATTCGGATCAACTGAATGCTCCTGAAACACGACGGCAGATTGAACAGCAGGCCGCCGCTGAAAAAGCAAACGGGCAGCGTTTGGCTTCAGTGACCGATCAGGGCGACCAGTTGCTGAAACAGGCTCTGCGGAACAAAGAGATGATGGTCGGGCACTTGGAAACATGGGCGGGCGGATTACAGCGGCTGCGCGATATCGCGGAGAACCGTATGCCATCGGTCGCAGATCTGTTGGCTCAGGGGGCGAAAGCCCCCGGCAAAAAATCAGCGGCGGCGAACGCTCAGGCAAAATCGAAAACCGGCCCGCAGGCTGGTAACAACAAAGGAAACCAGACTGGCGAACCGGGCGAGTCAAAGAAGAGCGATCAGCCGCCACAGCCAGCCGTTCCAAAGTTGACCGACGTCGAGTCCGGCTTCAACAAACAAAACCCGGCCACGGGTGAAAAGAAGGAGTCAAAAGCCAGCAAAGGCAAGTTTGGTTTGCCCGCGACTGTGTTGCAGGGCGGACCGCCGCAGGAAGACGAAAAGAAGAAGCCTGAAACTCCGGCGGAAGAAAAAGTCGAAGAGGCCGTGGAAGAGCAAACAGACCTGCTGGCCGAGTTTGAAAAGGTCCGGGAAGATCTGCAGAAGATCATGGATGACCTGGAGAACAGCACGTTTGTCAAACGCTTCAAGGCGGCGTCACGAGAACAACTTGAGGTCGCCACCGCCCTGAATCGCACCCTGTTTGACGGATTCGGCGTCGCAGAGGATTCACTCGACCAGCGACAGAGAGATCAGTCAGTACGGATCGGGGATCGCGAGTCGGCTCAGAGTCAAAAAGTGCGCGACATTCAGTCGGATCTGGAAGCGTATTATGATCGACGCAAGGAAGAAAAATTTCTCCGCATTACGCAGGAGATGGACGAATTTGAAGTCGTCAAGAAGCTGAGTGAACTCGGCGATCGCGTCCGCATCAACCGCAGTGGCGAATCTATCGCGCGTGCCGAGTACTGGGGCGACACACTCGACCGCTGGGCGGAAGAGTTGGTGTCGGCGTCAAAGTGTGGCCAGTGCAAAGGCTGCAAGGGCGAAAGTTTGCCGCCATCGATTGTGCTGGAAGTGATGCGCATTCTCGAAGGCGAAATGGATCTGCGCGAAGAAACGCGTTCACTGGAACAGCTGCGAGACAATCTGGAAACGGTGGCCTACACGGATAAAGCAGAACTGCAGGCGGACACGCAACGGAGTCTCTTCGATCGCACGGTGAATGTCGTGAAGGACATTCAGGCTCTGCCGATGGGACAGAAGAAATTTGGCAAAGAGATTCAATTGATTTCCGCAGCTTCCGGTGCCATGAATGATGCGACGGAAGTCCTGAGTCGCCCTGATACTGGTCGTGAAGCGATCGCCGCAGAAACAGAAGCCATCGAGTTGCTGCTGCAGAGTAAACGGGCAAATCCAAAGGGAGGAGGCGGTGGTGGCGGTTCCAATCCAGGCGGTGGCGGCACGGGCGATACAGATCGCGTTGCCTTGGAATTGTATGGCCCTGGTTCGGATCCACTGGCTCAGATTGAAGCGCGCGGAGTGCAACAGTCAACCGGAACCACCAACGATCAGATTCCGGCAGAATTCCGCGATGGCATCGACGCCTTCTTCAATGCGCTTGAGAACAGGAAGTAGCGAAATGCTGAAATGGCTCGTGATGCTGTCGTTCGGATTGACCTTTGCTTTGTGTACCCACGAAGCCGAGGCGCAGGAGACTCAGCTTCAATTCGGGACAGACGTTCCGCAGGACGTTGAACTCATCTACGAACGCGGTCTGCAATGGCTGGCCAGCAACCAGCAGGAGGAAGGCAGTTGGGAAGGAGGCGAAAACGGCCCCGGTGTCACTGGTATGTGCGTGATGGCGTTTTTGGCGAGTGGCGAGGATCCAAATTTTGGACCTTACAGCGAAAATATTCGCCGAGCCGTCCGCAGTATGATTCGCACACAGGCGGAATCGACAGGCTATTTTGGTGGCAGTCGCGGACACGGAAGCATGTACCATCACGGATTCGCGATGCTGGGCATGTCCGAGATTTACGGCGTGCTGGATGAAGATTCGCTCTGGGACGGCGACACCAACAAGGACGACCATCGCAGTATCGGAGAATCACTGGAACTCGCCGTCCGCGCCACCATCACGTCGCAGAAAAACAATCAGTGGAATGCCTGGCGATACGGGCCGGAAGCGAACGATGCGGACACCTCCGTTTCCGGGGCCGTGCTGATGGGATTGCTGGCCGCGCGCAACGCCGGAATCAAAGTGCCGGATGATGGCATCGACAAGGCATTGGAATACTTTCGTTCGATGACGACCAATCGTGGTGAAGTTGGCTATTCGGGGATTGGCGGCGGTGGGTCAAATAACCTGAAGTCCATTGCCGCGCTGGTTTTCGCAATTGGCAAACGCAAGAACCTGAAGGAATACCAGGCAGTGCTGGGCCAGGTCACGAACAACCTTGAAGCGGAAGAATACAGCTATCCGGAATACTATCGCTACTACACGGCGCAGGCGATGTTTCAGGGTGACTTCGAATCCTGGAACAAATGGAATCTAAAAACGGCACGGCAGTTGAAGGAACTGCAGAGCGACGATGGCAGTTTTCAAAGCGGGCACGGGCCAGCGTACGGAACATCCATGTCACTACTGGCGATGGCGTTGAATTATCGGTTTTTGCCGATCTACGAACGGTAGCAGCAAGCGGTCAAAAAGTGTCGAAACTGAAATCAGCCGCAGAGCGGCAGCTCAATAGTTTACGCTTCACGCGGTCAGAAATGACGCTACCGAATTTCTTGCGATCGTCCCCTCTCCCCCGCGATTGATTTTCCAACTATACACGTTTTCCACGGGGGGAGAGGGCTAGGGTGTGGGGGAAAGAATCCACTGTTTTCTGGTTCATCATATGAACACCAAGTCAGCCCCCTCATCCGGCCTGTCGGCCACCTTCTCCCCCTTGCCAGGGGGAGAAGGGACATCGAAATCGTCGCGTTTGAAAGTACGGCAGTCTGGACCGCGTGAAGTTTACACACAACCGGACGCTGGCGCGTTCCGGCTGACTAGACAAAAATAAACCGCCCAATGCGAAGTGATCATAGTTGGATGCAACACAAGATTGAATTTCCTATGACCAGATACGTGCTGTCGATCCTTCTCGCCTGCGCCATTTGTCCACGCTTGATCAGGGGTGATGATGCCGTCCTGCGATGGAACAACGGCGACGCGCTGTCCGGTACATTCGTCAAAGCTGACGACAGGACACTGACCTGGCGATCGCTGATGTTTACCGATCCATTGCAGATCGAAATGTCACATCTGGCGACAATTCAGTTTCCTGAAAACGAAACCACTGACTCCGGAACAGCCGACGACGCATTTCGCATTCAGGTACGAAATGGAGATTTTCTGGAAGGGCGACTGAAGTCGATCACGGAATCGACGATGTCGTTTGAAAGCAACCGATTTGGAGCTTTCGAAATCCCGCGAAATCAAATTCGCGGATTGCATCGCTCAGCGAATTCCGGCCTGATCTATTCCGGCCCGCGCGGTCTTGAGGGCTGGCAGTCGGCGTTTCGCAGAACATCCCAGAACAACAATGGCGGTGGCATGGGAGGTAGATTTTTTGATGTTCCGGCCGTTCAGGCGGAGGAGAATACAGAACCCGAAAAAGCCGATTCCGCCGTCTGGACCGAGGAGCCCGATGGTTCCCTGACAACAAAAAAAGCGGATGCGGCCATCTTTTTGCCGCTACCTTTTCCGGATCGGTTTGAAATCGAATTTGAACTGAGTTCCACAAAGGTCTGCAGCTTCCTGATGGCGATCGGCCGCGATCCGAAGCAAAGCCGTCGCATCGAAACATGGATCGACGTGCTGGTAGCGGCCAATGGTACTGATTTTGTGACATTGCAGACGATTGGCGAGAAGGATTTGTCGGTTCATCTGCATGTGTTCATTGATCGACCGACGAAAACCATGCACGTCTATGCGGCAACGGGAACAAAACTGGGGGAGATTACGACATCAGGACTGCGCGGAGGACCGGAAGGATTGCTCTTCCGCAATGGCGAATTTGACATGTCTCTTCGTCGGCTGCGTGTCAGCCACTGGGACGGCAAGCCGCCCAGAATTGTCTCTGGCGACAACTCTCGCATTGAATTGAGTGACGGGACAATGCACTTTGGTCAGGTCACGGCATTTGATGCAGCCACTGGCATTGTGACGCTGACAGTGGACTCTGAAACAATCGAAACCCCGATTGCAAAATTGGGGTCTCTGATTCTTTCGAGTGAAACATCTTCTAAATCCTCTGAGTCCGTCGGCGAGCGTGGGGCCGCATGGTTGCGCTGGAGTGACGGAAGTTACGTTTCCGGTTCACTGGTTTCTGTGAACGACGGGATTGCGGAACTGAAAACTGACTATGCTCTTGAAACGCTGAAGTTCAGCACCAAAGGCCTGGTTCAACTGGGACTGTCTCGGTCCGGTGCCTCGATTCCGACTGCGGGCGATGACGCGAACGAGGGCGAAAAGTCCGATCGGCTCTTCCATGAAAAGGGGACGCTGCA
>Ga0154020_10005282_pt1 | contig 15273 bp, 14 predicted proteins | sample Klosneuvirus_201_FD_109709 | JGI IMG/M metagenome (GOLD analysis project Ga0154020, IMG submission 109709) | Active sludge microbial communities from wastewater, Klosterneuburg, Austria - Klosneuvirus_20160825_MG | ecosystem: Engineered > WWTP > Aerobic digester > Activated sludge | place...
AAGGTACTCCATCAACTGTTTCCGGCGCTCGTCATCTATTTGGGCGAGTTCCTTCACGGTGTTCTGTTGCTGAAGCCCCGTGCCGATTGCAGCCGCACCGCCACCGAGGCTCCCAAGAATACCGGACAGCCAAGCATTCTTTTGACCCTTGTAGGCATCGTTGTTCGCGGACTGTTGCGCTCGTAGGTCAGCTTCGGCCCCTTGCATCCTACCGAGCGACTCGGCTCGTACCGGAGCTTCAATCTGGCCCATGACCTGTGCTGCGGCCCCGCCACGGATTCCCTGAGCCGCCATGTTCTGCCCGGTCTGTGACATTCTACCGCCGAGCAAGCTGTTGACGTAGCGATTCTCCCGCTCGCCCATGCGAGCCAAGATACCGTTGATGTCAAGAGTCTGTCGAACTGGTCTGTTCGCAATTTGACCGGCTGCATTTAATCCCATTCCTAATGCTAACAGAGGCCACATATTCTATCTCCTTATCCTACGCCCCACATCCGAAGAGTGTGGTAATTGTGTTTCTGATGGTTGCTGATGGTGGTTCGGGTGCAGTTAAATCGCTTACTATCATTGGCGGAACCTTGCCGCCGTCTCCGCCGACTTCTGTACGATGCTCGTATGTTTCCGGTTGCCATTGCCAACCAGTTCTCCATGATTCTCCGTAGGCACGCCGAACGTACATCCCAGAGACGCGCATTATCCGCTCACTACCTGAATAAGTCCGGTGTGCGTCGTTGCCGTGGTTGCCGTTGCAAAGTATTCCATGAGCATCAAACACGCATTGGTTTTGATTTCGACCAAGTTGAAGGCCGAGTTAATTCCGTCGAGTACGATAGGCATGTTAGCGACTGGTATCGGGCAAAGGGCCAGCATGTGCGCGACGAAAACGTCTGATACTCCAGTATTCGCGCCGCTTGTAGCCCAATTTGTGATTTTCCGCACTCCGGTATCTCCGGCGTTCAAAGGAATAAACCAACTTGGGGTTGTCAATGGTATTGTGTCCACGGCTGATGAGACACGAGCGGCTATTGCCGGAGCCGCCTCTGCTGTGTTGCCATCCTGATCCATATAGGTCAGAGTGATGTTGTGCGCTGTTGCTGTCAATACTGTTGTTACACGAGCCGACACAAAACTGTTTTTAGCGGTCGTGTCCTGATAACGTGACGGGACTCCTGTAATGGCAATATTTGCCGAATTGTGCGAGCAAGAGACAGAAAACAGCCTGTCAACAAGCATGACGGTATTCGCAACCGTTGCCTGTGCTGTCCAAGTGGTTATGTGTAGAGTGTCACTTCCGGCTGGATTAGAAAACGGTAGCGATCCTGCGTCACCTTTAGCATTAACAGTTCCACCTGGCGCGGCTCCTCCGTTTGAACCAGCAGACGGTACAGCACCTTTGTTCCACAGGTTTTGACAGTAAGCGGCTGCGGGTTTCGCGGCTCCGGTCTTCTGGTAGTAGATGTGTTGCATCTTTCCACCCGTGGCCTCGGAAATCAAATCCGACAGCGAGCCAAACCCCGTGTTGAGATAGCCACCAGCCGCGTGCTTTTTGAGCGCACGTCTTATTTTGTCTTCACTGTACGTCGCCAGATTAGCAAAGAACCCACCTTGAATTGAACCACAGTAGTCGCCGTCTCCACAAGCAAACACGCGACCGGGAACTCCCATGACCGGAATCGGATCGCCGTACCACCCCTTTGCTTGGCGTACCAATCCCTCGGCCATTTCAGGGCCGAGCCAGCGTTCCATTCTTTGCGCGTGTACCGATGGGAATTTTAGTAACTGCATTATGCTTCCAAGATGTAAGTGATGTGACCAGATAGCTGTGACGTACCGGACGTGGTGATATTCAGGGCTTCATTTGCCGCCGTTGCAAACACCGGAGCCAAGATGCTTCCAGACATTCCCAAAGGCATTCCGACTGTCATTGCGAAGTCCCCCGCCAGCTTCGTTGTGCCGCGCTTTAGCGTCACGGTGTTCGTTCCGGCTGAGAACAGAAACCAGCTCAGAACCTTGCATTTCAACGAACCGCCAGCCGCCGCGACTATCTGAGTTGTTGTTGCCGCCGCGATGTCAACAGCCGCGTGCAGAATAGTTGCCCCGCCGCCCGTTGGAACGCTTGCTGTAACGCCGTCAGTAGCCGCTACGAGATTGCGAATGTCGAGATCGGTCGCCTGAACGGTGGTCGTTGGCATAGTTACAACATCCACCTGCATCTCTGTTCCAGAAACAGCACCAGCTAATACAGTTGTGTCGGCCTCTATCGCGTCAAGTACGGCATTGTCGGTTGCGGACAGGTTAGCCGTTACCGTACCGGAAATTGCGGGGCTGTTTGTGACTTCTACTTGAACTTTCCCCGCAGTCACCGCCCCGGCCAAAACACTCGTATCAGCGTCAATCGTTCCAAGAACTGTTTCAATCCCGTCAACGTGACCAATGATAGTGTCTTGCTTTGCTTCAGTTGCCGCCCCTGCTACTGGTGCTATCTCAGCATCAACCTGAACTCTACCTAAAACTACGGTTCCCGCCAGCGTCGCAAGTGAGGCATTTCCTGTATCTTGCTTGGCCTCAGTCGAACCACCAACAGGCGGGTCAACCGTGATCGCTGGCATCGCCGTTACCTTGACATTCAAAGACCCGTCATCTTCTACAGATGCGGGGATTTTTGTCGTTTGGTCAACGATAGATGTGGGGAATTGTCTTGGCATTAGTAAGTCGCAAACAAGATTAGCTCTCCATTGATCCGAACGCCAACCTTACGAACTCCGTCAGTATCTACAAAAGTCACAAGCCCGTTCGGGCTTTCAGGTAGCTTGCCTATCACAATGTTCTCAGAATCAAGTGTTCCGAGGTCTTCTACCTGTGGCTTCGTTTCTATTGAGCCAAGTCTGCCTTCGATGTTCTCAAGGTCTTGTCCGACCGTTTCAATGACTTTCCCCAAAACGGCCCGGTCAATCGGGCCTGCTGGTTTCTGAGTCAGGTTCAAGCCCTGAGTTAAGAGTGTGGTTTTGGTGTTCATTGAAACGACCTGTCGCCCGGAAGTACGTCGGCCCAATTCCCGTCAATCTGAAAAGTCTCAATCGGTTCACCCTCTTTTGCCACATACTCCAGCTTCAGCTTGTGCGAAAGGTCGGGAGATGTCAAAGCGTCGAATCCTACCACCACGGGGCCGTCTGCCTGCGCGTCGAGCGTCTGTGTGCTTTCTACGCCACGAGCCGACGTTAGCGTGACCTTCAGGCTTCCCGGACCCCACGATCCGTGAATTGCCAAGTTGCGGACCTTTTGAAAGCCCAAGCCCTGTACAAAGCGACGTAGGCCCGTTTCTACAATCGGACTCGGCGTGTCAATCGCAATTCCGGGGCCATAAGCGGCCTCAAGTCTAAAGATGCCCTGCTGACCCGCCAAAAGAATCTTGCCCTGTGAATCCTTACCCACGGCGGTCGGTACAAGCTGAATCCCCTCTATTCTGCGAATCTCACCCGTCCGCAAATTCACAGCCACGATGAGCGGGACATTCCGCGATCCCGGTAGCGCCGGAACCACCACGACGTATTCTTGGTCATCCTGTGCAAACTCAGCTTTGGCATTAGCCCAATCGAACTCACTCTCGGTAGGGTAGATTATCCCTCTTGCGAGCGGTCCGGTGAACTCAAGGCCGTTGACAACGTAGATGCCGTCGTAACCAACGTAGGCCGCGCCAAACGGCGTGTCAGCGACAGATTCAGGAGCACGGCAACCCATCTCCGTTTCGCTTTCGTAGATACGCCAATTCTGGATCGCACCGCCCGAAAAGTAGCCGATTGCATATTTGGAGTCTCCAATGACAATTCGATGCGACCGTACCGAAACTAATCCCTGAATGTTGAAGGGGAACTCAACGTAGTTTGCCGGAGGGATAATGTCGTAACACGAAATCCCAAGTCCGTTGACGTGGGAGTAGTACAGCCTGTTTCCGTAAATCTTCCCGTCGTCTGCAACAACGCCCCAAGCAAAAAGCCTATCAGAAAAGATTCTATGGTGACGGCGATTCGGTGAAAGTTCTGTGACTTCATGTGAAAGCTGTTGACGGTCGAAATAGGTTCCGCCAATGATAGAGGCTTCATTCTCATCAACCGTTTTGTACTCAAATACATCCCGCAACCCTTCGCTATTTGGCTCCCAATCTTCAAAATCATCCGACTCTTTATAGATAGAGATAGATGCGATTAGAACTGCGTTTGTCGGGTGTTCCGGCCTGTCTTCAGATGAAGAGCCGCTACTCCGGTAGATGTTCACGAGCTTGGCCGCGAACGGGACAAAATTGATGTCGGCTGAAATAGTTAGCTCTACCCAATTCTCATCTTCTGGTCCAAGATTAAGTATCTCATCTCCAAAAGTAGGAGGCGATTCTTGGCCGCCTTCATAGGTCACAGAGTAGTAGTAGCGAACCCATTGATTCGCGCCAAACCATGTAGAGTAGCTCTGTGTGGCAGGGTCGCCGGGGTCGGACGGTCTTGGCCCTGTCCGTCTTCCGCGACGGCGATTTGCATTATTCCCCTCCGGCGCTATGCGAGTAGCCGACACGGGGGCAAAGTTGCGAGATCCGCGAAGATTGAAGCTTTCGACCTTACCATTCCAAGACACATATCCAAGACCTACCCAATTCTGTGCCTGTGGCCCGTCTGCAACCCTGAACTGTCTCGGCATGACATCCACACCGCCCTCGGTGTACGGCATTGTACCGAGCTTGACTACGACTGCCAGACCCTCTTCACCGCAAGCGCGAATAGCGTCCGGTGAAATTGCCAAGTCAGATTCTCCGTCGCCAAGATTCATGAGCGGGAAAGCGCCAAACGAGCTAACCCAACTACCGTTGTCAGGATTGACCACAAATAGCCGTCTTTGGTCCGACGACAGCTTTGACACGGCGGCCAGCACCTTCACGCCGTCCGGTCTGATTTGCTGGCCTACGCGCTGAACCTCACCCTCTGGTAAATCCAAAGGCGATGCGTTCTCGGAAATCTTCCTGAGTGACAAAGAGCCGGGAGCCTTAGCTGTGTTCAAGTCCTGAAACTGCAAAACCTCGTCACTTGCTAAGTTAAGAGGATGCTTGTGACCGGCGATTTTCCCGCCAATCTGAACTTGAACCCAACTGCTATCTACCATTCTGACCAATCCCTCTGTACTCTTGAACGACCAATAATCGGTTGAAACCTCGGTAAGCCAGCTTCGCGGGCGGTCCGCATTGAAGACGCTCTGGACTTTGCCATTTCGTACTGAGCGGTTGCGAGAGCCAAGACCTTTTCGGCTTTCACTTGCTTGTGCTCAGGAGCTTCTTTCCAAAGTCGCTCCGCCAGCTTCATTCTGACATAGGCTCTGACCATAGGCGTATAGAGCCGTATCAACTCTTTGTTGCCATTGAACAGGGAGTCGCTGTAGGCCGGAGCCATGTTCGGGTCTATGTCTTCGCGTGTGACTACCTCAAAGGTTCCGGTCACAGGCTCCGTAAAGCGAATGATGCCGTTCTCAATCGTCCACGCGAAAGGCTTGAATCCTACTATACTCATCTTCGGTTGAACTGCCCCTCGTTTGTATTTAAGTACCTACGACGCAAAACCGTTGTGTCCGAACTCTCGCCATTGTACGAGACTCCCCACACATAGAGAGATTCGACTACGCTCGGCTCAAGGCCAGACCAAGTAAACGAAAACGGGATGTGTGACAGATTCACTTCTTCACTATCAACTGAAGAAACGACTCGTCCGCTTGTAGTGTAAACGTCCATTCCCGCGCTTCTCCAGCCCGTTATCGTAGCTGAACCAGATTGCCCCGTTCCAAGTACCGTCATGGGCGTTCTGTTCGCGTAGAACATTGTGTCACCCTCAGTAACGTAAATCAGGGTATCGTACATGAGGCCCGTAACCGTGTAGTTCCGAATGAACCACTCAACCTGATAGAACTTGGGCCAGTCCTGAGCGCGCTGAATAGTCAAGGTGTCATACAGCGTCGGCGTCGCCGGTGGATCGCAGTAAACGATAAACCCACACGAGTCGCAGTCGTCACCGCACGGGTACAAAAATTCTACGTTGTCCTGAATACTTGGGAACGAAGACGCAAGTACACTAAGGTAGAACGTGTCAACTGGATATGACTGCGCTGGCACAGAATCAAAGTACGCGGCACAGAATCCTACCGTGTCCCGCAACGAACCAACACCACCTGAAGGATTAGGAGCCAAATAGAAATCTACTTCAAAACTCCCTCCGGGTCCGACTGTCCAATCTCCCGAACTAAGCGAATCTCCGGGATTTACAAGCTGTCCCTGTAAAAAATACCTCGCCCCTGTAGTAAAGTCATACCACCCCGGAGGATTGCTGACCGTGCAAAGCTCAGGAGTCGCAATAAGAATTGGAGCGTCAACTGCAACGCCAAATGTGCCACTTGCCGGAACAGTCGTAATCTGGCCCTCGCTTACGAGCGTGTCGCCTGTCGTGTCAATCCCTGCTTCATACGTCCAATTTGGATTAGGCGTAAGAGCAAAGGCCGAGGTCGCAATGAATATGAGAAGTAGGTAGCGCATTACTTGGGCGACCACTTGGGCTTGACAGGAATTGCGCCGTCACGAAGTTTCGCTGGCGGCTTGGTGTCGTTTGAGTCCCAAAACAGTTGTGTAGAATACTGGAACACCTCTGACGCGCTCGGCATATTCAAGAAGTTTCCCGGAGTTCCAGGGTCTTTCCCAATAAATACGCAAGCCGGAGCCGGAATTTTTTCGTTTGAACCAGCAGGGTTTTGATTTGTTTCAACAACAATGCCCAATGCTCCGCCGCCCGTTGTCCCAAAGAAGAAGTCGTCACGAGAGAATCGCGGTGGGTCATCGCCCCAAACATCTGAAGCATACACAATGATTCCGTCGTCACCGGAGATAGAGTATGAGCAGTTAGAGCTTTGGAAAGTGATAGAGTCTGCCGCAAGCTCAAACACAGTCACGTCCGAGTCCGCAATAACCACACAGTTATCAACGATGAGCGTCGGGCGATTAGCCTCGGTAATTGTCGCGGCATCATAATAGTTGAATTGAATGAACGGGTTTGTCGTCGCACCTGTTGATTTAACAATCATGTTGCAGTTGGTGAATTTCGCATTTCCTGCAACTTGGATAGTGGGCAATACCGTTCCGCCTATAGGCTCGTAGTACAACGTCAAATCTTCAAACTCGATTGGCATTCCAAGATAGGTGTCATTTACGCCAACTCCAGAAACAGCGAACAACTGCGAAACTGATGGAGTCGGATCGCGGTCTTTGTTTGTGATAACCACATTGTTTTTGTCAACGCCTTTAATCTTGACGGGGCAATAATCGCCGATTGTGCAAGCTGCGGCCAAGTTGATATACTGGCCGTCAACTGGTGGGTACACGAGGATTGTCTGCTTCTTGGCAAAGGTCAGCGTCCAAGTCGAATCAATAGTAGCAGCGCGAATCACAGAGTCACGCACGGTAAACACGGAATCATTCAACCAGCATTCGACCTGAAGCCATCGTTGAGCCGCTTCCCCTGTCTTTTCAAACTTCACCCAAGCTCCGGCTTCAGTAATAAAGTCAGGCAGGTCTTTACGGATTGAGTCTTGAACCATAACCGAACCGCGATACATCTTCAGCATCCAGTTTCCGGCTGCGTTCTTTGTTCTCAGCGTGAAGGTATCAAGCTCTGCGGCTGCGGCCCCCGTCTCAGCGTTAAGCGTGCTGTCCGTTCCTACATTGCATCTGAAGTTCACCAAGCTGTCGAGAGCCGTCTTGATCGTTTTGTACCGACCGTTGATAAATCCGAGCGTGTCATTTGTGCGTTGGTCAACCTTCAAAATACCTTCGCCATATCCGGGAGTCGGATCGGCATAGTAGATTCCGTTTGATGTTGAGTCAATCCAGTACGGCCCAACAGGAATTCCCGGCGTAATCCACGGGAGAATCAACGCCTGCGCCGTGTCCGGCCATTCAATCGGAACCGCAGTGGTATCAATCGGCCATACAAGTTCGGCGTTGTTGAAACTGTTAAAATCCACGGTGTCATTGCAACCGGGATTCTTGAATGTTCCGTAGATAGCGCGAAGGCTGTCCTTTTTTTGCTTGAACAATCCTGTCGGCCAAAGCCTGCGCGTCCAAAATTCCTTCATCCAGTCTTTTGAAATGACATAGTTTGTTCCGCTTAGGTCTGGACATGGAGTGCGGAGCGCGTTCTTCTCTCCGGTTGATGTCAGGTAGTATTGCGTTGAACCAGTTGCAATGTCAGAGAAGCTATTGGAAGAATCGTTAGGAACTCTTAGCTCTGCTCCTGAACGCAAATAGATTGCACCTGTCGCACCTGTAATGTCAAGGTAGTCAGGGTCGGCAAGCGTAAGCGCCGTAGTGTTCCATCCTGAACCACCACCTACGTTGATAGTCGGAAGGTTTGCCGTTCCTCCTGTATTTGTGATGTCACCTGAGGTTACAGTAAGTGTCGCTGAATTTACATTTAGGTCAGCGCTTGAGAGAGTTACATTTGACCCACTTGCTGCTGCTGTAACTTGGAAAGCTTCCGACGACCCATTGTTTGCAACAGTAAGGAGAGCTTGCCCGTCCGTTGCGTTTCCCTCCATATACAACTGCCGCAAGTACATCAAATCCCACAAATCCCCCGTTGCCGTTCCCGCTCCAATTGCCTTTCCTGCCGCGCTTGGGTAGATATTCCCAATTTCAAGGTCGCCGTTTATTATTGCGTAATCCGAAACGGTAAGCTGGTTGATTCTTGCGTCCGGCTGATTGGCCGTAGCTGCTCCACCAATTTGAAAATGTCCCCAAAGAGTGTCGCCAGCAACGAAGTTTATCTTATCTCCAGACCGAGCCTCAATAGAGTCGAATTTTGCATTTCCAGAGAAATCAGAAATCGCATTGAAGGTCTGCGCTTGCGTAAACGTATTCGTCTTTGTTTTTATCGCAACGCTGTCAACGTGAATTGCCGTGCCGCCAATTACAAGATAGATTGCAGAGTCGCTCGATGCACCACCAGACGAAACAAGCGTCCAAGTTGACGCTCCGGTTTTAACCCACAATGCCCCGCCTACGGTATTGATTGCCCAATCGCCAACCGCTCCTGTAGGACCAGACGGATCTCCAACTGTATTGTGGAGAGTGACGGGAACCGTGCCTGAGCCGTTTTGCACATAGGTCGTCAATGCCGCAGTAACTTTTCTATCTACCCTGTCTCCAACCATGTTAGTATCAGGGAATAGCCACTTTGTAGAGTTTCTATCCCACACCGTCATAAAGGCGGAGTCAGCCGTGGTGGTGTCAATGGTCATGGTAGCGCGACGACCGGATTGAGTAAATCCAGTTCCGGCCAGTCCAATCGTAAGAGAGTCTTGCGAGTTGCGCGTGCGAGCATAGCCCTTTGACAGAGTGTTGTGGTCAATGGCTACGTTAGCTGAATTTAGAGCGTCTGCCGCCCCGTCAAGAGCGTCTCGCAAATCCGGCGTAGTCAGGTAGTCGTTTTTGATTGTGGTCGTGAACATGCCATAGCTGTCAATAGCAAGTGCGTTAAGAGAGTCTGCACGCTTTGCCTGAGTAACCGAGTCGCTTGCTCCTGCTGCCGCTATCGTGTCTGCGATGTCAGCCCATTGTTGGGCGGTAAAGTCCTGTTGAGTCGTTATGGCCGATCCTGCTACAGCCGCGTACCCGGCTACGTTTGCATAGCGAGCGGCAGAAATCGTGTCTGTGCCAATATAGTGCAGAGCGTAGTCCGCCGTACCGGAAGTGAATGAGTACTGTGCAAAGGCCGCCGAGTCTGCCCCGCGTGCGTGCGTAGAGTACAGAACCCAATTTGAGGCATAGTTTGACGTTCCCTGAAGAGAGTCAAAAGCCGTGGCGGAAAAGACCGCTCGGCTTGTCAGTCCGCCAGCACGGACGAATCTGGCCCAATCTGCCGAGTCAATCAACATCTTGTAGAGCGAGTCCGCGCTCGTTGCAATGAAGTGGCCCGTAGTGAGTTTCTGAAGTCTGAGGGTAATGGCAGAATCCGCAAGCGGAGCATTTCCCGTTGCGGACTGAAAAACCAACGTGTCGCGTAGGTCAGGGTGGAACAGTCGCAAGATTATCGTAGAATCTCGAACTGACTGAGTTGCCGGAGCTTTGTCACCCCGCCCTTGCGCATGTGCAGAGTTGCATCCATTCCACATTAGGCCATAGGTCAAGATGACCAAAAGCAAAAAGAATGCGATGGGGAAAAACTTGCTCTTCATTGTTACCTCAGAATCAAAAATGTTATGTATTGGTCGGGAAGCAAGTCGAACTGGAACGTCACGGTCGGGTCTGAACCGCCAAAGCCAGACGCTACCCAAGATTCACCCGCTCCCTCTGTCAGCAAACCGTCACCGTGCAACATGACCATAAGCTGGTCCACGTCATTCGGGATAGTCGTAATTCCACGGCCCCTGATGTCGGCCCCAAGATTTCCAAGATTCGCAGTACGGTAGCCGCTTCCTGAGAAGCTACTGGCGGCAAAGGTGTATTGCTTGGCAAGGTCGGCAGCCGGTCCGGTCAGCATCCACACAACGCCGTTTGTACCACCGGCCCACGCTTCAGAGAACTGAATACCCGTGCCCTTCAAGAGAATTGCATCGCCGTCGAATCTCGACGTGGTATCACCCGTGGCAATGGGCTTGCCAGCTTTGAAGACCATGAACTGATCCGCATTAGTCGGATATTTGTCAAGTCCTGTAAGCGCCGAGAACGGCAAGATGCTGTTCACAATGTCCGTGTCGTCGAACTTGTACGAGCCGATATTGGACGAGACTTCAGAGCGACTTAGCAAAAGTAGCTTCTGTTTGTACGACTGGAGCACCTGTACCAGTCTGGCCCAAGACTCAACTTCGATGTTCACGTTTGAGCTTGGCAGAGTCGTAATGTCTCCGCTCGCCAAATATCCGGCAAGGGCCGTAAGAAAGTCCGCAAAGTCCTCGTTGCCCCAACCGGAAATAACCGTGTCGAAGTCAATCTCGTTGGCCTGAAGCGCCTTGATTTGTGCTGGTGTCATTAAAGACATTTTACTACTCCACGCTCATTTGTTGTGGCAAGACTCTGTAACTGGTAATGTCCACGCCTTCATGGAACATAGCGTCAACGGTAAGCATCGGCCACGGTATTTTTATGTCCTGTTGATTTGACAGAACAACCGTGTGGCGGCCTGCTCGCGGCTTCACCATGCGAAACACTTCTGTCATGGCTTCTGCGACCATCATACGGTCGGACATCTGCTCGGCTTCGGAGTTCGCTTGCGGGTTCATCTGCAAGTCGTTCCGCTCAAGCGTAAGTAAATCGCTAACCCGCATTTGATGTTCTCCACCGTTGAATAGCCTGTGTGTACTCCGCATGGAACTGAGCGGAGTTCGTAAGCTTATATTTTGCCAATATCAAAACCAAAGGCCGGAGCGTGTCCGGCATGTTCGTCTTGGCTATGGCAGCCGGATAAACTTGTGTGTCTTCGGGATCGGGCTTGATGTCAGCAAGGCCCGGATATGCCTTTATCACTTCTTCTGTGAAGTCGGCAAAAGCAGTCTTCGCATGTCGAATCCAAGATACGGGAGCCGACTGTGCAGGAAGAGCCGCGTAAACCAACTCGCGTCCGATAAACTCATTTCTGGCAATCTCGTAGTCCTCGGCCATCGAGCCTGTCTTGGCAACCCTGAGAGTGCCTCCGCTTAGGGAGTCAGTCTCAAACTGCTGGTAGGCCGGTGAATCAACGAGATACGACGGATTGGATTCGCCCTTACGAGAAAATCTCCGAGTCGTGCGAAACACCCGAAGACCTTCAACATAGATTGTGCTCGAGACTGGTCGTTGGACAATGACCTGAGCTTCCGTCTTCCCCTTTTCAAGGCCGAGGAATCTGACCTCCCCGCCGTCCAGAACTGCCGTGTGCCCGTGCATGAAGGATTGGGCGTGGACTGATTCTTGGTCCGTATTGACAATCGTGTAAAGCTGGTCCCCTACAGAAGCCTTGATTACCCGCGCCGAGCCGTCTGGTAGCGATACTGCGTTGTCTTCCCTGCTTACGGTCTGCTTCACGGTCTGACGGTACAGGCGAGCCAAATTCGGGTTGTTTATCCCGCCTACATCTTCAATGACCTGAAGCTCGGCCTCGCGGATTTTCCCAACGGCTTCAAGGTCGGTCGTTCCAATCTTGTTGACCTTGAGTTCGCCGATCATCCAAAACAGGTCGAGTCTCATTTCTTCTCCTTCTTCGGAGCTTCACCGCCAATGACTCGCGCCAAATGGTAGGCCGCACGCGCTTCAAGGATTTCGCCAAGTCTGCCTTCACCCGCGTTGTAGGCAAGTCGTGAAGCCGCGCCGTAAACGATAGCGTCCTCAAACGCCGGAGGAATGGCTCCCAAGTTGAACTCTTCAGGTACATACAAAATGGTTCCGGTTACACCTTCAAAAGCACCGGGCGGAAGCACATACGCATTTGGTCCCTCTATATAGAAAGACGGATGCGATATTGTGGCTATTTCTTGGGCCGTCATGGGTTTGGGGAGTTTACCCGCCATGATTACCGCGTCAATCCGATGTCCGCTTAGGTAGCCGGTGCAAATCCGTAGATACGATGCTGGTGGAGTGAACTTGCCTTCAGCATCTACCGTCAACTCAGCCTCCGAGCACAACCCAAGTACCATGTCACTCGGAACTCGCGGAGACGCAAAGAGCGCTCTGGCCTCGGCTTTCAACTCTTCTGAGATTGTAGCCGAAACAGGAAAGCGCTGACCCGCAGGATCATTCAACGCACTCTTGATACGAGTTATGAGCGAGGCTTCAGTTGGCATCTTAGGTTGTCACTTCAGGTTCAGTTGAGTCCACTTTATCGTCACCCGTCTTATCGTCGGAGGTAGAATCAGAATCTTCAGTCTCGGAATCTTCATCTCCCTCGCCATCGCCGTCCGTCTCGTCGGGTTCTTGCTCCGCAGGCGGTTCGCTGATGTCGGTTTCAAGCATTGCCAAAAACGCTTTGACGGCTTCTTGGTTTGCTTCGACCCGCGCCCAAAAAGCTTCATCGTTAAATTCGGGTGCAAAGAGGTCAACCTCCTTGATGAACTGAAAGTGGAAACGACACGTCGCGGTCACGTTGTTGGCTTTGATTAGTTCAATACGCCGACCATTGAAGTTCGGCTGCGGCTTGAAGTAATACAGCTTTGAGTGAATCATGTAGCCTGATTCGGGCGGTGGATTGGGGTGAATCCACTCAACATATCCTTTTGGTCGCTTTGGCATTTTTCTTGTCTGTTAAATGAAAGGGGTAGGCGGCTGCCATATTTCAGACAGCCGCCCGAAAAGGCTACTTGTTGATCGCAGCGACTACGGTGTGGCGCAGCTTGTTTGACGCGCTATTTGCGGCTCCGGCTGTATATCGGAAGTAGGCGTACTTCTTAGGAGTAGTACTCACCATCCTTCCGCGCAGTTGACCTTCAGTTTGATTCGCTTGGCTTGTAGCTGCTGCGTGTATAACAATAGTGTCAGAGTTAGCTACTGAACACAATACACCAGATGCATCTGCACCAAACCATTTGACATGTTCCGTCCCGTTTGGGACAGCAAGGGAGTCCCAATTACCAGTTCCGTTAAATCCCTTGCTTGGTTTCCAAAACTGGTTTGAAACGCCCATTGCAATATCAACGTCACCACTATCTGCCGAACTGCAAACAGTAGAGTTCCATGTGAACACATAAGCAGAGTCAGACCCGGCAAGGGCGGTCCCAACAGCCGTGAGCGGCTTCCAACAGTCAGAAATATCAATCGGACCAATTATGGTCACATTTGCTCCTGCCGTGGACCAAGTGATGTTCTGTTCGACCAGCGTTTTGAGTTGCGCATTGGCCGAAACAACGAATGTCATAATCGTCACAAGGACGATAAGAAAATTCTTCATTGTTTTTTCTCCTTTAAGAGATTGTTTGTTGTTTGATTAGCCAAGCACAGTCTTAGCCGAGCGGGGTCGCGGCGGTCGGAACATAGACAGTTGCGTAGTCGCGCAAGGTCTGAGCGTGGCCCACGGTCGGGTCGGTCGCCATGTCAATCACGTTCTTCGCAAAGCCCATGAAGGTCTTGCCGCCGAAGCCGATTTGGTCATCCCAATCCTTGTCGTCCGGGGTAATCGGCATGAAGTCGTACTCGTCAACCAATCCAACTGCCGACGCACCGAGGAAAATCGCTTCTGCGCGGTTGTAGTTTTCTTGGGTTTCCGTGTAGAGATGCGATCCGCCCAACTTGGTCGTCGGATAAGCACCGGCCAAAGCCGCAGCGCGAATTACCAGCACGTTGTCAATGCGACCGCGAACGTAGCGGTCAATCGTGAACAGCGCATTGGACTCCCCACGGACACCGGCGTTCTCGTGCATGCTGACCCATTCGTCGTCGTTCTGAAGGTCAAGCATCTGCTCCGGCGTGACGAGCAAAACGCCGTCAACTTCGCCAAAGCCCGGAAGCATGATTGGGGCAACCGACTTGATCGAAGCAAGGGCCGCAGCTTTGCGAACCTGAGCAACTGTCAAGACCTTGCCAGCGTTAATTCCGGCAACGTCAGTCGCGCCGGACGGATAGGCGACGATGTGCTGAGTCGTGTAAACCAACGACTGCTTGATTGCCGCGAAGAAGTCGTAGTCAACCATGTTGGCGCACCACTCTTCCATTTGGTCGCGGAACAAGCCGCCGAAGTCAATGTTGGACTTCTTCTGTTCGTATTCACCGGGAGCCTGAAATCCGTTGCGGCGAAGGGTCTGAACGATGTCAGTATTCGACAGGACGGGTTGGCTCTCGTTTCCGGTCAGGGCGGTCGAGTTCGTCACACCAGCGCCGGACGCGGGGCGTACCAACGGGCAACGGAACGTAACGCCCGGTTGACCGCGATACTTGAAGCTTAGGTCGTAAATCGGCGAACGCTTTGAACCACCGGCAAGACCGAGAGCCTTGACAATGGAACGACCTTTCCAAAGGGACTGAACTTCGGACGACCACTGAGTCATCTGAAGATTTGTGGGATTAAATGCGGCAATAGCCATTTCTTGTGTTCCTTATTAGGTTGTGCCGACTTCTACCGCTTCCACTGGTTTGCAACGGCGGCTGCGTGAACTTGCGAGAAGTAGTCCGGTCTGGACAACTTTGCGTTCTGTGCGGCCATTGGGTTGCCCTCCCACGCCAAGTAGTCAGCTTGCATTTGCGCGACGTTCTGATTGGGAGTACCATTCGGAATTGTCGCGGCTGGACCGGGAGCGGGA
>Ga0154020_10005283_pt1 | contig 15272 bp, 6 predicted proteins | sample Klosneuvirus_201_FD_109709 | JGI IMG/M metagenome (GOLD analysis project Ga0154020, IMG submission 109709) | Active sludge microbial communities from wastewater, Klosterneuburg, Austria - Klosneuvirus_20160825_MG | ecosystem: Engineered > WWTP > Aerobic digester > Activated sludge | place...
CCCGGGGCAAGATCGAGTGGCCGGGCGAGGACCCGGCTCGGGATCTGCCAGCTCAGGTCGTCGAAGCGCTCGCGCAGCTGGTGATCGAGACTGATCGTGTAGGGAACGAGAAATCCGGCAAGGGCACCGCAAGCCAGCAGGATCGGCGCGCGCAGCAGGCGCCAGCCCAGCGCGAAAAAGGAAGCGAGACGTCGGAACACGTGCAGACCGTGGTGCCGGGGAGCGAAGGCGCGAGTCTAGCAGCCCGTTGCCGGCCGGCCGGGCACCGCCGTGACAGTGTGCGCCGGCATCGCCGATAATCCGCAACCGCTTGTCGCCTGGACCGTCGTGCTGAAACCCTTGTCGGAACCCGCCTGCCTCTGCGTGCATGGTGCACTCGCCGGCACCGACGCCTGGCTGGACGCAGCCATGGCGCAGATGCCGGAAGGCACGACCCTTGTCCTGCTCGGGGCATCGACGGCGCTGGACGGACACGGCGAGGCGCTGCGCTTTGGCGATCTCCTCGACGCATCCGCCGAGGCGCTGGCCAGGGCACTGGCGCTGCGCGTGCCGCAGCGGCACTTGCTGATCGTGCGCAGCGATGCCGAATTGCCGGCGCTGGCACTGCCGCGCCTGCTGCGCGCACTCGAGGAGCCTGATGTGCTCGCCGCCGGCGCGCTGGACAATCTCGATGCGGCACGCTCGCCCTTGCCAGCGGGCTTGCACAGCGAAGCGGATGTCGCGCACATCGACGCGCTTTGCTACGCCCACTCGCGCCATCGATTGATCGAGGTAGACGAAGTCTCGCCGCTGGCATCGGCCTGGCATGGCCGGCGCCTGGCCGAGCGCACGGGCGCAAGGCGAACGGTCATGCTCGATCATTGTTATGTCGGTGCCCGCAACCACGCCCTTGCCGGTGCCGGGCAAAGCGCGGATCCGCGCGATCCACTGCCGCCTTCGGCACTGGCCGGATTGCGCGCGCAACTCGCCCTCGCACTCGCCACGACTGCGACACCGGCCTGCGCGGCGCTGCCTGCAAGACCGGTGATCCTGCATGTCCTGCATGGCTGGGGCGGCGGCGCGGAACGCTGGGTACGCGATTTCTGCAGCGCCTTCACGGCAGCCGATCATCTGGTCCTGAAATCCTGCGGCAGCCATCAACGCCGGCGTCACGGCGAGGGGCTTGAATTGCACGATGGATCGCTGATCGGACCACCGTTGCGCCGCATTGCCCTGCCCTGCGCCATTGCCGATACCGATGTGCACAACCCGGGCTATCGTCGCTTGCTCGGCGAACTGCTTGCCGAGCACGCGGTTGATTTGATTCTCGTCTCCTCGCTGATCGGCCACAGCCTGGATGCCCTGCGCACGGGTTTGCCGACCACCCGCATCATCCACGACCACTATCCGCTGTGGCCGCTGCTGCATCGTGATTTCAGCGATCCCGCCTTGCCCTTCGACGATGCCCAGCGCGTTGCCGATCTCGCCGCACAAGGCGCGGATCGCGAGTTCGCCGATGCCGATCCAGCCCATTGGTTGGCGCTGCGCGACGCAGCCGTTGCCGCGATGATCGAAGCGCGCATCCAATTGATTGCGCCGAGCCGCTCGGCGCTGGACAACGACTTGCGCCTCGCACCGGAGCTGCGTTCCTTGCCCGTGCAGGTCATCGCGCACGGCTTGTCGGCCTGGCCTGACGCAGGCGTGCGCGCCCTGCCACCACCGCGAGCACGCCTGCGCCTGGTTTTTCCGGGCCGCGTGCGCCACGGCAAGGGCGCGGTCTTGCTGCAACAGGTCTTGCCGCGACTGGCCGGGATCGCCGAGGTGTTCCTGCTCGGTGCCGGTGCCGATGCGCAGGACTTCTTCGGCATGGATGGCGTGCACATCGTCCTCGACTATCGCCGCGACGACCTGCCCGGCCTGCTCGCCACGCTCGCCGCCGACGCCGCCGTGTTGCTGCCGACCGTGGCCGAAACCTTCGGCTACACGCTGTCGGAATTGCGCGCGCTGGGCATGCCGGTCATTGCCACGCGCATGGGCGCGTACGTCGAGCGCATCGCCGATGGCGTCGACGGTTTCCTCGTCGCTGCCAACGCCGACGCCATCGTCGAGCGCATCAGCCAGCTTGCCGCGCAACGCGAACCCCTGCACGGCGTGCGCGCACATCTGGCGACGTGGCGCGAACCCGATCTCGCCACCATGGCGCAAGCCTATGCGCAAGTGCTTGAGCTGCCGAAAGTCGAGGCGCTGCGCTATGCACTGAACTCGACGAGCATCGATTCGCAGATGCTCGCCGCGCGCAGCGACCAGCTGGCCAGTGCCGAGACGCGCATCCTTGCCTTGCGTGCCGCCGTGGACACGGCCGATGCGGAAAGCCGGCGGCGTGGCGAATGGGGACATGCGCTGACCCGCGACCTGGCCACCTTGCGCGAGCAGGTCGACACCCTGCACGACGAGCTTGCCGTGCGCACCGCCTGGGCGCAGCGCCTGGATGCGGAAGTCGAGGCGCTGCGTCCGTTCCAACCTGCCTACGAGATGGTCGTCGGCAGTCGCTCCTGGCGCCTGACCGCACCGCTGCGCAACGCCGCAACCCGCCTGCGCGGCCTGCGCGCGGCGCTGGCCTTCCGCAAGAGTCGCCTTCTCGCACAGCTGCAACGCCTGCGCGGCAGTCTCGTCCAGCATGGCCTCGCCGGCACCTGGACGCGCCTGCTGCGTGAACTGCGTGGAAGCACGGCAGTGTCGGCGCGCGAGACATTCGCCGCGCCCGGCGAGGAGTTCTCGCCGTTCGCCGTGCCCGGCAGCGCCCAACCACGCGTTTCCATCATCATCCCGGTGCACAACAAGTTCGCCTACACCGCGGCCTGCCTGCGCTCGCTGGCCGAACACGCCGATGCGACGCCGTTCGAGGTCATCGTCGTCGATGACCTGTCGACGGATGCAACCGCTGCGCGCCTTGCCCGGATCAGTGGCATCCGCTCGATCCGCAATGCCGAAAACCTCGGCTTCGTCGGTTCGTGCAATGCCGGCGCGGCCATCGCGCAGGGTGACTTTGTACTCTTTCTCAACAACGATACGCTGGTCACGGCCGGCTGGCTGGATGCATTGCTGCGCTGCTTTGCCGAGCAGGCCGATGCCGGCCTCGTCGGCTCGCGCCTGGTCTATCCTGATGGCCGCCTGCAGGAAGCCGGCGGCATCGTCTTCAATGACGGTTCGGGCTGGAACTACGGACGCTTCGAGGATCCCGCGGACAGTCGATTCGCCTTCCGTCGCGAAGTCGATTACTGCTCGGGCGCGGCCATCATGTTGCGCCGCGATTTGTTCGAGCGCCTCGGTGAATTCGACCAGCGCTACGCGCCGGCCTATTACGAGGACACCGATCTCGCCTTTGCCGTGCGCGCGGCCGGACTCAAGGTGTATTACGAGCCGCGCTCGCGCGTCATCCATTTCGAGGGCATCACCGCCGGCACCGATACCGGCAGTGGCATGAAGCGCTACCAGCTGGTCAACCGCGAGAAGTTCCTCGACAAGTGGAACCATGCCCTGCGCCGGCAGCCGCCGCCCGGCACGCCGATCCATCTCGCCGCCACGCACCGCGCGCGCCGGCGCATCCTCATCATCGATGCGACCACGCCGACGCCGGATCAGGATTCCGGCTCGTTGCGCATGGTCAACCTGATGCGCATCCTGCGCGGCAATCATTGCCATGTCGTGTTCATGGCCAGCAACCAGGCGTGGGTCGAACGCTACACGGCCGATCTGCAGGCGCTTGGCATCGAAGTGCTGTATCAACCCTGGCTTGGCAGTCCCGCCACGTTCTTCCGCGAGCGTGGCGGCGAGTTCGATGCGATTGTCCTCTCCCGCCACTACGTCGCAGCCGAGTTCATCGGACTCGCCCGGCTCTATGCGCGCAAGGCGCGGCTGATCTTCGATACCGTCGACCTGCACTACCTGCGCGAACTGCGCGCGGCCGAGCTTGCAGGCCGTGACGAGTTGGCCCGCGTCTCGGCGCGAACCCGTGCCCAGGAGATCGGCATCATGCGCGAGTGCGACGTGACCCTGGTGGTCAGTCCGGTCGAGCAGGAGATTCTGTCCCGGGATGCGCCGGGTGTGGTTGTCGACGTGCTCTCCAACGTGCACGAGATTTTCGGTTGCAGACGTGCATTCGCGGATCGTCGCGACCTGCTTTTCGTCGGCGGCTTCCAGCATCCGCCCAACAGTGACGCGGTGCTATGGTTCGTCCGGGACATCCTGCCGCGCGTGCATGCCGCCATCCCCGGCCTGCGCCTGCATGTGATCGGCAGCAAGGTCACCGAAGCGATCCGCGCGCTCGCCAGCGAACAGGTCGTCGTGCACGGCTTCGTCGACGACATTGCCCCGGCCATGGACGCCGCGCGCATCTCCATCGCCCCGCTGCGCTACGGCGCGGGAGTCAAGGGCAAGGTCAACATGGCAATGAGCTACGGCCTGCCGGTAGTCGCCACGCCGATGGCCGTGGAAGGCATGCATGTGCAATCCGGCAAGGAAGTGCTGATTGCCGAAACGGCCGAAGCCTATGCCGATGCGATCATCGCACTCTACAACGACGAGACATTGTGGCAGCGCCTTTCGACCAACGGTCTCGACAACGTGCGTGCGCACTTTTCCTTCGATGCCGCGGAAAAGGCGATCAGGCGCATTTTTGGATTCTGATCTGCGCGACGGCTGCGGATGGGCGGCGACGCAGACGCACTGCGGGCCTTGCCGGGCGCAGATGAAGAGGTGCCGCGTCGCCGGATTTGCTTACGCCGCGGCCTCGGCGAGTTGCCATTCGCCATCGCTTTCCAGGCATTGCCACTGCACGTCGCCAAGCATCGCAGCCAGCGGCCCGAAACTGCGTTCGCGGAAAAACAGGCTGCCATCTTCGTGGCGCATGACCAGCGAGCTAGCCCGCGTTCCGTACTGATCGCCAGAAATGAAGACTGGCGCGAGCAGGCGTTCAAGATGCGTGCCGACGCCGGTATCGGGCAACTCCGCATCATCAGGCTGGCGGGTGTCGGCGAGCAGGGCCAGCAAGCTGTCCTCGTCGCGCTGGCCACGGCCGATTGCGTGGCGGAAGCGCGTACGCAGGCGCTCGACCTTGGGCCAGGCACTGGCGAACGGACCGTTGCCGACCACATGGACGCCGGCGGGCAGACGTTGCCAGGTCGCACTGCTGCCATCGATGAGGATGACGCCGGAGCGATCGCCGAAAACAAGGTTGAACGGGCCGTACTCGTCGATGTGATCAAGCACGCGCCCGGCAAAATCCGCGACGGCTTCATTGCCGATGACAAACTCGCGCACGAGAGCACCGCGCGAGCGGGGCGCCTGTGCCGGAACGCCGCTGCGCAGGTTGGTCACCGCGGCGAATCGACCGTCATTGCGCTGCGCAAGCCAGCTGCCACCGGCCTTGAGGTCGAGGCCACCGAGGCAATCGGACTCGCCGCGCCAGGGCTCGGCAGCGACGCTTGGCCGAGCGTGGTATTCATCGCGGTTGCCGAGCAGCAGCAGCGGCCACTCGGGCATCGACTCGATGGCGACGAGGATGATGCACATGGCTCAGCCAGCAGCCGGTGTCGCCAGGCCCCGCAGTTTTGTCTCGATCGGCGACAGTCGCGGATTTGCCGGACTGAGCTTGCGTGCCGACTGCAGGGCGCGTTCGGCATCGGCCGGCAGCTTTTCGCCAATACGCGTTTCGGCCAGATCGAGAAAAGCATTGGCCAGACGCTCGGACATCGGCAGCAGCGAAGGATCGGCCGGGGCGATCTGGCGCACCACCTCGAGCATGCCAAGGGCGCGGTTCAAGCCGCCTTCGGCAAGCTGCTGGTCGAACAAGGCACGGGCACGTGCCGGAATCGCCGCAAGCCCGGCCAGGGCCGCCTTGTTCTCGCCATCGATGGCCAGCGCCGCGCGGTACTTGTCGTAGGCGCTGTTGCCGGGCGGATTGATCAGGCGCCCGGCGGCACTGGCCGCGTCGGCCTCGCCGATCAGGTTGCGCACGCGCTCGAGGTCTGCGGCGGTGGCCACGGGCCGTTCCGCGGCGATGGCCAGGCGTTCGCGCAATTCACGCAGATCCACGTTGGCTGCGCGCAATTCCGGCAAATCCCCGGCCATTGCCTGGGCCTGCCTGAGCAGCTGCCCGGCGCTTGCGGCATTGCCGTCTTCGAGCGCGGCACGCGCCTGCACGATGAGGCCCTGGGCAACGCGGCGCAGGCCGGCCCTGGCGCGGGCGTTGGCGGCATCGCGCTGCAGCACCGATTCAAACAATGCCTGCGCGGAATCCGCCGCGCCGGCAATGCGACCGGCTCGAAGTTGCGCCTCGGCGCGATCGAGATCCTTGCCGAGGGCCACGCTTGCGGCTTCGCGTTGCTTGCCCAGCTCGGCACGAAGGTCAGGCAAGGCCGGATACCCTGGCAGGATGCGCGCAATGTCCTCGACGCGGGTCGCCGCGGTGCCCGGATCTCCTGCGGCAAACGCGGCCTTGGCCTGCTCGGCCAATGCATCGACGCTGCGCGAAATGCCGGCACGCGCCAGCGAATTGCCGGTGTCACTGGCCAGCGCACGCTGATACAGGGCGACCGCACCGTCATCGCCCAGCAAGCGGCCGGCATCAAATGCGGCTTGTGCCTTGCCCAGCAGGGTTTCCGCCTCGGTGCCGCGCGCATCCAGCGCGGCGATTGATTTCTCGATGTCCTCGACGGCGGCACCCCCGCCAAGCAGTTCGCGGGCGGCGGCGGCGGATTGCCGGGCGAGGCCGGCATCGTTGCGCTTCAAGGCGTCGTGGGCGCGCGCAAGCAGTTTTTCGCCGACCGCGCGCATGCCGCGGCGGGCGATGTCGTTGTCCTGGTCGAGGCTGCGCGCAACCTGGAACAGCTCGCGCGCACTGCTGCCCTCGCTGCCATCCAGTTGGCCGGTATCGAGTGCCTTCTGCGCGCGCGCAAGGATGTCGTTGAGCTCGGTGTTCGGCAGCATCGCGCGCAACCGATCCTGGTGTTTCCAGGCCATGAAGCCGCCGCCGGCGATCGCCAGCAGGAGTACGAGCAGGGCGATGCGCGAGCCGATCTTGCGCCGCGCCGGCTTGATCGCCCGCTGCGAGACGCGACTGGCACGCATGATGTGGTCGTCGGTGGCAGCAAGGATCTGGTCGAGCCGGCCCATGCTCGGATCGGAACGATGGCGCGCGTGCCCATCGCCCGCCAGCGGACGTGGCGATGGATCGGCCGCGGGCAAGGGTGAAACGCGGGTCTCCGCGGATCGGGCATCCTGCAGCGTCTGCTCCGGCGCGGCATCGAGCCCGGGCAACTCGCCATTGGCGATGGCCCGTTCGTAGCGCGCAATCGCAATCGCCGCATCGTTGCCGGTCTGGAAGCGGTCATGCGGTTCCTTGGCCAGCAGGCCGTCCACCAGCGGTTGCAGCACTGCCAGCGACTCCGGCAACTTCGGCACCGGCTGGGTGATGTGCATGATGCCGACGGCGAGCGAATCCTCGGCGTGATACGGCACGCGGCCGACCAGCATCTCGTAAAGCACGACACCGAGACTGTACAGATCGGCACGTCCATCGAGCTGTCTGCCGCGCGCCTGCTCGGGACTCATGTAGTGCGGCGTGCCGACCACGGCGCCGGTGCGCGTCATGCGCGTCGCCGAATCGTTGGCGCGGGCGATGCCGAAGTCGGTCAATGCCGCCGAGCCATCATCGCGCAAGAGGATGTTGTCGGGCTTGATGTCGCGATGGATGAAGCCCTTCTGCTGCGCGTAGTTGATCGCGCCGGCAATCTCGCGCGTCACGCGCAGCGCGAAAGACACCGGGCGCGGCGGACCGTTCTTGCTCAGCACTGGACCACCGGCAAGGTATTCCATCGCCATGTAGTGATAATCGCCGCAGCGTCCGACATCGTGGATGCCGACGACATGACGATGGTGCAGGCGTGCGGCAATCTTGGCCTCGCGCAGGAAACGCTCGCCAAAATTCGGATCCACCAGCAGGGCCGGCGACATGATCTTCAGCGCGACTTCGCGATCCACCGATTCCTGGACCGCCAGATACACCGTGGCCATGCCGCCGCGGCCAAGCTGGCGCAACAAGCGGTATCCAGGAATTTCTATCACGTAGGGACTCTATCCATGCCCAATGCCGCGCTGCAGCGAGGTTGTTAGCATATCAGTCCATCCGGCACTTGCGCCGCCCCGGAGTGATGCCGGCATCAGGCCTTGCGCTGCGCCTCGATCACGTTCGGCACCGCGTGCAACTGCCCGAGCAGGCTCGACAATTGGCCGAAATCGGCCACCCTCAGGGCCAGGTTCATGGTCACCTCGTTGCGTGCAGGATCGACCCGCGCGTCGATCGCCAGGATCTGCACATTGGCCGCCGCAATGACATTGCTGACGTCCTTGTGCAGGCCCTTGCGATCGTAGCCGCGGACGAGCACGTCGACCTCGTAGGCGCGCTGCTTGCCGCCGCCCCATTCGACCTCGATGATGCGATCGGCATCGAGCAGGCGCAGGCGTTGCAGCTGTCGGCAATCGGACCGGTGCACGCTGACCCCGCGTCCGCGCGTGATGAAACCGGTGACCGCATCACCCGGCACCGGCTGGCAACAGCGCGCGAGGACGCTCAACAGATTGCCGACACCCTCGATGACCAGGGCGTCCCTCGCCGGCGCGCTCGACTTCGACGTTGGTGCGGTGCGCGGAATCTGCGCATCTTCGTTGCGCTCGCCGTCGTGCAGGTTGCGCGCAATCTGAGTCGGCGTGACATCGCCAAGCGCGATCGCCTCGTACAGGTCCTCGGCACTGCGCAGGTGGAAGCGTGCCGGCAAGCTGTCGAGATCGACGTTGTGCAGCGCCAGGCGCTTGAGTTCGCGATCGAGCACGCCACGGCCGGCGGCGATGTTGATCTCGCGATCGGCCTGGCGGAACCAGTTGCGCACCTTGTTGCGAGCGCGCGCCGTCTGCAGGAAGCCATGCTGCGCCGACAGCCAGTCACGGCTGGGCTCGGCGTTCTTTGCGGTGAGGATTTCAATGCGATCGCCACTGCCGGGCTGGAAAGTCAGCGGCACGATGCGCCCATTCACCTTGGCACCACGGCAGCGATGGCCGACATCGGTATGCACCAGATAGGCGAAATCCAGCACGGTGGCACCTTTCGGCAGGTCGAGCACCTGGCCCCTGGGGGTCAGCAGGTAGACGCGATCCTCGATGACATCGGTGCGGAAACCGGCAAGCAGGGCGGCATCGTCGTCGTGCTCGTCGCGGCTTTCCAGCAGTTGCCGCATCCAGGCGATCTTGCGTTCGAAGCTGGCGTCGCCACCGCTGCCTTCCTTGTAGCGCCAATGCGCGGCAAAGCCGAGCTCGGCATACGCATGCATGTCGTGCGAACGGATCTGCACTTCCAGCGCACGCCCCTCCGGGCCGATCACGGCAGTATGCAATGATTGGTAATTGTTTCCTTTGGGGCTGGCGATATAGTCGTCGAATTCGCCGGCAATGAATGGCCACAGCGAGTGCACCACGCCCAGCGCGGCATAGCAGGAAGGCACGTCGCCAACGAGCACGCGCAGCGCACGAATATCGTAAAGGTCGGAAAAATCCAGGCCCTTCTTCTGCATCTTCCGCCAGATCGAGCTGATGTGCTTCGGTCGCCCGGCGACCTCGGCCCTGATACCGGCATCGGCCAGCGCCTTTTGCAGCATGCCGCAGGCGTGCGCGATCCAGGTTTCGCGATCGCCGCGGCGCTCGTCGAGCAGGTCGGCGATGCGTCGGTAAGTCTCCGGTTGCAGGTAGCGGAAGGCCAGGTCCTCGAGCTCCCACTTCAATTGCCAGATGCCGAGGCGATTGGCCAATGGCGCATGGATGTCGGCGGTGAGTTGGGCAATGGCGCGGCGCTCGTCGTCATCCAGCGCGCCAGCCCGGCGCATCATCACCAGTTGCCGGGCGAGGAGGATGAAGACCACGCGCAGGTCGCGGATGATCGCCAGCAACAGGCGCCGCAGGCCTTCAGCAGCACCCGCGCCGTTGCGCGCGGCATGCAGCGACCAGACCTTTTCCGCAGCGCGCTGGCCCTCGACCAGCTCGGCAACCTCGCTGCCGAATGCTGCCAGTTCCACCTCGGAAAATTCGCAGCCGGCGCTGAGCGCCTCGTACACGAGCAGGGCCGTGCGCGCGACCGGCCCGGTGGCCAGCTTGTCGAGTTCGGCAAGAATCGCGTCGCGGATCGGGATAGCCGCGTCCCAGCGTCGACGTGCGGCTGGCGAGGCGTCCAGCCTTGCCTCGATACGCTGCAGCGCCTCATTGCTCGATAGCGACACGCTTGCATCCGCATTCATGGGTGGCGCGACGACTTTACCGGATCGGCATCCGCTCGGCCGATGCGCTGGCAGGAAAACTGCTTGCCGTGGCAGTGTGCCGCGCCGGATTCACGCCAGCACAAGCCTGCCGGCGCGGCCGAGCGCGTCGGCCGCGACACGGGATCGAATCAGTAGTTGTACCAGACGCTGTCGTCGGCAAACCAGTCCTGGACTTCCTCGGACACGCCCACCATGCCGCCGCCTGTACGTATTGCGGCATAGCCCTGGATTGGCGTTCCCGCCGTGGCGGAACCGGCCTTGTCGCGATAGGCCAGCACGTAATACGCGGTGGAGCCGGGCATCGCCGCGAACTGATGACGAACGAATTGCCCGGTTACCTTGACGATACCGGACAAAGTCAGCAAGGGGTCGTCGCACAACTGAGGTGGCGGTGTCGTGCCTTCAACCCAACTCGTGCCGAGACCACACCAGGTTGCCTCGCCGATCGCGGACAATGCGCTGGTATTGAAACCATCGACGAGGGTCCAGACCACCCCGGCCGGATTCGTTGGGTCGAACTGGGTCTGGATCTTCACGACGCTCACGGACTTCGTCGTGAATGCTCCGAAAACCTGTGCCGTGACCGTGACGTTCTGGCTCGGCCCGGATGGCAGATCCGGCGTCAGATTGCCGCCAAAGCCGCTGTCGAACAAACCATGACTGACATTGGGTAACGCGAGACTGTCGCCAGGATACGCGCTGAGGCAGCGGAACTGCTTGGCCGCCGACTTGTCCGCCTGGCCGATCAGCAGCGCCAGCGCCCCGGCATTCGACACGCCGGTCCCCTGGTAGGTCAGGCTTTTTGCGTACACATCAGGAAATTTCCATACGTCGTTGCCGATTGTGGCCGGCAACTGGTAACGCGGCTGCACCGCAATCTGCGATGGCGTGCGCGCGGATTCAGCGCAGAAAACGTGTGCATTCAGATAGGCGGTGGCGACGCCACCCGAGCCGAAGTTCGAGTAGGTGAACGCGTTCGTCACGGCAGAGTCAAGGGCAACCGTTGCCTGATCGCCGGAAACCGCATCCCCGCCAATCAGGGTCGATACATTGTCGGCGGCGAACGCCGAACCGGCACCTGCAAGCAGGGCGATGGAGAGTGCAGCGCCGAGGCTGCCTGCGTGACGCTTCTTTATCAAGTTCTTGAGTTCCGCAATGTGTCCGGTGGGTTGAGACGATCGCCGACAGGCTCATGACGATCAATAATCTGACTCTGGCAGGCAGGACGCTCGGAACCCGGATGCCCGATGCTAGACTGCATGGGTTCGGATTCTAACCCCAGTTTCCGCAAAGCGCACCTGTTAACCTCGCGTTAGACAACGAGTTTTTGATCAACTGGTCACAAATTGACCAATGCCGAGAGCCCATCCCATGCAGCCCAGAGTCCTCGTTCTTGCCGCCTTGCTTGCCATTCCGTTTGCCGGATCGCTGTTTGCCCAGTCGCAGGCACCGACCCTGGAGGAGCGCATGTCGCAGCAGGAGTTCACCGCGTCCGGCCTCGACAAGCTCAGCCCCGAGCAGCTGAAGTACCTGAATGACTGGATCCAGTCCAAGGGTGTCAGCGAAATCGGCGCGCCGGTCCGGCATCGCGATGGCAGCACTTCCTTCTACGCCTCCGACCAGGATCGCGAGGTCGTGGAATCGGCGATTGCCGGCCAGTTCAGCGGGTGGCACGGCACGACCCGGGTCACGCTGGAGAATGGCCAGGTCTGGCAGCAGGTCGAATCCGGCAGCAAGGGGTTTCCCCTCAAATCACCGAAGGTCCGGGTCAAGCCGATGAGCATGGGCAGCTGGCTGATGTACGTGGAAGGCTGCAATTGCGACATCCGGGTCAAGCGCGTCAAGTGAGATAGGCCGCCGGCACCACCCTCAGCCGAGTGCCGCCAGCGCGCGCGCCAGCCGTTTCGGTGATACCGGCTCGGCCGTGCGCAGCTCCTGGGCAAACACCGATACGCGCAACTCCTCGATGAGCCAGCGCAGGTCGTTCAACGCCTCCGCATCGGCATCGCCGGCGTTGCGCCGCTTCAGGTATTCGCGCCAGTAGACGTGCACGCCGAGCATGCGCGCCTGGTCACGTGCCGGATCCTGGCGCAAGCGTTCGCCGCGCAGGCGCATGCCGCGCAGGTAGCGCGGAATATGGCCGAGGTGCGCCGGATCGGTGTCGCGCAGGAAGCCCGGCGCCAGCAGCTCGTCGCGTTGTTGGCGCAGATCCTCGTAGTTGGCTGTGGCAAAACCCATCAAGGGCGGTTCCAGCCAGGGCAGCAACTCGGCATGGGCTTCGATGATGGTCTCGGCCAGCGTCAGGCGTTCGATGGCCGCCTTAAACAGTTCGCTGCCGATCTCTGCCTTGAGTCGTTCAAAATCGCTGCGCGTGCGCGCGTCCAGCGCATGCGCCGCAAGGCGCTCGGCGAGGGCGGCTTCCACCAGATCGGCACGCAAGGTCTCGGCACTGCCCAGCGCGGCCCATTTCAACGCAGTGACATTTGCCAGCGGCAACTGCCGTCGGGCCTGCTTGACCTTGTCGACCAGCGCCCGTCGCAGCAGGCGTTCGACGCCGCGACGATGTTCTTCGCGTGCTTCGTCGGCGTTCTCGAACACGCGCAAGGCCACGCTGTCGCCAAGATCGACCAGGGCCGGCCAGGCGACCAGTCCTTCCGCCGAGCGGATCGATTCGGGAATGTCCTCGATATCGAATCCGGACAGTTCCTCGCGGGTCAGCTCGGCATCGGCGCGCTGCGAAAATGCCGCGCGCGCCGCTGCCGCCCAGTCTTTCTGGATCACGGCAAGATCACGCCCTTCGGCGATGGTCTTGCCTTTTTCATCATGCACGCGCAAGCGCATCAGCAAATGCGCCGGCAACTCGATGCCGGCAAAATCCGCAGGCGTGATCTCGACGCCGGTCACCTTGCGCAGATAGCTCGCCAGCACGTCGCTGAGCGGTCGTTGGCGAATCATCTGATCCTTGCCCAGCGATTCGACGAAGGCACGTGCAAAGTCCGGCGCGGGGACGAAATTGCGGCGCAGGGATTTCGGCAGTCCACGTATCAACTCACCGACTTTTTCAATCAGCAAACCCGGCACCAGCCATTCACAGGCGCTCGGCGACAAGGCATTGACCAGGGCAAGTGGCAGATGGGCGGTGACGCCGTCGGCTGGATCGCCCGGCACAAAACGGTATTCCAGGCGAAGCGCGTGCGCGCCGAGCGTCAGACGCGGCGGAAAATCCTCGGCGGCAAGCCCCGGCGTCGTCGACATCACATCCGCCAGCGACCAACGCAGTGCGGCCTGCTCGGCCGGACCGGCCTTGCGATACCAGGCATCCAGCGCCGCGCTGGTGTGGATGTCGGCCGGCAACCTCGCATCCAGCAGCGCGGCCAGCTCAGCGGGCGACTTGAGCAAACCGGAGCGCCGCTGCTTGGCTTCGATCTCCGAGGCCTGCGCCAGCGTGCGCTGGTTGGCGCGGATGAATTCCGCATGCGCATCGATTTCGCCGGTCGCCAGCGCTTCGCGCACGAAGATTTCATGTGCCAGTACCGGATCCTGCTTGCCGAATTGCACCACACGCCGCTCGACCAGGATCAAGCCGAACAAGCTGACCTGTTCGTAGGCGACCACCGCGCCGCGCTTGCGCGACCAATGCGCGTCATGCCAACTGCGCCGGATCAGGTGTGCGGCCTGCTGTTCGATCCACAGCGGTTCGATGCGCGCACACTGCATCGCATAGACCTTGCCGATATCGATGATCTGCCCGGCCAGCAACCATTGTGGCGGCGACTTGGCCAGCGCCGAACCCGGAAAGATCGCGAACTTGCGCTCACGCGTGCCGCGGTACTGATTGCGCTCATCCTTGCGCGCTACCTGGGTCGGCCAGCCGCTCAGTAGACAACGGTGAATGGCTTCACCGTTGTCGGGAATGGGGAATGGGGAATCGGGAATGGTTGTAGCGACCTGACGTGTATTGGGTGTGGTTGCCGCTGCGTGCACTTTGGCTCCCGCTCCTGCATTGCTTTTGCTCTTGTTTCTGCCCTTCCCGATTCCCGATTCCCCATTCCCCATTCCCGGCTCTTGAACCACCAACTGCCGATGCAATTCCCTCCATTCGCGCATGCGCATGAACGAGAGGAAGTGCGAGCGACACCAGTCGCGCAGTTTCGATTGGGTGAACTCCTCGTGGGCCTGGGCGTAGGCGACCCAAAGATTGAGCACGCCGATGAAATCGGATTTGGCATCGGCAAATTGCGCGTGGGCGGCGTCGGCTTGCTGGCGCGCATCGGCGGGTCGTTCGCGGGGATCCTGGATGCTCAGGAACGAAACGAGGATCATCAGTTCGCGCGAGACGCCCAGTCGCTGCGCTTCGATCAGCATGCGGGCGAGGGCGACATCGACCGGCAGGCTGGCAATCGTCGTGCCGATTTTCGTGATGCGATGAAGCTCGTCGATCGCGCCGATCTCGATCAGGCGTCGATAGCCATCGCCAATCGCCCGCTCGGGTGGCGCTTCGACAAACGGAAAATCGGCAACATCGCCGAGCTTGAGGCTCAACATGCGCAGGATCACCCCGGCCAGCGAGCTGCGCAGGATCTCCGGATCCGTGTAACGCGGGCGCTCGGCGTAGTCGTCCTCGGCATACAGGCGATAGCAGATACCGGCAGCGACACGCCCGCAGCGGCCCTTGCGCTGGTCGGCGGCGGCCTGCGAGATCGGCTCGATATGCAGGCGTTCAAGCTGGCCGCGCTGGCTGTAACGCTTGACCCGCGCCGTGCCGGTATCGACGACGAAGCGGATGCGCGGCACGGTCAGCGAGGTTTCGGCGACATTCGTCGCCAGCACGATGCGTCGCTTCGGCCCCGGCTTGAAGACGCGATCCTGTTCGGCGGCGGAGAGTCGTGCATACAGGGCCAGTACCTCGGTTTCGCGGTACTTGCGCCGATC
>Ga0154020_10005284_pt1 | contig 15271 bp, 14 predicted proteins | sample Klosneuvirus_201_FD_109709 | JGI IMG/M metagenome (GOLD analysis project Ga0154020, IMG submission 109709) | Active sludge microbial communities from wastewater, Klosterneuburg, Austria - Klosneuvirus_20160825_MG | ecosystem: Engineered > WWTP > Aerobic digester > Activated sludge | place...
AGGCGATCGCGCACGGTCTCGAGCATCAAGAGCTTGGCCACGTCGATGGAGGCCAGGCCGCCCCCGATCACCAGGGCGCCGTCCTCGATCGGGTACCGCTTACCGCTAAAGGTGGCCTCCTCGGCGTGGTTGAAGGCGATGATGAAGGGGTTTTGGTAGATCAGGCCCCGGTCGAGGTAGGCGTCAGCGCCCTGGATGGGGAGCGGCCGATCGCGCCAGGCTCCGCTGGCCAGGACGACCGCCGAGAAGCCCCACCGCGTAACCAGCTCGTCAAAGGGGATGTCGCGGCCGATCTTGGTGCTCGGCACGAAGCGGATGTTCGGAGAGGCCAGCCGATCGACGATCGAGGCGTACTCCTTCTCGCGCAAGGCCCGGTGCCAGCGGGGAAGCCCATCTTCGATCTTGCCGAAGGGCCGGGCATTCATCTCGAACACGCTCACCTCGGCTCCGCGGTCGGCGAGCTTGCGCGCGACCTCGGACCCGGCAGTGGCACCGCCGATGACAGCGATGGCGTGGGTGGGCCGTTCCCGTTCAGTCATCGCGTCTGTGGATATGACGCCAAGTCCACGGCGTCAACGGGGGCGCTGCCCGGGGGCGCGGGCCCGGGATGCCATCAACGGCCCGGATTCACTGGTTGTGGGGTTCGTCAGCGTAGTCTTCGGGGTTTGGCTCGACGCCCGGGGGGAGCTTGTCGATTTCCCGCTGCACGAGGGCCTGGTGTTCGACCTCTTCGTCGCGGAGCTCGGTGAACAAGGCCCGCACCTCGGGGCTCGACACCCGTGCCAGCGCGTCCTCAAAGAAGGAGCGAGCCTTGTGCTCGGCGCGGAGCGAGGTCTCCAGCGCCTGCCGCAGCGACATGAAGATCCGAGCCTCATCGTACTCCGGCGCCTCGATGTCGAAGATCATCTCCCGGGTGACCGTGACGGCGGTGCTGGGGAAGAGCTCCTTCCTCTTGGCCGCCAAGGCCGCGCGGTGTTTGGCCTCGTTCTTCTCCATGAAGCGAAAGAAGCGGGCGGCACTCGGCGTGCGGTGCTTCTCCAGCTGATCGGCGAACTCGCCGTAGCGATCCATGGCCTCCTCTTCGACGAAGATCGCCAAGTCGAGGGCCTCGCACAGCGTGAGCTTGGCGAAGTCGAGACCTACGGTTTTGGTGCTCATGGGCTCCTCTTTCTGCTCAGGTGCGCTGGATGAAGCTCTCGAGGATGCGCTCGCGAGGCAGGCCACCGGCCAGCTCTGCTTGTCGCTCCTTGATCAGCGCCCCGTAGGTCGGCGGCGGGCTGGGATTTCGGTAGAACACGCCGGTGTAAAGCTCCTCGCCGTAGTGGGAGGCCAGCTCGAAGGCCCGCATGCGATCGCTGGGATCGTGGGAGAGCGAGGCCAAGGTCTTCATCTTGGCCCGCTGCGCTTTGACCTGCTGGTGCTCCTCTCCATAGGTCACGCAGGGCGACTGCACGTTGACGAAGGAGAAGCCGGGGTAGCGGATCGCCTCCTCGATCACCGCGGTCATGCCGGCCATGTCCGCGGGGGTCGCTTGAGCGACGAAGCCGGCGCCGTAGGACAGCACGTAGAGGAGCGGGTTCACCGGCGCCTCGAAGCTCCCGAAGGTGGAGGTCACCGTCTTGAGGCCGCGGGGCGAGGTGGGGGAGAGCTGGCCCTTGGTGAGGCCGTAGATCTGATTGTCCATCACGATGTACGTGAGGTCCGGGTTCCGCCTCACCGCATGGGCCACATGCCCGCCGCCGATGGAGAAACCGTCGCCGTCGCCGCCCGCCACGAGCACCAAGAGATCCGGGTTGGCCATCTTGATGCCCTGAGCGATCGGCAGCGCGCGGCCGTGCACGGAGTTGAAGCCGTAGGCCGTGGTGTAGCCGGGGATGCGGCTCGAACAGCCGATGCCGGAGACGAAGGCGATCTCGTGCGCCGGGCGCCCAATGCCGGCCAGCGCGCGATAGATCGATTGGAGCACGCCGAAGTCCCCGCAGCCCGGGCACCAGATCGGCTTGAGGTCGCTCTTGAAGTCTTTGGCGGTGGGCGCTGTCATGGTGATCAACCTTCCGTCACGACGCGCTCGGAGGCGCGGCGCTGAAGATCCAAGGAAACCTGCTGGAGGCGCAGGGCCACCTCATCGGGCTGAAAGGGGTTGGCGCCGCTTCGGTGCATCGAAACCAGGCCTCGCGGCACATCGACGAACATCCGCAGCGTCCGGTAGAGCTGGCCTTGGTGCGAGAGCTCGACGACGAGCCCGCCCTTCACCGAGGCCAAGAACTCCTCATAGATGCCCTCGGCGATCGGATAGATCAGGTAGGGCACCAGGAGCTTGGCGCGGTGTCCAGACGCCCGCACCTTGCTCAGCGCCTCGCGGCATACGCCGGCCACGCTGCCCCAGGCGATCATGGCCAAGGGCGCGTCCGGATCGCCCTCGATCAGGAAGAGGTCTCGGCGCTGCTTGAGCGGATCGAGCTTCTTGAAGCGCTTCTCGTTCATGCGGGCGTGGACCTGACCGCTCACCGTGGGGTCGCCGTGCTCGTTGTGCTCGATGCCCGCGGCCAGGTAATTGCCGCCCAGCATCCCGGGGTGGCTGATCGGGCTGATCCCCGACTCGGTCATCTGGAAGCGATCGTAGCGCTCCAGCTCGGCGGCCGTCGGCACGCGGCGGTGCTCGATGGTGAAGGCGCTGGTGTCGATGGCGTCGACGGTCTCCTTGCGCTGCGCGATCTCCTGGTCCGAGAGGATGATCACCGGCGTCTGGTAGCGCTCGGCCAAGTTGAAGGCGTCGACCGTGACCCGAAAGGTGTCGGCCACCGTCGTCGGCGCCAAGATCGGCCGCACGATGTCGCCATGCCCAGAGAAGGCCGCCTGGAAGAGGTCCGACTGTTCGGGCTTGGTCGGCAGGCCGGTCGACGGACCGCCGCGCTGCACATTGAGCACCACCAGGGGGAGCTCGGCGATGGTGGCCAGGCCGAGCATCTCGGTCTTGAGCGACATGCCAGGGCCTGAGGTCGCGGTCATGGACTTCTTGCCGGCGAACGAGGCCCCGATCGCCACGCCGACGCCGGCGATCTCATCCTCGGCCTGGAGCACCGCGCCGCCGTAGCGCCAGATCTCGCGGGAGAGGAGCTGCATGACCTCGGTGGAGGGCGTGATCGGATAGCCGCCGAAGGCCTCGCAGCCCGCGAATAGCGAGGCCGCCGCGCACATGTCGTTGCCGTCGAGCAGCATCAGGCCCTTGGTGCTGCGGTCGGCCCGAGCCATGGGGCGCGCGACGCGCAGGGGGTGCTCGCCGGCATAGGCGATCCCGAGGCGAAAGGCCTTCTCGTTGGCCTCGGCCAGCTCCGGGCTCTTCTTGGCGAAGCGCTTCTTGATGCCGCGCAGGATGGCCTCGGGGGCCAGATCGAACCACCCGGCCAGGAGGCCGAGCACCACGGTGTTCTTGGCCAGATCGCTGCCGGTGGACTTGCGCGCGAGATCTTCGATGGGCACCGGGAAGACGTCGGCCGGGACGACGCCGGCCAGCGGGAGCTTGTCGGGCGCGACGCCGGTCTTCTCCTCGTAGATGACCACGGTCTTACCGGTCACCGGCAGCTCGGCGCCGAAGCGGAGGAAGTCCTCCCAGTTGAGCGCCACCGCCACGTCGAGCACCCCGCCTGGGTTCCACAGCACCTCGGTGCCGATCCGCACGCGACAGGAGGACTCGCCGCCGCGGATCTGCGAACCGAAGCTCTTGGTCATGATCGCGTGGTAGCCCTCGCTCGCGGCGGCGGCGATCAGCGACTCTCCAGCGCTGACGATGCCGTCGCCGCCCGAGCCGGCCATGCCGATCACGAGGTCGGTAGCGTTTGCGGGAGCGCCCGCGGGCGGGTTCACTCCGCCGGTGACGGGCCAAGACGTGGTTGCTGGTTTGGTCATGGACATCCGCTCCTCTGCTTCACTCGCGCGCCGCCCGCCGCTGACCGGAGCCCAGCAGCGAGGCCGCGGCCGCCGTAGCGGAGTCGTAGATGGGGCGCGGCCACAGGCCGAAGCCGACGACCCCGATGAGACAAACGAGCACCGCCGCCCTGAGACCGACCCCGATGGGAGGCACTCCGGGCTCGGTGGGCTCCGCCATGAAGGCCGCGCGGGCCACCTGCATGTAGTAAAACAGGCCGATCACCGCCAGCACCACGCCCAGGGCCACGAGCCCGACAAAGCCAGCGCGAAACGCCGCCAGCAGGACGTAGAGCTTGGCCCAAAAGCCGACCACGAAGGGGATGCCGGCCAAGGACAAGAGGAAGACGAGGAGCGCGACCCCGAGCCACGGCGCGCGGCGAGAGAGGCCCGCCAGGCCTACGAGGTCCGAGCGTCCCGCGTCACCGGCCACCGCATGGAGCACGAAGAAGGCCCCCATGTTGGTGAAGACGTAGCCGGCCAGATAGAACGCGCCCATGGCCAGGCCCTCGGTTCGCGCGGTGGCGACGCCGAGGAGCACATAGCCCATTTGCGCGACGCCCGAGTACCCGAGGAGCCGCCGGACATCGGTCTGGGGGATGGCGAGGACGTTGCCCACGATCATCGCCGCTGCGGCCAGGATGAACAGCGCGCTGGTCCACGGACCGGAGCCGTGACCGGCGGGCGCCAAGACGAAGAGGGCGATCAGCGCCGCCATCCCCGCGGCCTTGGGGGCGACCGACAAGAAGGCCACAAAGGGCGCCGGCGCGCCTTGGTAGGTATCGGGTACCCACATGTGAAAGGGCACCAGGCCGAGCTTGAAGGAGATGCCACCCATCACGAACATCATGCCGACCTTGGTCAGCGGCATGAGCGTTGCGGCGCCCAAGATCTCGCTGAGCTTGGTGGTGCCCGACATGCCGACCACCAGCGCCAGCCCGAAGACGGTGATCGCCGTGCTGGTCGCTCCGACCAAGTACAGCTTGAGCGCGGCCTCGGCAGCGGGGCTCTTCGGTCCGGTCTTCGCGCCGTCGGTCTTGGCGTAGGCCGCCAAAACATAGAGCGGAATGCCCATGAGCTCGAAGGCCACCACGAGCAGCAAGAGATCGCGCACGCCGGGGAGGATCAGCATCCCGACCAGGCTGAACAAGAGGAGCGCGTAGTACTCGGCCTGCCGCCGCGGGTACTGGCGGTGCACGTGATCCATGGCCCCGAGCGTGGCCAGGAGCGCAGCGGTCAAGAAGAGCCGCGAGAAGAAGACCGTCCAGGCGTTGCCGCGGTAGACGCCCGAGGCGAGCTCGCCGCTGGTGTCGACCAGGAAGGAGACGGCCAAGAGCCCCACCAGGAGCGCCGCGGTGAACCAGCCGAGCGCGCGCATCCTCGGCACCGCCAGATCGACCAGCATCACCAGCACCGCCGAGAACGCGGCGAGCAGCGGCAGGGTTAGCGGGCTGAGCTCGGCGAAGCTCATGGCTGGCCTCCGATCGCCTTCAAGATGATCTGGAGGTTGGTGCCGGTCGAAGGATCGATGAGGTCGAGGAGGAGCCGTGGCCAGACTCCGAAGACGATGAGGGCTGTCCCGAGCAAGATGGGCGCGGCCAGCTCGGTGCCATGCGCATCGTGCAGGTGCTCGAACTTCGCGCTGGGACCGGGGCCCCAGAAGATCGTGCGGCTGGCACGGAGCACGTAGACCGCGGTGACGAAGGCCCCGAAGATCCCGGCCACCGCCCAGACCTCGTGGGAGGCCCGCCAGGCCCCGAGGAAGACCATCATCTCGGCCACGAAGCCCGCCGTGCCCGGCAGCCCGAGCGAGGACAAGCAGGCCAGGGTGAAGAAGGCCACGACCACGGGCATCACCGAGGCGAAGCCGCCCATGGTGGCGATGATCCGCGTGTGGCTGCGCTCGTAGATGAGGCCGACCAGCGCGAAGAGGAGGCCGGTCATGATGCCGTGGGCCGACATCTGAAAGACCGCCCCGTTCCACCCGCTGGCATCCAAAGTCGCGGCGCCGAGCATCACGATGCCCATGTGGCTCACCGAGGAGTAGGCCACGATGTACTTGAGGTCCTTCTGGCTCATCGCCGCCAGCGCGCCATAGACCACGTTGATGACGGCCACTCCGCCGACGAGCGGCGCCCAAAAGTGCGTGCCCTCCGGGAGCATCACCATGCCGATGCGCATGACTCCGAAGGCGCCGAGCTTCATGAGCACACCAGCGTGGAGCATCGAGACGGCGGTTGGCGCCGAGGCGTGACCGTCGGGGGACCAGGTGTGGAAGGGGAAGACGCCGGCCAAGGTGCCAAAACCCAGCCAAAACAGCGGAAAGACCCATAGCTGGGTGGTCTCGGAGTAGTGGACGCGCCCCAGCGCCGTGAGGTCGAAGCTGTGCGTACCCGACTCGATGTAGAGGGCGAAGATGCCGACCAAGATCGCGGCCGAGCCGATCAGCAGCATCAAGGTCAGCTTCATCGCCGCGTACTCGCGGCCCCCGACATCGAGGATCTTCCACACGTAGCGGAAGGGTCCGGCCTCGGTCACGGCGTGGCTCGAGCCCCAGATGCCGATGAGGAGGTACATGGGGAGCACCGCGATCTCGTAGAACAGGAAGAAGATCAGCAGATCCTGCGCCACGAAGACGCCGAAGACCCCGGAGACCAGGACCAGGAGGTAGATGAAGAACTCCTTGTCGCGGCGGGCTACGGTGAAGCTGGCGATCACCGAGGCGAAGATGATGATGCCGGTCAGGAGCAGCAGCGTCGCGCCCCAGCCGTCGACCGCCAGGCTGAGGTGGATGCCGAGGCCGGGAACGACCGGGACCGTCCAAGGTAGCTGCAGGCCCGCCGCCGCGCGGTCGTAGTTCACCGCCACGATGATCGAACCGATGAGCGAGATGCTGGCGCCGATCAGCGAGATGATCCGGGTGGTCCACTTCAGGCGGGACGGGACCCCGAGCAGGATCAGCGCCGCCAGCGCCGGCGCCGCCACGATGATCGGTAAGATCGAGCCCATCATGGCCACAGCCCCCAAATGGTCAGGGCGATCGTTCCAGCGACCACCGCGAAGACGTAGTCCGGCGCTCGCCCGGTCTGGATGCGCCGGAGGCCGCGCCCCAGCACGAGGAAGAACCAGCCGAGGAAGTTGATGAGACCGTCCACCACGTAGCGGTCGATCCAGCCGAGCACTGCGGCGCCGCCGAGGAGCACGCGCCGGTAGAGGGCCTCTTGGGCCCGGTTCACCGCGGAGGCCTTGGCCAGCCTTTCGATGAGGCCGAGCATTGCGGGCCGAGCGCCGCTCTTGGTGCCGCCATAAACGAGCCAGGCGCTCCCGAAGCCGCCCAGCCCCAGGGCCGAGGCCGCCACCGCGGTACCGCCGATGTGGAGCTCGTAGCTGCCGCCGGTGAGCCCTGCGAAGCTCGCCCCAGCCCAGCCGACCAGCACCGACGGGACAGCCAAGATCACGAGCGGACCGGCCATCGAGGCCCCCGACTCATGCGCGTGGTCCGCATGTCCGCGCGGAGCGCCAAAGAAGGCCAGGAGCACGACCCGCCCCATGTAGAAGGCGGTGAGGAAGGCGGTCGCCATCAGCGCCCCGTAGGGCAGCCAGCCAAAGCGACCTTCGACCGAGCTCAGCACCAGGTCCTTGCTGAAGAAGCCGGCGGTGCCGGGGATGCCAGCCAAGGCCAGCGCGCCGATGATGAAGGTGATGGTGGTGATCGGCATCTTCTTCCGCAGACCGCCCATCTCCGGCAGCTCGTTGCTGTGCACCGCGTGGATGACGCTGCCCGCGGCCAGAAAGAGGAGGGCCTTGAAGAAGGCGTGGGTCGTGAGGTGGAAATAGCCGGCGATCGTCGAGCCGGCGCCGAGGGCCGCCACCATGTAGCCGAGCTGAGAGCACGTCGAGTAGGCCAGCACCTTCTTGATGTCGGTCTGCACAGTGGCGAGGAGCGCCGCGAAGAGCGCGGTCCCCGAGCCGACGAGCAGCATCACGTCGCGGGTGTGGGCGGCGGGGCCGAAGATCGGCTCGGCGCGCACGATCAAGAAGACGCCCGCGGCGACCATGGTGGCGGCGTGGAGCAAGGCCGACACCGGCGTCGGGCCCTCCATCGCATCGGGCAGCCAGATGTGGAGCGGAAACTGGGCCGACTTGCCCACCACCGCGAAGAAGAGGAGGCCCGCGACCACGTCCATCAGCACGGGGCTCAGGCTCGGGGTCCAAGCGAAGCCGCCCGTCTTGGCGAAGAGCACCGCCAGCGCGACCACGAAGCCCATGTCCGCCAGCTTGGTGATCCAGAAGGCCTTGAGGGCCGCCCGCGCCGCGCTGGGCTTCTTGAAGTAGAAGCCGATGAGCAGATAGCTCGTGACGCCCACCAGCTCCCAGCCAGCGAAGAGCTGGAGGAGATCCGGGGCCAGCACGAGCAGGTTCATGCTGAAGAGGAAGAGCGCGTGATAGGCGAAGTAGCGGCCGTAGGCCTCGGGCGGCTCATCGTGCATGTAGCCGACCGAGAAGATCTGGACGCATAGCGCGACCACGGTGACGACGACCAACATCGCCGCGGAGACGCCGTCGAGGTGCACGCCGATCTCCCCGACGCCCTTGCCGTCGATGGTGAGCCAGTGGCTGGTCCACGCGCCGGGGCTCGCGCCTTGGAGCTGGTCCTTGAGCAGCAGCACCGCGGCGAGGGTCGCGGCCACGGAGGCGGCGATGCAGAGCCAGGCCGCGGGGCCTCCTCGCCGCCGAAGGGCTGGAATTGCCGCCAAAACCAAGGCCACCAGCACCGGGCCGAAGAGGGCCACGAGCGCCAGAGGCGGGGCCTCGGCGAAGGGGTGCACGCTCATCCTTTCATCTCCTGGGCAGTGTCGATGCGGCTCTCACCGTAGGTGCGGTAGAGGAGCAGCACGAGCGCGAGCCCGACCGCGACCTCGGCCACCGTGATCGCCAAGGCAAAGAGCGCGAAGACCTGCCCGACCGCCTGTCCCGCGTAGTGGGAGAAGGACACGAAGAGGATGTTGGCCGCGTTGGCCATCAGCTCCACCGAGAGCAGCACCGCGATGAGCTGCTGGCGGGTCAGGAGACCGTAGACGCCGACCGCGAAGAGGGCCGAGGCCAGGAGGATACAGGCGCTGAGGCTCATGGCTGGGGCTCCACCTGGCCGCTCTGGCCGGCGCTCGTGTCCAGGCCCGAGGTTCCGGCGGCGGGCGCGCTGGCCTTGGCGGCGCCAAAGTCACGGCGGCGCGCGATGACGATCGCGCCGATCAGCACCGCGAGCAGCAGCAAGGACAAGGCCTCGAAGGCGATGAGGTGGGTGCCGAGGATCGCCCGGCCGAGCACGGTCGCCGAGGTGGCCTCGGTTGCGGGCGCCTGGGGCAGGGTGCTGTGCACGGTCGCGCTGGCGAGGAGGCCAAAGACCGCCCCGGCGCCGAGGATCCCGCGCAGCGGCGTACCGCTATCGGCCGGCACCAGCAGGCCTTCGTGGCGCCGGGTGAGCATCAAGCCGAAGAGCATCAGCGTGACCACCCCGCCCACGTAGAGGAGGACTTGCACGCCGGCCATGAAGGTGGCCTCCAGCATCGCGTACAGCGCGGCAGTGAGGGTGAGGGTCACGCCGAGCCAGAGGACGGCGCGCACCAGGTTCTTCGAGCTGACCACCAGGAGCGCCGAGATCAGCATCAGGGCGGCGACGATGGCGAAGGCGATCGTTCCCATCATGGCTTGGCGGTCTCCGGGTCAGCCGCGGCGGCGGGGGCTTCGGCGGGCGCAGCGGCGCGGGCTTCGGTTGCGGGCGCGGCGGCGGGGGCTTCGGCTGCGGGCGTAGCGGCGGCAGCCGGCGTGGGCGCAGCGGCGGCAGCGGGCGCAGCGGCGGCAGCGGGCCCAGGCCCAGCGGCGGCGGCCTCGGCCGGCGCGGCAGCAGCAGGCGCAGCGGCAGCATCGGCCTTCGGCGCTGGCTTGGCCTTCTTCTCCTTGGCCGGATCCTCCTGCATCTCCATCAGCCGCGTCCCCGTCCCCCAGGAGCGCGTCTTCTCCGTCTCGTTGGCGTAGAGCTTGGCCATCGTCAGCACGAGGTCCTCGCGCGAGTAGGTCGGCTTCTCGGGGCTATGGGTCATAACGATGGCGTCGGTCGGGCACACTTGGACGCAGAGCTCACAAAAGATGCAGGCCGACAGATCGAGCACGAAGTCCTCGGCCACGCCGCGCTTCTTGCCGGTGACCTTGGACTCCCGCTTGGGGCCCTGCTTGATCGTGATGACCTGCGAGGGGCAGATGCGCTCACACTGCAGACAGCCGATACAGAGCTCCTCCCCGTGCTCGTCATGGAGGAGCGCGAAGCTGGCCCGAAAGCGCTCCAGCCGGGGACGGACGTCCCTCGGGAACTCTACGGTGGTCGGGCGGCGGAGCGCGTTTTTGAGCGTGGTCCGGAGCGCCTTGGCTGCGTCGAGGAAGTGTCCCATCAGACGGCTCCCGGCACGAACTGGACCCAGAGGGCCGCTAAAAAGACCAGCGCGGTGGCGGCCGGCACCAGCCAGCGCCAGCAGATCGCCAAGAGCTGATCCGATCGGAAGCGGAGGAGCGACCAGCGGATCCACACCACCGCGGTGAAGAGCAACAAGGTCTTGAGCACCATCCACCCGAGCCCCGGCATGAAAGGCCCGTCCCAGCCGCCGAGGAACAGCGCCGCCGCGGTGGCCGAGCCGACCATCGTGTGGACGTATTCTCCCAGGTAAAACAGGGCGAACTTCATGCCCGAGTACTCGGTCGTGACGCCCGCGACCAGCTCGCTCTCGGCCTCGGGGATGTCAAAGGGGATGCGGTTGGACTCCGCCAGCATGGACAAAAAGAAGATGAGGAAAGCCGGCAGCCCCGGGATGATCGGCCACAGCGCGATCATGTGGTGCTCGTGCTGCCAGGCCACGATGCCGCTCACGCTCATCGTCCCGCTCAGGATCACCGGGACCATCGCTACGAGCACCAGCGGCACCTCGTAGGAGACGGCCTGGGCGATGGCCCGCATGCCGCCGAGCAGCGCAAACTTGTTGTTGCTGGCCCAGCCGGCCATGAAGGTGGCGATGGTGGTGACGCCGCCGATCGCCAGCACCCAGATGACGCCCACGTCGAGATCGGCGGCGATGACGTCAGGCGAGAAGGGCACCACGGCCGCAGCCCCGAGCGCGCAGAGCACCGCCAATAGTGGGGCGATATTGAACAGGGCCCGATCGGCCTGCGCCGGGATGAGGTCCTCTTTGACGATCAGCTTGAAGACGTCGGCGAAAGGCTGGAGCAAGCCGACCGGACCGACCAGCGTTGGGCCCAGCCGCGACTGCATCCGGCCTGCGAACTTGCGCTCGAACCAAATGCCGACGGCGATGATGACGAGCAGGACATTGACGATCACCAGGCCGTACAAGGTGCCGTGTAGGAGGCCGCTCATCGGTCCACCTCGCCCATGATCGGGTCCAAGGAGCCCAAGATCGCCACGCAGTCCGAGACGCAGGCGCCGGGCAGGATGTAGGGCAGCGCCGAGAGGGCGTGCAGGCTGGGGGCGCGGAACTTGAGGCGGTAGGGGCTGGTGTTGCCCTCGCCGCCGCCGATCACGTAGGTCCCGAGCTCGCCGCGCGGCGTCTCGATCCCGACGTAGACCTGACCCGAGGCGGCCTTGAACTGACCCGGGGTCTTGGCCGGCCGTCCACCGTTGATCGGGCCCTCGGGCAGGCCGTCCAGGAAGAGCCGCACCAAGCGGACGCTCTCGGCGATCTCCTTGAGCCGTACCTGGGCGCGGGCCAGACAATCGCCGGCGGTCTCGGTCGCCACCCGCACCTCGACCTCGTCGTAGGCGTGGAAGGGGGCGTCGCGGCGGAGGTCATGATCGACGCCGCTGGCGCGCAGGTTGGGGCCGGTGACGCCGAGCTCGAGGGCCAGCTCACCGTCCAGGACGCCGACGCCGCGGGTGCGCTGGATGAAGATGCGATTGCTGAGCGACATCTCCGCGTACTCGGGGAGGCGAGCCTCGATCTGATCCATGGCGGACCGCACCCGAACGTCCCAGCCGGCCGGCACGTCGTGGCGATTTCCGCCCACCGTATGGGTGTTGTAGTGAAAGCGGGCGCCGGTGACGGCCTCGAAGAGATCGAGGATGAGCTCGCGCTCCCGGAAGCAGTGCATGAACAGCGTGGTGCCGCCGCCCAGCGCGCCGCCCAGATCCAAGGTGAAGGTGCCGAGCCAGAGCAGGTGGGAGGCGATGCGCTGCATCTCGGCGAACAGCGAGCGCAGCCAGCGGGCCCGGCGGGGCACCTCGATGCCGAGGAGCTTCTCGAAGGCGGCGTTGAGCGCCTGCTCGCTGGTCATGGGCGCGACGTAATCGTGTTTGTCGACGATCGGGGTCTGCTGCACGAAGGCGAGCTTCTCGCACAGCTTCTCCACGCCGCGGTGGAGGTAGCCGGCGAAGGGGACGGCCTTCACGATCACCTCGCCGTCCAGGTAGAGGTCGATCCGAAACACGCCGTGGGTCGAGGGATGCTGCGGGCCGAAGTGCAGCAGCATCAGCTCGGCCTCGGGCTCGAAGGCCTCGATGTCGAGGTGCACGTCCGGTCGCTGTATTTTTCGCAGGGCGACTTCCACCGCTATCTCCAGGGCGCCGTATGGGTGTCCGACGCGTAGTCCTTGCGCAGCGGGTGACCCTGCCAGTCATCGGGCATCATCAAGCGGCGCATATCGGGGTGACCGGAGAAGCGGACCCCGACCAGGTCCCACTGCTCTCGCTCTTGCCAGTCCGCGCCGGCGAACTCGGCGGCCAGCGAGGGCACGCTGCCCTCCGCCGGTACGCGGACGCTCCACCATACGCTCTTCGATCCGCGGCCTACGGTGCGCAGTCCGTAGGCGACCTCGTAGTGCTCGGCTTCGCCCTCGACCGCGCCCGCTCGGCCCTTGCCGGCGAGCCAGTGGCTGGCGACGACGTAGACCAGCTGACGGTAGCCGCGCGCCTTGAGCGCTGCCGCCAAGGCCAGGTGGCGCGCAGCCGGGATCAGGGGAGGGGCGTCCTTGGGGATCTCGGTGGCGCCGTGCTCGGCGAGCAGCGTCTCGATCTCCGGCCCGAGGATCGCCCCGCTCAGCGTAGCGGCAGGAGCCTCGGTCAGCGCGGGGCTGGCCTCAGGGGGCGTGGGCCGAGCGACGGCCGAGTCGGCGGGCTTCATGGCGTCGGCCTCTTGGAGGCCCGTTTGGGTGGGGCTGCGCTCCACGTCCCCGATCCGCGGGATCGAGGGCTTGGTCGCGCTGAGCAGCTCGAGGTGAGGGACCTGCGGGGTCCGCGCTCGCCCCCGCTCCGCGCGGACCTTCTCGGCCAGCGCGAGCATCCCCGCCATCAAGGACTCGGGGTTGGGAGGGCAGCCGGGGATGTAGATGTCGACCGGCAGGAAGGTGTCGATGCCGGGGACGACCGGGTAGAGCTCGCGGTAGAAGTCGCCGGAGATCGCGCAGGAGCCCATGGCCACGGCCCACTTCGGCTCCGGCATCTGCTCCCAAAGGCGCTTCACCCGCGGCGCCATCTTCACGGTGATCGTCCCGGCCACGACCATGACGTCGCACTGCCGGGGCGTTCCCCGGAGGATCGTCCCCATCCGGTCCAGGTCGACGCGGCTGGCGGCGGCGGCCATGAGCTCGATGCCGCAGCAGCTGGTCGCCATCGGGAAGATCCACTGCGAGTTCGTCATGCCCCAGGTCAGGAGCGTGTCGATCGCGGTGACGCCGACGCTGAGCCCCGGGAGCGTGAGCAAGCGGCCATAGAGCGGGTGCTCGTAGGGGCGGTCGCTCTCGTTCAGCACCGGGAGCCGAGGGTTGTTGTCGTCTACTCCCATTTGAGCGCTTCCTTCCGGATCCCGTAGAGCCATCCCAGCATCAGCACCAAGACAAACGATCCCGCGGCGACCAGCGCGGGGAGTCCCAGCTCGCGGACGTTCACCGCCCAGGGGAACAGGAAGACCGCCTCGACGTCGAAGAGCACGAAGACTAAGGCCACCAGGTAATAGCGCGCGTGAAACTGGAGCCAGGCCGGGCCGCTGGCCTCCTCGCCGCACTCGTAGGGCCGGGCTTTGAGTGGAGAAAACCGGCGGGCGCGGACCCGGAGGATCCAGGCGGCCCCCAGCATCCCTCCGGCGGTCAGGAGCGAGGCGATCAGGAAGCCCAGCGCTGCATGAGCCGCGTTCATCTCGCTGATTTGTTGGCGCGAGGTGGAAGCGCCGTCAAGCGCAGGTTGCAGTTTGCCTCGGCCCGACGCGGTTGCGCGCAAGTTCTGCGCGCTTAGCCTAGGCGGCGCAGTTTTGCGCGAAGGGACTGAGCGCTGCGCTCTCTAGCTACGCTCGAGCGCCGCGATGCGATCTTCGAGCGCCGGATGGCTACGGAACAGCGCAGACAGCCCACCGCCACCACCGTGGATCCCGAAGGCCCGCATCGACTCGGGCAGCGCGGGCGGATCGTGCTCCGCTTGCAGGCGCCGGAGCGCGGCGATCATCGGACCCTTGCCGTTGAGCTTGGCCGAGCCGGCGTCGGCGCGGAACTCGCGGCGTCGGCTGTACCAGCTGGCGATCAAGGACGCCAGGATCCCGAGGACGATCTGAGAGAGGATCACCGTGATGGTGTAGCCGATCCCGGGGCCGCGGCGGTCATCGTTCCTGAGGACCAGCTTGTCCACCGCATAACCGACCACCCGCGACAGGAAGATGACGAAGGTGTTCAGGACGCCCTGGACCAGGGTCATGGTGATCATGTCGCCGTTGGCCACGTGGGCGATCTCGTGGGCCAGGACGCCCTCGACCGCCTCCCGGCTCATGCCCCGGAGGAGCCCCGTGCTGACCGCGACCAGCGCGCTGTTGCGAAACGCGCCCGTGGCGAAGGCGTTCATGTCCTCGCTGTCGTAGATGGCGATCTCGGGGCGGTTGATCTGGGCCCCGCGGGCCAGCCGCTCGACGGTGGCGAAGAGCCACGCCTCGGTCTCGTCGCGGGGGCTCTCGATGACCTTGGCGCCCGTCGTCCATTTGGCCATGAACTTGGACAGGAGGAGCGAGATGAAGGCCCCGCTGAAGCCCGCGATCATCGAATAGGCCAACAGCGCCATGGGCTGCAGGCCCTTCCCGGCCAGGGCCACGTCCAACCCCAGCACCCGCATGAGGATGCCGATGACGATGACCACGGCGAGGTTGGTCAGGATGAGTAAGCCGATACGACTGATCATTTTCATAGTTCAGCCTCGTTGTGCGACCTCTCGGAGCTCGGTCAAGGTCTCGCCGATCTTTCGGGCCCGCTCCTCGGCTTCGGCCATGGCGCGGCGCTTCTCCTCGACCTTCTCCGGCGGCGCCCGCCCCAC
>Ga0154020_10005286_pt1 | contig 15265 bp, 33 predicted proteins | sample Klosneuvirus_201_FD_109709 | JGI IMG/M metagenome (GOLD analysis project Ga0154020, IMG submission 109709) | Active sludge microbial communities from wastewater, Klosterneuburg, Austria - Klosneuvirus_20160825_MG | ecosystem: Engineered > WWTP > Aerobic digester > Activated sludge | place...
CTCGGCTCGCCCTACACTTGGGTGCCCTTCAGTAGGGCTATCGCTGGCGACATCACCGACACGATTACAGGCGGTGGGGTGCTTGTTACCGCGCCATCTTCACCTGACGAGGCTACCGTCTACGGTACGCTTATCGGCGGTGACGGCGAGATCGCCGCTAATTGGGACGTGCGATTTACTTTGGAGGACGTGAAGGCGAACCTGTCCGACACAGCGACAGGGCAAATGGTCGTTATCAAGGTCGTTGAGACATCGACAAATAGCAGTGGGTACTTCAGCAAGGGACTACTCAAGACCGAGAATATGCTATACAAATCGGGTACGCAGTTCAAGCATCCGGTCTGGCGTATGGTAGCTTCGCCGTCTGATGTCAAGACCGACCCGCGTGTGGACTTCACGTTTACGATACCTTCAGACTCGACATCTATCGACTTGGGGCAACTGATTAAGGAAGGGGCTGAATAATGAAGTTTAAGACCGATGAGCTAAAGGCTCAGTTCTTAGCGAGGATAGACAAGAAACTGAAACTCCTGTTAGAAGGGTTGGACGCTTTTTGTGTAAACAATTCTTTCCCCGAACTGGTAATTACAGAGCTTATCCGTTTACCGAAACACGCAAGCGACGAACACGCCGCAGGACGCGCAGCCGATGTACGCGCACACGCCGAAGCTCATTGCGACAAATGCAACGTAGACCGCTTCCGCTATACGCCCGAACAGCTTGAACTAATGAGGGCGTATGTCGAAACCAACCACAAGCGCAAGGCGTGGTACAACAAAGTCGGGCAAACATTATGGGGGTTCTATCCCCACGGACGTGGAGGGTCGTTCCACCTGCACCTTTCTGTTGACGAATAAGTCTTTGGTGTGCAAATAGTAACGCGCACAAAGCAAAAATAGTTGAAAATAATACTTTACAAACAATTAAGATAGCACTATATGTTGTGGGCGAGACTCTCTTGAACCACTACATGTGGTGTTTGGAGGATTCATGGGAGACCAGACAAACTTCGGACTAATTATCACTATGATTTCAAGCATCGCCTACGGGTTCCAACGAGCATACCTGAAAGCCAAGTCGCTTGACCCGAACGTCCCGAACGCCAAGCCGTTCTACAAGACTTCAGAGTTCTGGATGGCTCTTGGTACGGCTCTCGTCGGCGCATTGACCGCCTTTAACGGGACGGCTACTCCGTAATGGCATTACTCGCCTCTGCTAATCTTGACGCTCTAAAGAGTAAAGAGTTCAGGGAAACCGTGTTTACCGCGATTGACAAGTGCGGCAGATGGGTCTTGTACTCATCTGCTGTGCTGTCTATCGGTGCTATTGGTGCGTTCGGTGCGCTTGGAGTCGAGGAATCACTTGTCGCTATCGGTGTCATAATGACATCGTCCACAGGGATTGAGATTGTTCTGACGAATAAGAAGGGGAAAGATGATAATCTCGTCAAGTGACTTCGACTTCGCCAAGTATCAAGCAGGCGACTACGGCGACCATTGTATTATTCACGGTGATTGTCGGGATGTGCTACCGAAGATACCAGACAAGGCGATTGACTTGGTGCTGACTGACCCGCCGTATTTGGAGGGGGATTTTAGTTGGGTGTTAGATATTGTCACGCAACCACTTGTTGTTAGCCCGGGAAAGCTGGAATCCTTTAACTGGATAGCCAAGCGTAAGCCATTTTGGGAATATGCTTGGAGAGGGCAAAGTCGGTCATTGGGTGGGTCTGCTTGCCTACATATCGGCTTTGAGCCGATATTAGCATATTGCCGTCCTATCAAGCCGTTGGGGAACGACGTTCTCGACTATAACATTGGCGAAATATCGAGATATGATTACGGACATCCGTGGCCAAAACCACTAAAGCTATGGGCAAAACTTATGAGTCATTGGTCTAATGAATCCAACCTCATCCTCGACCCGTTCCTCGGTTCCGGCACGACGTTAGTTGCCGCCAAGAATCTCGGACGCAGGGCGATTGGGATTGAGATTAATTACGAGTATTGCAAGATTGCTGAACAAAGGATGGCTCAAGAGGTGTTATCATTATGAGAAATCTAACTAATCTCCACGTCGGGGATGTCATAAACCTATACCCTGACTACACTTGGAAAGAGATTATCAAGGCTCCACACAGAGCCATTATCAATAAGGGAATACAGACATACTCCCGTTTAGAGTGGGGTTCGTTGTGTCCTGCGGAACCGCCGACTCATCAAGGTATCTATTTAGGCGACGGGCTTGTTTTTGATGTGACTTGGCCAGTCGCCCGTGTTGGTGAAGTTGGGGAATTTCTTGGTGAGCGGCGGTTCAAAATCTTCAGGTACAACACCACACTCGACGACATTCAGGCAATGCGGGTACGCCTACTGATGAACCAGAAAGCGCGTGAGATTGAAGGAACCAAGTACGATTGGCTCGACTTGGGAGGGTTCCTTGCCCACGCGCTTTTCAAAGTCATCGGCTGGCCTGCGGCGGCTACCAAGATACTGTCAATCGCATTTGGCAAGACTTGGAAGCTGTCGCCGTTCAAGCTACTCGGTATCGGCAAGAAGAACCTTGTCTGCTCTGTCGGCGTTGCAGCGATTATGGTAGCTGTCCACGAAGCAATGACCGAATACCCGCGCCCGTTCTTTGTCGAGACTCAGGGAGAGCTGGATGTAGAGAGCCGGGGCGATTATTTCCGGTGTGTCGAAGCGATTGACCCAAGTTGTGTCGAGGTCTGGTCTACTGAATTTGCGAGGGTGGATTGATAATCCCGTCAAGTGACTTCAACTTCGCCAAGTATCAAGCTGGCGACTACGGCGACCATTGCATTATTCACGGTGATTGCCGGACAGTGTTACCGAAGATCGGCGATAAAGTGATTGACTTATTAATCACCGACCCACCTTACGGAATCAAGATGGATGAGGGCTTTGAGGGCTTTGGGGGCTTTGGGGAGCCTATTGCAAGAAGGAAATATCCCGACACTTGGGATTCGTCGCGTCCCGATAAGGCAGTATTCGACAATATCATTCGCATCGGCAAGGTGTGTTTGATTTTTGGGGGCAACTTTTTCGCGGACTTATTACCACAAGGGAAGCACTGGTTGTCGTGGGACAAGAAGAACACTATGCCGACATTTGGTGACTGTGAGCTTGTGTGGACAAACGTAGCGCGTAAATCAGTTAAGAAATACGAGTACGAGTGGAATGGGTTAATCGGGAAGGAGTCTCACAGATTTCACCCAACACAGAAGCCACGCCTGCTTATTGAGAGATTGATAAATGACTACAACAAGATAGGCAACCTCATCCTCGACCCCTTCCTCGGTTCTGGTACGACGCTGGTTGCGGCTAAGAATCTCGGGCGCAGGGCGATTGGGATTGAGATTAACTACGAGTATTGCAAGATTGCTGAACAAAGACTTAGCCAAGAGGTGTTAGCGTTATGAATAAAGAGAAGTTCCCGGACGAGTCTGACCTGTATGAGCGTGGCGTTACCGCCAAGCGGACGCCCAAGAAGCGACTCAGCACAGAAGGCGCGTGGTGCGCCGATTGCAAGATAGTGATGGTTCCAAGCGGCGGGGCGTGTTTCCATTGTCCGCGTTGCGGTGGGTCTAATACAAGATGTGGGGGGTAGATGCCGATTGAGACTGGCATAGTCATACCAGATTCTCACCGTCCGTTCCACGACGAAAGGGCGTGGCAACTTCTTCTTCATTTCATGGCTGAAACAAAGCCAACGCATACTTGCTTCATTGGTGATTGGGGCGACTTCGCCGGAATATCTCACCACAATACAGGCAGGGGCAAACTGCAAAACGAGCAACGCCTTATCGACTGCATCGAGTCGTGTCGTCAAGGGTTTGACGAGCGCGAACGCGCCAACCCCAAATCGAAGGTGTCGTTTTGTGAGGGAAACCATGAGGCGTGGCTATCTCAGTTTATGGACAAATACCCATCATTGCAGGGCTTTATGAACATCGAGCGCGTTCTTGAAATGAGAGAGCGCGGTATCGAGTTCTATTCTTGGTACGGTCAAAATAAGCAGAGACATCCGATTCGCCCTGCGTGGGGGAAACTACAATTAGCCCACACAACGTCGGCTGGCTCTAACCACGCTACTGCACTTGCGCGTGTCGAATCGCACTCGGTCGTATACGGCAACAGTCACGATATGCAGTCCGCGTCTAAGGTGATGAAGGGCGAATTGACAAGGCGCGTTTGGTCTTGTGGACACTTGGTTGATGTTGACTCGGACGCTTTCAGGTATCTGAATGGCAGGGCGGTTAATTGGGCGCAGGGCTTTGTATGGGTCGAGTGGGATACGAAAGACGGTACGTTCCACGTTGACGCTATCGACATAGTTGACAGCAGTAGATTCATTTGGAGAGGTAAGCGGTGGGAATGGAAGCCGTCTTACAAGAGATACACGGGGCATAGTAAAATTCAAGGGGGCTTGAATGGCAAAGGCGACATACGCGAAAGGCGATCTGGTGCTGGTACACTGGCTCGACGCGGCGAGACGGGACGGGTGGGAGTCTGAGGATGAGAAGATACCGGATGCTGACATCTTTAGTGTCGGCTTTGTTCACGTCATGCCCAAAGACGATGACGGGCATATCACAGTTGCAGGAGATATTGACATTGACGACGGTGCAAACGGTCGGAAGATTCGCATACCGACAGGATGTATTAAGAGCGTCAAGCAGTTGAAGATACCTAAGTAATTCCGAAAGGTCGCTACCTTAGGACAACCCCGTCACGGTATCCACGTGCTGTGGCGGGGTGAATGTAAACAAAACAGGCAATTCCGTATACATTCAGCGTGAGATGTAACCAAAATACCCCTACCAATTTAGGGGTATTTCTATTTATTTTGCATTTTTTGAAGATTTCTGTTGACTTTTATAAAGTCGCGCCATAACTTGACGATATGAAAAGTATGAAACACACAATCACAATCGGAGAATTGACGCTTGAACACTTATCAGCGTTCGCCGAGAGAACTGGCAAGACAGTATCGTCCCTGAAGTATCTCTGCGGTAAAGGGCAGATACCAGCCTGTAAGATTGGCGGCTCTTGGTACGTGAACATTGCGGAGTACGAAAGAACGCTAAGAATGAGAACGGAGATCAAAAAACAATGACCAGTCTTAAATCCCCTATATCCCCGACAGGCGGGGTTCAAGACCGCCCCGCCTTGTCATTTATCGACAGATGCCATATTGCAGATCGTGAGCTTGGCTGCACGGTGGAAAAGCTCGTAGCCGTCCGCGATATGCTCAGAGCCGAGACAAATGAAACAGGCAAGGAACTGATCGTTGATACGATTGCAAAGATTTCTGACGCTATTCACGAAATGAAGGGACGGCAGACCATACTTCGCAATATGCATCCGCTTCTTCAGCGGAAATTGGCGGAGATAGCGTAATGGCAAAGCGGCTGGCGACATTGCAGGAGCAGTTAGCGAGAGTGGACTACGTGTGGGTGAAGGGGTCGGATACCCGCGTTCGCTGTCGCCGTCCAGCTTGCCAATTCAATCAGAAAGCGACCTACCACAAGTTTATGAAGCAACTCGACGGGAAGAAATACTTCGGCTGGTTCTGTATGGAGTGTCATCACCCGTCGCCATTTACGGAAGATAACGGCTATACGCAAGAGACGCCGAGTAGCCTAACAGATGCACCGCGTCGTGGCGAAGGTCGTTGCGACGAAACTACGGCGGCGCACGTTCACACGTCGCCGTAGGAAATTGAAAGGAGACACAATGATTCGTTGGTATCAACAATCTCTGGATTGGCTAATAGCACACACGACTATCGAAATGGCGTTCTGCCTATTCATCGTAGCGATTTGCGGGATGATTGCGTGGTCGATATGGATTGTCGCAATCGTCCGCGATGGGCGTAGCCTGAACTCAGACATTGACATTTTTGAAGCGATACAAAAAGCGCGGACGCCCCACACACACAGCAAGGCGTCCGCTTTCACGAAAGTAACCGACTCAGAGTGAGTCGAGAAAGTTCAAGGTAACATCATGAACACAATCGAGCAAGAAGAATCATTGAGGGAGAAGCGGACACGTCTGTCACGCGAAGAAACGAATCTGCAAGTCGAAAAGAGCGACATCGAATCGGAAGCCAAGTCTGTCGGGTCGCGGCTCGAATCGCTGACGATGCTTGCTGAGAAGATGCAGTCACAAGCCGACGCATTGCAAGAGCGTCACGATGCGGTCAAGGCTCGTCTTGATGAAATCTCAGACGAGCTTGACCTGATTGTGGAAGTGGGGAACTGATGAGCCGCTATTCACTACGACACCCTGAAGAGTTCGACCGCGAACCGTCGTCGCCGTTTGATTCGATGATTCCGACATCAATGGGATGTATGGCTTGCGGTGAGGGGATGACAGTGACGGATAGCGGTGATTTGGTCTGCTTGAATTGTCGGGCAGACGAGGCTAATGAAGCACACAGGAGAATAGAGAGGATAAGATGAAGCTATACCAAATCAGTGATGAGTATCGCGCCTTAATGTCGCAAATCGAAGGGGCTGAAGGCGAAATTTCCGATGAACAGAAGCTATTGCTTGACTCGCTTACCGAACAAGGCGAACAGAAGATTGAGTCGATTGCAATGTTGATTAGAGAATTGGAATCCGAAGCTGACGCGCTCGAAACAGAATCGACTCGAATGGCGAACAAGTGCAAAGCTGTCGAGTCTCGCGCCGCTTGGCTGAAGGATTACGTCAAAGCCGAAATGCGGTCACTTGGAACGACCGGAGTTGACGGCAAGTTGTTGAAGATTCGCGTCCAGAACAATCCGCCGAGCGTCAACGTGGTTAACGAAGATGTTCTTCCGGCGGCATACGTGAAAGTGAAAGAAGTGCGCTCGATTGACAGGAGAGCGATTTTGGATGACTACAAAGCAAGCGGTGAGTGTCCGTCCGGTTGTGAGATAACCGTTGGAACGTCATTGCGGATAAGGTAGGAACAGAATGAGCAAACTAACAGGAGTCAAGGCGTCAACGGTCGAGAAGCGACTGAAGATGCTGTTGTGGGGTGAGTCTGGTTCGGGCAAGACCACACTTGCTTTGAAGTTCCCGAACGCCTACGTGATTGATATGGAGCGCGGCACAGACCATTACGGCGACAAGCTGGACTTCACGGTTGTCAAGACCAATGATGCCGACGAGGTACTTAGCCAGATCAATGCGCTGATGACAGAGAAGCACGATTACAAGACGCTGGTTATCGACCCGATTACCGTGTTCTGGGATGCGTTCCAGCGCAAGTGGACAGAGATTATCTCAGGGAACAAGAGCGACAAGTCGCCCGGCAAGCACGACGATTACTACGAGCTTCAGTTTGGGGATTGGAAAGTTCTCAACAACGAGTACGGGGAGTTTATGCGCTTGCTGACTCGCTTGGATATGAACGTCATTTGCACTGCACATTCCAAGACGGCATACAAGAAAGGCGCAATGGCTGTCGTGGAGGGCGTGACGTGGGACGCGCAAAAGGACACTAACTACTATTTCGATACCGAGGTGCAGTTGTATGTCCGTGATGGCGCACACTACGGCATCTGCAACAAGGACAAAAGCGGATGCTTGCCAGAACACGTCGAGTTTGAGCCAACGTTCGATTATTTCGCTGGTCATTTTGGGAGTGAAAAACTCGACCGTCCGGCGCAAATGATAACGTTGTCTACCGACGACCAACGCAAGCGAATCCTCGCATTGCAAGATGAAAAGACCATTTCCAACTCAACAATCGGCAAGGCGTTGGACGGGTACGGAGTCAAGAACACCAAATCACTAACCATAGAACAAGCCGATGAACTAATCGGAAGATTGGAGAAGTACAATGCCGCGAGTTGATTTCAGCAACACCCCAGACGCGCAGTCATTTGCCCCATTACCTGACGGGCATTATGACTGCGTTGTTGAGAAATGCACCGAGCGCACAACAGCCGCTGGAGATACGCAATTCAGTATCGAGTTCAAGGTACTCGGCGGGGAGTTCAAAGATCGCAAGATATTCGATTCGATACTGTTTCAGCTTGGCAACCCTGAGGGCGGCGCAATGCGGAGAACGAAGCTCGTCCTGTCCCGGCTCGGATTCGTTGTTGAGAAGGCTTTCAGCGTAGAGCCACAAGACCTCAATGGGCGCAAGGTTATTGTCACCTGTGACGGTACTGAAAAGTACCAAGACAAGGAAGGCAAAGACCGAGTTAAGAATCTTGTGCCGTTTGACGGCTACACCAAGCACGGCGACCAGAAGGACGATGACCTCCCGTTCTAACCATCACCCTAACGACGGCGCGGAACGACTCTGCGCCGTCTTGAGAAAGGACGTATGACGACCACGACCGATACGACGAACGCGATTATCACGTTCCTGAATATGCAAGGGCATCTTGTCTGGCGAAACTCAGCGGCGCACGTCTATGGTGCTGGTAACTTCCACAAGGTACGGCACAACGGCGTTGGTGACATTGTTGGGACGCTAAGTGATGGGACGCACATTGAAGTCGAAGTGAAATCTGGCAAGGACAGAATCAGACCTGAGCAACATAAGCACGGTGATGAGTTGAAGAAACGCAAGGCATTGTATTTTGTCGCCAAGTCGTTCGATGACTTCGAGCGGCAATGGAGGATGAGATGAGAATCAAGATGTCGAAGGCGATGGCTGAATGGCTAATTTATGCGTTTACCGATTGTCGGCTCAACGACAAAGGTGAGAGGCCACAAATAAGCCCTGTTGATGCAATTACTCGGCTATCGGATTGGTCGAAATTTCTCCATTATCCAAAGACTGACAACAGAGAAAAGCGACGCATTTTTGCTGTTCAGGAGTTGGAAAGATTTGGGCAACAAGTGCAAGCCGAAGCTCGTCGTGTACTGAAAGGAGCCGCGAAATGAAAGACGGTGTTTTGTTGCAAGTTGTAAACGCAACGAGGCTGGGCAATGGCTGGTGCTATGAGCTGGCCGACAGAAACTTTGTTGCCAAGTGTAACGTCTTTGGCACAGAGGATGAAGCAGAGTGCATGGTCAAAGAAATACAGCACCTCCCGCAGATGGTTGCGCTGTTGAAAAAACTTAACGACGTGACAAATCATATCTCTACGTGCCAGTGTCAAGAGAACAAAACTCTTGAGGGTTTGGCGTGGAAAGCGCAGACCATCCTCCGCTCCATCGGCGAGGTGGAGCGATGAAGATGCACAAGTACGCGCTCAGAGTGACAACCGATGGCGTTCCGATATTGCCCGACGATGCAAGCGCACAGACGAGAATCTTGGTGATTGAGTTTGATTCTCCCGTCGAGTCGAAGTCGGTACTTGCCGGAGCCAACGCGATGTCGGCGGCACTCGCTATGGATTGTCGCGTCTACACGTTCCAAGACGGGCTGAAATTGAGCTATGACAGCACGGGGCTGAAGATCGGCGAGGTGGAGTGATGCGTAAACTACTGGCCGTCATACTGATGCTCGCCGTCTGCGTCGGGGCGATATGGGGAGCGGGGAAGTTGTGATAACAAAGAAAGTCAATCGCTACTATTGCGAACACTGCAAGAAGTCTGGCGGGTCTGCTGGACATATCCGCAAACACGAGTCGAGCTGCACAAACAATCCAGACCGCGTATGTCGGATGTGTAGGTTTATGGAGAATGTCCAAACGCCACTACAAGAATTGATAAACCTGCTTCCGAGTGAAAGCGAGTTTATTTTCAAAGGTGAGTACGGGGATACACTGAACTTTGACAAGATGAATAAGTCTATCAGTGCTGTTTTGCCAACGCTCAAAGAGAAGGCTGGCGATTGTCCTTGTTGTATCTTTGCGGCATTACGACAGACGTATGAATGTTTCCAAAGGGATGTGTACGATTTCGCGAAAGAGCAAAAGAATATGCTCGCTGAAGTCAATTCGAACAAGTCGGAAGATGGGGAACGCTATGGGATGTATTAAGCCCCTCCTCCTCATCCCCCTCCTCACTTTGTCGCTGTACGCCAGTAGTGGTGGTATATAATGCCAATCCGAGAAGAAAACAAGTGCCGTTATCCGGCGAACTGGAAAGAGATACGCGCAAAAATACTTGAACGTGCCGAGCACAAATGCGAAAATTGCGGCGCAGAAAATCACAAGCCGCACCCGACAACAGGAAGTAAGGTAGTGCTGACGATAGCGCACTTAGACCACACACCAGAGAATTGCAGTGACGAAAATCTAAGAGCGTGGTGTCAAAAATGCCACAACTCTTACGATGCCCCAATGAGAGCGAAGGGAATCAAGGAGAGACGATTGAATAAAATCAAGAACTCAACAATACAACTATTGTTCCTGCTTGTCTGCCTGTTGCCATCACCGCTGTACGCCTCCACGCCGGGCGACGCGAATGGCTCTGGCACTGTCACGATGTCGGATGTTGTGTACTTGATTCAGTACATCTTCGGTGGTGGTGCGGCTCCTGTCCCTTGCGACTGTCCGGCATTGCAGTTCGATGGCCGAGCGATAGTCGATGACACGAATTGGGTACGAGCGCGAGTAGGGGATCGTGTTACTGACCGAGGCGGAGACTGGTACTACTTGACCGACAACAACGGCAAGCATTGGGTAGCGACTCCCGATACGATTCAGTGGGGTGGCGTGGATGATACGCTGGTTATTACTTACAGCACAGGGAAATACTTGTTCAAGATTGACTGGATGGGCGATGCTTGGAAATCGGGCGAGTTGAGCTACCGCGAATATCTTGATCTGCGATTAGGAAAGGCTAAAGTTGATTCGTGTAGTTTAACTATACGAAGTGGCGGTTATTCTATTACTTACACGCCAAAGACAGAGCTTAATAAGGGCTGGTTTGAGTCCAGCGAGAAAGGAAAGTGATGATCTACGATTTGAAATTGATTGGAAAATTCGCTTTGGAGGAGTTGCATAAACTCAGCGGCGATCAACAGTGCAAACAACGCGAATTACAAAATCATCTACTCCTCGCCATCGCCGAGCGACTTGAGGCGTTGGTCGAAGAGTCTAAACCACGATGGGTGCAATTCGAGCGGTATTGGAACGATGATGCGGTTATCATTGACGCAAAGCGCTCTCCAGTTATTAGGGTCAGACACCCTAAGAAGGATGAAACCTTGTCGGTCGTTGTGGTCAACGGTCAAGATGTCAAAGGCACTCTCGCCGAAGTTATCGCCAAGCTTCGAGGTGACAAATGACCCAATTCGACGAAGCGGCGGAACATGCGAGCTTTGATGTTCGCACAGAGTATGCACCACTATTGGCGACGCATGGTGTTGTGATAAGCGAGAAGTCAGCACAGAAGATAACCGAAATCATCACCGAGCACTACGCCGAGATTGAGGCGGTGCATGGCAAGCTGGTGGAGTTGGCAGTACTCGCTTATGAATTGATAAATGCAATCAATGCCGAAGATATTTGCCTCGAAAAGAATCTTCTCACTGAAGCATTGCAGGCCGGAATTGATTACGAAACTGCACGAGAGAAGATTGAGTACTTAGTCTATTGTGACCCACTTGTCAAGTCGGCGATGGAGAGGAGTAAGGGATGAGTGAGACAAGTAAGTTGGTACGTGAAATGGTTGCCAATGCACTTTTGACTCGCAATATGGCACTCGAAGAGATGGCAAAGGTTGCAGTCGCCAAGTGGGGAATCGACAACTGCAAATTAGTCGAAGAAATGGCAGGTGATGGACTAACTTGGAGATTTGAACAGATACAACAACCGCAACCCCGCACTCCGCGACTTGTGGAGGCGGTGGAGGACTACTTAAAACATTTTGACAGATATTCTGCCGCTGCGCCAGAGAGACAAGTTATGCGCCTCGCCCTCGCCGCTGAGAAGAAGCGTAGCGAGTTGGTGGAGCCGTTCCTTGAAGCGGCAAAGGACTTCGCTGAAATCCTAACAAAAGAAAGCCGGTCAATGGAGATTCGCGTTGCAATGCAACGGCACTTCATTGAGACGTGGCAAGCCCTCGACGCCTACGAGAAAGGAGAATAAAAGGTTGACATGGCTCAACAGATTCGACATATTGGTTCCGTGATTAGTCTGTTAGTTTGCAGTAACCTTGATAGCTATGTCCCCGACTTGTGGAGTCCCGCCTTAACTGGCAGACTAATCACCCATGAGGAGGGGACTTTTCTTTTGAGGTATCTATGTCTAAGCTGATCCCACTGACTAAAGGCTATTCAGCCATTGTAGACGATGAGGATTATGACTATCTGATGCAGTGGAAGTGGTACGCCCATATTTACCAAAAAACAAACAAAGTTGGGACACCCAGCACCTACGCACACATTTACGCGCAAAGGTGGGAATTGAAGCACCAATTAGGGATGCATCGGGTGGTTCTTGGATTGGGCACCGACGATACGCGTTGGTTAATTGATCACATAAATCACAATGGGTTAGACAATAGAAAAACGAATTTGCGAGTCTGCACAAACACCCAAAATATAGGCAATTCCAGACCGAAAGCTGGAAGCTCTAAGTACAAAGGGGTTCATTACTGCTTAACAAGGAAGGTGTGGGTTAGTAGATTGACCAATAATGGAAAAGTTGTGTACATTGGGCAATTTCAAAGCGAACTTGAAGCTGCCCTCGCTTTTGATGATGTTGCTATAAAAACACGTGGGGAATTTGCCCTTACCAATAAATCGTTTTATGGGATAGGAGGGTAAATTGCGACTGTCTGATGCGAAGAAGATATTGAGCGGGGAGTTGGTGCTGTGCAACACAACCCAATACGTAGCTATGCAACCTAAGGGCAAACCTGATGATTGGGATTACCTTACTATTACCAAGAAGGATATCCAATTCATGCTCCGCCAGCTGTCCTTGAAGGTCGAGCGCGAACACAAGAAAGCGAGTAAGTGATGAGCAAGAACGTCAACTGGCTTTGGGTCAAGATGCAAGTCGCCAAAGAGCCGAAGAAACCGCCGATTCACAAGGGAAAGTGATGACATAGCCGCAAGCGCAGACACACACTAAGCGCAAAATCATAGGGAACGAGAGTAACGTTTTGATTCAGGGAGATGAATTATGTCTACAAGAATGGGCTACAAGCGATGTACGGACTGTGGCAAGGAGATACAAAAGTGCGGGTCACGTAAGCGGTGTAAGCCGTGTCAGGATGCGTACAGGGTCAAGGTATTCTCACAATATGCGTCAAGAAAGCCGAAGCGACCGCCAAGAGTGTTGAAATGTGACATCTGCGGTACAGATTTTGTTACTACTGGCTCCCGTTCCCGCACCTGTGAAAGTGATGAGTGCAAACGTGCGCTTTACAACCTGAGGCACGAACGCCAATACAAGAAGTCGAGAGAAACTAAAATGGCGAGGGCGATAGAGAACGGCACTCTCGATGAGTTCTTGAGGCGGTCGGCATCGCAGACGGGGGTTATAAAACATCGGGACTGCCAAAATGGCAGAGTCACAATACCGACCAGAGCAGTGTCGAATCGGATTATTGCCCGTCACTGTTTACAGCTTCAAGGTGATAAATTTGAGCGTCGAGTCAACGAGTTGTTGGCGGAAATATAAGGGCAGGGAAATAATGGCTAACCCACAGACTGAAGATGGGTATTTCAAGATAGCAAATGAACTCGCCGAAGCACTTGCCAAGATCAGAATACCGGGTGAGGCGAGTCAGGTCTTTTGGGTAGTTTTGAGAAAAACTTATGGCTTCCAGAAGAAAGAGGACTGGATTTCTCTGCATCAAATCGTAGAATCGACAAATATGTGTAAACAACACGCACACAGAGGGTTATGTAAATTGTTAGAAATGAACGTGGTAACCCAAAAAGGTGACGCAAAAACTAAGGTTATGATTAACAAGGACTTCGAGACTTGGAAGCCGTACCCCAAAAAGGTTACGTACCCCAAAAAGGTGACCAGCGTAACCCAAAAAGGTGACTGGGCGGTAACCCAAAAAGGTGAACACAAAAGACAAACTACAAAAGACAATATACAAAAGACAATTGCGGGGTCGGCTAAGACGCCGACACCCGCGACGAATTTCCTAAAAGACTTTGGCAAGATGTTTACGGAAAGGTTTGGAGTAAAGTACTTTGCTAATTTTAAAAAGGACACCACACTTGTCAAGGATATGCTCGGAGCTATCGAGTACGACGATCTCGTCAACCGCGCCCGAATGTTCCTGAGAGACGAGGACGACTTTATCAAAAAGGCTGGCTACACCATCGGCACGTTCCGGTCGAAGGTCAACAAGTACATTGCCAAGAAATCCACAACGGTCAGGGAGTGGCAACCGGAGATAGTCACGCCTGAACAATCGCAGGCCGCAGACACAGCGAGGCAAGAGGCTATGAAGAAACTTAGGGAACAGGGAGTGTTGAGATGAATCGGGCTGAATACTACCGCGAATGGCGGCGCAAGAATGGCAAGGTCAAGATCGAGCGATACGGTAACTGTCTCGACTGTGGCAATCCGACAACAGGAAATCACTGGTATTGCGAGGAACATAGAAAACTTCGCAGGGCTGAGACGTGTCGGATTTCGAGCAATCGGCATTACCACAACCACAAGCAAATCGCGGAACTTGCAAAATGAGGCACGGATTGACACACACGATTGATTTAGGATTGGTGCAAGGTGGGTAGATTTGATTTGCTCGTCAACTATGACTTCGGATGCGCAAAAGCCACAAAATTGCTTAAAATGGCTCTAATGGCTTCATTTTGGTGTAGTGCTATGATAATTCACTATAAGGCATTGTGTTGCAGTACAATGCGGTATAATTTAGCACTAAAAGCAAACCGCCCGTTGCATTGAAACAACGAGCGGCGTAGTCACGGGAGGTTTGGAAAGTTAATCTGGTAGCAAGATGTACGTGCCAATTTGTTCATTGTCGCTTTTGCGGTAGATAGGAAATCGTGATTGTATTGCCATCAAATCACGCTCGGCGTTGTAAATAATACTCCTAAGCGGAATATCATTCAAAGCATCCAAATTTGTCACAACATTCATATCCAATTCAATTACCAGTTTCATATCAAACTCCTTTCGCCGCTATCAGCAGCACGGTTTGACAGAGTACAAAGATCAAGCCCCAAATGCGGTAGAGGGTTTTATCGGTCATACGATTCCTGCCATCTTGGCGCATATCTTTTCAGTTTCAATGATATTTTGCCTAATAACCTCAAGTTTATCATTGAGCCATTTCACCCTATCTGGGAACAACTGCGAACCAGAGATATTACCCATGATTCGCTGTATTTCCCGAATAGATTCATCA
>Ga0154020_10005287_pt1 | contig 15264 bp, 10 predicted proteins | sample Klosneuvirus_201_FD_109709 | JGI IMG/M metagenome (GOLD analysis project Ga0154020, IMG submission 109709) | Active sludge microbial communities from wastewater, Klosterneuburg, Austria - Klosneuvirus_20160825_MG | ecosystem: Engineered > WWTP > Aerobic digester > Activated sludge | place...
AGAAGCGATCGACATGGCGGCCGTGTGGGAGCTGGACAACTATCCCGAGAAGTACGACGAAGGCATGTTCGACTACAAGGCCGAGGACGAAGTGCTGGCTCGCCTGGCGAAAAAATGAAACGCAAGAAGCCGCCCCAGGATCATACCGGTGAAGCCGCGCGTGTAGAGCGCGTGGAGTGCGAGATCATTGGCTACGTGCGCTCACCGTATAAGGAACGCTTTGGCACGCCGCGCCAGCCTCCGGTGACGGAGCAAACGCTGGACGACCGAGCCCAGGAAGCAACGATCGAGCTTGTGCCAGGGAAGAACTTCGAGCAGGCACTTAAAGATCTCGAAGGGTTTGAATACATCTGGGTGCTGGCCTGGCTGCATCTCAACGAAGGCTGGAACCCACAGGTGATTCCCCCGCGCGGCCCCAAAGTTAAGCGAGGCCTGTTTGCCACGCGCGCGCCCCACCGGCCCAACCCCATCGGGCTTTCCGCGCTGAAACTCACGGGCATCGAGGGCCGCACGCTCAAAGTGCGCGGCATTGACTTGCTCGATGGCACGCCCGTGCTCGATATCAAACCCTACATCCCGTATTCGGATGCGTTCCCCAAGGCCAGAGCGGGGTGGCTGGAAGGGCTCAAGGCCGATGAGCCGGACCGTTTTGAATAAAGTTGGAACCGGTTGATTCATGGCTGCGTCATAGTCGCGCCGATAACAAGAGGGCAAACATGCAAATCTCCACGCGATGGCTGGTCTTGATGATGGCGCTGCTTGCGCCCGCCGTTTACGCCAAGGAAGAACTGGTGACGCTGCCCAAGCGCGACACCGTTCAACTCACGATTTACAACTCGGTCGATCTCACGCTGGTGCAGGAAACGCGCTCGCTCACGTTCAAGAAGGGCAACAACCGCCTGCAGTTCTCGTGGGCGAACACGTTGATTGACCCCACGAGCGTGGAGTTCCGCGCCCTGACCAACGCCGACAAGCTGGAAGTGCTCGACACCAGCTACCCTGCCGAAAGCAACGAGATGCTGATCTGGACGATTTCGACCGAGGCCGATGTCTCAGCCAAAGTCGAAATCAGCTACTTCACCAGCGGCATTTCCTGGGGCGCGCAGTACACCGGTTTGCTTTCCAGCGACGAAGCCTCGATGACGCTGACGGGCGATGTCACCGTCAGCAATCGCTCCGGCGAAGAGTATGAAAACGCCAAGGTGCGGCTTGTGGTCGGCTCCATTCACCTCGTTGAGCGTATCAACGAACTGGCCGGTCCGGACAAAGCCAAGTATCGCCGCAACGCCGAAGAAGAAATGCGCAGGGCCGACAAAGCGGCCGAAGGCAAGAAAGAGATCATCAAGGAAGGTCTGAGCGAATATTATATTTACACGGTCGAAGGCCAGGAAACGATTCCCAACGGCTGGCAGAAGCGCCTGCAAAGCTTCAAGCAGGCGGGCGTACCGGTGAACACCGTCTATACCTACGATGCCCGCAAGTACGGCCCCGGCTTCTTCAAGCTGCTGACTTTCAAGAACGATGAAGCGCACAAGCTGGGCAAGGAACCGCTGCCCCAGGGCGTCGTGCGCCTGTACCGCGACATGGGCAACAACGCGCTGGGCTATGTGGGCGAGGTTGCCACTTCTTACATCGCCAAGAACGACGAAATCAAAGTCAACGCCGGCACCGACGCCGAAGTCACCCTGAAACTGACGCGCACCAATCTTGAGAAGAAAGATCTCGCGTTCCGCCGCTGGGGCAATGGCGCGCAGGAACAGCGCCTTGAAGGCTGGACGAACGTCGAGAACTACAAGCTCGAGATCAAGAATTATCGCGGTCGTGCCGTCAGCTTTGAAGTCAACCTGGTGTTCGGCGGCGACTTTGATTTCGAGAGTGAAACCGCCAGCATCAAGGTGGACTACCAGACGCAGCGTTTCAGCGGTGAACTCAAAGCCAACACGCCGCAAACGGTTACTTTCAAACTCACCACACGTAACGGAACCAACGTGAAGAACAAGTAAGCCCAACGAGCCCGCCGCGGAAGCGGCGGGGCCGGGTCAGAACGAACTAACGCCACTCACAGGATCAAACCCATGAAATTCCGCCTCTTCGCTACCGCTCTTGCACTGCCCGTCGCCTGCGCCATCATCGGCCTTTCAAGCCCGACGCCGGTCCATGCGCGCATCAAGCTTGCCACGCTGCCCGATCGCGAGGGCGTAGCCGTGCGCTTTGACAACCCCAACCAGGTGCTGGTTGAAGAAGAGCGCACGATCGCGCTGCAGAACGGCGTGAACACGATCGACTTCTCCTGGGCCGGCACGAACATTGACAAGGGCAGCATTGTGTTCCGCCCCGCCGATGCGAACTCGAAGGTCGAGATTTTGTCCACGAGCTACCCGCCGGGCGAAAACGCCCTGACCTGGTCTGTGGCCAGCCCGGATGCGCGCAGCGAAAAATTCCGCATCAGCTACCTGATGGGGAACATCCAGCGCGAAACCAGCTATCAGGCGATGGTAAGCAAGGATGAAACGACCTGCACCTTCCGACACTACTTCAAGATCCGCAACTGGTCGGGCGAGAGCTTCACTGAGGCCGATTTCGTTACGCGTGATGGCAAGAAGTTCGAGAAAGCGCTCTCGCAGGGCGAAGCCAAGCGCCTGCTCGTGAACAAATGGGACAACGTCAAGGTGCGCAAGGAATATGTGTACGACTTGACGCGTCAATACGAGGGCAAGATCCTTACGGATTACGTGCTGCCCAATACCAAGGATATCGGCCTGGGCACCATCCCGCTCGAGTTCGGCAAAGTGCGCATCTACCAGGATGACGGCAAGGGTACGGCGGCGTTCACAGGCGAAGACTGGGGCAAGTTCACGCCTATCGGCGACGACATGCGCCTGAACATCGGCACCTCGCAAGATATCAAGGTCGAATTCAAGAAGATGCTCAACGACGTGACCAACCGTCGCGGCAACGTGTATGACACGGACGAAGTCGACCAGTACGAGATCAAGAATTTCAAGGACAACGAAATCGATCTCACGCTCTGCCTGCGCGTTGACGGCGAGTGGGAACTGCAGAAGGACAGCAGCGGCTACGCCAGCATGGAGCGCGTCGACAACGAGAACGTGAAGTTCAAGGTCAAGGCGCCGCCCAAGGGTGTGCCGGTGATCCTCAAGTTCCACTACCAGAAAAAGGATGTGTGGTAAGGCTGGAGCGTTGGAGAGATGGAGTGATTGAGAGATTGCAACGGCCGACGGGCATACGGCGCGATCTCTCCAACTCTCAATCTCTCCATCTCTCAGCGGCTGGCAGCGCCTGACACCCAGAGAATCAACGTCATGAAGACCCTCATCGCCATCCTTTCACTCGTTCTGGCCGCCGCGCCGCTTTGCGCGAAGGAAGAGCTTGTCACGCTGCCGCCGCGCGATGCCGTGCAGCTCACGATCTATAACTCTGAAGACTGCACGCTGGTGCGTGAGACGCGCACGCTTTCTTTCAAGGCGGGCGCCAATCGCATCCAGTTCTCCTGGGCCAACACGCTGATCGATCCAACCAGCGTCGAATTCCAGGCTGTGGACGACAAAGACAGCAACCTCGAAGTCGCCGACACCAGCTACCCCGCTGAATCTCACGAAATGCTGATCTGGTCGATCACGGCCAAGAAAGCCGCGAGCCACAAAGTGCAGATCAGTTACTTCACCAGCGGCATCACCTGGAGCGCGGAATACACCGGCCTTGTGAACAGCGACGAAAGCGCCATGGATCTCACGGCCTACGTCACGGTGCACAACCACAGCGGCGAGGATTACGAGAACGCCCAGGTGCGACTGGTCGTCGGTGTGATTCACCTCGTTGAGAAGATCATCTATCTCGCCCAGCCGCCCGAGAGCCGGCCGGCTCCCGCGCCCCCGAGAGATGAGCCGCAAAACGACATGAAGGAAATGGAGAAAGGCGAAGCCGAAGACGCCAACGAAGACGGCATGCACGCCAAGGAAATCGAAAAGGGTGCCTTGAGCGAGTATTACATCTACACCGTGGAAGGCCGCGAAACCGTGCCCAACGGCTGGGCCAAGCGCCTCAAGAGTTTCTTCGTGGCTGCCGTGCCGCTCAAGACGGTTTATCATCTCGAGCCCGCCAAGTTCGGCCCGGCCTTCACCAAGGTGCTCGAATTCAAGAACGACGAAGAACACAAGCTGGGCAAGGAGCCCCTGCCCGACGGCCTGATTCGCCTCTACAAGCTGCAAAACGGCGGCACGGGCTACATGGGCGAACTCTGGAGCAAGTACATCCCCAAGAACGAAGAAGTGAAGGTCAACGTCGGCGCCGACCCCGAGGTCACGCTCAAAGAAAAACGCATGACCTTCAGGAAGCAGGATCTCTCGTTCGAAAACGGCTGGCTGGCGGGTTGGACCACCATCGAGGAATTCGAGCTCGAAGTGAAAAACTTCCGCAACAAGAACGTCGAGGTCGAGATTCACCGCAGCGTCGATGGCGATTTCGATTTCGACAGCGCCGACAACCCTCAGGTCGAAAACTTCAACACCAAGAAATTCATCTTCAGCCTCAACGCGGCTACGGCGCGCACGCTGAAGTTCAAGGTGACGATGCGCTTTGGCAGCAATGTGAAGCAGAAATAAGGCAGTTGCTGGGTTCTAGGTTTTAGGTTCTAGGACTCAGTTCCAGAAGGCGGGACACGGCAAACCAGAACCTAAAACCCAGAACCCAACACCGCGTGCCATGAAAAACCTACTCGCCGTCCTGACACTCGCCGCACTCGCAGCTGCGCCGCTGTGCGCCAAAGAAGAGCTCGTCACGCTGCCCAAGCGCGATGCGGTGCAGCTCACGATTTACAACAGCGAAGACCTGACGCTGGTTCGCGAAACGCGCACGCTCTCCTTCAAACAGGGCGAGAACCGCATCCAGTTCTCCTGGGCCAACACGCTGATTGACCCCACGAGCGTTGAGTTCCAGGCCGTGGGCGACAAGGACGGCAACATCGAAGTTGCCGACACCAGCTACCCCGCCGAATCCCACGAGATGCTGATCTGGACGATCAGCGCCAAGAAAGCTTCCAGCCACCAGGTGCAGATCAGCTATTTCACCAGCGGCATTTCCTGGAGCGCCGAATACACCGGCCTGGTCAACGCCGATGAAAGCGCCATGGATCTCACCGGCTACGTGACAGTGCACAACCGTAGCGGCGAAGAATACGAGAACGCACAGGTGCGGCTTGTAGTCGGCGTGATTCACCTGGTCGAGAAAATCATCTATCTGGCGCAGGGCGGCCAGCCGCGCACCAAGGATGTTGATGACTGGGCGCGCAGCGAATCGCGCAAATCCCGCGGCCCGGCTGCTGAGGCGCCGTCGGGCGGCGGCATGTCCAAACCCAAGGAAATCGACAAGACCGGCCTGAGCGAGTACTACATCTACACGGTTGAAGGCACCGAAACGATTCCCCACGGCTGGAGCAAGCGCCTGCGCAGCTTCACCGTCGCGGGCGTGCCGATGAAAACCGTTTATCACTTCGAGCCCGCCAAGTACGGCCCGGGCCTGATGAAGGTGCTCGAGTTCAAAAACAACGAAGAACACAAGCTGGGCAAAGAGCCGCTTCCTGATGGCTTGATCCGCCTCTACAAACTCAGCAATGGCGGTATGGGCTACATGGGTGCGCTCGTGAGCAAGTACATCGCCAAGAACGACGAAGTGAAAATCAACGTCGGCGCCGACCCGGAAGTCACGCTCAAGGAAAAGCGCATGAGCATCGAGAAGATCGATCTTGTGTTCCAGAGCCGCGGCAACCAGCGCTGGGTGAGCGGCTGGACGACGGTCGAGAAGTTCGAGCTGGAAGTGAAAAACTTCCGCAACAAGAACATCGAGGTAGAAATTCACCGTTCGGCACAGGGCGACTTTGATTTCGAGTGCGAAGACAAGACGGAGAAGGAAAATTTCAACACGGTGAAATTCAAGTTCGCGCTCAATGCCAACACCGCGCGAAAGCTCAACTTCACGATCACCACCCGCAACGGCGACAACGTAAAGAAGAAGTAGCTGGGGCCGCCGGCCCCTGAAGTGGCTGACGCCGCCGGCGTCAGCCTAGAACCCTGAATCAAGCGAAACGTCAACCCACTTCCATGTGCCCAAGCGGGCCTTGACCGGATTCTCAAGAATGTACTGCACGCCGCGTCTCAATTCGTCGCGATCGCGGATCAATCGATCGAAGTATTCGGCCTGCCACACAGTCCCCGTGCGGCCCTGCAGGCGGTTGATTTGCTTGGCGGTATAGCTCTTCCAGCCGTGCACAATTTTCTCCAAACCCCAGCCATTCAGCGGTCTCATCAGGACGTGAACATGGTTGGGCATGATGCACCAGCACAGCAGATCATATCGCCGCCCGCTGAAGTGAAGCAGATTGTCACGGACAATCTGCGCGGCGCTGTCGCTGGCAAGCAGGCACTCGCCGTGCCCGTTGTCCAGTAGTCTTTCAATTCGCTTTGAACGCAGCGAGTTGAGACGGGCCAGTTCATTGCCTGCTTCGATTCCTGAGAACTCCAACTTTCGTTCCAGCGCCTCGCGCTCGGCCTTCATTTCTGCCACCGCCATAGCCGGCAGAGAGTCGGCAAGGCGATAAGTAATAAAATTGACTCCACCTTGCTGTTCCCAGTGGGGGAGGTAGGTGCTTCTACGCTTCCTGACACCTTGGAGGTCACGGCGCATGCAATGCCTTCAACCATGGCGCGGGCCGCGCCACGGACATCTGGGGCCGGCGGCCCCAGCTACGAACCGATATACGCCCGAACGACCGCGGCCTCGAGCTGGTTCAACAGCGCGGGGTCCGCGCCCTTTTTGGCCTGCAGCGCCTGGCTGATCTTCACAATCTGGTCGTACACCGCCTGGGCCGCGCGTCTGGACGGAATGGGCAGCGTGCGCAACGCTTCGATCTTGATCTGCGGAAAGGCGCGCTGGCGCGCGTCGCGGAAACTGTTGCGGTAGAGCCTTGCCACGTATTCGCTGTTGAGCACGCCAATCAGGTAGTCGATGTCGTGATCCGGCGCGCCAAAGCAGGCCAGCACACTGTTGCGAAAAAGCGCCGGCGACTGGTGGCGGCACGCAATCGGTCGATTGGCTGTCTGGCGCAGCAGAATCGGCGTTTTCAGATAGCGCTCGGGCGGGCCCATGCGGGCGTAGTGGCCAGTGCCTTTCATCTTCGGAGGGCGCAGCCACAGGCGCGGCGGGTCAATGGCGAAGGGACGCACGTCCTTGCCCTCGCGAATGGGCATTGCGCCTTGCTCGGGTTTGTCCGTAAGCAGAAGCTCGGCGGCGTTGCCGGTGTGAACGCCGATGTCGCCAAAGCTCTCCGGCGGCAGCGGCACATGGCGCATGGAAGCGCGAATGGTCATGCCCACGTCGGCCTGCGCGTTCCAGGGCTCGCCGGAAATATCGCCCTTGCCCGCTTTGAGCACGAAAAGCGCGCAGGGCTCTGTTACGCCTGGAAACACATTTTCGCCTAGATCAATAATGCGATCAACACTGACTAGGCTTGCCAGAGCGCGACGAAGCGGGGCATAGCCCTCAAGATCCGCTACCTGGTGGGGGAGCAAGAGCCCTAGTCGCCCGCCTTCGCGCTTCATCAGGCGTGCAGATTGCTCGGCAAACGCTGTGTGCGTGGCGGGCCAGCCGGCAAAGGCGCCGAATTTTTTTGCGTAAAGCGCGCGCAGCATGGGGTCGATTTCCTGCGCCTGCCGGCCGGAGAAACTTTTCCAGGGCGGGTTGGCAATCACAACGTCATAGATTTCGCGCTCGTCGGCGAGCAAACCGTCGCGGCACGAAATCAGCGAGGCTACACGCACGCCCAGGCATTTGCCCGCCGCTGCCAGCACATGGCGCGCACCTTCGGCGATGCCGCGCTCGATTTCCCAGCCATGGATCTTGCCGCCCAGCAGGGGTGCCACCCAGTCGGGGCGTTCCTTGGCCGCGTATTCAAGACAGCCCAGCAATAGTGCGCCGGCACCGCAGGCCGGGTCGAGAATCTTAGGCACCGTGCCGTGGGGAAAGCGCTGCAGCACTTCGGTGGCGGTGCGCACAGCCACGTCGCGTGGGGTGAAATACGCGCCGAGTGTAGAGCGCATCACCTGTGGAACGCTCTTGGCAACGCGCTCGTGTTCCTGCCATGCCGGTGTCAGGTCTGCCATGGTGCCCACGTTAAGCAGAATACCGCCTTAGCGGTACTGCCTATCCATCGCGGACCGGCAAACATGCGGGTCATGCCAGATCAGGCAACGATTTAAGGAATCTTAACACTCGCTTCATCTTGGGTTGATTGGGCTGACCTATCGTGGCGCGCACTTATGGGGACCAACTACCAAGGGAGAAGCGAAATGCGAGTGAGCAAGAGTGTAGTCATGGCCGGCCTGGCCGCGCTGGCGCTGGGCTTGAGCCTGGCGGGCAAGCCCGCGCAGGCCGATGTCAAGGTGGAAGACGCCATTGAGGGTTACAAGCCCGTGGCGGGTATCTCGGGCACGATTTCAAGCGTGGGCTCGGATACGCTCAACAACCTGATGACGTTCTGGGCGGAAGGTTTCAAGAAGCACTACCCGAACGTGACGTTTGCGGTCGAAGGCAAGGGTTCGACGACGGCTCCGCCGGCGCTGATTGACGGCACCTCCGACATCGGCCCGATGTCGCGCGAAATGAAGGCCGAAGAGATCAAGAAATTTGAAGACAAGTACGGATACAAGCCCAGCGTCGTGGGTGTGGCGGTTGACGCGCTGGCGGTGTTCGTGCACAAGGACAACCCGGTCAAGAGCCTGTCCATGCCGCAGGTGGACGCGATTTTCTCGGCCAACCGCAAGGGCGGCTACAAGGAAGACATCACGAAGTGGGGCCAGACGGGTCTTGACGGCGAGTGGGCCAACCTGAACATCACGCTCTACGGCCGTAACAGCGCCTCGGGCACGTATGGTTTCTTCAAGGAACACGCGCTGTACAAGGGTGATTACAAGAGCACGGTCAAGGAGCAGCCCGGTTCGAGCACCGTGGTGCAGCTTGTCAGTGAAGACCGTTCGGGCGCGGGTTACTCCGGTATCGGCTACAAGACGGCCGGCGTGAAGACTGTGCCGATCTCCAAGAAGGACGGCGAAACGGCCTACGACGCCACGGCGGAGAACTGCTACACCGGCAAGTACCCGATGTCGCGCTTCCTGTGGATCTATTTCAACCGCGCCCCGGGCAAGGAAGTCAGCCCGGTTGTCAAGGAATTCCTGAGCTTCATTCTCAGCAAGGAAGGCCAGGAAATCGTCATCAAGGACGGCTTCATTCCCCTGACCAAGAAGATGGTTGACAAGAACCACGCCGTGTTGAAGTAATCGCGGCTGCTGATGATGGGTGCGGGGCCTGTGCTCCGCACCCATCGCGTCCCCGGACAAAGCTGCATGACGCAGGATTCCAAGAGAACGGCCAAGCTTTCCCAGGCGAAGATTCACTGGTCGGTGCACGTCATTGACAAGGCCGCCAACATCGGCATTCGCGTTGGCGGCCTTGGCGTCATTTTTGCCGTGCTCGGGCTCGTGTTCTTTATCGTCTCGCAGGTCGTCCCGCTCTTCCGTGCCTCAGACCACGGCGAGTACAGCCCCAATGCCGCGCCCGTGGCGGGTACGCCCCTGGCTGTGCATACCGATGAATACCGCCGCGTCGCACTTCGTCTGGATGCTGATGGCACTTTGCATGTGCTGGCGGTACCCACGGGCAAGGCCATAGAAACGCTCAAGGTGCCCGGCCTCGGTCAGGCGAAGGTTACGACAGCCCATATCTCGCTTCGGCCTTACACGCATTACGACCTCGGGCCGGTGCAGAAGATCGCCAAATACGCGCTGACAATGGGGCTCTCCGACGGGCGTGTGCTGCAAGGCAGCCTCAGCTACGTTCACGCCTTCAAACGCTTTGGGCTCAACGAAGACCCGGCCGCCTGGCGCAAGTTACGCCAGCCGGAAAAAGAGGAGATGGGCAGGCCCGATTATGTGCCCGACGTGCTGATCGAGCGCGAAAAGGACGGCGACAGCGAATATGTCTGGCTTGTCGAACACCTGAACGAATTCGGCTTTTACCGCCGCGCGCGGGCGATTGTGACGTTTGATCGCGAGCTCGATCTGGGCGCAAACGGCGAGGCCATCAGCCGCGTTTACTCTGCTTTGCACAAGGGCGCGCCTGAAGAAGAACGTGAAGTGCTGACTGTGGGCATCACCGCCAAGGGCCGCGTGCTGCTGTGCCTGGAAAAACTCGCGCTCAACGCCATGACGGATCAGCTCGACGGCGAAGTGCTCAGCCGTGTTGACCTCACGGCGCAACTGGCAGGCACGCCCGTGCTGTGCATCGCCCACGAATCGCAGACCGAAGCCTGGATTGGGACACGTGACGGCAAGCTGTTTCTGTTCAGGCGCGTGGATGAAAAAGGCAAGGCGCCGGTTTTCACGCGGCCGGCCGAGTATCCGCCCGTTGACGCTTTCAGCTTTCACGTCGAGCAAGAGCGCACCTGGGTGCAAACCGTCAGCGCCATGCGCGAAGACGCCGATCTCGGCGCGCCCGCGGGTGAGTTGCAGCTTACGGCGCTGGAGTACCTGTTGGGCGGAACCTCGCTGCTGATCGGCGACAGCCACGGCGGCGTTCAGAGCTGGTTTGCCGTGCGCGAGACCAAAGAAGACAACAATCCCAAGCTGCGGCGCATCCATGTGCATGAGCCCGGCGGCGGCGAGATTCTTGGCTTCTGCGCCTGCGAGGCCAACAAGAGTTTTGCCGTGTGGGACAAGGCCGGATTCGTGCGCGGCATCCACAACACCAGCGAGCGCGTCACTTTTGAAGAACGCGTTGCAGAGCCGGGGCTGGTGCAGTGCTATTACGCGGCTGCGGCGGGCGGCACACTGGGCATTGATGCCAAAGGCGGCCTGCGCCACTGGTGGGTGGACGCCAAGCACGCCGAGATTTCATGGAAAGCGTTGTTTGGCCAAGTGTGGTACGAGGGTTACCCCGAGCCCAAATACGAATGGCAGACCTCCAGCGGCACCGACGACGTTGAGGCCAAGTTCAGCCTTGTGCCGCTGATCCGCGGCTCGATCAAGGGCGGCCTGTACGCGCTGTTGTTTGCGATTCCGCTGGCCGTGCTCGGCGCAATTTACACCAGTGAATTCATGCATCGCAACGTGCGCGCCGTGGTCAAACCAACGATGGAAGTCATGGCCAGCCTGCCCAGCGTCGTGCTGGGCTTTCTGGGCGCGCTTTACTTTGCGCCCATGGCGGCACCCGTTATGCCCACACTGCTTGTGGCCGTGGCGCTGTGCCCTGCCCTGTTCATGTTCTTTGGCTGGATCTGGCAGCAGTTGCCGCCCACGTTCACGGGCCGTTTTGGACCCAAGGCCATCTTGGCGATGCTGTTCCTGATTTTGGCCGGCGGCGTGCTGCTGGCAACCTTGATTGGCCCGCGCGTTGAGGAATTCCTGTTCCCCGCGCTTGAGGGCGCCGATCCGGCGATGATTGACTCCAAGACATTCCAGCCGATCAATGAAGAAGCCGCGCGCAAGCTCAGCGCCGGCGATTTCCGCTCATGGACGGCCGGCGGCGCGCAGCTGGCGCGCGACACCGCGACACCGCAGGGTGCGCTGCCCAAGGGCTGGTGGATTCCCGGCGGCCACAGGCTTTTCATGGTAATGCTGCTTCTGCCCTTTGCGCTGCTCGCGGGCTGGCTGCTCAAGTCGGGCGGCGCCGTGCTGTTTGGCGGCCGCTCCTTTGGCCGTGACTGGCGCGGCTTGATTGCCTCGGGCAATCCGTTTGAGAAAATGCGCCAATCCATGGCGGGCCAGAGCGGCACCACTCTGTGGCCGATTGCGGTGGACGTTTCGTTTTCGCTGGGATTTGCGCTGCTGGCGGGGCTGTTTGGGCTTGGACTTTCGCTGCTGCTGGCACCCGGCATTGAGTCCATGCTCTTTGGCTACGAACATCCCACCGCCGGCCACGTGGCCGATTTCCGCCGTTTCGTTACCGGCGCCGAGGGCTGGAAGTTCAACCAGACCAACTCGCTGATCGTCGGCTTCTCCATGGGCTTTGCCGTCATCCCCATCATTTACTCGATCGCTGAAGACGCGCTTTCCACGGTGCCCAACCAGCTGCGCGCGGCTTCACTGGCCTGCGGCGCTTCTCGCTGGCAGACAACCACCAGTGTCGTGGTGCCAGCGGCGGCCAGCGGCATTTTCTCGGCGATCGTGATTGGACTGGGGCGCGCACTGGGTGAAACCATGATCGTGGTCATGGCTGCGGGCGGCACGCCGGTGATGGAAATGGAACCACTGAGCGGCTTCCGCAGCCTCTCAGCGGCGATTGCGATTGAAATGCCTGAGGCGCCGCACGGCGGCACCCTGTATCGAACATTGTTCCTGGGCGGCCTGATGTTGTTTCTGGTCACGTTTGTGATCAGCACGGCAGCCGAGATCGTGCGCATGAGGCTGCGCAAGAAGCTTTCACGAATGTAACGCCATGGCCGAGACCACGAACATCCCCTATGCATCCAAGCCCGCGCGCAAGAAGCGCGTGCAGAAGGGCGAGCCGTTCGTGTGGCTATCGGGCGGCGCAATCATGACCGGCATCGTGCTGATCGTGTGCGTGATCTCGCTGATCGTATATGAAGGAAGCCGCACCTTCTGGCCGCGCGACCTTGAGGTGATCGCGCTGGGCGAGGCGCGCTATTGGCTGGTAACGCAGGAAGGAAATCCTGTGTTTATGGACAGCGAAGACAAACTGCTCTACGCCAAAGACGGAGGCTACGTTTACGCTGACGGCAAGGCCCACACCGCCACCACGCCGCCACGAAAAGCCACGATTGCCGATTATCGCCGCGACGCGAAGCCCTTTGCCGCAGCAACGTTCAAGCTCGCGGGCACCGAAGGTGAGTTGAAGGACAGCGCCGGGCAGGCCGTCACGCCCGAGTTCTACCTCAAGAACCCGGGCAAGTTTGCCTCGCCGTTCCAGGTGGCCAACGAGAGCGGCAAGTTTGTTCCCGTGGAAAAGGCGCTGGGCGACGACCGCTTCCGCGACCATGTGATGATGCTGGGCGCGGTGCGCGCCGACCGGCCGCTGGATTTGCGCGACCTGCCGCGCAAGCGCGACGGCACACCCTGGCAGGCCTACGAGATCAGCACCGATCCCACAGAGCTGCTGGTGCGCCAGGGCAACAAGGGCGAAAATCTTCAGCCGGACAGCGCCTATTTCCGCTGGGTCAAGACCGGCGTTCCCGACGTGGACGGCTACCGCCGCGGCAACCCGAGCGGCTACGACGCCTACGTGCTTGGACGCGCGCAGGTGAGCAAGGTGTGCGAGATTGAGCGCCTTGAGAAGGGTGTGCTGATCGGATATGTGGTCGAAGTCCGCGACGGAGACAAGCCCCTGGCCACGCTGGAGAAGGACGGCCTCGATCGCGTGTGGGAAGTGTTCATCGAGCAGCAGAACACCATGCACGCCGAATATCTGCGGCGCGTGGAGATTGAGAAAGACGACATTGGCGAGATCAACCACGAGATCAAGCAGCTGGCGCTGCAAGTGGCCCGTATCCGCCACGATTACCGCAAATCGGGCGAAATGGTCACGGTCATTGAGCGCCTGGAAGAAGCCTACACTGCCTGGTCGCGCCAGGATCCACTCGCCAAGCCCGATCTCAAGCGCGAGGAATACAAGGACAAGTGCGCCAAGTGGCGCGAAGCATTCAATGAATCACTCAAGGCCTGGGATCAAGATGCCGCGCGCTTCAATCTCGACGAAGACCAGCGCGAGGAACTGGCCACCGCGCGCGCGGCCCAGGAGCAGCGAGCCGATTTCCAGAGCGGGCCTTACTCCGATCTGCGCATGGAAGTCAACCGCCTGCGCGAACATGAAAAGACCGTGACTTACAGGCTGCAGGCGCTCAACGGCAAATCAGCCGTGCTGCCGGTGGCGCAGGTTGTGCGCGCGATTCTGCCCAACGAGCTGGGTTTCTTCGGCAGGCTGGGCGTTTACGCTTCGCGCTTTGCCGAGTTCCTGTGGGATAACCCGCGCGAGTCCAACACCGAGGGCGGCATCTTCCCGGTCATCGTCGGCACGCTGCTCATGACGCTGCTCATGTGCCTGGCCGTGGTGCCCTTTGGCGTGATTGCGGCGCTTTACCTGCGCGAGTACGCCAAGCAGGGCCCGCTGGTTTCCGCCGTGCGCATCGCGGTGAACAATCTCGCCGGCGTGCCGAGCATCGTGTTCGGCATTTTCGGCCTGGGTTTCTTTTGCGTCATCATGGGCGGCTCGATTGACAGCTTCTTCTATCCAGAGCGCCTGCCCAGCCCCACCTTTGGCGGCGGCGGCATTCTCTGGGCTTCGCTCACCCTGGCGCTCATGACCGTGCCCGTGGTGATCGTGGCCACGGAGGAAGCGCTGATTGCAGTGCCTTCCAGCCAGCGCGAGGCCAGCCTCGCCGCAGGCGCTTCGCGTTTCCAAACGGTGTGGCGCGTGATCCTGCCCCAGGCCATGCCCGGCATTCTCACGGGCACGATTCTGGCCATGGCGCGCGGCGCGGGTGAAGTGGCGCCGCTGATGCTCGTGGGCGTGGTCAAACTGGCTGAGACACTGCCCGTGGACGGGAACTTCCCCTTCGTTCATCTTGAGCGCAAGTTCCTGCACCTGGGCTTCCATATCTATGACGTCGGCTTTCAAAGCCCGGACATCGACAACACCAAGCCGCTGGTGTTCACGACCACTCTGGTGCTGATTGTGATGATTGCCGTGTTGAACATTGCCGCCATCCGCCTGCGCAACAAATTGCGCAAGCGCCTGGCTTCGAGTCACGTGTAACATGGCCGGAGACAAAGAAATGGCTAACATGACCGCCCCGCCTGCGCCTCGCGCCGGCGGAGAACTTGCTGATCCACGGGGAGCTTTGCGCGTGTCGAGCGCCGTAACCAGCGTGACCGAAAAGCCCGAATCGCTCGAGACCATCGTGCGCGTGAAGGATTTCAACCTTTACTACGGCAAGCACCACGCGCTGAAAAACATCAACCTCGACGTGCCCAAGAACCGCGTGACCGCGCTGATCGGGCCTTCCGGTTGCGGCAAAAGCACGCTCTTGCGCAGCATCAACCGCATGAACGACTTGATTGACTCCGTCAGCTACCAGGGCTCGATTTTCCTCGGCGACAACGACATCTACGCCCCCGACCAGGACGTGATTGCCCTGCGCAAGCACTGCGGCATGGTGTTCCAGAAAACCAACCCGTTCCCCAA
>Ga0154020_10005288_pt1 | contig 15264 bp, 10 predicted proteins | sample Klosneuvirus_201_FD_109709 | JGI IMG/M metagenome (GOLD analysis project Ga0154020, IMG submission 109709) | Active sludge microbial communities from wastewater, Klosterneuburg, Austria - Klosneuvirus_20160825_MG | ecosystem: Engineered > WWTP > Aerobic digester > Activated sludge | place...
ACCGATCAACTCGAGCAATACCATTTCAATAACCTTGCTGAGATTAAGTTTAATGTCGATCGCGATATTACCAATCCTATTCTTGATGTTACCTTCGATGGCATTCACATTATGAATGGAGATATTGTATCAGGCAAACCAAATATCCTGATCAGACTTAAAGATGAGAATAGAAATTTAGCATTGAATGACACCAGTGACTGGCAGGTATTTATGAAAGATCCTAATGGTGTACAATCGAATTTAAGTTTTGAACCACTTGCCTGTGCAGGAACAGGAACCAATAATCTTAAATGGTGCCCTGCAACTTTACCGGATAATATTTTCAAAATCGATTACAATCCAACGCTCACTAAAGATGGAATTTATGAGTTGTGGGTTCAGGCAACCGATGTGTCGGGAAATTTATCGGGTGTTAATAATTACAAAATCACGTTTGAAGTTATCAATAAGGCATCGATTACTAATTTCATCAATTATCCGAATCCATTCTCTACATCTACCCGTTTTGTTTTCACTTTAACTGGGTCTGAAATACCTGAATACTTCAAAATTCAGATTATGACTGTTACCGGAAAAATAATACGTGAAATAACTACACAGGAACTGGGACAAATACGAATCGGAAAGAATATTTCAGAATATGCCTGGGATGGCAAGGATGAGTTTGGTGATCAGCTTGCAAATGGTGTTTATTTGTATCGCGTACTTTCCTTATTAAAAGGTAGTGCAATCGAAAAGCGGGAGACCGAAGCTGATAAATTCTTTACTAAAGGCTGGGGTAAAATGTATTTGATGCGATAATAGCAGATTTCTCTGTTAAAGTCACTATTTTTGCCGTTAAATGCTGATTTATGCAATTATTACGGACTAATTCCGGAATTATAGCGGCTTGTTTATTTTCCGGTGTGCTGCTGGCAATTGCCTGGCCTGCTGCCGGATTTGCGCCTTTGCTCTTTATTGCCTGGATACCCTTATTTTTTGCTGAAGATGCTGTTGCCCGTAACCCGAAAAATTATGGCAGACACATTCTGTTTTTTGCTGCATACTTCTCCTTTTTTACGTTCAATGTATTAACAACCTGGTGGGTAAAATATGCCAGCTTATTTGGTGCCATTGCAGCAATTGTATGCAACGCCCTTTTTATGGCACTAATTTTTATGGCCTTTCATAAAGTTAAGCGAAAGCTTGGTGTTGGCTATGGATATCTTTCACTCATTCTTTTTTGGGTAGCTTTCGAGCATGTTCACATGGATTGGGATTTGTCATGGCCATGGCTGACTTTAGGAAATGGTTTTGCTGCATGGGTGCAATTGATTCAATGGTACGAATTTACAGGTGTACTTGGTGGTACCATCTGGATTTTTGTAATTAATATTTTGCTTTACCAGATTCTTGCAGGAAGATTATTTGATATTGCAGAATACAAAAAAGGGAAAAAGAAATTAATAGTTTTAATGATCATTCTGGTTCCGGTTATTTATTCAGTAATCCGTTACCATACTTATGAAGAAAAATCAAATCCGGTAAATATTGCAGTCATTCAGCCCAATGTTGACCCATACAATGAGAAATTTTCCGGTATGTCATCGCAACAGCAACTCGACAGAATACTGGAGTTGGCAAAATCTGTTTGTACCGATAGCACCGATTATGTTGTTGCACCCGAGACCGCTCTGCCGGATGGAATCTGGGAAGAGGAAATTGGAAGACATCCTCAAACAGTCAGGCTCATGGATTTTCTCAATAAGTATCCCAATCTAAAATGGGTTATCGGTTTAGCTTCAAACAGATTTTATGAAGACAGCACCCAGCGATCTGCAACAGCCAGAAAGTTCACCGATTCACCCGGGTATTATGATTCCTACAATACAGCACTTTTCCTTGATAAGAATGGTAATACGCAAATTCATCATAAGTCGAAGTTAGTTCCCGGAGTGGAAAAAATGCCTTTCCCTGCAATATTTAAACATCTCGATGCTTTTGCAATTGACCTTGGCGGGATGTCGGGAAGTCTTGGTGTTCAGGAAGTGCCTACTGTTTTTAAAGATGAGAATGGTTTAGGAATTGCTCCTGTAGTTTGTTATGAATCCATTTATGGCGATTATCTTGCGAAGTATATACGTCAGAATGCATCCTTGATATTTATTATTACGAATGATGGATGGTGGAGTGATAGTCCGGGCTATAGACAGCATTTACAATATGCCAGATTACGTGCCATTGAATGCAGAAGAAGTATTGCCCGCTCTGCTAATACCGGAATTTCATGTTTTATCAATCAGCGAGGCGATATCCTTCAGGCAACTTCCTGGTGGCAGAAAGATGCTATTGCTGCAACCATAAATGCAAATTCAGAAATTACCTTGCATACACGTACCGGTGATGTGCTGGGCATTGTTGCAATAATTGGTACCATAGGGATGATTCTTTTCATGTTTGTGTCAAAACGAAAATAAACTTCATTATTCGGAATGAAGTTTGCAGTTTAAATTATATGTAAACCGAAGTTATTTATAAAGAAGTTAATAATTCGAAATGGAAAAGTTTGATGTTATAATAATTGGATCGGGGCCCGGTGGTTATGTTGCTGCTATTCGTTGTGCGCAGTTAGGTATGAAAACAGCATTGGTTGAAAAGTATGCTTCTCTTGGAGGAACATGTCTGAATGTAGGATGTATTCCTTCCAAAGCACTACTCGATTCATCGGAACATTATCATAATGCTGTTCATAATTTTAAGACGCATGGAATTGAAGTTGAAAAAGTAATACCCAATCTTCCGCAAATGATTCTACGTAAGGATGGTGTTGTAAAACAAACTGTTGAAGGAATAAATTTTCTGATGAAGAAAAATAAAATTTCTGTTTTTCAGGGTCATGGCACTTTTGTGAATAGCACTACGGTTGAAGTTAGCAGTGAAGGGAAAGCAGCTATGTCACTCAATGCACCTAAAATTATTATTGCAACAGGCTCTAAACCTGCTTCCTTAAAAGGTGTTGAAGTCGATAAGAAACGCATTATAACGTCTACAGAAGCTTTGAATTTGAAAGAGATTCCAAAACATCTGATTATTATTGGAGGTGGAGTGATTGGTCTCGAACTCGGATCAGTTTATGCACGGTTGGGTTCAAAGGTTTCGGTGATTGAATATACAGATGCAATTATAGGTACCATGGATCGGGCATTGGGTAAGGAACTTGAAAAATCATTGAAGAAAATAGGATTCGAATTTTACTTAGGTCATGCAGTAAGTGGTGCTAAAGTTACCGGTAACAAAGTTCAGGTAACGGCTAAGCAACTCAAATCAGACAAAGATATTACTTTGGATGGCGATTATTGTCTGCTTAGTGTTGGCCGTACACCGTATACGATGAATCTGGGCCTCGAAGCTGCAGGAATTAAAGCCGATGAACGTGGTAAAATTCTTGTTGACGAACACCTGCAGACTAACGTTTCGGGGATATATGCAATTGGCGATGTAATTAAAGGGCCAATGTTGGCGCATAAAGCGGAAGAGGAGGGAGTGTTTGTGGCTGAAGTATTAGCAGGACAAAAACCACATATTAATTACCTGCTTATTCCCGGTGTAGTTTATACCTGGCCTGAAGTTGCTGCGGTTGGTTATACTGAAGAAGAATTGAAAGCAGCAAAACGTGAGTATAAAGCCGGCAATTTTCCATTCAAAGCAAGTGGCAGAGCTCGTGCAAGTATGGATACGGATGGCTTTATAAAAGTATTGGCAGATAAAAACACTGATGAAATTTTAGGTGTTCACATGATTGGACCACGTGCAGCTGACCTAATCGGGGAGGCTGTTGTAGCAATGGAATTCAGGGCATCTGCTGAAGATATAGCCCGCATGAGTCATGCACATCCAACTTATACAGAATCGTTCAAGGAGGCTTGTCTGGCAGCTACAGCAAACAGGGCACTGCATATTTGAAATGTTGAGTAAAACTTGGCCAAAAATATTAAAGCGGTTTTTTACCAATACAAATGACTGATAAGCCAATGCGTCTGAAAAGCACTTTATCTATTATTTTAAATACGGGCACCAGCGTATCATAAATTTTCATTTGGGAAGCCGGGATCGTTTTATTTTTCTGAATAAATCCGGAAAAAAGCCATCCGGGTATACCTCCGGCATTGAAGTAAAATGCATCTTTGATTTCCAGTTTATTGAATGTGAATAACTGTGCCAGTGTATTTCTTCTGTAGCGGCGATAATGAAAAAGTTCTTTATCGAAATTATTGTACAGGGACTGAAATGCGGGAACCAGTATGATTAATGTTCCGCCTGGTTTTAAAAGGTATGAACAGTTTTGAACAGCATGATTATCGTTTTCAATATGCTCAACAACATTCAATGCAAAAACAGTATCGAATACACCTTTCAAATGACTGTATACAATTTCAAAATCGGGATGAACCAAATCGAGATTTAAAACTGATTCGGGATTAGCATGAGTAGGGAATTGTTCATGCAGAAACTTCCGGTAATTATCTCTGATATCGGACAGTGTAATGCTAAAGCCATCATCAATAAAGCGGGTTGAAATATTGCCAATTCCGGAACCGATTTCAAGAATTTTACCGGAACAATATGGTTTTACTGTCTGATAGGTCCAGTCGTTGAAGTGATAAGCATCCGAAATCACTTTTAATGTTTCGAAACCTTCAGAATCAATTTCCTTAAAGATAAATTGCTTCTGCAAATTTTTCATTTAAACAATCCATATCTGACAATGCAATAGATTGCACGAAAGCCGTCTTTCCAGTTTATTTTTTTACCTTCTTCATAAGTTCTTCCATAATAGGAAATGCCTACTTCATAAATTCTGATTTTTGGAATTCGGGAAATTTTAGCTGTTACTTCGGGTTCGAAACCAAAACGGTTTTCTTTTAATGATAAACCTTGAATTATTTCCCTTTTGAATAGTTTGTAGCAGGTTTCCATGTCAGTTAAATTCAGATTCGTGAACATATTTGACAATGAAGTGAGGAACCTGTTTCCCAGAGTATGCCAAAAGAAAAGAATGCGGTGAGGTTTTCCTCCAATAAATCTGGAGCCATAAACAACATCAGCAAAGCCATCAAGTACCGGTTTCAGCAAGATGTTATATTCATTTGGATCATATTCAAGGTCGGCATCCTGAATTATAACAAAATCACCGGTAGCTTTCTGAATGCCTGTATGTAGGGCAGCACCTTTGCCTTTGTTGATTTCGTGATGATAAAGGCGATATTGAACCTCAGGATGAGTAGCAATATATTGTTCCAGTGCTTCTTTCGTCCCATCTTTAGAACAATCGTTGACCAGAATTACCTCCTTGGAAAGATTGGCTGGCAAAATTACCGCATTGATTTTGTCGAGAATACGATGAATTGTTTTCTCTTCATTGTAACAAGGGACTATGATTGACAATTTTTGTTTATTAACCATTGAATTTCAATAACATACGATTTTTAAAAAAGTAAATTGCAAATATAAGGATTTGAATAATAAAATCGATATTTGCGTTTGAATAAAACAAAATTGTAAAGATTGGCAGATGGGGCATAAAAAATCAACCAGACTTATTATCGCATCGCTGATATTTCTAATAGTTGCATCTGTTTCAGTATATTTTTTAATCAGAGATAACGGGCATAAGAAGAGTGAAGAACTGGTTGAATTAGCGGAGCAGCCAACCGACACTTTGATCTTGAGAGAAATGTTCAGTTTCAAGTATGATTTGGAATCGGCAGCGGACCTTGAGAATTTTGCAACTGTCGGGAAATTCAAATCAAAATCAGGAACACAAAGTTGCCGGTTAGATAAGAGTAATGAATTCAGTGTTACAGTTAGGAAAAAGTTAAGCTCGCTGAAGGATATTTCTAATGTTAAGAATGTCAGATTATCCTTTTCAGTATATTCCGGGATTCTGCTGAAAGAGGCAGTAGCTGTATTGTCTATTGAGGACAAAAATGGAAAGTCTGTTTCATGGGTTGGAAAGGAAATTAAAAGTTCCCCTGAATCCTGGCAACGGATTGAAATCAGTTTTGACATTTCAACAGAAGCATTGCAATCTGAAAACGATTTGAAGATTTATATTTGGAATAAAAAGGGAGAGGAGTTTTATATTGATGACCTTGAAATAAAAATTGATGGATTAGTTTCTTCTAAAAGTTATTCATCTGGATATATTCCTGAAAGAAATGTATTTGAAAATTTTGAAGTTCCCGTGAAAAATGAAAATCCTGATCATTATAGTAAGGAACATGCACACACTGGGGTATCATCATTTTTATTAACAAATGGGGTTTCATATTCACCGTCAGTGTCGAGACGGATTTCTGAAGTTATTGATTCTGAATTGCGCTTAGTTACTATGAGTATTTGGGTCAATCAGCAAACTGATGACAATGAACTGGTGTTGGTTGCAACCATAAAAGATACTCAGGGCAAAGATTATTTTTGGCAAGGAAGAAGTACTGAGAAAGGATTTTTCCCCAAAGGTATATGGACAAAACACAGAGCTCAATTTAAGTTACCTTTCGAAAAAATAAAACCAGAAGACATTATTAGTATATATGCCTGGAATAAAGGAGGCAAGGATGTTTTTGTTGATGATTTTCAAGTTGTTTTTGGTGAAACGAATGTGAGAAGCGGTGCCGTTCCGCTTATTGATTTAGCTTCAAATGGAGATGTTGCATATTCATTTGTTCCCAATAAAGCGCCATACCAAACTAAATTTCTTTCCAGGTTTGTTCCATCTGGCACAGACAGCAACAAGGATTTTGATTTGATTTCCGATGTGTTATATCCGTCCGACCTTTATTGTTCCGGTAACTTTGTAATTGACGCAGTAGGACGAGATCAATTAGCTCATGTATCCGAGGATGGCAATTTAGCTCTATATAGTTATTGTGAACCTGAAAATAAAATGAAGAAAGTATTTACTTCGTCAGTTAAAAATATGAAATCATCTCATCAAGGTTCAATTTTGAAAAGTGGCAATTTTTTTAATAAGGAAAAGGATCAATTGCTTTTTATTGATCTGAAAAGCCATTGTTTTGTCGTTGGGCAATTTCCACCAATCAGAGATAATTGCAATGAATTGGCACCGAAAAGCAATTTTAAGATTTTAGGTGAATTGACTGGTGAGAATTTTACTAAATTAATTTCCTCCAATTATAACGAGTGTGTTATAGCGAATTTTATTGGTGATGATAAATCCGAGTGCTTCTTTATGAACCAGTCTTCAGGGAATTATCTTATGTTGGGTTTTAACGATAACCAAATTATTAAATTAGCAGAAGGTAATAGCAATATCCTAAAAGTAAGCGATTCCGGGCATACTTACCAAGGTAGTATTCCGGGAATATCAGGTGATCATGATTTGCTTTGTTTATCGGAATCAGGTGAGGGCTTTAAAAAGATATGCCTTTCAATTACAACAACTCATAACAACGAGCTTAATTTTCATGAGAAAGAAAGTAGCTGGTTGAAATTGGCTTCAGGTAAATTTTACTTTGGGCAGTTCACAAATTCAACTAATGAGATATTAGTCTTAAACCGGGATTGGAAATTTGATTTGTCATACGGTCAGTTGCAGGGGAATGGTGTTTTTATTAAAGCTAATGTGGATTTCGAAGGATTTTCTAATGGGTACAACCCTAAGTATTACGAAGATATAAAAATTGTCCCCGGAAATTTTATTAAGTCTGACAGAACCGCCTTGCTCGTTTTCTGTGGAAATTGCATTGACAATACCTTTCCAATATTGAACTGTAAGAATTATGACAATAAGTCAGATTGGAAACCTGGAGCTGAAATTTATTATTTTAAAGATTGAATTTGAAATATGAAGTACCATTTTAATATTATTTACATTTTGCTGCTGTTATTGATAGCTACCTCTTGCAATCAACAGAGTGGAGAAAGCGATATAGTTACTGGTAACGATTCATTTGTTGTTAAAAACTTTAATCCTGTTTCTAATTTTCAGGCAGACTCATCAAAAATTGTTTCATTAAGCCTTGACTACTATGATGCAATCAACCAGGGCTTCCGGATTCCTACAATACGCCAATCTGACAATGGGGCTTTCCAGGTAAAATTTGAAATTAAGAATACCTCAGCCAGGGCTGCCCGGTATGAATATAAAATACTTTACACCAATGAAACATATAAATTTTCTGAAGTAGACGATTCAGGAAAGGAAAACCCTTTGTCATGGGAAAATTTCTATGGTTCCTGGGAGAATACAGATATTCTGGTTAAGGAAACTGGTGAAATTAATCCTGATGGCAAATTTCATTTGATTACCGATGAAATAACGATAGTTGGAAACCCAAGGAATGAAAAAAGATACTTTGAAAATGGAAAGAATGACAGATGGAAGCGAAATCCAAGAGTAGGTGAATACCGGTTTCTTCTTGTAATAACTCAGAAAGGTGACGGTTCTGAAAATAGTATTCCTGATTACGTGAAAGATATTGCTGGATTTGAAAAATATAAAAATAAAAACCCATTTTACTTTATCAATTCGGAAGAGTATAAAAAGCACAATGATTTGGTCTGTGTCTTGGGTGATATTAATCTCAAAGTTTATGCAAAGCCTGATCTGGGTCAGGGTGTTTACATCAATCCTGTCAATTTTCAGAATATTGATACCATGAATTTGACTTCTAAAAATTGCGGTCAGGATAGTTCCATATATGAAAATGCTGCTTTTGAACAATTCGTAAATAATATTGACCCATCTATGAAATTTGTAAATATACCTGTTGTAAAAGATATTATGGGTGATGGATACACTAAGAAAGATTATAATTGGGATAAGGCATTTTATAAAATTGAAGAAATGATCGCAACTCTTCCGGGTGTAGCTCGAAAACCTTGTGAAACAGTTTATTCGGATTTTGAGAGTAAGAAAATTGTAATGCGTAATCCTGGTTGTGTGGAAGGTTCGTGGAGGAAGGAGAGTGTCGGCATTCGCACCAGACATGGATTTGCATACGGAAAATATCGCTTAAAATGTAAACTCACCCAGTTATTGAATAAAGACAATGTGTGGAATGGTATAACCAATGCAATTTGGTTATTATATCAACAAAATAGTGGTGCATGGAATAACAGACGTGCATGTGAAAAAGAAGGGTTCATGGAGACATACTGGGGGGGAGATAATGACAAAAGAGTTCCAATTATTAATTATTCAGAAATTGATTTCGAAATCTTAAAGACTCCACCTTATTGCCCTCCCTTTGATTTTCCACCGGTTATTCAGAATCCAACCTATAACCAATATGATGTATCTAAATGGGATGTGCCATTTCCGGAAGAACTTAGCAAGGCTGACCCAATGATTTCTGTAGCGTGCACGAATTGGGACATGGCTTGTAAACAACCGCGAAATTTTAACTCGGGCTGTAATGAGATTAAGCATCAGGATAAACTGTACTATTCTCACCGTTGGACAGATAAGTATCGTGCATTAACTCAGAAAAAGTACGAATCTGATGATGAGCTTTTTGCATCTGACTATTACTATTTCCAGATTGATTGGAAGCCAAATGAAATTATTTGGAGTATTGGCCCGAGCCCTTCAAACATGAGAGAAGTAGGTTATATGAACTATGAGGTTACTTCAATTCCAAATAACCAGATGACTCTTATCATAACTCAGGAGTATCATAATACTAAGTGGTGGCCGGGCTCACCATATATGCAGGAAAATATACCATTCCCATCTAAAGATTTAATTGGTGAAATTTATGAACTCGTTATTGAATAAAAGCGGTATTGATCGAAGGTTTTCTTTTTGGATAGTGATTCTGCTTATTGGAATTATTTCTTTCATAAGATTGAATGATTCCAGGTGGGCACATAAAGGAAATGTAGGAGATACACAGCTTTCATTCGATAGTTTTGGATATTATCTTTACCTGCCATCTGCTTTCATTTATCATGATTTTTCCCAGCTTGAATACCTGAAGGATGTTTTGCCTGCGTACAAACCCACTACTGATTTTTCTCAAGCCGCAGAAGGTCCCAAAGGAAGATATGTGAATAAGTACACTATTGGACAGTCAATAATGTTTGCTCCTTTTTTCCTGATCGCGCATTATTTGATTGTGCCATTTACTGAATTTAGCAGAGATGGATTTTCGCACCCTTACCAACTTTTAATTTCTATAGGTTGCCTGATTTATACTATTATTGGATTACTCTTTTTGCGAAAGGCATTAAATTTCTATTTTGATGATCGGATCACTGCAAGCGTATTGGTTCTAATTGTTTTAGGTACTAATTATATGCTATATGCTTCAAGGGAAAATACCATGCCTCATAACCAATTGTTCGCATTGTTTGCTGTGATTCTATATTTGACTTCCCGGTTTTACCAGCACCCCTCATTCGGCAGAGCAACCTTAATTGGATCCTTAATAGGACTTTGTGGTCTGGTCAGGCCAACTGAAGTAATTATTTGTATCATTCCAGTCTTATGGGGTGTTTATACTATTCCCGATTTCAGCCACAGAATAAGAAACTACTGGAAGCATATCGGTATCATGGCACTGACTGCATTTTGTGTTTTTTCAATTCAGCTTATGTATTGGAAATTACAAAGTGGAAGCTGGCTTTTTTATTCTTATGGAAATGAAAGTCTTAATTTTCTGAATCCACATTTTTTTGAAGTGCTATTTAGTTTCAGAAAGGGTTTGTTTGTATACACCCCTGTAATCCTTTTTGGATTTATTGGAATTATTTTGATGTTTAAAAAGATGAATCAGCATGTTATTGCTATTGTTAGTTTTGCTGTATTAAATTTGATTATTGTTAGTTCATGGGATTGTTGGTGGTATGGAGGTAGTTTTGGTCAGCGTTCCATGGTTCAGTTCTATGCAATTGCTGCCATTCCTTTAGCTGCTTTTATAAGTTTCTTGATTCAGCAAAAAAACAATTTGCTAAAGGGTTTGCTTGGATCCGTTTTAGTGTTTTTACTTGTTTTGAATGTATTTCAGGTTTGGCAGTACAAGAAAGGAATTATACACTACGAAAGCATGACTAAAGAGGCATATATTTCGGTTTTTGGAAAATTTAGTTCCCCGGATAATCTGAGCAGCCTATTTAAAGAACCTGACTATAGTCATTACCGACCTGCAAAGAACATAAGCAATGAGGAGCATATGCTGATAAATGAAAATTTTGAATCCGGTTATTTTCCGGGATATGGATATGAAAAATCTGCAGGTTTTAGATCCGATAAAACTATACAGTTTAGTCCGACCTTTACATTCCCATTGAAATCGTTGAAATTTGCTCCGGAAGTTAAAATTAAATGCTCTTTCATGGCAATGTCCGGAAAAGATATCAGTGACAGTAAGTTAATAATGACTGTCGAAGCTGATGGGAAACCGGCATATATTTATAAAAGTCTTGACTTAAGCATGCTCAAGTTAACTAATAGTGAATGGCATCCTGTTGAAATGTGGCTGGATGTGCCTAAATATGCAGGAGTAAACGATGTCATTAAGGTATATATCTGGAACCAAAATGATGATGAATTATTCATTGATAATTTGCAAATAGTGCTCCTGAAAAAGAAGTTTTTGATGTAGCTTCGGGTATTAATCCTGGTCCTGTAAATAATTTTGTGTAAATCTATTTTTAAAAGCTGTAGGAAAAGTTGGCAGTAATAAATAAAATTACTAACCTTAAACTACAGAATCATGGAAAAGGACAATATAGATTTACCAAAGGACTTTCTTAAGCAATTCAAGAACAAGGAAGAGTTCCAGAATTTCTTTCAAACCCTGTTCAAACAAGGGGTTGAGGAGATTCTTAAGGCAGAACTGGATGAACATTTGGGATATGAGAAACATAGCCCGGAAGGCCATCATTCAGGCAATTCCCGGAACGGATTTAGCAAGAAAAAGGTTAAAACAGAATCCGTTGGAGATATGATTTTAAACATCCCAAGAGACCGAAAATCGACTTTCAAGCCCCAGCTTAGCCCAAAGCACGAGCGGATGAGCGACACGATTGAGCAGGCTATTATAGGCATGTACTCCCGTGGAATGACCACCCGGGACATTGAAGAACAGGTTCGGGAAATGTATGGCATTGATGTCAGAGAAGGCACCATATCCAACGTTACCAACCGGCTCATTGACAACATCAAGCAATGGCAGATACGACCGCTGGAATTAGTCTATTTTGTGGTCTGGATGGACGGCATCTCCTTGAAAATCCGTTCCAACGGAAACATAATCAATAAGACCATATTCTTGGTAATCGGATTAAATAACCAGGGCATGAAAGAAGTCTTAGGGATGTGGATTAACGAAACGGAGAGCGCCTCATTCTGGCTAAATGTATTGACCGACTTAAAGGCTCGTGGTGTAGAAGATATCCTGATTGCATGCACCGACAATCTGAAAGGTTTTACGGATGCCATTCGCTCAATTTTTCCAAAAACAATCACCCAACTATGCGTAGTGCATCAAATACGAAACAGCGCTCGCTATGTAGTGTGGAAGGATAAAAAGGAGTTTATGATCGATTTAAAGGCTGTATATGATGCTCCTAACCGGGAAGCTGCTGCTGATGCATTAAATGCTTTAGAAAGTAAATGGGGTAAGAAATATGGCTATGTGGTGCAATCCTGGCGCAACAACTGGGACGATCTGACACACTACTTTGATTTTCCTCATGAAGTGCGGCGAATCATTTATACTACTAATGTTATAGAAAGCCTGAACAGCGGAATCAGGAAATACACTCTCTTAAAAAATATTTTTCCAGACGATTCCGCAGCTTTGAAAGCTGTGTATCTTGCAATTAACAATCTTGAAAAAAAGTGGGTGCATACTGTCCGGAACTGGGGCGCAATACTGAATCAATTTATTATTATATTTGAAGGCAGATGTCAACACTAATTGCAACTAATGAAAATAGGGTTTACACAAAATTCTTTACACACTCGTTTAATTTATTCATGATGAAATATATTTCAATAGTTTGTTTATGCACTGCTTTATATTCTTGTTCCAATGTGAATGAATTCAGTAGTGAACCTTATTTCAAAACCAGTTTTGATGATATTGCGGGTTGGGTTCCTGAGAGTTCTTTATTAGCAGGTAATTCTTACAGCGGGAATTATGCTATCAAAACAGATTCTTCGGCTGAATATAGTTTGGTATGGAAGAGAACTTTTTTAAAACTAAGCACTCACACTTTAACAAAAGTCAGAATATCAGCATATGCAAAGTTATTAGGCGCAAAAAACAATGCTTGTATTGTTGTATCGATTGATTCCGGCGATAAAACATTATATTGGAATAGCCTGGAATTCAAGAAACATAACCTTAATTCTAAATCCTGGAAAAAGGTTGAGTCATTTATAGAAATTCCACTTGTAACTGACAGTTCTGCTCAAATCAACATCTACTTATGGGGGAAAGAGGGATCTGCTGTTGTTATTGATGATCTGGAGGTTGAGTTTTGTATTTAGCAGTATCGGATTTCCGGTATATGGCTATTGATTTAAATTGTCCTATTTTTTGATTTTTAATATATTCCGGCAAGGTAGTTACTGATGAATATCTTTCATCAAAAATAATATAATCTGCTTTCATTTTCAGCACCGCCTCTAATGAACTCTCATTTTTACCCAATGGAATGGTCCACCCTTTTTGATTCATGAGATATAAGGTAACATTTGGAGAATAATCAAAATAAGAAAGAACCTCTTGGTCATATCTTATTCCTAAGCTCCTTAAATATGGTTCTATATCATGGTAAACCAGATAAGAATCTGTTCCAGAATTAACTGCACCTGCTATACTAAATCTTTCTTTTAGAAATTTGCGAGTTGTAATTGCCGATGTTACGACTGTAGCTAGAACAACTACTATTAATGTGTGCTGAATTAGTTTTCTTTTATGGTATTTTTTTATCGCCTCTGCTGAAACTAACAATTGAAAGAAAAATACCGGGAAAAGAGCTATAATATAGTACTCATGATTTGTAAATTGTCGAACCATTAATATGGCAAAACTTGCAGTGCCGAGATATAGAAATATAAGTATTGCCAGCAGCAATTTATTGGTATGACGCAAATTTAACATCATCAGTAAAAAGGAAACACTGAATATTATATAAAATCCGGTTGTATGGTATATATTGGAATACCTGAACCATATTAACTTTAAATCGAATATTAATTCATGATAACTTTGAGGTGGCTTCATAGCCATCAGGAATATCCAACTCTGATACGTTTCATTCAAATATTTAGCATAAATGTACCAGCCGAAGGTTAGAAAGGATATTAATATTGATATGATTATAAATTTTGTAGAATGATGGAAAGGAAAAAATCTTTTTTCACTTCTCATAATCAGATTAATAATGGAGACTGATATAATCGTTACTATGGATATGAGGAATGTGATTTTGATTAAACATGCCAAGGCCCCGGTAATTCCAAATAAAACAAAATAATTAGTTGATGGTACTTTTATTGATCTGAAGAAGTAATACCAGGAAATGAGAATTAAACCTAAGCCCGCCGCATCCGGCAAGAAATTTGGGGAATAATATGTCAAGGCTGGTGAAATGTATACGCATATTACCAATAACGCCGATAATAGTGTGTTTTTCAAAAGCTGATTTAATATATGCATCATAGCAATGAGTCCTCCAGAAATGAGTGAGAGCATGGTTGCCCTGTAAAAAAATTCATTAAAACCAAAAAGTTTGTACAAAATCGCTACAAAATAATTTACAGCTGGAAATTCCAATCCCGAAATACCTGTTTTCCCTGCTGTGTAGTTTACTCTGGGCAAGAAAAAGTTCATTGATTCCTGTGCATAATTCCTTGCAACTGATGCCCGGTCGCATTGTGCCCATGTATGATCTGAAATCGGACGTAGACTTATGTATTGATCGAATCTGAGATAGTAAAAAAGAATTAATAGTGTGACAATAAAAACTGTCGTTGGTTTTTGTTCAAGTTGTACTAGTAATTTAGTTAAAACCTTAGCTATATTTTGGGAAAACATTTTTCTTATTTTACTGTAAATCTAATCTAATTAATTTAATTTAATTGTTTATTTATCATTTATCATTTATAAAATTGGAACATCTAATCATGTCCTGATTTTTCAAATTTTAAATTATATTTTAAATACGGTATTTTGACAAGCCTTAGATACCCTTTTCTCTCTTGTTATTACAATCTTGCATTTGATCTAAATTGCAAATATA
>Ga0154020_10005289_pt1 | contig 15263 bp, 10 predicted proteins | sample Klosneuvirus_201_FD_109709 | JGI IMG/M metagenome (GOLD analysis project Ga0154020, IMG submission 109709) | Active sludge microbial communities from wastewater, Klosterneuburg, Austria - Klosneuvirus_20160825_MG | ecosystem: Engineered > WWTP > Aerobic digester > Activated sludge | place...
ATTGAGATTTTGAAACTAAGGTACTGAAATACTCATTTCAAGGGAATTTCTGCATATTACTTTCGTAGAGTTATTATTTTGTAATTATGCGAAAACAATTTGTTTTTAGGGCATAGCTTAAATAGCAATTTAAAGTCCATTCATATCCTTAATTCAAAATGCAGATCCACACTTATAGAAGGCCCGGTTGAATTGCTCAAGAACTCTGAACTTGTTCTGTTTGGGCTTATCGATATATTTGGTCCTATAGACAGTTTACGAATAATAGTGTATTTATAGAATAGCATTACACTATATTTACTGAAGTAATATTTGTTACCGTATTTATCAAATATTGGATCTGTTTTATTGATAATCTTTTTTCTAAAGTGGGAGTTGAATAAATAATCATATGAAATACCAGTGCCAATATACATTTTACCATTTATCTTATAAGCTAATAATAGGGGAATGGTCATATAACTATTGGTGTATGTTTCTTTAATCTGCGTTGGATTTAAACCATTGTTTATATTTCCATTAGAAAGAATATTGTTTATTTCAGTATGGAATTGATTAAGTTTATAACCTATCCCTGTAGTTATTTGAATTCTATAAGAGGCCTTATATTCTACCAATGTACTTATCGATACATTCAATCCTGCACTTGATCTCGTAGGAATGGAAGAAAATTGTCCATCCTTATGCGCAATTAGTTTATTTACGCCAATGCCAGGCAGAATAATCAAATTAAAATTATACTTATTTTCTTGAGCGCCTAATGAAGTAAGGATAAGGCAAAATATTAAGATGGCATTTGTAGTACTTTTAATTGGCCTAAGACATAAATAAAAGTTGAAGACAATTTCTAATACTGTACTCTTAAAAAATCCAATTAATGACCAAATTTTTAACCTTTGTTGCTTAAATTTTGGTTTCATTTTTTCTGCAATACTTTGTTTATCAAACGTTTCTATTTTTAAGCCGTGAGATACTAAATCTGATTCCTGTATTTGGAGAGTGGTTTTCATATTTATTTATTGGGATTATTATTTTTAAAGAAATGGGTATTATCAAGCCTAAAAATAATGCAATGATTTTGAATATTACATTATTTTTGAACAATAATCTTGAACTGATGCATATGCTTTCGTTTAGTTGATATGAGTATTTGGATTTAGTTCTCCAATACAAATACTTTAGCATCAATTTTTGCTCACTTTAAGAGGTGGATAACTTTGCTCCAGATTAGTGGGTCACCTTACTTCGGATTTGGTGGGTCAATATGCTCCGGATTATGCAGGGCCACTTTACTCTGGATTTAGTGGGTCAACATGCTCCGGATTATTTCAATTGACATCAATAACATAAAGAACAAAGATTCTCAAAAAAAAAAGACAAGCCAGATTATGATAACATTTTATAAAAAATGTATTAAACAAATCACCGTATCTTAATGAAATTCTTGTTTTATGGAAACGCGGAACCATATTATAATTCAAAATTTAATGAAACAACAGGTTCAATCTTTGGGCCAAAATTATGACTACTCAATTATAGCTAGCAAACTACATTAAGGCTTCGCTGGCTTGTCCTGACAGAAGAATCGGGAATACCCCAAATCCAAAAGTCTTTATTATTAATCTATATTCTGAGTTTTTTAATCTTCGTGTTTTTTGCTTTGGATGGCTTTTGTATTTACGGCTTAGTGTTACCAATTTTTTAATAATCTTATCTAATGTAGATTTTGTTTAGTCCTCTTACACGTCCAGTATCGGTGTCAATGTAACTTTTAATAAAAACAAAACCGTGATATGATGTGTCCTGCAAATGATATTCGACTGTCGCATGACCTTGAGAATCTGAAAAAGTGTTATTAATAAATGTCCCGATTGAACCGCCGCTTAAAGTAGCAGTTGAATCATAATAATTTAATGTCAAACCTTCTGATACATTACCCACCTGTCTATGTAGTTTTGTTTTTATTAAACATTTGGAAGTGAAAGATGATTGCAAACTGCTTGAGTCTGGACTAATTAAAATTTGCGAAGGGAAAGAAGTCAAAAAGTTTACATAAATTTCCTTGGAATATTTATTAAAAATAGTGGCAGTCACTCGAACAACATCTGGTTTGTTATATTTTATGAATGCTCTTGTAGTATCGTTGAATGAAACATTTACTGAATATGTAGAGCTGTTATTACTAAATGTCCCTTTATCAGCTTTAAACACAATTATGTCATTGGCATTCGGTCGAAATTTGGTTATAGTACTTATTTCTGCAAATGAATAATTGTCAGAAAGAACATTGTTTTTTGTTACAACCAATTCTATAGAACTGTCAGATGGAACGGGAGATTTAAGATCATTAGGTTCTTTGCTACAAGAATTTGCGAAAATTACGAGGGCTAAAAAGGTTAAACCCTTTATTGGTGAATTAAGAAATATTTTTTTCATCTTTAATTGTTTTTGCTTTTAACAGTTTTAGTTTTATAAACTTTGAATGGAGTATAAGTTAATGATATAAAGCCTCCAACTTTAAATTCTTTGTAATAATCAATATTTGGTTTAGAAGAGTAGATAGTCTGATTATCTGCAATTGTTTGGAAATTGTTGGTTAGTTTATTCACTTGCATTCCAGCAAAACCACCAGTAATTGTGAATTGTCTTAAGTCACCAAAGCACAATGAAACCCCACCTAAATATGCTAATTTTGGAGATTTTTCAATTGAAAGTCCAACACCTGCAGAACCACCTAAGCCAAAGGAACGACTTAATTTCCATTCAAGATTTCCGAGTGCACAAAAACCCATAGGAGGCAAAGTATATCCACTTTCAACAAGTGTATATTTGGATGAATCAACTGTGTTATTGTTACCAACTGTTTCTTGCCATGCATAAGTCTTGTTTTGCATGTTTTTTCCAATAGCTATAAAAGAACCTGAACTGAAACTTACAAAGGGTTTTCCAATTATAGGTACCTGAATTGGTGGAGGGTCATTTCTATATTCAGGTATTAAAAAGTATTTAAATATACTATCCTTAGAAGCTATTTTTATTGTAAGGTCAAGCATATTTCCATTTAAAGATATATAATCACTCGTGTAGGAATTATTTTGTACAACCATATTATTAATAAATACAATTAGCTTTTTAAGGTCATCTTCATTTGGTAAGTGTGCAAGTAAATAATCGCTTGCTTCTAATGCGTCAATCATTTCCTCAATATTTGTATTGCCTTTATTACACGCTTCACTAATATTGCTCTTTATAGAATCTAATGAGGTGACAAATTCAAAACATTTTAAATCCAAACTATCCCTATCTTTCTTAACCTTACTAAGGTCAAGAAGACATGTTACCAATTCATTACTATTTGACGTTAGTTCTGTTTCTAACCTCACCAATTGTGCTCTCTTTGTCAAACTGTCCGCCCCTTTTGAGAAAAAGACTTGAGATTCAATTAACTTAATATCATCCTTGATTTTATCAACATTGTTGACTAAAGTAGTATTCTTCTTATATAATTCTTCTATTCGTAAATCAAGTTTTGATATAGCAAATTTTAAATTCTTAATATTGTATTCTGCTTTTGCTTTCAATTTTATTTGATTATTGCACTCTTTCTTTGTTGAGTCATTCTTTGCTTCATTCAGTTTTCTTTTCACATTTTCTGTTTCTGACTTTATTACAGCAAGTGATTTTAAAAACGAAGCATAATCAAAGTCATTATTACAGCAAGAAAATTCATGGCAAGGATTTAGTGCATCAAGTGCAGTTATTCTAAGCTCGTTATATTTTGTTAAGAAGTCTGATATTTTATCGGTTAGGGATTTTGCTTCCACAGAATTAGAACTTTCAGCATTCGTGGTATTTGAGAAAGTCCCCATTAAACTTCCTAATAATGTGCTATCCCCTAAAAAGAAACGAGTAAATAAAGCAGAAGGCTCGCTATCAAAGTGAATTACACTATCAGCAATTGAAACATCATACATAAACTTGTTGATGTTGTATATTTTGAATTTTAAATTTTTCTTAGATGTAAGTGTTTCTTTATTGAAATTTGCAACTCGAATTTTTAGTGTGTCTTTATTTTTTGTGTCCAAAAAATTTCTGTCTAACCAATTTCTTTTTGAGATTTTATAAAATTCTCTTTTTGATGGGTCTTTATTAAAATCATAGACATAAACTATTTTTTGCTTGTTATAATATTTTGCTTCTTCTCCAAAGTAATTGTCATAGTTTTTTAAAGGGTTGCAATCTGTTGTGAATTTAAGTTGTTTGTTTCCAAATGTAAATGTCAGGGTTCTTTCGTCTGTTCCCTTTACTAACTTAATGAGCAACATTCCATCTTCAACTTTAGCTTTTTTAATATCATAAACTTTTCCGTCAGCGACAACATCAGCAGAAACATTAACATCAATAAAAGTACCTGCATCATTTTTCTGTTTAATTTTTTCAATTCCTGATGTGTTCTTTATCTCAATCTTAAAGCCATCTTCATTTGCTTTAGCGGTAATTTTTTGTTGATTGTCGCTAAATGTTGTTGGGCTTGCATTCTCAAAAGCATCAATTGTTACTTTTTGAGAATATGAGTTTGACCAAAAGAAAACTATTGCGATTGTAATTTGTAAATATTTCATTTATTATTTTTAAATTAGTTGAACATTAAGTTTGGTTAAAAGAGTTGTTATAGGTAATACGTAAGTTACTTGTGTGTTTCCTGCTACAACTAAGCCAATAACATTATTGTCGCTGTCCAGAACACAAGCACCTGAATCTCCACCTTGGGAAATTGCTCTGTTATTATTTGAGATTGAGATTGTATTAATTAAAACAAATTCAGGATTATCTTCATACTTTACTTTTATCGTATTATATATACTTTTTACAATTCCCTTTGAGACAGATTTGCTTTCCACACCGGATTTGGCTCCATAAATATATCCTGTAACATTGTCTGCATCTTTATTAAATAATTGTCTTGTTTTTTGTGGATTTCCCATTTGAGGTATAGAGTTAAGTATTTTTTTATCCAGAATATCAATTTCAACTAATGCAGCATCCATTTCGTGATCTCTATCAGCTTTAAAAACAGTTCCAATTTCAGTAGTAACAGAAGCGTCTATTGTTCCTGTTTTGATTTTATTTGACTCGTTCTCGGATATTTTTCTAATGGGCTTTACAACATTATGACAACAAGTAAGTAAGTATCTTTTATTAGAGGTGCTGTCTATTGGTTTTACTATTACGCCTAGCGTTCCCCAATTATCAGGTTGACTAATGTCAAATACTTTTGCAGAAAGGTCAACACTATGAGCTATTATTTTATCATTTTCAGCAAGCACAACCAATTTTATCGGGATGTTTATAGGTGTTCCATCGTCTAACAAGTATTGGTAAAATTGGTCAATAGAGGGTTCATTTCGATTAACTGTTATTTCAAAATAATAACCTTTATCGTTACTCTTAATACCAATTGCCTGAACACTATCGATAGCGATGAATTTTGTTTTTGCTTCATGATATGCTGCTTTAATAAAATCAGATTGGTAGGTGTTGAATAGCTTTTGTAGTGTTTTTATGTTGTCAACTTTGTAAGTTTCAGGGTCTGCTAAAATACGCTTGGTATTTTTTATTTGATAAAGAATGTCCAGGAGGTCGTGCCAAAACTTGGAACCAAAACTAATAAAACAACCTGTCAGAATGATACCAAATGGTAACAGTATAGCATCAAGAAGTCCATATTCTGATATTTTATTCCACCCTAAAGTCTGACCTGGTTCTTTGATATTGTTAAAAATTTTAATCAAATCAGCTTTCAAAATTGCTGCAAGTAATATCCCACTCCAAACATTTATTTTAAGGATTCTAAAAGTTCTTTCTTGTTCTCTTGCATCATCTTGTGGATATTTTGTAATTGTATCTCCTATTCCTAATAGTTGATTCTGTGATAAATAGTGCTTGAGAAAGTCTGCAATTCTTTCACAGACCATACTTAGCAAAAAAAGTATTGTCACCAGTTGTATTATTTGTTGTAGTATGTCCATTTTCAATGTCTATTTGTTTTAATATTTCAGGTTGCTGTCTTTTTGTCTGATTTGTTAAGGTTTTCGGAGTTAAGAAGTTAGCGATTTCGGACCACAAAATTGTCAGCAAGAAATGCAGTTTTTACAAAGCGTTAATGTTCGTTTAGCCACTGAACCGCCAATTTATTAAACCTTTTGTTTTCGCCTGCCTTGCTGTTCGTGCCATTTTAATCTGTCTGATGTTCGCACTATTGTTAGTTAAAAGTAGGTTGTCATATCATTCTATTTTAAGAAGTCAGATAATGCTTTGATATAATCTCTTTTCTCTGCTTCACTTGTCAATTTGGGTATAAGATAAAGCATTTGGTCTGTAAATATCTTGTCCTTGTATAATCGGTGCATTTGCCTTACTATGAAAACAATACTAAGCCCTTCACCACTTAGAAGTCCTAATACAACCACTTTGTCAGGGATGAAATACCAAATTAAATAGCAAAGCAAACAGAATGACAGCAAAAGAATAACCACATAAGTTACTATTAGCTTATTATTAAATTTGGAATTTTTTTCAAGCCGACTAAGTAAAATGTCATTTTCCAAAGTTGGATTTGGAGCGATTTCGCCACCTGTAATTGGTTTCGTAACCATTGAATTATCAAGATACGATTTGAGAATTGAGTTTAGTTTCATTATGAATATATTTTTGAAATTGTTTGGTCAATTGCGTTTGAGTAATACTCTGCTTTTTGTTTGTAAATTATTTCAAATGCAAGTCCGTAAAAGTATAGCCAAAGCATGAAGCTAATTGACTTAGTTACAGATTTTACGATTGCATCTCTGCGTTTGTCTTTTAATTCCCTTGCTGTAAATTCGGGTTTGCAAACAGATAAATCAAGAACCTTGTTGTAGTTTAACGGAATTGCATTTACAAATTCGTCTTTAGGAACCAATCTATCAAAAAGTTCAATTGCTTCATCGACTCCTGTTTTACAATGTGAGAACAAAATGTTTACATGAGAGTTGTCAATGAGTTTAATAAAATTGGAAAATGTAACAGATTCATTAAATGAAAAACCGTAACTTGAAAATTGTCTTTTCAGTTTAAGATATGGCTGGATAACTTCTTCATCGTAAACGTTCCATAGCTTGCCTTCCTTGCTTTCAATTGGTTTATTTATAGGAAGATGTTCACGAACAAAGTGTTTGGATAAATTTTCACTGTCCAAATTAAATTGCTCCTTGGTTAAAGGAAGGCAAAACATGAAATTGCAGTCAGTTGGTTTAAGCATCTTCAATTCATTCTGTAATAAATATTATAATCTCCAAATAGTTTTACAATCCTAATATCTTTAAACTCGTTTTTAATGTGAATAATGAATTCGTCCTCGCTCTGAATTTTCATGGTTGCTTTAATATCTTTCTTGAAGTTATTAAAAAAACGAGCTAAAGAAATGTTGTTGGAAAAATCAGTAAAAAGAGAGTTTGCTTTTGAAGCGAATAATTCAATAACGGTTTTGCTTGTTGATAATGCTTCAAATTCTGTTTCATCGGTTACTTGGTTTTTTTCTCCAAAGTAGTTATAACTTTCTCCTTCGCTACTAATCTGAAACTCTTTTTTGAAATAATATTTTTCATTGAGTTTAATTGTTTCAATAACTTCATTTGAAATAGGTTTTGAAAGTTTGTGTTTAAACTCGGGTGAAAATAAAATATCGCTTTTTTCAATTGGGAAATTATTTACTGTAATATTTTTTTCTTTTCCTTTCAGTTGCATCCGAACAGTTGAAAGAAATGCTTTTTGCTTTTCAAGGCTTTCAAAATTACTCATTAAAAAATAGACATTATCATTTTGATTTAGTTTAGTTCCAAGGAAGTTTAGAAGTTCAGTTTCGTCTTTACCCTTAAAAACAAATTTGGATGGTCCATCAAAAACAAGATATTCATTGTTAGAATTTTTAGTAATTGAAAACGCCATGAAAGCCTCGCCTTCTGTTTCATTTAGTTTGTGAATGTATTTTAGTTCTCCTGCTACTGAAAGAGTTCTTTTGTTGAATAAATCAAATCCATTTCCCCAATCATCATTGAATTTTTGTAACCCGCTTACCAAATCATCTTCAATTTTCCCTTCATTTTTCAAATACCCAAGATTGTCTAATACATTGTATTCCCAAATTTCGGATTGAAGCTCACTTTGAACATACTCATCAAAGGGTTCTTTGGAAAGTTCTAACTCTTTTCTGTAAGATTCAATTTTTGAGTTAATAAACTGCAAATATCTTCTTGGAATCTTTTCACTTTGTTGTCCTGTTATTAGTGTCTGCTTAATTGTTGCAGGTGCAATTTCATTTCCTTGCCTGTCCTTTAATTTCATCTCTCCAACTCCATTAAATCCCTCAATTTGATAGCTGCTGCCAATTTTCTTTTTCCATTGCTTGTCTGCTTTATCAAATGAAAGAATGTCATTGTAGAAATCTCCTTCCGCTGGAGAGTCTCTTAGGTAGTCAATACAAAGAGTTTTAAGTGTGTTACTTTCACCTGTCCCAAAAGAGGATGGTAAAATTGCCATTCTCTGCTTTTGTCCGAAGCTAGCGAAACAAATAATTAGAAAGAGTGCTGTTAAATTGATTCTGTTTTTCATCTTGATTATGACTTGATGTTTATATTATCAAAGTTAATAATGTCTTATTATTAATTTTTTGCGTTTGTAACTGATCTTTTTTGCACTGTTGTTTGATGTTAGCACTGTTGTATTCACGAAATTCATAATGTGAGTTTCTTGAATGAGAATAATACATTTTGTATCTAATTGATTCAATTTCATATATTTAGACAGTAAAGCGAGTATTTTCGCTAGGAGTAAAAAGAAATAAATAATTTATTGCTTTAGTTTAAATTCTATATTATCCTGAAAACGTTATTTTGAATTCTATTTCTGATTAACAAAGTATATCTAATAATACATCGCTCCAAGTCAAATGAATGACTCAGTCTACTAAATTTTAGAAACCATGAGTATTGATTTCATAATTTTGCGATTAGGCTTTACTTTTAAATCCTGTTAAGTATAATTAAATTTGAAAAGATGAAGCAATTACCTGCAATAAATACAAAAATTTAGAACAAACAATTTACTTTCATATTTACTATTTTGATTCTTTTTACAATTTTATATTAACTTCTATTATATTCTTCTTTTATTAAAAAAGTTATCACAAAGCTATTCATCAAATTATTTTCCGCCCATATTACTTTTGTTATATAGCATCACCCTTTAACTAAACAAAATCCAATAAGGTAAGTATAAAATCGAAAACTTTCTTAAGACAGATCTAAGCAGCGGTCTGCAAGCTTTGCTTGCATTAGAGTCTTTGTCCAAGCCAAATATTATGACAACACTTGCCTTGCAGAGTTGATGCGCTTCAAACATCATCCGTGATTAAGTTGGTTTTAGAAAAAAAAATCACCGAGTCAATAGAAGTATGTTAAGTTCCTATTGAATTCGCGTTTTGTTAAGCAAATATAATAATATTTTTTATCGTAGTTAATTTTCAGTATATTATTTTATTATAAATTTTATATTTTTGATTTAAGCATTATCCAGTACTTATTGGGTCACCAAATCCACACTTTGGTGTATACCTAATATTAACGTAGCATCGATATACCCCAAATTATATTAGACTGCATTAACATTTTCACTACCTTCGACACACCTATGAACTGAAATGATCCATGAAATTAAAAGAACTAAAACCCGAAATAACGCTGAATAAAGCCTTCTTGAAGGTAAAGCCAATTAGGACTGATATCGAACGGTTCAAGGTTAATCTGATGCAATTATTATCGTTGTGCTGTCAATAGTGAATAGATTTATTGAATCAAATACAAAACATTAATTTCTTGTTCGCTAAATAGGGTGGGTCACTTTGCTCCGGATTTAGTGGGTCTTTATGCTCCAGATTATACAATTAGACTTGTTGAAGCCTAAGATAGTGAACAGTGAGTAAAAACTTAATAGAACTATTTTTCTTTATTATTATAAAAGGCAAAGCCTTTTCAGAACATAGGTCCTACGAAGGAAATATCCTTTATATAGATGGAAAAATTGTAGTGAATGCTTTATTCGTTATAGTATACAATTAATTTTGGCTGTCGTGAAAACACCTTGAATAGTTCAAAAAACTAATTTAAATTAACATCATTATAAATTTCCCAATTATATTTTTTTATTAAAAGATCTACTACTATTTCGTAAGCAGCTTGCTTGAGCTTATAGCTTTGACCATCTTTAATATTGCGGAGAACAATTCTGATTTGACTATCATAAATGAAAATAAAATAAAACCTATCAACAGTATAAGGTATTGAATTGAAAAATTTATAGAGAAGGCTTCTTTTTTTTAGGTGTAAAACGGCAGAACCTGTAGCAGACGAATCTCCTTTTATATGATATCCATTTTCTATTTTACCTTTAGCATTCTCTATATCGAAGATTCGATTTACTTCTGCTGAAGCAATTTGTGAAATTTCAAAAAGCGTTAATTCAAAATCTTCTAAGGAGGGTACCATAGGTATGTTTTCTTCAATCATCTATTTAATTCTATTTATACCGTTTCAACTTCCTCCTTCATGCCCCAAACCTCACCAATTTTTGTTTTTATTTTTTGCTCAAATATTTCTACTAAGCGTTTGTTGGCATTGACCAATTGCATTTCTTCCTCAATCGCTTTTACAATGGTTTGTTGCTCTTCGAGTATAGGAATGTAAATCTGAAGTTCTGCAACATCACTAGATGTGATACTTGGATATTGTCCTTTATCACTTTTTAAAATCATTTGCTCAACTAAGTAGTCTTGATGAACAGAAAAGAAAAGAAACATGCTTTCAACTTTTTCACTTGCACTTAAAATTGCAAATCCAGTTGAGGCAAGGCAATTTTTAGGAACATTTTCTAAATATCCGAAAGCTCTTAAATTAGGCCTGACTGTTGAAAGAGCAATATCTCCATTTTTCACAACCCTTCTTGCTCGACTTGGTGCATCTTTAGGATTTAATTCCTTTTCATATGAAACTACCCCAGTTCCATTTTCAATTGCTTCAATGTCTAGATAAATAAATGGTTCATTACCGAATAGTTTTATTGGGTCAGCAGCTTTTGCATTTATCTCACAAACTTCCCCCAACTCCACCATTTCCCAATCAGGGTTGATGGTTATGGTTGGTTTGTAGTGGTTTACGATTTGTTTTGCTCCGTCTATTATTTTTTGATATCCTTCTATTTCGGCTACTATTTGTTGTTGTATTTCAAGCGGTGGTAAAGGGATTTCGAAATCTTTGATTTGGTCAGTTGTTAAATTTCTGAATACAGCACCAACTGCTTTTTGATTATTCTCGTCTTTTAAAGTATTTAGAATAAAGTATAAGTATTGTGGTATTACATCTTCTCTTAAATCTCTAAAGCCTACAAATCCGTCATGAATACAAGCATCTACAGCAAGTATTGTCATTAAGCCAGGATTTCCGCTAACAGCCATTATGACTTCACCTTTTTTCATTGGTCTGCTTTTAAGTGCACCTGCTTCAGTAAGAAAATCAATTTTAGGTATAGTGTACATTCCATCCCTTGTTACATCTGCAATCATTAACCTTGGAACATTTCCACCATAATATAATGGGTCGCCTTGTGGTCGAGGACTGCTTCCTCTAACGATATTGCATATTTCGGAAACCTTAACAACTTCAAATTCTGTGTGTCTTGCTTCATGCTCAAAGTAGCGTTCTGCATTTAGATTAATGTCTTTATTATCAAGGATTAAATCTTTCTTGACCAAAGTTGCCACACTAGGCAAATCCACAAAATTACTTTCATTACTCAAACATTCTTTGTAAGCTTCCAACATTTGCAATGCCAAAGGCAAATCGTTTTTATCAATTTCTCTGCGTTGTGCTCCCAAATCAAAACCATCGTTTTCTATTTTTAAAAACAAAATGTGTTGACTTTTCTTCGCTAAGCGTTTGTCTAAAATCAATATAGATGTTTTTACACCGCTGTAAGGTTGAAACACCCCTGCTGGCAAACTAATTACAGCTATCAAACTATCCTGCACCAACATTTTGCGTAATTGTTTGTAAGCGGTTTGGCTTGTTGCCACAATTCCGTTGGGCACAACAATTCCTGCCCGTCCGTTGCTGTTTAAGTGTTCGGCAATGTAATCGGTAAACAATACTTCTGCTTTGTTAGCTTGTACACCAAATTTCTTGTGTGGTCTAATGCCGCCTTTCGGTGTCATAAATGGCGGGTTTGCCAATATCACATCAAAGGTTTCCTGCCAGCGGTCTTCACTACTTAATGTATCGTATTCGTGAATGTTTGGCGTACTGAAACCGTGTAAATACATATTGGCTAAACTCAAACGCACCATATCGGGGCTGATGTCGTAACCCACTATATTTTGCCCTAGCTTTCTTCTTTCATCAGGCGACAGGGGGTTATGAGTTTTGAATGATGTGTTATGAGTGTTTGAGAACTTATCATTCATAACTTTTAACTCATAATTCAAAATGTGCTTATATGCACTCAATAAGAAACCTGCTGTACCGCAAGCAGGATCCAAAACTGTTTCATTTTTTTGAGGATTTACGCAAGCTGTTACAAAATCAATGATGTGGCGTGGAGTTCGGAATTGTCCAGCATCGCCCTGACTTCCCATCACACTCAACAAATATTCAAAGGCATCGCCCAACTTTTCGCTGTGGCTGTATTCAAATTCGTTGATGTATTTCAAAAATAATTTTAATGTGCTTGGGTCACGATAGGGTAGATAAGCATTTTTAAAAATATTGCGGAAAAGTTCAGGAATGTTTGGATTGGTGTTTAATTTTTCCAATGCTTCACTATATAAAGCTAGCATTTCTGTTCCGTTTAATGAAGGGTCAAACAATTTACGCCATCCGTATTTGGCATATTCGCCTGTAAAGAATTTTGCTTTGCCTTTAAATTTCTCAACGGCTTCCTTATCCATATCGTCCATAAACTTATAGATAAGAGCAAGTGTAATTTGTTCAATTTGGCTTTTCGGATCTGGCACTTTACCTACCAACACATCACGGCAATCATCAATATTTTTCTTTGTTATGTTGTCTAGCATATTGTCTGAATTATGATTTTTAGGATTAATTGATTTTAGGAATTTGTTTGATGAAGTCTTTGTTTTCGGGATGATTTACATTATAAACCCTCTTAAATTCAAGACTTTTAGCCCCGAAGTTTATCAATAATCCAATAGGTAAATTATATGCTTGACAATAATTCATTGCTTGAGCCAGATGTATTTCCTCTAATTTGATAATTGCCTTCAATTCAATCATTATATTTTCTTCAGCAAAAAAATCAACTCGTCTTGTTCCAATATTCTCACCATCATAAAAAATAGTCATTTCCATTTCTCTTTGAAAGGAAACTCCTTGCTTTTGAAATTCTATGGCTAAAGCTCGCTGGTATATTACCTCTTGGAATCCGTTTCCCAAAGTAGAATGCACCTTCATTGCACATCCAATTATTTTATGAGTTAACTCTTCGTGTTTCATTTTAATTGTCAGAATTAGGATTTTTAAGATTAATTGATTTTAAGATTATAATCATTGTTTTTTATTGTATTAATCATTTCGTTTTTATTGTCGCTTTAAATCCTTGCATCTTAAAATCTTACAAATCTTAATTCAGACGAATTTTTGTATTGGTACATAAGTATTTACATAATAAGGCAATTTGCTTTTCATATCATCATCCACACGGTTAAAATCTTCTACATTAAAACTTGGGTTGTGATAGAGTTCTGTAAAATCTTGATGGTCTATAATATGTCGCACACTTGGGTCGGTGATGTATGCGTAAAAGAAATAGCGTAATCCTTGTAAATCGTCAATGTTGGAAACATTGTTAGTGCTGATGAACTTTTCAAATTCATCACTCAATAAATCATCTTTGCCTTTTATTTGGTTGCCAAAATAAATGAGTTCTAATAATTCACGCCAACCAATTTTGCGGTCAATTTTTAATGACTTGCGTAATTTTTCCAAATCAAAATATTCTTCGGGTTTGTTATCGTATTTCTCTTTAGCTCTTGCTGTGGCTACTTCCACATCACCAGCTTCCATTAGTTGTTTTATTTCATTATCGGTTTTTACTTTTTCTTCAAACTGATGAAAAAACATTCGGTCAACTTTCATTCCTGTTAAGTCAACTTGCTGTTCAAGAATAGTATGAATTCTATCATCTTCCTTGTACTCGTAACCTTCTCGTTTGGGTTTGATGGTGTTGTCGTCCACCGTTGGCATTTCATTGCCTTTATCGATGTTTACAGGCAGTTTTAATACTTGGTCGTACTGAAATTTTTCTTCAAAGTATTCACAAGTAGCAAAGAAGTCAAAGAGTTTAAACGCTGCTTTGTCAATGGAAATATTTTCATCTTCGCCAAGGTCGTTTTTGAATTTGTGTTCAAACTTGTGAATACGGGTTCCTCGTCCTTTTATCTGAATAAATTCTGTTGGCGAAAAAATGGGTCGCATTAAACCAAGGTTCAAAATATTGGGGCAATCCCAACCTGTTGTCATCATACCAACGGTTACACAAACTCTTGCTTTGCTTGTTTTATAAGATTCTAAGGTTTCATTTTCTTTGGTGAAATTGCTAAAGCCCAATAATTTATCGTTGCTGAAATCAACAGTCATTTGTTGACTGTTTTGCACATTGGAAGTTACCTGAACTGCAAAGTCACTTTGATACTTGCCTGGGAATATTTGGTGTGCATATTCATTGAGTAGTTGAGCCAATTTTGCAGCGTGATTTTGAGAAACTGCAAAAACCAAACTCTTGCCAAACTCTCCGCTAATTGGGTCTTTCAATCCATTTTCAATAAATGTTTTACAAAACACACGATTGGTTTCTTCGGAGAAGAACTTCCGTTCAAAATGATTTTGCTTGTAATTTACTTCTTCTAAAATATCCTCTTGCTCGGTACTGGCAACTGTTACCATAATTCCGTAACCTTGCTCTGATAAAAGTTTGGTGGTAACGTCTGTTCTTGCATCAACTACAATCGGTTGTCTCAAATAGCCATCTTTAGCACCATCCACAAGCGTATAACGATAAGTTGGAATGCCACTCTCACATCCGAAGGTTGTGTAAGTGTCCAGCAACATTCTTCGTTCAAGTTCTCTTGGGTCGTCAATGTTGTCGGTGTCCAAATGTTTTAA
>Ga0154020_10005290_pt1 | contig 15262 bp, 11 predicted proteins | sample Klosneuvirus_201_FD_109709 | JGI IMG/M metagenome (GOLD analysis project Ga0154020, IMG submission 109709) | Active sludge microbial communities from wastewater, Klosterneuburg, Austria - Klosneuvirus_20160825_MG | ecosystem: Engineered > WWTP > Aerobic digester > Activated sludge | place...
AGTGTTCGCCGATTCCGCCAGGGGATTCTCGAACTTCGCGGTCGTCCCGATTTCTACGACCAGGTCCAAGCTCGGATGGAAGCAGTCTACGGTCTCTTGCTGCCGGACTATGGTCCTAATGGCACGGAGTCGGTGGCAAAGAGCAATGCCGTGAATTTCGTCATCGGACCGGAGAAGCAGTTTGAATCGTACGAACGCTACTTAGAGAGCGTTGAACCGGGTGCGAAGCTCTACCGCCTATATCCTCGTGATTTCTGGATGGTAAGCAAGTAGCAAACCCACCAATAAGCAGAAAGCCCTGTCGACTCATTGGCCGACAGGGCTTTTGTTCCCCGCCTCAGTTTAGTCTGATCTCTTATTCCTTTTTATCGCCTTGTTCGTCGTTGTTTTGTTCACTATTTCCATGGCCGTTTTTCTTGCTGAACATCCGGCGATACCACTTCGGATGGTGATGCTTCACTGACTCTTCTGTCACGCGACCGGTAATCCATGCAAAGGACATCGGGTACTGCTCCGGATGGAATATCACAAAGAAGAAGTGGAATACGGCAATTGCCAGCGTTGCCAGCCAGGCTTCATAATAGTGAATCGTTTCCGAAACCTTGACCACCCAAGGCGGCAAGAAGCCGGTGAAGAACGTCGGGAACCAGAGTACAAATCCGGTCAGAACCATTGCAATCGTACCCCAAACGAGTGCCCAGTATTCGGCTTTTTCCGTGTAGTCATACATATCGTACTGCGGACGCTTGTCGGTCATTCCAAGATGGAATTTGAGATTCTGGAAGATGTCGGTGAGGTCCTGTTTAACCGGCATCAAACCGCGCAATTGTTCCTTGCCGCGCTGTGACAGGAACAAGAACAAACCATGATGAATCGAAATGTAAATTAAGAACACGGCCGCTATTCTGTGAATGATACTGCGCGCGTCCTCGTAAATGCCGAATATGTTGAGTATCCAGACCCACCACGAGTCAGGGAATCGCAATGCAAACCCGGTGATGACCAGCGTTATGAATGCTACGGTCAAGACAAGATGTTGGAATACCATATTGCCCGTGAAACGCAACACCGTAGGCTGTGCCTTGTTTTGACGATGCTTCTGTATGACAAAAGCTCCAATGATGATACCGTTATGGGCAAGCATTCCGCCAATGACAACTACGATCGCCAGTATGTAGATGAGGCGCACCCAGCGGTCGATTGGATTGAACTCCTGCTGCGCCGTCCTGTGCGTATAGCTCGTTGCAAAAGCAAGATTCGCGCGCGGGTGGCAAGTCTGACAGGTTTCAACGATGTTCTCTTTGCTTACCGATGATGCCGGATTTGTGGACGGCAAGATATCATGTGCCCGATGGCAGGAGATACAATTTGCTGCCTTAATTGATCCGCCGCGTATTGCCAAGCCGTGGTAAGAATCTTGGTAAGACGTGAATCTTCCTTCGGTAAATCCGAATTTCTCCATCAATTGCGGATCGTTGTGACACTTGCCGCAGACATAATCAGCGAGATTCGACTGATTGACCGGGGAATCCGGGTCGCCGATGCGACGGATTTCATGTTCACCGTGACAATCGGTGCAGTTCGGCGCATCCAGAATTCCAGCTTCAAGCGCTTTGCCGTGTATACCGCGGAAGTATTGGATGCTGATGTCATTATGACACTTTGCACACGTCTTCGGGAGATTCTGCTTGTTGACCATTGAGGTCCGGTCGGAAGCCTTTTTGATATCGTGTGTGCCGTGACAATCATTGCACGATGCCGCCGAGCCGATTCCTTTTTGAATTCCCTCGGCATGAATACCGCGAATGTAACGGTCAAACGAATCGGCAATTCTAATGTCGGTGTCTGATTTTAATGCTATTCGGTGATGGCACGTCGCGCAGGTGTTCGGAAGATTCTTCGCCGAGGTCGCTGAAGCGGGATTCGACTGCGGCAAGATACTGTGACTGCCATGACAAGATTGACAGGTCGGAGAATTAGGGTTATCCAGCGCCAATCCGTGCGCCGAACTCATGAATATCGTATTGACGTCTTCATGACAGGTATTGCACTGCGCCGGTTTCAAAGCGTCCTCATGTGGAAAATCAGTAACGCCTGCCAAGTCAGTGTGACAATCGACGCACTCGAGGCCGCCGTGCAGAGATGCCGCCAAGGAATCGAGATGCACAAACATACTGACTTCGGTACCGTCACGATGTGCGCCAGTCAGCGTATTGTCCGAATGGCACTCCATGCAGGCATCATTGCTTGAAGCTGCAAGAATTACTGGAAAGCACACTAACAAACCAATGGCAATCAGCATCTCTTTTATCAGAGGCCGCTTTCCTGAAAATCGCCTACTCTGTTTCACGATAACTTCTCCATATAAATGAAAATATACAAATTCGACCCATATTGCAACTTATCAATTCTCTCATCATGCTGTCAAATGCCCCAGAATAATCAAGAAGAGCAGGAAGAATCCGGTAAGGAGCGCGATTGTTCCCCAAACATATGAAATGATGGACAATACCAACCCCAGCGGCTTTTTCTGATGTTGTTCAAGTTCGCCGGCTTCGCGTAGTCGTTCGTACTCCAGCGGGCGCTCTTCCATGAGTTCTTTTTCCGAAATGCGACCGGTATAAACCGATACATCCATCGGGAACTTGCTGGCACGTAAGTGCGTGTTGAAGAAATGAACGATGAAGATAAATGCCGTTGCCAGCAGAGCTTCTTCTTTATGGACAGTGTCGGCAAGGCTAATGACGCCGCCGCCAAGCAGATTCCCGAAGAATTCTTCCTTCCATCTTAACAGTCCCGAAAGCCCGATCACAAAGACACCCCAGAATACCGCGAAGTAGTCAAACTTCTCCCAGTACGTCCAGCGGTCAAACTGCGGATGCTTGCCTTTGTTGAAGAACCATTTCAGATGCGCCATGAAGTCGCTAAGGTCTTTCATTCGGAACATCAACGTATTCGGACCAGTCAGCATCTCACGAATACTCGACTTGCGCAGTTTGAAGGCGAGGAAAATGAGATGCGCAAGGAAGTAGAATCCGGTAACTGCAGCCGCAATGTAGTGAAGCGTCTGCGCCGATTGCAGTGACATGACATTGCTGAACATCCACTTCGCCAAATCTGTGTGAGCGTATGATTGCGGTAATCCGGTGAAGGCCAACGTCAGGAAGCTAATGTTGACAAGTATGTGTAAGAAGCGATGGAAGCCGTCAATGCGGCCATAGTAGGTTTCCTTCTTCACCACTCGAGTTCTGATGCCGCGCTGGAACCACAGCATCGTGTGGAAACCAAATGCACCAAGTACCGCGATCAACAGCACTGTCATCATTCCCGTGACAAGACTATTGAATTTGCCCCAGCCTCCGGTGACTTGCCTGTTTTCGTCCTTGGTGTCGCGCTCGAGCGAAGTTAGGACACTGTCTTCGCGCGCACTCGCCAGACCCGCCTGCAATTCCTCGGCGCTTGGTTTGACCGGGTGAACCAGGTATGACACGAACCGATCATTGGCGCGTGGATGACACTGCTTGCAAGTTTCGACGATATGCCCGCGCGCTACCGACGACGAAGAGTCTGCCGGCTCCTGAATCGAGTGAGAACCGTGGCAGTTTGTGCAGACTGCAAACTTGACCTCGTCCGTACCGGTCTCAAAAAGCTTGCCGTGATATGTTTCCTTGTAGCCTTCAACCACATAAGGATTGATCTGGAACTTCAGCATCTTGTCCTTGTCGGAATGGCACTTGGAACAAACGGCCACGATGCCTTCGGGTGTGAACTGCTCTTTGGTCTTCTTGATGTCAATCTCACCGTGACAATCGGTACAGGTCGGCGCCTCGAGAATTCCCTGTGCGCGTGCGCGCCCATGAATGGACTGCTTATATTGGCGGTTTTCTTCGGCGTGGCAGTTAATGCACTCTGTACGGCGATGTTTAACCGCTTCGTTGTCGAGTCCGGGAAGATTCCAGTGATAAGTATGGCACTTCGTGCAGTTCGCTTCCGAGCCGTCGGCGTTGAGCATCATCAACTCGCCGTGGGCAAGATTCTCTTTGGTATGCCGCTCGCCCGAGTGGCAGATGTTGCACTGATTGGCAATTCCGCCCTCTTTGAAAATCGACTCATTAATTGAAGCCATATCCGTCTGGTGTCCGGTATGACACGATGCACACGATATCGACCCCGGATCTACGCCGGGTTCGCGGTGAAGACTCTCTTTATGCCCGGGGTGGCAATTGTTGCAAACATCGGAAATCTGACCGGCGCCAACGCGCGATTTCGGATCGGACGGCTTGCGGATGTCATGCTTCTCATGGCAACTGGTGCAAACCGGCGCTTTAGTGTTGCCGCCTTCCATTTCATGAAAGTGCCGCGAGTGAACGTAAGTCTCAATGTCTCGTTGGTGGCACTTGGAGCAAATATCGACGATCTCCTGCTTGTACTCCGTTTCAGTCATGACCTCTTTTTTCGATTTGAAGTGGGCATCATGACAGGTCGTGCAGATTGGATAATTGCGATTATCTTCCTGGTACTTCTGGAAATGGTAGCTCTGCTTGTATTCGGCAGCCTGCTTCGGGTGACACCGCTCGCAAACGATTTTCATGCTTAGTTCTTTTTGAGCGTTGTGCGTGCCATGGCATTCTTTGCAATCGGGAATGTTCTCTTTCCCTTTTCCCTTAAGCATCTTGTAGAAATATTCCATCCAGGTCGCGCTGACAACCTTATGGCAGGGCTCGCACTGCACCGGCTTGTATTCGGTGAAGTGCGGCACGTCTTCGAAATTGGCGCCTTCCTGGTTGTGGCAGTCGACACAAGCCATTCCTTTATGGACCGAACTATGGAGGCTGTCGCCGCTAACAAATACAGACTTGCCGGATTCCGACTCAAGTGTGTTGTCCGAATGACAATCGAGGCAAAGCTGGTTGTCCGGTTTCTTTGATTCTTCTTCCTGTGCATAAACAAATGCCCAGGCACTCAGTATCAGAGCGGCCATTGCCAATATTGTCGTTGACAATAGGCGAAAGGGGCGACTTGCTGTTTGATTCACTGACATTGCCATATCCTCATTCAAGATTATCATTTTCGGGGAAGACTGCGGCAAAGGCCCGCAGCAAAGATCGGTACATTGTTGGCTACAATCTCGTCGCACCGGTAAACTCTACCCTGCGAATTCTTCCACAGAGTCAGGCCGAGGGCACAGTCAAACACCATTCCCATGAAACAGCGCGCTGTGATTTCGGTGTTCGAATCGGAAATCAGTCCTTGTGACTGAAGGCGGTCGAGTTGAACCTGAAGGAACTTTGCGTGACGGCCGCGAATTGCCTGATAGACAGCCTTGGCTTTGGCATGACCGCCCAAGGCGGAATAAAGCAGAAGACGATAGACTTCCTGGTGCTTCTGCGAACATTCAAGCAGTTGGGTGGCCAAACGCGCCAGCAATTGCTCGATATCATTTTCGGTCTCTAATTCCGGGTAGATATCGTCGCACTGAAGTCGGCTTTCGAGTGAGTCGAGCACAGCTTCATAAATCAGCTCCTTGGAAGCAAAATACCGATAGAGCGCAGGCTCCGTCACGTTGCACGCTGCTGCCAATCGCTTAGTCGTTACCTTGTCATAGCCTTCAACTGAGAATAGCTTGGTTGCTTCTTCCAGTATCTGATGGCGTCTGTCTTCTGCCGCTAACTTCATCTTTCCTCCATCGTCCCCGGCTAAACTTGACTAAGTGGGCGACGTTGTAGTTAACACTAACTAACAGGTTCGGCAGTGTCAAGCGAAAACTGAGTGATTTTGTTACTTTTTTCACAATCTCGGACTTGACAAGACCACGATTGCGAGCGTAGTTTATTGGTTAACTTAAAGATGGAAAGAGAGATAGCGAATTGTGCGATTGTCTTCGAGATGTCGTTTTTCGTAAGCAGTCTGTATCTTCAGCAGTTGATTTTCCGTTGAACTGCCATATACATCGTCTACTTTGTCAACTAGCTGTGCGCCGCAGTTAGTGACTACTTTTTGAGTGTAGGCGAACAGATTCGGCTCATCAGTTTTCAGGTGGATTAACCCGCCGGGGCGCAGGATTCTCCTGTAAAGACTGATGAAATCAGGGGAAGTCAGCCGTTTCTTGGCGCGGCACTGGCTCAAAAAGGGATCGGGAAAAGTGATCCATATTTCGGCCACTTCGTCGGTTCCGAAGCAGTCCGCGATCCTCTCGATCGGCATACGCAGGAACGCAACGTTGGCAAGCTTGAGATTCAGCGCTGCTTTCGCCCCAGTCCACATCCGGGCGCCCTTGAGATCGACTCCGACAAAATTGCGTTCAGGATACATTTGCGCCATGGCGACGGTGTATTCGCCTTTACCGCAGGCCAATTCCAGCGTTATGGGGTTGTCATTGTGAAAGAAGTCACGATGCCAGCTTCCACGCAGGTCCGTGAGCATCTGGATTACGTGAGGGAATGTGGCTATTTCGGCGAATCTTTTCAGCTTCTTCTTCGGCATCAGTGCTTCCTATTCCTGCTCTCACCCGTTGGGGTCTGCCAGAATAGGGGAGAATTGGCTGATTGTCAAGTAGCCGCTCTGATTTGAAGCTTCGATACGGTGCAAAAAAAACCGTGTTGAAGCTCCCCAACTTAGCTCCAACACGGACGGACCTTATCCCCTTTGATCGTGAGATTTCATTTCGTCTCACGAAACCCCTTTGATGCTCTTGTCACTACCTATTGCAATTCTCGTGCCATAGTTGAGAATACTCAATCACCTTCCATATTCGCTTAAACGACAACAGCCTGCCGCAATCGCGCGACAGGCTGTTGATTCGCTTGGTCCGTTCGACTTATCGAATCGGAACTACTATCGAAACAGCTGTTTCAATTGGCACTGAATTCCGTGTACGTCGGCGTTGAAAGATAACGTTCGCCGGTGTCACAAATGAAGGTCACAATCAGCTTGCCTTTGTTTTCCGGTCTCGAAGCAACTTTCACTGCAGCCGCGATATTCGCTCCCGCAGAAATGCCGAGAAGAATGCCCTCTTGTCTGACCACTTTTCTGGTCATATCGATTGCTTCCTCATTCTCTACCGTGAGAATCTCGTCAGCCAATTCGATATCCAAGACATCCGGCTTAAATCCGGCGCCAATTCCCTGAATGGGATGCGGACCTTTCGTGCCTTTCGAAAGGAACGGCGAAGCTGCCGGCTCGACGGCAACGACTTTCAGCCCCGGTTTGCGCGATTTGAGTACCCGGGCACAGCCCGTGATCGTTCCGCCAGTGCCGATTGCTGAAACGATTACGTCAACTCCACCATCAGTATCTTTCCAGATCTCCTCGGCAGTGGTCTTGGCATGGATATCTGGATTTGCCGAGTTCTTGAACTGCTGCGGCATGAAATAGCGCGAATCGCTGGCGACAATATCTTCGGCGCGTTTCAGCGCGCCTGGCATTCCTTCGCTGCCCGGAGTCAATACTAACTCGGCGCCAAACGCCTTGAGTAGGTTCCGTCGCTCGACCGACATCGTTTCCGGCATGAACAGCATCAACTTGTATCCCTTCATCGCACACACGAATGCCAACGCAATGCCGGTATTTCCAGAGGTCGGCTCAACAATGATGGTGTCCTTAGAAATCTTACCCGCTCGCTCGGCTGCTTCAATCATAGCCAGGCCGATTCGGTCCTTGACAGATGAGCAGGGGTTGAAGGATTCAAGTTTGCCTACGACACGCCCCGGCAAATTGCCGGCAACGCGATCAAGATAGACCAACGGCGTATTGCCAATAAGGTCGGTAATGCTTCCAGCGATTTTCATATTTCACTCTCCTCGCAATTCAAATCCAATACATTTCAGCTGCTAATCCGGACGAACGAATAATATCTGCCAATGTCGTTGCTGCCAAGTTTCGATGCAATAAAGCAAACTGCTCATTCATTATCTTGACAAGTGATTTGCCAATCGGGTCATCCGGACCGACTCGCTCGGTTACTGTGCTTGGCAGCACAAACTCGCTTGAACCCTCGCATACCGAGATTACCTCGGCCAAGGTAATCTCTTGTGGTACTCTCGCCAACTGATAGCCACCGGCCGCTCCGCGAGTTGACTTCACGATGTCAGTCGCTCTGAGCCGCGAAAACACCAACTCCAGAAACCTGATCGGCAGATTCTGTCTGGTGGCAATTTCCCGGATTCCGATGAATTTGCCTTTCGAATTTACTGCCAGATAAATGAGCGCGCTAATGCCATAGTACGACCGGTTTGTTATCATGCTTTAATTATCCTACAATGATTGTCTTCTTTAACTATGGTATATACGCAAAATCCTATAGGATATTGCGAATTCATAGCAAAGATAGCCCGACTTTATTTGTAGGGCTCGCGTGGTGGTGAGAATGCAGGATATTTTCTCATTCAAAGTCTGATTTTGTGGTACTCGATAGCTCTGCGATAGAGCTTTGTGAAATTCTGATTTCCTGCTTATACTGGAATCGGAATGAAAGTATCATTCGCGCCCGTTTCAATGAACGATAACGATGGATAACCAAGAACAAATGCGCTCTGCCTCAGTCTTTCTCCACGGTTCCTATCCTACGGAACAGGCCGAATTCTATCGTCGCGCCATTGTCAACAATCGCGAAGGGCGTTTAGTAATCGCCGCCGACGGCGGACTCATGCTGTTCGAGTCTCTTGAACTCAAACCAGACCTCATAGTAGGCGATTTTGATTCTGTCGATCCTACGGTATTGCAGAAGTACAATGACATCGAGATGATTCGCTACCCGGAAAGAAAAGACGCTACCGACGGCGAATTGGCAATCCGCGCAGCATTGGAGCGGGGGGGTGACGACATTGAACTCTACGGTGCTATCGATACGCGCTACGAGACAGATCACCTTCTGGCAAATCTGCTTTTGCTCAAACTTGCCCGAGGATTGATGAAAGGCCCGGCGACTGCCAGAAGCGTTCGTGCAGTCGACCATCGCCAGCATATCTACTTGGTGGAAAATGAGAAATTGCAGTTGGCAGGGAAGTCCGGCGACTTCGTTTCGATCATTCCATTGAACGAGAAGATCGCTGTTTCAATTACTGGTGTAGAATGGGAATTGGATAAGAGGGAAGTCACAATGGGGTCGACGTGGACACTTCGCAATCGCTTTGCTTCAAGCAGCGCAGATATTGCCATTGCAGGCACTGCGCTGGTCGTCCATCGCCATTCTTAGTAGAGACTGCCTCTCAGCTACATTCCGAGACTGCCAAGACCGGGAATATTCAACCCGCCGGTGAGACCCGACATCGTCTCTTGCTGAAGCGCGTTAGCATCTGCCTGTGCCTGGCTAATCGCTGACACGATCAACTCTTCAAGCATCTCCACATCGCCTTCTTTCAGGACTTCCGGATCAATCTTGATCTCCTTGAGATCGCCCTTGCCGGTAACGACCGCACGAACCATACCGCCGCCTGCGGTTGCCTCGACGCGCTTATTATCAAGCTCTTCCTGCAGTTCCATCATCTTGGCCTGCATCTTCTGAACTTGCTTCATCATATCGCCAAAACCTTTGGCCATTGTTCACTCCGTTTCTATCTTCAGTTGCTTTTCTTGCTCGTTAACTGGGCCGCAATACAGATGCGCTTATCTTTCTTTCAACTCGCGTCGAGCGATGATCTCCGCATCGAAAATCTCGACTGCCTTTGCCACCAGCGGATGGTCCTCGCGTTCTCCTTCGGCAAGCTGCCCTCCCGAATTTCCAGAACTGGCCTCCGGTTTCGGTGTCCATTGTGCATCTACAAAGAAACTAAATCGCAACTCGCGACCCGTCGCCTCGCGGATGATGCCCTCGAGCGTTTGTTGCTGCGCGCGGTCCTGGAAATACCGTACGTGCACTTCGCCATGCCGGTCAAATGCCACCGCCAGTTTGTTTCCTTCAATCGAACGTGCCTGAGCCATTGAAAGTTTGATCTGGAGATTCCGATGTTGTGATTTCAGAGCCAACATGAACTTCTGCCAGACCTCTTGAACGTCGGCACCAGTTGCGGGAGTTGGAACTGGTTGCGGTTGCGTTGTCGGAATTGAAGCGGATTTAGGTGCTGGCTCAGGTGCCGGACGAGTCAATTCGAGTTTTTTTTTTGATTCCGCCGGTGCTGCAGATGTTGGTGAAGTAGTTATTGGCTCTCCGCCGGCCAAAGATCGCAGTGCCGATTCAATCGAGATTGTGCTCTCCATCTGCATCAGCTTCAGGAATGCCAATTCAATATTTATCACTGGATCGAACCCGTCGCGAAGCTTCTGTTCCAATGCGACCAGAAGATTCTGAATTCTCAATAGATCATTAAGCGAATAGCCTTGTCCGATTGACTTGTACTCGGCCGCTTCATCAGTTGTAATCCCGTATTCTCCGCTGATATCCGGCGCCGCCTTGAGAACCAACATCATGCGAATCTCTTCCTGGAATCCGCGGATGAACTCCGCCGCGCCGACACCGGCCTTGAGCACGCTGTCAATCTTATCAATTATCCCGGCCGCATCCTGCGAACGAATCATCGAAATCAGCGCCCGGTACTCAGATCGCGGGAGAATTCCCAAAGCATCCGAGAGCAACTTGACATCAATGACATCATGCTGCCAGGAAGCGACCTGATCCAAAATCGATAGCGAATCACGAAGTGAACCGTCTCCGCGCTTCGCCAATTCGGCAATGGCGTCTTCAGTTATCGTAAGATTCTCTTTAACAGCAATTCCGCTGAGGGCGCTGCGAAGCTCCGATTCAGGTATCCGCTTGAAATCGTAGCGCTGACAACGCGAGAGAATCGTCTGGGGAACTTTGTGGACTTCAGTCGTCGCAAATATGAACACGGCATGCGCAGGGGGTTCTTCCAGCGTTTTCAACAAGGCATCAAATGCCGATCCGCTCAAACGATGGACCTCGTCGATGATATAGACTTTGTGCTTGCCGCCGACTGGAGCATACTTGATCGCTTCGCGCAATTCGCGGATATCGTCAACTGACGTATGAGATGCCGCATCAATTTCGAGAATGTCGAGAGACCTGCCTTTAACGATTCCTATGCACGAATCGCATTGGTCGCATGGTTCGACTCCCTGAGGCGAAGCACAATTCAGTCGTTTTGCAAGAATGCGTGCCACGGAAGTTTTGCCCGTGCCGCGCACACCGCAGAACAGATATGCCTGACTGACGCGGTCAAACTCGATGGCCTTGGTCAGAGTCTCGGTGATGTGTTTTTGGGCTAATACATCACCGAACTTCTGCGGGCGATACTTGCGTGAAAATACGAAATAGCTCATCAGCAGATTCTGTTGCAGTCTGCCCTCTGTGGGCAGGTTTCAAATTTTGTTGGTTCGGTCCATTCACAGAGGAAGGAAACAGACCAGGCTACCCCGCGGCACATGAAGACGGTTACCTACCGTTGCTACCTTCCGGTCCTGGCGGGGTTCGGTACGCTTGCATTGCGCGGGACCTGGTCTGTTTCAAACTCCCCCAATGAGATTCGGGTTGCCTTTGTCAGACCAGCGCGCGATCCCAACGCGCCGGAGGATAATAGTCGCAATTTCCTGTCGAGTCAATCCCTATTTTTCTGCCCCCGAATCGTGTCAAGATGGAGAATAAAGGGGCTAATATGTCCTTGATATCATTCAACAGTTTGCCTATCGTGTTTTTCAAGAATGTGCAGGCGGTACAATGCCGCCGATTTGAAATCATAAGTAGAGGAACATAGTTATGGAACAACCACGTCTGCCGCGATTAGCATACAATTGGATCAGCTCTCTCGGAGCCTTTGTCGCCATTTCGATGGCCCTGGTCATAATTGTCATGCTGATCATCAACTTCACAATGGAGCAGACGAGCGCTTATTTCGGAATCTTCCTTTACATGGTACTTCCGGGAATCTTGATTTTCGGCCTGGTCCTTATCCCGATCGGTATGTACCGCCAGTGGCGGCGCTGGAAGCGCGGTGAAGATCTATCTGCTAACAAGTGGCCGTTAGTCGACCTGAACAAGCCGGGACACCGTAACGCCACGATCATTTTCGTCGTTGGGACGGTGCTCTTTCTGACCATATCTGCTGTTGGAAGTTATCAGGCATTTCACTATAGCGAGTCAGTGCAATTCTGCGGCGAAACCTGCCACGATGTCATGGAGCCGCAATACACCGCCTACCAACAGTCACCTCATGCACGCGTCGCTTGTGTCGAATGTCATGTCGGTACCGGCGCCAGTTGGTACGCCAAATCCAAATTGTCCGGCGCCTATCAGGTTTACGCTGTCATGGCTGATGTCTTCCCGCGTCCCATCCCGACTCCGATTGCCGACCTTCGTCCGGCACGTGAAACCTGCGAAGAGTGCCACTGGCCGGAGAAAACCTACGGCGCTGAAATGCGTTCATTCCTTCACTATCAGTATGACGATAGCAACCCAGTCTGGACTACCGACATGTTGATTAAAACGGACACTGGTGAGCCGCATAAGGGACAAAAGGCCGGTATCCATTGGCACATCAATCCGGATATCCAGATCGAGTACATTGCCCGCGACCGGGAACGACAGGACATCCCCTGGGTAAGAGTGACCGACAAGACGACCGGCACGGTGACGTTATACGAGAATGAAGAGCAGCCTCTTGAAACAGTGCAGCTTGATTCGCTGGAAAAACGCGTCATGGACTGTATCGACTGCCACAATCGCCCGAGCCATATCTATCGTTCACCGGACTACGCCGTCGACCGCGCTATCCAGTCAGGATTCATCGATGCATCATTGCCCGCAATTAAGCGCCTTGCCGTCGAAGCAATGGCAAAAGAGTATGCCACCAAGGACGAAGCCAGAAGCGGTATTGCTTCTTCCATCACCGAGTACTATCAAGAATCCGGTCTCCTCAATGACCCGGAGAAACGCAAGACGATAGAGCAATCAATTGCCGGAGTGCAGCTTGCTTACTCGCAGAATATCTTTCCGGAAATGAAAGTCCAATGGACCGCCTATCCGGTCAACATTGGCCACTTCAATGATGTCGGCTGTATGCGTTGCCACTCAGGGACACACAAGTCTTCTGCCGGCGCAGTAATCACCCACGACTGCAACGCCTGCCATACTATCACGGCCCAGGGAATGCCGGGCCAGATGATGCGCGACAGCACAGGGCAGGGGCTTGAGTTCCACCACCCGGTCGATATTGACGAAGCCTGGAAGGAAACCGGCTGCTACGACTGCCATTCCGGCGTCCAACCGTAGTCTTCAGTCGTTAAAATTACTGTTCCAACGCTTGTCGAAGGCTCCGATCTCGGGACGCTGGGACAATGGACACTTGAGTTTCACCATTCGCAAGATTCCGGCGCTTCCACAAACAAATCCGGGAACAAAATCGCACTTCCAATTGTCTTTAGATTGAAGAGACAACGGTCGAGCTTTTGGCTCGCCAAAATCACACAAAACCGGGCATCAACATCACGAAATCCTCACTAATCGTGTTGCAGATGTTGGATGGGAGGAGATTATGTTGGGAAACAGAAACAGTGAGGCTCTTGCCGGAACGCTTTACCTGAAGCGAGCTTATCGGCGTAACTTCATCGTAGCGGAAACCTCAATTATCATTGCTATCGGATTTGCCATTGCGATTGCGGCATTGGTATGGGACGGAACTACGATTCCACTGCCTGACAATGGCCGCGTCACGATCGGACCAAGTGATTTTACGCCGCCACCCCGGATCTTCCGACCGGAGACGGAAGTTATACACGGTGCACCACCACCTCCTCCGGACTTCAACGGAGTCGAAGCTGTCGACGACACTCTTGTCCCGGATGACCGCGTCATGCCATCAAGGCAGGATTATTCCGACTACTACAGTCTTGGTGACACCGGATTCGCAGAGGGCGCTATACTCGATGGCTCCATAAGCGGCGTCTCAGAAATCCTCCCATCGCCCGACAGCTTTGTCGCAGTGGATGAACAGCCCAAGGCGCTTCAATTTCCGGCAGTAAAGTATCCTGAAATTGCGCGGAAGATGAGCGTCGAAGGGAGTGTCTGGCTGAAGGTACTTATCGATACTGAGGGCAATGTCGTTGACGTCATCGTTGCGATTCCTTCGAAAGCCAATGTCGGCTTTGAAGAAGCCGCTGTAGCGGCAGCACATGATTCGAAATGGCGTCCTGCCATGCAGAACAAACAGCCAATCATGGTCTGGGTTAGCTACGAGGTAAGATTCAAGCTGAAGTAGGCTCTATGCCGTCTTCCTGACGCGCATACGCTCGATACGAGGACCCTTCACCGCCGTTATTTCGAATTGCAGTCCGTCGACCGAGATCTTCTCACCCTGTTTCGGCACGCGGCCAATGTGGTCAACCACGAATCCGCCCACTGTGTCGGCAGTCTCGTCGCTTAACTCGACTTCGAACTGCTTATTGAAATCCTCAATCGGGTATTGTCCCTGAACTTGGCAAAGTCGGTCATTGACCAACAGGAACGGTTCAAGCTCGGTATCGTGCTCGTCGCGAATCTCGCCGACGATCTCTTCGAGTATATCCTCAAGCGTAATCAATCCGGCCGTACCGCCAAACTCGTCAAGCGCAATCGCCATGTGCTGTTGATCGCGCTGAAAATCGTGCAGCTGCGCCGAGATCATTTTTGAATCAGGTACAAACGACAGTGGCCTGATCAAGTCGTGAATTATGATCAGTTTTCCTAACACGAGAACGCTGATGACGTCCTTGGTGTGAATGACTCCCTTGATATTGTCCAGCGAGTCTTCATATACCGGATAGCGCGAATAGCCCTCTTCCGTGATTCGCCGCAGTATTTGTTCGTGATCGAGACTCAAATCCAGCCCGACAATCCTCGTCCGCGGTGTCATTGCCTGACGAACGGTCGTATCGGCGAACTCAAATACGCCTTCTATCAAATCGCGTTCGGCTTTATCGAAGTGGCCTCGGTCGTGTCCTTCGCTTAGAATTAGATTAATTTCTTCATCAGTGTGCGCGGATTCGACGCTGCGATCGACCAAGCCAAACGGCTTCAGGATTATCCGCACCATCCCGCTGAGCACCTTTGCAGGCACATAAGCCATTTTGGCAAAGATTGAAACCGCCGGGGCGACTCCCAGCGCCAGCTGTTCGGGAAAACTGACCGCCAAATACTTCGGCACAAGTTCGCCGATCACGAGAAATAGCGTCGAAAGCACGACTACAACTGCAGTGACCGCCAAGTTCTCTGAAACTTCAACAGTCGCACCCATTTCCTGAAAGACCGGCATCAGGAGCGGAACAATCGAACTGCCGC
>Ga0154020_10005291_pt1 | contig 15262 bp, 13 predicted proteins | sample Klosneuvirus_201_FD_109709 | JGI IMG/M metagenome (GOLD analysis project Ga0154020, IMG submission 109709) | Active sludge microbial communities from wastewater, Klosterneuburg, Austria - Klosneuvirus_20160825_MG | ecosystem: Engineered > WWTP > Aerobic digester > Activated sludge | place...
GTGGCGACCGCCAGCAGGGCCTCGATGTGGCCGACCTCGAGCGGGGCCGGGATGACCTCCGGTGCGGGCGGCGGCGCGGGCACGCCGGCGTCGGGGCTGGCGCTGGGCGACGGCGGCGGCGTGGCCGACGGCGGCTGGGCGGCGCCCGGCGCGGCGCTGGGGGTCGGCGCGGCGGGGGCCAGCGCCTTGGCGCGCACCAGGGCGAAGGCGGCGGCGTAGCGCACACGCTCGTCGTCATCCTTGAGGCGCTTGCTGAGCTCGTTGACACGCTCGGCGCCGATGACCTGCTTGCGCACGCCGTAGCGGCCCAGCGCCAGGGCGCCCTCGGCGCGCGTCTCGGCGTCGTCGTCGAGCAGCGCGCCGCCCAGGACCGACAGCCCCTCGTCGCCACCGCAGAAGCCGATGGCGCGCAGGATCGCCCGTGAAACATAGGGATCTTGCGTCTCCAGGGTGAAGCGCTTGACCAGCTCGGGGCCAGCCTTGGCGTCACCGGCGATGGCCAGGGCGTCGGCGACCTCGATGCGCACCTCGCGCACCGGGTCCTCCAGCAGCGCGCGCAGCTGGGGCAGGCTGGCCTCGTCGGCGATGCGGCCCAGGCCGCGCGCGGCGCGGGCCCGCACCGGACTCTCGGAGTCACGCAGGTAGGGCAGGATGGCGCCCGACGCCCGGGCGTCCTCGGCCTGCTCGATGGCGTCGAGCTTGTCGCGCACGGGCGCGCCAGGTCCGCCCGGCCCGCCGGGCCCGCCGCCATCACCACTGGCGGCGACGACCGCGGCATCGCCGCCCGCCGGCTTGCCGGTCTTCTTCTTGCCCCTGCAGCCCAGCAGCGCGCAGCCGACCAGCACTGTCAGGGTCGCGTGATAGGACCCACCCACCCGCAGGCGGCGCGGGAACCACTGCCCAGCCGCCTCACCTCGCCCGGTGCGCCTCACTCGAACGCCGCGATCCCCGTGATTTCCTGCCCGAGAATCAACGTGTGGATGTCGTGCGTGCCCTCGTAGGTGTAGACCGACTCCAGGTTGCACATGTGGCGACCGCACTGGTACTCGTCGGTGACGCCGTTGGCGCCCAGGATGTCACGCGCCATGCGCGCGATGTTCAGCGCCCAGTACACGTTGTTGCGCTTGGCCAGCGAGACCTGCTGCGGCCGCATCTTGCCCGAGTCCTTGAGCTTGCCCAGGCGCCACGACACCAGCTGCGCCTTGGTGATCTCGGTCAGCATGTCGGCCAGCTTGGCCTGCACCAGCTGGTAGCCGGCGATCGGCCGCGAGAACTGCTTGCGCGTCTTGGCGTACTCGGTGGCCTCCTCGAAGCAGGCCATGGCGGCGCCGATGGCGCCCCACGAGATGCCATAGCGCGCGTTGGACAGGATGTTGAGCGGCCCCTTGATGCCGATGGCGCCCGGCAACATGGCGTCCTCGGGCACCTCGACGTCCTCCAGCACCAGCTCGCTGGTGACCGACGCGCGCAGCGAGAACTTGCCGTGGATGTCGGTGGCCTGGAAGCCCGGGGTGCCGCGCTCGACCAGGAAGCCGCGCACGCGACCCTCGAGCTTGGCCCACACGATGGCGACGTCGGCGATGCTGCCGTTGGTGATCCAGCGCTTGGTGCCGTTGAGCTTGTAGCCGCTGGGCGTCTTGACCGCGTTCGACAGCATGCCGGCCGGGTTCGACCCGAAGTCCGGCTCGGTCAGCGCGAAGCAGCCGATGGCCTCACCCGCGGCCATGCGCGGCAGCCACTTCTGCTTCTGCTCCTCGGTGCCGTACTCGTAGATCGGCGTCATGCACAGCGAGCCCTGCACCGACGCGAACGAGCGCACGCCGGAGTCGCCGCGCTCCAATTCCTGCAGCAGCAGACCGTACGCGATCGACCCCATGCCGGCGCAGCCATAGCCCTTGAGGTGGGCGCCCAGCGCGCCCATGGCGCCCAGCTTCCTGGCCAGATCGATGGGCAGGACGCCATCGCGGAAGGCCAGCTTGATGCGCGGCATGACCTCGGCATCGACGAAGGCGCGCATGTTGTCACGCACCAGGATCTCGTCCTCGGTCAGCAGCTCGTCCAGTCCGTAGAAATCGACGCCGTGAAATGACATCAGTGTCTCCCGCGTAGCTTCGGCACGTGTCGTCCGTTTGCCGCCGCGCAGTATACTCTCGTGCCATGGGCCGGCCTACAGTCCCCCTTGGCCGCGCACTGGTGGCCCTCCTGGTGGTCGTACCGGCCGTCGCTCGCGCAGATCGTGCGGGGGATCTGCAGGCCTTGCGCCGCGGTGTCGAGGCCTTCCAGGACGGCCGCTACGAGGAGGCGGCGGCCACGCTGCCGCGGCTGCCCGACGCCCAGCCGCTGCGCGTCGAGGACTACCGGCGCAGCCTGCTGGCGCAGTCGCTGCTGCTGACCGGGGACGCCGCGCGTGCGCTGCCGATGTTCCAGGCCCTGGCCGCCGCCGGGGGCGCCTTCGCGCCGGAGTCGGCCTGGCGCGCCGCCGACTGCCTGTACGAGCTCGGCAAGCTGGCCGACGCCGGCAAGGCCTACACCAAGCTGCTGACCGCCAAGACCCCGGGCGGCGAACCCGCGGTGGCGCGCTTCCACCTGGCCGAGATCGCCGCCGCGCAGAAGAAGAAGGCCGACGCCGCGCGCCTGCTGCGTGAGCTCTACCTGGCCGAGCCGCAGCACCCGCTGGCCGAGGGCGTGCCCGCGCGCCTCCAGGAGCTGGAGGGTCGCGCGCCCGTCTTCAGCGTCAAGGAGCGCGTGCGTCGCGCCGAGCTCTTGACCGAGGCGCGCCACTGGGACCGCGCCATGGCCGAGCTGGCGCTGCTGCCGGCCACGCTGCCGCCCGCCGAGCGCGACCTGGTCGACTACTGGACCGGCACCACGCTGTACAAGATGCGGCGCCAGTACGAGCGTGCCGGCCGCCTGCTGCTGGGCGTGCACGAGCGCATGGGCAGCCGCCGTGTCGAGGCCATGTTCCACGGCGCGCGCGCGCTGTCACGGGCCGACAAGGACGACGAGGCCATCGTCTGGTACCGCAAGCTGGTGGCGCAGCACCCGACCAGCGTGTGGGCCGCCGAGGCGCAGTACCTGGCCGGCTGGCTCGACTACAACAAGGGCCGCTACGCCGAGTCGCAGCCCGACCTCGACAAGCTGCTCGACAAGTATGGCGACTCCAAGTTCGCCACCGACGCGCTGTGGTTCCTGGGCTTCGGGCGCTGGCTGCTGGGCAAGCCGGCCGAGGCGCTACCGTACTTTTCCAAGCTCGCGGATCGCTCTGGTGAGTTGACAGGTGGTAAAGGTCGCTACTGGAAGGCGCGTGCGCTGGCGGCCACCGGCAAGGACGCCGAGGCCATCGCCATCTGGCGCGCCCTGCCCTCGAGCTACCCGCTGTCGCACTATGCCGAGCTCGCGCGCATGCAGCTGGCGACGCGCAAGATCGAGGTCGGCCCCTTCGGCGACACCCCGCCGAGCGGCAGCGCCCCCAAGCTGGGCGCCATCGATCCCACGGTCGCAAACGATGCCGCGATCGGAAGAGTCGACGAGCTCCTCGAAGCCGGCCTGCCCACCGCGGCCTCGGACGAGCTGCGCCGCGCCGAGGCCGCCCTGCGCAAGCGTTTCGGCGCCCGCGCGCTCCCGGTGCTGTTCGACCGCTACCACAAGGCCGGCAACTTCCAGCGCCCGTATCTCCTGGCCGAGAGCATCGGCGCTCGCGCCCTCGACCTGCCCCCCGAGGGCGACGCCCGCGCCTGGTGGGAGCTGGCCCACCCGCTGGCCTACCGCGCCCTGGTCGAGCGCTGGCAGGACCTCGGCAAGAACCCGCCCTACTGGCTGTACACCATCATGAAGAAGGAGAGCGGCTTCAACGTGCACGACGCCTCCTACGCCGACGCCCTGGGCCTCCTCCAGATGATCCCGCCGACCACGCGCCGGGTCGCGCGCGCCCTCGGCATCGAGTACTCCGACGACCTGCTCTACGACCCCGAAGGCAACATCCGCACCGGCTCCTGGTACATCGGCCACCTGGTGCAGAAGTTCCGCGGCCAGCTGCCCCTGGCCGCCGGCGCCTACAACGGCGGCCCGCGCGCCATGATCCGCTGGACCAAGCTCTACGGCGGCCGCCCCCTCGACGAGTTCGTCGAGCTGGTCGCCTACATGCAAACCCGCGAGTACATCAAGAAGGTCGTCGGGATCTACGCCCACTACCTCTGGCTCTACGACAAGCAGTCCATCGAGCTGCCCGCAGTCGTCAGCGGCGACTACCTGGCAGATGACGGCATCGACTACTAGCTCGCGAACGACGCTGCTAGGATCCCGTCATGAGCGAAGCTGGCCCCTATCGCGGACCGGCAGCGGCCCGGCCTGAACAGCGACCGGTCGCGCCCACCTTGCGCGCCCAGCTGGTGCTCGGCAACGGCTACGCGCTGATCGCTTGGTTCATCCTGATGGCGGCCTCCGTCGTGGGCTGGGGGATCGCCGCACAATCCCCGCTCATGGCACCCACCATCGAGGGGCCGACCGCGAGCACCCAGGCCCATGTCGATGGGGTGTCAGAGCACAGGAATCGTGTCGGCAGCGGCGGCGACCAGGCGGTGATCTATCACTTCACGCTCGACGGGCGACGCTACCAGGGCAGATCGTGGAATCCGAAGCACCAGGTGCGTCCCGGCAACACGCACCTGGTCCACTACCAGGTCGACGACCCGCAGCGCTCGGTCCTGCGCGGGATGACCGAGACGCGCCAGGATCGCGCTTCGGTGGCGTGGTTCGCGGCGTGCACCGTCCCGGCCGTTCTGGGGCTGGTCCTGTTCGGCTGGCTGCGGGCGCGGCGGACCATGCGCCTGCTGGCCTACGGCCGCCTCGCGGAGGGCGTCAGCTTCGTGACCAGCTCGCCCATCGCCCAGAGCACTGATCGCTGGGTCGAGCACAGCTACAAGATCGGAGATGGTCAGACCTACACCTGCAGGACGCGGGTCGACCGTGGCTTCGAGCCCGCGACCGACCCGCCCGCGCAGATCCTCTGTCACCCGGCCGAGCCCAGCGCGGCGATCCTGCTCGAACCCTGCCCGGTGCACCGCGCGTGGTCGATGGGCTTCTGACCGCAAACCGCTGGCCGCTCGGGATCTCGCTGGCGCTGGCCGGAGTGCTCGCGATCAACGTGGCCTCGGCCCTGGTGGTCAGGTTCGGCCTGCTCGCATAGCGGATCTTGCGGTGCGGGCGTTTGCCCATTATGTTCCGCGGACAATGGGCTCCAAGGGCAAACACAAGGTGATCCAGGGCACGGTGCGCAAGAGCGCCATGGTCGGCGGCACCGCGTGGGAGCTGCACGCGGGCGACGACGTCTACGAGCTCGACAGCACCGACAAGGCCCTGCTCAAGGAAGGCCAGCGCGTCGAGGTCGAGGGCGACATCGCCGAGGACCAGATGAGCTTCACGATGACCGGGCCGATCCTGCGCGTCACCCGCTTCAAGGTGGTGTGATGGCCCTCGCTCTCGCCAAGGAGATCCGGATGAAGTTCGAGCTGAAGCACACCTTCGATCACCCCGTCGATGTCGTCACGCGCGAGTTCCTGAACCCGGCGCTGTTCCCGCACCTGCAGGCCAACATGCCCAAGACCATGGTCGCCATCGCGCCGGTCGAGTGCACCGACCAGGGCGGCACCGTGACGCGCAAGACGCGCTACAAGCCGCAGCCGCTGATCAAGAGCATCGGCCCCAAGAAGATCACGGCCGACATGATGGCGTGGGTCGAGGAGTCGACCTTCGACAAGGCGGCCCGCGTGCTCAAGTTCCGCAATGTGCCCGACTCCGGCCGCCTGCGCTCGCTGCTGGTCAACGAGGGCACCATCACCTTCCGCGACGTCGGCGGCAAGACCGAGCGCACCGTGTCAGGCGAGCTCAAGGTCAAGGTGTTCCTGCTCGGGTCGATCGCCGAGAAGATCATCTACAAGAACGCGCAGGAGATCCTCAACGAGGAAGCTGCTGCCTTCAAGAGCTGGCTCGCCGACAAGAAGTAGCCGCCGCTCCTGCCCGCCGTCGCAACTCCCCCCGAAAACACGCAAGGCGCTCGCCGTCCCCCCGGACCGGACGAGCGCCTCACGCTCATACAAAACCCCTGACCTGAAACATGCTGGCTAGGGAACCGGGTCGCCTTCCTTGGCTTCCCCGACCAGCACCACGTCACCGGCGCTGAGCCCGCTGTCGATCACGGCGTCACCGCCATCGACCTTGCCCGACACGGTCAGCTTGGCGACCTTGCCGTCCTTGACCACCCAGACATAGTCGCCGTGCAGCGCGGCCGCCGGGATCACGATCAGCCCCTTGCTGGCGTCGGCGTCCGACTTGAGCAGCGCCACCGTGCCGCCTGCGGCCGGCTGCGGCTGCACGGTGTCGGCCACGCGCACGTTGATCTTGTTGCCATCGACCGCGTCGACCACACCCCCGATCGCCTTGCCATCCAGCAGCAGCGTGGCCGGCTCGCCGACCTTGTAGCGGTCTCTCTCGCCGAGCTCGAACACCGCGCGCACCGCGGGTGGGCCGCCGCCGACCTGGACCACGTCCTGGCCGAAGGTCACGCTGTCGCCGCTCTTGACCAGCGCCTTGGTCGGGCCGGCCGCGGTGGCCTTGGCGATGACGGCGTCGTACTTCTTCTGCACCTCGGCCAGCTCACCGGCGACGCGGTCGATCTCCTTCTGCGCCGAGGCCATGGCCTTGGGATCAGGCGGCTCCTCCGCCTTGATCTTGTCCATCTTCTCGTTCTTTTCCTTCAGGCTCTTGGCGCGGTCCTTGACCCGCGACTCCAGGCCGGTCCAGCCCGCCAGCTTGCACACCACGTCGCCCACCGCGACCTCGGTGCCGTCCTTGGCGATCCAGTTGACCTTGCCGTCGCCGCCGATCTTGGCGTTGCCGGTGTCGCCGCCGCCGGTCGCCACCAGCACGGCCGTCTCGGTGTGCAGGTTGGCCGGGTCGGGACGCGTGCTCGCGGCGACCTTCTCCAGCCTGGGTGCGGGCGGCGTGGTCGGTGTCGGGCTGGGCTGCGCGGTCGGCGTCGGCGACGCCACCGGCGCCTTGGTGCCGGCCGGCTTCTTCTTGAGGACCTTGAAGTAGTACACCGCGGCGCCGGCGCCGACGACGATGAGGAGCAGGAACAGCAGCAGCGCGCTCGACTTGCGCGGCTCCTCGGGCGTGGGCAGCGGCGCCACCGGCTTGGGCGGCGCGGCCTTGGGCTGCTGCTTGGGCGGCAGCATCATGCGCTCCGAGCCGTCGCGCGGCGAGGTCGCGGGCTTGGGCGGCTCGAACCTGGGCTCGGCGAGGCGCAGCGCAGGCGGCGCGGGCGGGATCGGGTCGGACACCGTCGCGATGGGCGGCGACAGCTCCTTGACCAGGTTGTCGGTCGCGGCGTCGATCACCGCAGCGCCACCCGGCAGGGTGGCCTTCTGTGAGACGCGGCCGCCCAGGTCGCGGGTCGACGTGGTCTCGTCGTCCAGCCCGCCAGCGCCGATGCGCATCTCGCTCTGCGACTGCTCGCGGCTCTCGCCGCCCAGCGGCTGCGGCGCGGGCAGCGGGGTGACCCCACCGGTGTCCTCGCTGCCCGGCTTCCAGTCCAGCGGCTTGCCGGCCAGCGGGTTCGGCTTGTTGGCGGTCTGCTCGACCAGGCCTTCGAACGAGGTCTCGTCGCCCGGCACCGACAGCGCCAGCGCGGGCGGTCGCACCTGGGGACGCTCGGGCACCTTGGTCGACTCGATGGCGCGCCGACGCAGCTCGTCGGCGTCGACCACCCCGGTGGCCGCCTCGTGCGGATCCATGGCGTCGTCCATCGGGATGGCGCGCGTCACGTAGCCGAGTCGCTCCAGCTCGGTGACGAACTGCATCAGGTCGGCGGGCGTGGTCTCGAAGCCCAGCTCCTGTCGTGCGTGCAGCACGAGGTCGCCGGCGTCACGCGTGCCGTCCATCGATGAAGCGACCAGGTATTCGAAGTCGTAGAATCGAAAGCTCTTTCCAGAGCCCGGATCCGACACCTCGACCCACTTGATGCCAGCGTCTTCGACCGGCTGTGCGACCAGATTGTCGCGAAACCTCGGTCGCCCGCTGCCCCCAGATTCGGCGCCTACCGACACGTCATCCGCCTCTCTTGAGCTCGGTGAGGACCAGCTTGGCGACCGCCTTCAGCGTGTCGAACACGCCGACCCCCGTGGTGGCAACCGCCTCGAAGTCGGGAACGCTCTGCTTGGGATTGCAGATCGCGCGCAGATCACTCAGCGGCGCCGCGTTGGGCAGGTCACGCTTGTTGTACTGCACGCAGTACGGCAGCTTGTCGAGATCGTAGCCCTGCTCGGCCAGGTTGATGCGCAGGTTGTCGATCGACTCGATGTTGGCTTCCATGCGCTCGACCTGCGAGTCGCCGACGAAGACCACGCCGTCGACCCCCTTCAGGATGAGCTTGCGGCTGGCGTCGTAGAAGACCTGGCCGGGCACCGTGTAGAGGTGGAAGCGCGTCTTGAAGCCGCGGATCTCACCCAGCGACAGCGGCAGGAAGTCGAAGAACAGCGTGCGCTCGGTCTCGGTGGCGAGGGAGATCATCTTCCCCTTCGCCTCCGGGTTGGTCTTGGCGTAGATGTACTGCAGGTTGGTCGTCTTGCCGCACAGACCCGGCCCGTAATAGACGATCTTGCAGTTGATCTCGCGTGACGAGTAGTTGATGAAGCTCATGTCATCGCCTCAATCGTCTCGAGATCAATCGTTGAACAGGTTGTCGATGTCGTCGTCGGTGATCTCGGCGAACACGCCGGCCGGAGCGCCCGCGGAGGCCTCCAGCTTCTTGATGAGCTCGTTGAAGATCTTCACCAGGCCCTCGGCCGCACGCTTGACGCGCAGACGGACCAGGCCGAGCGAGGAGCGGTTGTCGAACAGGACCACCAGGATGACGCGCTGGGCGACGATCGAGATGTGGACGTTGGTGCTCTCGCCCTCGTGGAACTGACCGGCGAACTCCTTCTCCGACAGCAGCTTGGCGATGCCGCCCGTCGCAGCCACGTTGCCGGCGGTCAGCGAGGACAGCGACGTCACGTCGAGCTGTTCGGTCTCACCGGCCGCCGCGATGGGCTGGCCGTTCTTGTCGATGCACAGAACCGCCTTGGCGTTGGCGTCTCGGTGGAGGCCTTCACAGATCCTCTGGATCTGTCCAGCTTCCTCCTCGAACATCACCAGATGCGGGCTAGCCATCACCTCTCCTCGCAGGGACCGATCACGTACAGTCGCGCCAAGCGGTTGTATCGAACTATCGAGAGATCTTCAAGTTTGAACTTGCGCCCGGCCCGTGAGCGGGCTTGCCAAACGTGCCAGCGCAGCGCGCTCAGGCCCCAGGCCTCAGACCTCGCGGCGGGCTTCCAGGGCTCGCGCGATGGTGACCTGATCGACGTACTCCAGCTCGCCGCCGATGGGGACGCCGCTGGCGATCCGCGTCACCTTCAGACCTGGCGGGCCCAGCGGGCGCAGCAGGCGCGCCAGGTACAGCGCAGTGGCCTCGCCCTCGACATTGGGGCTGAGCGCCAGGATGACCTCACGGATGGGTGGGCCGCTGCCATGGGGCGCCGCCTCGCCGACCCGACGCACCAGGTCGCCGATGCGCAGGTCGTCGGGGCCGATGCCCTCGAGCGGTGACAGCACGCCGTGCAGCACGTGGTAGCGGCCGCGGAAGGCGCCGCCGCGGTCGACCGCCAGCAGGTCGGCCGGGGTCGCCACCACGCACAGCAGGCCGGGGTCACGCCGCGCGTCGGCGCACAGCGCGCAGGGGTCGTCTTCAGTGAGGTTCATGCACGACGAACAGAGGCGGACCTTGGCCTTGACGTCGAGCAGGGCCTGCGCGAGCCCCTGCGCCAGCGACTCGGGTGCGCGCATGACATGGAAGGCCAGGCGGGTCGCGGTGCGCTCGCCGATGCCGGGCAGCTTGCCCAGCTCGTGGATCAGACGCGTGATTGGATCAGCGCCGGTGGCCATGATGAACCTGCGCTACCGACCGCCACCGAGCAGCCCGCTGAGGCCGGGTGGCAGCGCGCCAGCCAGGCCGCCCGCGGCGCCCTGCATGGTCTCGGCGGCCAGCTCGGCCGCCTTGCGCAGCGCGACGTTGCAGGCGGCCACGACCAGATCCTGCAGCATGCCGATGTCGCTGGGGTCGACCACGGCCTTCTCGATCTTGAGCGAGACCAGCTCCTGCTTGCCATTGGCGATGGCGACGACCATGCCGCCGCCCGCCGAGCCCTCGACGGTCTTGCGCGCGAGCTCCTCCTGGGCGCGCTCCATGTCCTGCTGCATCTGCTGGGCGGCTTGCATCAGCCCGCCCAGGTCGAGCCCTCCGGGCATCTCGGGTCCCTTGGCCATGGTCGTGTCTCCTGGTCGGGTATCTCGGTCAGTCCACGTCGTCGGTCTTGATCAGCTCGACGTTGGTCGAAAATACATCGAGCGCGGCCTTCACCATCGGATGTTGACGCGCTTCAGCCTCGCGCGCAGCCCGATCGACCCGCTGCGCCTCCATCTCCCGCGCGCGCAGCGAGGCGGGCGCCGCGCCGGCATCGGCCTTGTGGCCATTGACGGGCAGGCCGCGCAGCGAGCGCGTGGTGAGGTCGACGTCGTGGCCGAGGACCTCCTTGGCGCAGTTCTTCACCAGCAGCAGGTGGTGCGGCTCGTTGAGGTGCTCGAGCGCGGCGTTGTGGTCCTCGGGGATGGCGATGATGAGCTTGCGCCCGTCGATCTCGGCCTGCGCCAGCGTGAGGTTGGAGGCCAGCATGGGCCGCTTGACCTCGACCAGGTCGACGATGCGCTGCCACGCGGCGGCATTCGAGGCGGGTGGGGTCGGAGCCGGAGCAGCGACAGGAGCGGGCGGACGCGGCGCTGGCGTGCTCGGACTCGTGCTCGGGCTCGTGCTCGTGCTCGTGCTCGGACTCGTGCTCGTGCTCGTGCTCGTGCTCGTGCTCGTGCTCGGACTCGTGCTCGGCTTCGCGATCGTTGGCGTGGGCGCTGGCGCTGGCGCGGCCGGCTTCTGCACCGGCCTTGGCACACCTCCGCCGCCGCCGCCTCCGCCGCCCCTCTCGATCTTCTCCAGCCGCTCGATCAAATCCCCGATCGGCTCCAGCGGCACCGCATGCACACAGTCGACCAGCGCCAGTTCCAGGGTCGCCCTCGGCAGCGGCGACTCCGTCAGATCCACACAGGCCCGCGCCAGCCGCTCGAACAGCATCGGCAAGAGGCCCGCCGCCGCGCCCTGCGCATCCCGCTTCAGCTCCGCGACCTCGACCTCGCCCCCGTCCACCAGCCCGGTCGCATCCTTGACCTCCGACACCAGCGCCAGATCGCGCACGTGCCCCAGCAGCGCCTTGGCCAGCTGCGCGACGTCCACCCCGCGCGCCTCGGCGGCGTCCACCGCCCGCAGCGCCGTCTCCAGCTCGCGCGCCACCAGGGCCCGCGCCAGCCCCGCCAGCAGCGCGCGGTCGGCCACCCCCAGCACCTCGGCCACGCTGGCTGCCGTGATCGGCTTGCCGCCGCTGTACGCGATCATCTGATCCGTCAGCGACAGCGAGTCGCGCATCGACCCGCCGCTCTCGCGCGCCAGCAGCGTCAGCGCGGCAGCCTCGACCTCGATCTTCTCCGCCGCCAGGATGCGGCCCAGCGCCTCGGCCACCTTCGACAGCGGCACCAGCTTGAAGTCGTAGCGCTGGCAGCGCGACAGGATCGTCACCGGCAGCTTGTGCGGCTCGGTGGTCGCCAGCACGAACGTCACGTGCGGCGGAGGCTCCTCCAGCGTCTTCAGGAGCGCGTTGAACGCCTCCGTCGTCAGCATGTGGACCTCGTCGATCACGTACACCTTGCGCCGCAGGCGCGCCGGCTGGTAGCGCACGCTCTCGCGCAGCTCGCGGATGTTGTCGATGCCGCGGTTCGAGGCGCCGTCGATCTCGATGAAGTCGGTGGCGCGCCCCGCCGTGATCTCGGTGCACGGCCCGCACACGTTGCACGGCGTCGCGGTCGGCCCGGTCTCGCAGCACAGCGCCTTGGCCAGGATGCGCGCCCCGGTGGTCTTGCCGACGCCGCGCGGCCCGCAGAACAGGAAGGCGTGGTGGATGCGCCCGGCGCCGATGGCGTTGGCCAGCGTCCGCGTCACGTGCTCCTGCCCGACCACGTCCGCAAAGGTCTGCGGGCGCCACTTGCGCGCGAGGACGAGGTAGCTCGGCGCTGTGTCGTTGTCGGCCATGGCCATGGGGGGTCAGACTAGCGGAGGTTGCCGAAAAAAAAAGGGCTCCAGGCACCCACTTTACTCGCTACCGTTGCTTCCTTCCGGATCTGGCGGGGTTCACGAGTATCGCGTCGCCCAGAGCCATAAACTCTGGTGTTGCTGGCGGAGAGAGAGGGATTCGAACCCTCGGAACCTTGCGGTTCACACGATTTCCAATCGTGCCCGATCGGCCACTCCGGCACCTCTCCATCATCTGGGTCCGGCGGAGCTGATCCACCTCACAACAAAATTTGGTTGGCGGAGAAGGAGGGATTCGAACCCTCGCTACAGTTGCCCGTAGACCGGTTTTCGAAACCGGCGCCTTCAACCACTCGGCCACCTCTCCGGACTTCCCTCTACAGCTCAAAGAACCGGCGCAAGATAAAGACGGGGTTAGCACCCGTCAAGCGTTTTCGCCACCTTCGCGTTCGCGCAGCTTCTGGAAGAAGCTCGACAACATGAAACCACACTCCTTGGCCAGCACCCCGCCGACCACGATGGCGCGGTGGTTGAAGCGGGTGTCATCGACCAGGCGGTGCAGGGTGCGCACGGCGCCCGCCTTGGGGTTGTCGCAGCCATAGACCAGGCGCTCGATGCGCGAATTGATGATTGCGCCCGCACACATCGGGCACGGCTCCTGGGTGACGTACAGGGTCGCGCCCTCCAGCCGCCAGCTCTTGATGGCCTGGGCCGCCGCGCGCAGGGCCAGGATCTCGGCGTGCGCGGTGGGATCGTTGAGCTCCTCGCGGGCGTTGCGCTCCGCGGACAGCATGACCCCGTTCAGGACCACGACGGCGCCGACCGGGACGTCACCCACGAGCGCAGCCTGGTGCGCCGCGTCGAGTGCGCGGCGCATCCAGTGCTCGTGGGTTGCCAGGCTGGGTTCCATCTGAAGCGGTGGTGGGAAGTGCACCCGAGAGGATTCGAACCTCTGACCCTCGGTTCCGTAGACCGATGCTCTATCCAACTGAGCTACGGGTGCGTGTTGTGAAACAGCATAAAAAGTACGAGAAAAATCCGGTTTTCGCGGTGTTGCGGAGACAGAGGGATTCGAACCCTCGATACAGGTTGACCCCGTATACTGGTTTAGCAAACCAGCGCCTTCAGCCACTCGGCCATATCTCCATCGTGAAAGGTGTCAAAGAGCCGGGCTTTGGAGCGCTGAGTGGAGGAGGAGGGATTCGAACCCCCGGCACCCTTTCGAGTGCGACGGTTTTCAAGACCGTTGCCTTCAACCACTCGGCCACTCCTCCTCGAGGGCCGTACCTCTGAAGCTTCGAGAACTGGCGAAGTATCAGACCGTTCGGTCCACTGTCAAGCGGATCCCTCCCGGGTGATGCGGGTTAGCCCATTCATGTAGCGCTGCAGGGGGGCCGGGATGTCGATCGAGCCGTCGGCGCGCTGGAACTGTTCGACGATGGCGACCACCGTCCGACCGATGGCCAGACCGCTGCCGTTGAGGGTGTGGCAGAGGCGCGGCTTGGCCTTGGGGTCGCCAGCGGGTCGGTACCGGATCTGGGCGCGACGCGCTTGAAATGCCTCGAAATTCGAGCACGACGAGATCTCGCGGTAGGCGTCCTGACCGGGCAGCCAGACCTCCAGGTCGTAGGTCTTGGCCGAGCAGAAGCCGAGGTCGCCGCCACACAGCGCGACCACCCGGTAGTGCAGCCCGAGCTGGCGCAGGACCTCCTCGGCGTCGTTCCTCAGAAGGTCGAGCTCTGCGTAGCTGGTTTCCGGGGTCACGAACTTCACGATCTCGACCTTCTCGAACTGGTGCTGCCGGATGAGGCCGCGGGTGTCCTTGCCGGCCGAGCCGGCCTCGGCGCGGAAACAGGCCGAATAGGCGCAGTACTTGAGGGGCAGCCGCTCGCCGTCGAGGATCTCGTCGCGGTGATAGTTGGTGACCGGGACCTCGGCGGTCGGGATCAGGAACAGCTCGTTCTCGCCCATGGTCTTGAAGGCGTCGTCCTCGAACTTGGGCAGCTGGCCGGTGCCGATCATGGCCTCGCGCCGCACCAGGTAGGGCGGGTTCATCTCGCGATAGCCGCGGCTGCCGTGCAGATCGAGCATGAACTGCGCGAGCGCGCGCGACAGCCGCGACCCGGCGCCGAGCAGCACGGTGAAGCGAGCGCCCGAGATCTTGGCGGCGCGCTCGAAGTCCATGATGCCGAGCTCGGGGCCGAGGTCCCAGTGCGCGCGCGGGGTGAAGTCGTACTTCGGGCGCTCGCCCCAGGTCGAGATGACGACGTTGGCGGCCTCGCCGCCGCCGGCCGGCACCGACTCGTGGGGCAGGTTGGGCACGTTCTGCAGCAGGGTGTCGCGAGAGAGCTCGAGCGCGGCCAGGCGATCCTCGCCGGTCTTGACCTGCTCCGACAGCGCGCGCAGGCGGTCGCGGTTGGCCGCGAACTCGGGCGACTTCTTGTCGAGCTTGCGCATGAGATCGTTGGCGGCGTTGCGCTCCGCGCGCTGCTGATCGAGCGCCGTCTGCAGCTCGCGGCGCTCCATGTCGGCGCGCAGGGCGGGCTCGACGGCGGCGACCGCCTCGGCGTTGCGGATGGCGAGGCGGCTCTTGACGGCCTCGGGCTGGGCCGTGACGAGGTGTGGGTCGATCATCTGTTTTCCTAACGCTTGAGAGGGGTTACGGTTAGCATGCAGGGCGCGGCGCGTCAATTAACCAGCGCTGCCCGAGCGGGGTCCTTGTGATGTGCAGCTGCTGGCCACGGTGCAGACGATGACAGCCGAGACCGGGCCGGCGCGCCCGCGGCTGGAGGTCGTGGCCGATGCCGATGCCGACGCTGGCGCAGGCGCAGGTCCGGGGCCAGGGCCGGGTCCCGACGATCCCGATGGCGAGCTGGTCGAGGCCTGGCGCGGTGGGCAGAGTGCGGCGTTCGCCGAGATCGTGCGGCGCCACCAGCGCGGGCTGTTCGCGCTGGCGCAGCGCTATCTGCGCGACGACGACGAGGCGCAGGACATCGTGCAGCTGACCTTCGTGCGCGCGTTCAAGGCGCTGGGCGA